>Ga0105247_10002889_pt1 | contig 11440 bp, 10 predicted proteins | sample KBSS24metaG_FD_81519 | JGI IMG/M metagenome (GOLD analysis project Ga0105247, IMG submission 81519) | Switchgrass rhizosphere microbial communities from Kellogg Biological Station, Michigan, USA - KBS S2-4 metaG | ecosystem: Host-associated > Plants > Roots > Rhizosphere > Soil | place...
CGAGGTCGTAGTGCACGCCGAGGCCATACGGCACGGCCGGCGCATCGCTGCCGATCGCGACACGGCCGCCCGCGCGCACCAGGCGAGCGACGGTCTGCTGGAGCCTCGGGAGCACCGAGCCGGCCGCCGCCGAGCTTCCCCAAGCCGCTCGCTCCGCCGGCGTAAACAATGAGGAATAGGCCGGATCGCGAAGGTGCGCGCCGCGCGCGACCTGATCCGCCCAGCTTTGGAAGCCTACGGCCGCGCCGAGGGCGGACGGCAGCACGGTGGAGGAGGAGATGAGCGTGGCGATCGCGTCTTGGTAGCTGACGAGGTCGGGCGATAGCTCGAGCTCGTAGGGCGCCTGGGCACGCCGAGCGCTCGAGCCGTACGCGCGCCCTGTCGGTTCGCGAGCGAGCGCCGCGAGGTCATGTCCGAATCCCGCGCTGATCCCCGGATAGTTGCGCACCGGCACGAGCATCGAGGCGTACAACGACGGCGTCGGCGCCGACGTGCCGGCGGCCGGTGAAACGATGAGCCGCGGCCCGAGCGGCCGGCCGATCGCCCACGCCTCGCCGCGCTCGACTGCCTCGACGACATCCGGCGCGACCTCGCGCACTGTCGTTACGCCGTACGCAAGCCACGTTCGCCCGAGCCTCTCGCCCATGAGCGCCGACTGGTGAGCGTGCACGTCGATGAAGCCCGGCATGACCGTCGCGTCGCGCGCGTCGATTACTTTCGCCGGCGTCGGCAGCACGCCGCGCCCCACGATCGCCGCGATCCGTCCACCGGAGACGTGGATGTCGACGTGCCGTCGATATTCCGCCCGCACGGCGTCAAATAGCCGTCCGACCTCGACGACGTAGTCCTCCGGCGCGACCGGCGGCGCCCACCGAACGTCGCCGAGAGGCTGCGCGTTCGGGTGCGGTTTGCGAACGGGCGCATCGACAGCGGCACTCGCGAGCGGCTCGGCGTCGATCTCGAAGCGAACGCCGCTCACGGCGCCGCTCGGAGCCGCCGCGACCCGCAGCGTCAACGTCTTGCCGTCGGTCCCCCAGCTCGGCTTCGCGCCCGTGAGCCCTGTAGCGACGGTTGCGACCCGCCCGGGCTGCGCGAGCTCCGCGACGGCGAGCCGCTCGCGCGAGCCGGTCCCTTGAGGCTCCGTTTCGATGAACGCGACTCGACGTCCATCGCCGCTCACGGCGGGATGACGTGGCTGGAGCGCGCCGAATGTGATCTGAGTCGGCGCGCCGCCGCGAACGTCGACGCGCCAGAGCTCGAACTGACCGCTGCGCTCGCTCGCGAACACGAGCGATCCGCCGTCGGGTGCGAACGCGGGGTCGAGATCTACCCAGACGTCGTCAGTGAGCCGACGCAGCGCCCCGCGCTCGGAAAGCCACAGGTCGCCGAGCGCCGTGAACGCCGTCCTTCGGCCGTCGGCAGTCGTCGTGACGCCGGCGACTCCGCGCGCGATTTGCGGGCCTGCTTCGTCGAGCAACGGCAGGTCCGCGGGCGGCGGCCGCGCCTCGACCACGCGCCCGGCGAACACATGGACCGGTTGCCGGTTCGGTAGCGCAATTGCGCGACGCCAGAGCTGGCCGTCCGATGCGTAGACGAACTCCGATGCCGAGAGCCACGCCGGACGCGTGGAGAAGACGTCCTCGGCGTCGGTGATCGGCTTGTCGACGACGGGGTCGCCGAGCACGAGCATGCGCAGCCGGCTGCCGGTCGTGCCGTCGCGCTGTCCGTACACCACGACGCCGCCGCCGGGGCGCCAACTCGGAGGTCCGAGCTCGACATTGCGCGATACGAGCTCAGCCGTGACTCCCGACGGCAACAACACCCGGACCTCCTGCTGCGTCCCGCGGCGCAGCAAGTACGCGATCGGGCCGAGCTCGGAAGCGGACGGGAACGAGGCGTCGCCGAGCTCCTCGGTCAGTTGCGTCTCCACGCCGCTCGCGAGATCGACCGACCAAAGGCAAAAGTGTCCCGTTCGGTTCGACGCGAACACGACCGCGCGGCCGTCGGCCGTGAACTCGGGCTCGATCTCGTCGAACGATGTGCTCGTGAGCGAGCGCCGCTCGCGGGTCGAAAGATCGAGCAGCGAGACGTCCCACTGGCCGTCGCCGAGCCGTTGATAGACGAGCGAGCGACCGTCAGGGCTGTAGCGCGGGTTGCGCGCGGTTTCGTCCGCGTTCGTCAGCGCCTCGGCGGCGCCGCCGGCCGCGGGCACGCGCCAGAGCTGATCGACGAGGCCGACCACCAGCGTGCCGAGGTTCGGCGCCAGCGCGACCGTCATGTTCGTGCCTTGCGACAGATCGGCGATCGCGGTCTCGCCTGCGCTCGCCGCGAGCGGCAAGCACGCAGCGAGCGCGACGGCGACGCGAGCGCCCGCACGCGCGCTCGAGCTCAAGCTTCGCTCTCCGCGCTGACTTCGATCGCGGTGAGCGCCTCGCCGTCGGTCTGGAAAGAGATCACCATCGGCCTGCAGCAGACGGAGCAATCCTCGACGTAGGTCTGGTCGCCCGCCGAGAGGTCGACCGTAATCTCGATACTCTGCCAGCAATAGGGGCAGGTGACGGTTTCGCGCTGGATCAGCAAAGCGAACGTGCGGTCACGGTTGCAGGCGCTCGGCGCTCCAGGCGCCGGAGCGATAAGTGTGCGCGTCGGCGCGCTCGAGGTTGCGCCGGTAGCGCAGCCGCTCGTGAAAGCGATGAGCTCCTTCGGCCCAGAGCTCGACCGTCTCGAACCAGAGCCGGTAACCGCCCCAATACGCGGGCCGCGGCAGCGGCCGCGCGGCCGAGCCGTCGCGATCGACGCCGAGCTTGAGCGCCGCTTCCTCAGCCGCGCGCTGCAGTTGATCCGGCTCCGCGAGCGGGCGGCTCTGTGCGCTGCTCCAGGCGTTGAGCTGGCTCAGCGTAGGACGGGTCGCGAAGTACGCGTCGCTCTCGGCGACGGGCGAGCGCACCACGCGGCCTTCGAAGCGCACCTGCCGGCCGAGCGGCTCCCAGTAAAGCACCGCGGCCGCACGCGGATTCTCGTCGAGCTCGGCGCCCTTGCGCGACTGATAGTTGGTAAAGAACACCGCGTACCCGGCCGGCGCGATCTCTTTCAGTAGCACCATGCGTACCGACGGCGCGCCCGCGCGATCCGATGTCGCAAGCGCCATTGCGTTCGGGTTCTTGAGGCGACCGCTCGCGACGATCTCGGCGAGCCAGCTCGACACGAGCGGCACCGGGTCCTCCGGCGCGGGCGATGGCAGTGTGCTCATTGCAACGAGCCTAAGAGCTCGCGCGCAGCGCCGCGGCGTGGAACTCGAGGTGCTCGCCGATGAAGCTGCTCACGAAGAAGTACCCGTGGTCGTAGCCCGCGCGCTCTCGATAGCGAAGCTTTTGACCGCTCTCGCCGCACGCGCGCTGCAAGTCCGCGGGCCGCAGCTTGTCGAGGAACGGATCGGCGGTGCCTTGATCCACGAGCAGCTCGTGCTTGCTCGGACGCTTGCGGATCTGCTCGGCGACGTCGTATTCGCGCCAACGATCGCGATCGGCGCCGAGATAAGCCGTGAATGCCGGTTGCCCCCAGACCGAGAGGCTCGCGGCGGCGATCGGCGCGAATGCGGAGATCGAGCGATAACGGTCGGGATTGCGGACTCCGATCAGCAGCGCGCCGTGACCGCCCATCGAATGGCCGCTGATCGACTTGCGCGCGGGATCGACGGGCAGGTCAGCGTTCACGAGCCCGACGAGCTCCTCGGTGACGTAGTCGTACATCTTGTAGTGGGGCGCCCAGGGCGCTTCGGTGGCGTTGACGTAGAAGCCCGCGCCCGTGCCGATGTCGATCTGTGCGTCCTCGCCCGGGATGTCGACTCCGCGTGGGCTCGTGTCCGGGATGATCAGCGCGACGCCGAGCTCCGCGGCGTACCGCTGCGCCCCCGACTTCACGCTGAAGTTCTCCTCGGTGCAGGTGAGGCCCGAAAGCCAATAGACCGCGGGTACCGGGCCCAGCTCGGCAGCGGGCGGCAGGTACGCGGCGAAGCGCATCGTGCACGCGCAAGCCGCGGAGCGGTGCTTGTAAGTGACTTGGCGGCCGCCGAAGCACCGCGATTCGCTGACGATTTCCAACGCTTGCATCGAAGATCTCGCTCTTGCTACCGACCGACCCAATCCGCGCGCACGGGACCGTGAACCTTGCACCGTCAGCCGTCGGGCGGTACAAACCGCCCCACGCGAGGTGCTCATGACGCTTGAAGAATTGCGCAAACGCCTGTCCGACGTCGACCGCGAGCTGATCGGATTGGTGGCCGCTCGCCAACGCATCGTCGCCGAAATCGGCGCGCTCAAAATTCGCAACGCGGTACCGACGCGCGATTATGAGCGCGAGCGCGAAGTGTTGAAAAGCGCGGAGGAACACGCGCGAGGCCTCGGGCTCGAGCCGGGCATCGCCGAGGAGGTCATGGCCCTGCTGATCCGCTTCTCGTTGGCGCATCAGGAGCAGACGCGCGTTGCGGCGCAGACGAGCGGCGCCGGCAAGCGCGCACTGATCATCGGCGGCGCCGGAAAGATGGGCGCGTGGTTCGCGCAGTTTCTCGCGTCGCAGGGCTTCGCCGTGGAGATCGCGGACCCGGGCGGGGCAGCGAGCCCGTTTCCGCGCGTCGCCGATTGGTCGACGAGCAGTCTCGAGCAGGATCTCATCGTCGTCGCGACGCCGATGAAGATTGCGGGCGGCATCCTGCTCGGGCTGGCCGAGCGCAGGCCCGGCGGCTTGATCATCGACATCGGCTCGCTCAAGAGCCCGCTGCGCGCCGGGCTTCGCGAGCTCGTCGCCGCCGGTTGCAGGGTGACCTCGATCCATCCGATGTTCGGACCCGACACGCGCCTCTTGTCTGGACGCCACGTCGTCTTCTGCAACGTAGGGGTGCCCGAGGCGACGCGCGAGGCGCGTGCGCTGTTTGCGTCGACGATGGCCGAGCAGCTAGAGATGAGCATCGACGAGCACGACCGGCTCATGGCCTACGTGCTCGGGTTGTCGCACGCTTTGAATCTCGCTTTCTTCACGGCGCTCGCCGACAGCGGCGAGCTCGTGCCGCGTCTGCAGAAGATGTCGAGCACGACCTTCGATGCGCAGCTCAAAGTCGCGAGCCTCGTCGCGACCGACAATCCGCATCTGTATTTCGAGATTCAGGCGCTCAATGACTACGGCGGCGCGTCATTGGCGGCGCTGCGTGCCGCGGCGGACCGGATTCAGCAACTCGTGCAGAACGGCGACGAGCAGGGTTTCGTCGAGCTCATGGTCGCCGGTCGACTTTATCTCGAAGGTCGAGCGTGAACGGCGTCCGATCGGGAGGTCGGTCACAAACCGGCGGGCGTCTTTTGGAGCGGATCGGTGGATGTGAAAGAATCCGTTGGCCATGGACTTCATCGACGCTGAGGGTTTTCGTGCGAACGTCGGGATCATCCTGATCGACGGCGCCGCCCGCGTGCTGATCGGCGGTCGGCGCGGGCGCGGCGGTTGGCAATTTCCCCAAGGCGGGATCCGTCCCGACGAGCAGGCCGAGACCGCGATGTTCCGCGAGCTGCACGAGGAGGTCGGGCTCGAGCCGGGCGACGTGCAAGTCGTGGGCTCGACTGAAGGCTGGCTCCGCTATCGGTTGCCCGATCGCTTCATCCGCCGCGAGCAAACGCCGCTTTGCATCGGTCAGAAGCAGCGCTGGTTTCTGTTGCATCTCACGGCGGACGCGCAGCGCGTACGCTTCGATTGCACCACCGAGCCCGAGTTCGACCGCTGCCGCTGGGTCGACTACTGGCGGCCGGTGAAAGAAGTCGTCTACTTCAAGCGGCCGGTCTACGTGCGCGCGCTCAAGGAGCTTGCGCCGCTCGCGTTTCCGGATGTCGCGCCGCCGCCTCCGCCGTCGTGGTGGCCGCGGCGTTGGCACCGCGCGTTGAACGACGGCTGAACGCGATGAGCCGTTCGTCTCGATCCTGGCTGGGCTATGCGGTTGCCGGCACGTTGTTGCTTGCGGGCGCCTATCTTTGCTTCGAGCTCGGCCGTTACCAGGCTGGCTATTCGCTCATCGATAATCGGCGCGCGCTAGCAGCGCTGAACGAGCAAATCGAGCAACAACGCGCCGCGGCCGACGAGCTGCATCGGCAGATCGCGATCTTCGAGACCTCGCGTCGAATCGACCAGGAGACGTACTCGCAAATCCAGGCGAACCTCACCGACCTCCAGGCAAGGATCCAGTCGCAGGAAGAAGAGCTCATGGTCTATCGCGGCATCGTCTCGCCGCACGATGGGGTCTCGGGCTTGAGAATTCAGAGCCTTTCGGTCGTGCCGGCCGACGGCGAGCGTCATTACGTGGTCAGGCTCGTGCTGGTTCAGGCAATCGTTCACAGTCGGCGCGTGTCGGGCGCAGTAAAGTTGCAGCTCGAGGGCGTGCAGGATGGCCGCATGACGTCGTTGGATACGGCGGATCTCGTACCCGACAAGGCGAGTTATGACATGGCGTACGAATTCCGCTACTTTCAAGGCCTAGAGTGCGAGTTGATCTTGCCGGTCGGGTTCGAGCCGGGACGGTTCCGTGTCGAGATCGCGCCGAATGACCCTCACGCAGAGAAAGTCGAGCAAAGCTTCGAATGGTCGGACGTGACGGAATGAGGAAGAGGGAATTCGCCAATGCTCGGGAAGAAATCGCGTAATCAGGCCCCGATCGGCACGCTGGTCGGAGCCGAGACTCGGGTTCACGGCGACATCGAGTTCGCCGGTGGCTGCCACATCGACGGGTACGTCCAGGGCAACGTGAGGGCCGGCGATCCCGGCGGCGTTCTCAGCGTGAGCGAGCGGGGGTGCGTCGAGGGGTCGGTCGTTGCGCCGCACGTGCAGCTGAATGGCACCGTGAAGGGCGACGTGCGGGCCACGGAGCGCGTCGTGCTTGGGCCGAAGGCGCGGGTGATCGGTAACGTACAATATAAGCTCATCGAGATGTCGATCGGCGCCGAAGTCAACGGTAAGCTCATTCATGAGAGCGAAGGCGCCGCGACAGTGGGAAAATCGGCGAGCCGCCCCCAGATCGAGGCGGTTAGCGTAGGAGAGGCATAGATGACCGAGCAGCACGTAGCTGAAGCGCCACCGTTGAACTTCACGGAGGCGGCGGCCCAGAAAGTAGGCCAGCTCATTGCGCAGGAAGGCAATTCCGCGCTGAAGCTGCGCGTCTACGTTCAGGGCGGCGGCTGCTCCGGGTTCCAATATGGCTTCACGTTCGACGAAGAGATCCAAGAAGGGGACACCGAGATCGAGAAAGCCGGCGTGACGCTGCTCGTCGACCCGATGAGCGTGCAGTACCTCATGGGCGCCGAAATCGACTATCGCGAAGACCTCTCGGGCGCTCAGTTCATCATCCGCAATCCGAACGCAAGCACGACCTGCGGCTGCGGGTCCTCGTTCTCCGTATAGTTCGCGGTGTCGCTGCGGACCGCGGCTCTGCCCGAACCGAAGCCAGCGGGCGTCAAGGAACCCAACGAGGTTCTGGCCGCAGTCGATCTCGGCTCGAATAGCTTCCATATGGTCGTTGCACGGGTCGATCAGGGCCACGTGCTGATCGTCGACCGTCTGCGCGAGATGGTGCGCCTCGCCTCGGGCCTCGACGAACGAGGCGAGCTCGACACCTCGAGCCAGGAACGCGCGCTCGCCAGTCTGCGTCGCTTCGGGCAGAGGCTCCGCGACATGCAGGCTCACCAGGTGCGCGTCGTGGGAACCAACACGCTGCGTCGCGCGCGCAATGCGGACACGTTCTTGGCCGCAGCCGAGGCGGCGCTCGGTCACCCTGTCGAGGTCATCTCCGGCATCGAGGAGGCGCGTCTGATCTATCTCGGCGTGTCTCGCTACACGGATAGAACCGAAGGCTCGAATCTCGTGGTCGACATCGGCGGCGGCAGCACGGAGCTGATCGTCGGCGAGGGCTACGAGCCGAAATACCTCGAGAGCCTTTCGATCGGCTGCGTCGGCTTGAGCCGCGAGCATTTCGAAGGCGGCAAGATCAGTCAAAAGCGCTTCGATCGCGCGCGCCTAGCGGTTCGGCTCGAGCTTCGGCCGGTCGCGGCTGCATTTCGGCGCCGCGGGTGGAATCGCGCGATCGGCTCGTCGGGCACCATTCGCGCCGCGGGCGACATCGTGCAGCAGCTCGGTCTCGTCGAGACGGGAGTGACGCGCGGCGCGCTCGAGACGGTGATCGCGACCATGGCCGAGGCGAAGCGCGTAGAAGATTTGGAGCTTCCCGGCCTCGGCACCGAGCGTGCGCCCGTGTTCGCGGGCGGAATGGCGATTCTCTCGGAGGTCATGAGCACGCTGAAGATCGACAAGCTCGAGATCAGCAGCGGCGCGCTGCGCGAAGGTTTGTTGTACGACATGCTCGGCCGGCTGCATCACGAGGACGCGCGCGAACGCTCGATTCAAGCGATGCAGCGCCGCTATCACGTCGACACCGAGCAGGCGCAAAGAGTCGAGGCAACGGCGGCGCTATTGCTCGAGCAGGTGAAGCGCAGCTGGAAGCTGGACGACGAGCGCTACCGGCAGTTGCTCGTTTGGGCTGCGCGCCTCCACGAGGTAGGCCTCGACATCGCGCACGCGCGCTATCACAACCACGGCGGCTATCTGCTCGCCAACGCGGACATGCCGGGTTTCGTGCGCCTCGAGCAGACGCTGCTGTCGGCGCTCGTGACGTTCCACCGCCGCAAGCTCGACGACCCGTTCCTCGACGGCGTGCCGAACGCGTGGCGCGCGCCGCTGTTCAAGCTGATCGTGTTGCTACGGCTCGCCGTGCTGTTGAACCGGTCGCGCAGCCCCGAGGCGCTGCCGCCGATCGCGCTCGCGACGCGCGGCGAGGCGCTCGAGGTACGGTTCCCCGACGGCTGGCTCGATCTCAATCCGTTGACGATCGCCGATCTCGAGCAGGACCAAGTTTGGTTGGCGGCTCGCGGGTTCGAGCTGCGGGTGATCGGCGCACCCGTGACTTAGGACACTTCGGCGAGCTGCCGCAGCAGCGTCGTCTGCGCGGGTTTCGCCTCCTGATCGGCCGCCCGCGCAAACCGCTCGTAGCTGCCGTCCGCGTGCAGCGCCCAAGCTTGAACGTTGTCGGCGAGATATACGCCCAAGTCCGCTCTGATGCGGGCCTTGAGCGTCTCGTCGCGGATCGGGAACATCAGCTCGATGCGGCGGAAAAAATTGCGATCCATCCAGTCGGCGCTCGCGCAGTAGATCTCCTCGTCGCCGCCGTTGTGAAAGCAGTAGCAGCGGCTGTGCTCGAGGAAGCGGCCGACGATCGAGCGAACGCGAATGTTCTCGGACACTCCGGGCACGCCGGGGCGCAGGCAGCAGATGCCGCGCACGATCAAATCGATCGCCACGCCGGCGTTCGAAGCCTCGTAGAGCGCGCGAATGATCTCGGGCTCCACGAGCGCGTTGATCTTCGCGATGATCCGCGCTGTCTTGCCGGCGGTCGCGTTGCGCGTTTCGCGCCGGATCATCGCGAGCAGCCGATCGTGCAGATTGAACGGCGACTGCGACAGCAGCTTCAGCTGCGGCGTCTTCATGAGGCTCGTGAGCTGCATGAACACCTGATGGACGTCCTCGCCGAGCGCCTCGTTGGCCGACAGCAATCCGTAGTCGGTATACGCGCGTGCCGTGCGCGGATGGTAGTTGCCCGTGCCGAGGTGGACGTAACGCTTGAGCCGGCCGCCCTCGCGGCGAACCACGAGCGCCATCTTGCAGTGCGTCTTGTAGCCGACGACGCCGTAGACCACGTGCGCGCCGGCCTCTTGCAGCTTGCTCGCGAGCGCGATGTTGGCCGCTTCGTCGAACCGCGCGCGCAGCTCGATCAGCACGGTGACTTCCTTGCCCGCCTTCGCGGCCGATACCAGGCTCTCCGCAAGCGGCGAGTCGGGCGTCGTGCGATAGAGCGTCTGCTTGATCGCGAGCACGTCGGGGTCGTTCGCGGCGCGGTAGATGAAGTCGATCACCGGCGCAAACGACTCGTATGGATGGTGTAGCAGGATGTCGCGCTTCTCGATGGCCTCGAACAGGCTCGTGTTCACGAGCTGCTTCGGAACACCGGGCGTGAACGGCGGATACTTCAACTCGGGGCGGTCGACCAGATCGTAAACGGCGAGCAGCCGGTTGAGATTCACCGGCCCCAAAACCTGATAGAGGTCGGCGGGCGACAGCTGGAAATGCTCGAGCAGGTACTCGGCGAGCTCCTTGGAGCAGTCGTAGGCCGTCTCGAGCCGCACGGCCGCGCCGTAGCGGCTCTCGAACAGCTCGCCCTCGAGGGCGTGCTTCAAATCGTCGACGTCCTCGTCGTCGATGAACAAGTCGCTGTTGCGTGTGACGCGGAATTGATAGCAGCCGTTGATCTCCATGCCGGCGAACAGCTGGTCGACGAACGCGTGGATCACCGACGACAAGAACACGAAATCGGCTCTGCCGGTGCCTTCGAGCGCCGTCGGCAGCGGGATCAAGCGCGGCAGCGAGCGCGGCGCCTGGACGATCGCGCGGTGCTGCGCGCGTCCGAATGCGTCGCGGCCGTTTAGGCTCACGATGAAGTTCAGGCTCTTGTTCAGAATCGGCGGGATCGGCCGTGTCGGGTCCAGCGTCGTCGGGCTCAATACCGGCACGATCTCTTCGCGGAAGTAGCGTTCGAGCCAGTCGCGCTGCGCGCTCGACCAATCGTCACGGCGGACGAAGCGGATTCCTTTGTCGAGGAGCGCCGGGATCAGCTCGTCGTTGAGAACGCGGTACTGCTCGTTCACGAGCGTGCGCGTCTGCTCGGTGATCGTGCGGAGGACTTCCGCGGACCCGAGGTTATCCGGTCCGAGCGGCGCGGCGCTCGCCTCGAGCCGGTGCTTGAGCCCCGAAACTCTGATCTCGAAGAACTCGTCGAGGTTCGTCGACGAGATGCAGAGGAACTTGAGCCGTTCGAGCAGCGGCACCGTCGTGTCTTTCGCCTGATCGAGCACGCGCACGTTGAACGCGAGCTGCGATAGCTCACGGTTGATGTAGTAGTCGGCGAGTCTGAGGTTGATCGTATCCACGGGGCGCGGCGCAAGGCGACGGCGGGAGCTACGGCGTACGCCCCCAGTATACGCCGCCGAGTATGGCGGGACGGCGGGCGCCGGTCACAGTCGGCACGTTGCCCGCGAGACATTGCAGGCGCGCGCGTGCGAGCCACGCGAACGCAGCGGCCTCGACCCAGTCGGCGGGCACGCCGTGAGAATCCGTCGTCGTGACGCGCGTTGCGGTGAGCCGTCCGAGCCGCGCCATCAGATCGTCGTTGTGGACGCCGCCGCCGCAGACGATCACCTCGCGGCAACCCGGCAGCTCGTTGCGGATCGCCGCTGCGATCGTCGTCGCCGAGAGCTCGGCGAGCGTCGCCTGGACGTCGACATCGGAGACTTTCCCTATGCAGCTAGCG
>Ga0105247_10002892_pt1 | contig 11433 bp, 11 predicted proteins | sample KBSS24metaG_FD_81519 | JGI IMG/M metagenome (GOLD analysis project Ga0105247, IMG submission 81519) | Switchgrass rhizosphere microbial communities from Kellogg Biological Station, Michigan, USA - KBS S2-4 metaG | ecosystem: Host-associated > Plants > Roots > Rhizosphere > Soil | place...
ATTGCCGCCCTGCCGGCCAACCTGTTGGCGGGCCTTGGCCTGGCGATTAGACAGGGAGTCTCCACGCGCGGTACCGCCGAACCTGTCGGCCGTATTTCGGTCCCGATAGGGAGCGCCACCGCGATGTTCCGGATTGTGCCTCCAGTTGGAGTTGCCGCCGCGGTTTCCACTTCCTATGCTGTTGCGATTGCCAGCGCTAACATTCGAGTTGCGATTAAAGTTGTTGTTGTTGTTGATGGTGATGTCATTATTTCCGCCCCAGCCGCAACCCCAACCCCAACCACCGCCCCACGCCGCGCCCATCGCCATACCAACACCGAACGAGATCGCGCTCGCCGCGATGACTGCGCCTGTCGAAGGTGGATAGTAGATAGGCGGATACGGATAAGCAGACGCGCCATAAACAACCGTCGGATTGTAGGAAGGCACGTAAACCACTTCCGGGTTTGCCTGCTCGATCACAATCACCTGCTTGCTCTCTACAGTCTGCACTTCGACTTTCTGTTGCTGGTTTGACTTCAACGCCCCGGTGTCCTGCGCTTTGTCACGCATACGCTGGATCGCATCCATCACGTCTTTTTGTTGCGCGAGAAAGGCGTTACCAAGATCCGTGGTCCATTGAATGTCGTCAGACAAACGCTTCACGACGTCAGGCAGCGGCGCCATCGCCTGAACACTCGGATCCCAGGGCTGTTTCTGGACTGCCTCCGTCAACTTCTTCTGGTCCTTGCCCAGATTCGGATTCTTTTCCAACCACTGCTGTAGCTGAATGATCTCCAACGGGTAAGTTGAAGCCACGAGCGTTTGACTGAGCAGGTTGTCCGGATACAACGCGATCGGAGCAACGAGTGAATCAAGCTGCTCCGGCGGTATCGTTACTGGCTGCTCCTGGACTGGTCCGGCTGCGTGCCGCGCAAACACGAGCGGATTCACCGGCAACAGGACAGCCGTGCAGGTAAGGGCGGCAAGGTAGCGAATAAATTTTCGCGCGTACCCTGATGGCCTGGTTTTTACTTTCATCTCAACACCTCCGCCTTAATTCTTCACTTGATATGCGAAGCCTCCCAACTGCGTACTTTCCGTCTCGCTTCGTCAAAAATTCTTTCGTAGTTTCCTTTGCGAACTTTCTCGCTCGCTTCGGGCGTCAACAGTTTCCAAAGCGGCTCATACTGGTTGTAGACCTTCAAATATTTTTCCTGAGTAGCAGGCGCAACCTCGTCGGTGCCGAAGAGAAAGCGATCCGGATGACGATTGATCACAGCCGCCGCGTTGTTGATTGATTCGGGCGTCGCGACCACATACTTCGCCACTTCATCCCAGGAAATGTCGAAATGAACGTTTCGCAATTGCGGATCGCCGATGATCTCTTCGACGATTGCAGCCTGCTCTTTCACCGGACGAATGATTCGCCCGACGCCGATATGCGCCCAGATAAACGTCGTGTTTGGGTGACGCTTGAACAGGGCCTTCATCTGGGCCGCATAAGCAGGTTCAGCGCCGGGCTTTGCAAATGGGACGTCAACATCGTTGTGAATCAGAACCACGAGTCCGACTTCAGCCGCGAAGTCGAGCAGGCGATCGAGCGCCGGATCCTGAAGACTCGCGACCTCGCCGGAGATTTTTGCGGAGACAAATTCCTTGTGAATGCTGAATTCGCCGATGCCGGTGAAGACGCCGGGAAAGGCCGTGAGCACGCGGCGAATGTGATCCGCGGCATACATATCCGACGGATTGAAGCCCGTGATCATCGGATCGAAGCGGGCCTGTTCTTCCTTCGTGAGCGACTTGTATGCGGTGGCGATCCAGGCGTCAGTGGATGAGTAGTAATAAAGCGGCGCGTCGGAATTTAAGTAATAAGTTGGGCCACGGTTTTCATCGACGCGATAGGACCATTGTTGTTGCAGCGGTATGCCGAACAAGGCGACACGTCCGGCTTTGTTGCCCATGATTTTCAGGAAGTCGTGGATGTCGATGCCTTCCTGGATGTAGTTCGTCAGGTGGAAGTGCGAGTCGTTGAAGAGGTAGGTGTCTTTTCCGTTTTGGGCAAAGGACGGGCTCGAAAGGAGCAAGATCAAAGAGATGGTTTTGACGCAAAGGCGCAAAGACGCAAACGCGCAAAGGCGGGCTAGATACTCGTTGCGCCTTTGCGTCTTTGCGTCTTTGCGTGAAAAGCTTTTCATAACAACCTCAAAACGCGAGCTCCATGCTCGAGTGGTAAACCCAGCCACGACCACCGATCGGATACGGAACAGACGTGTAACCAACGGGCGATTTGTAGAGATAAAGCGCCTCATTATTCCAACGGACCACCTTGTTTTTGAACGGGAAGAAATTGAGACCGAAACGGAAATCACGCGGCTGCCCAAACTGTCCGAAGATCTTCGAAAAGCCCGCGTACGCCTGAAGACTTTTGGGTACGACCATCGCCGAACCCTGTATCTGGAATGCGTGATCGAACAACCTCGACGGAATTATTCGCAGTGTCTCCTGGTTCACGACGTCGGTGAACTTGAAATCATCCAACCAGCGCCAGAAGTACTCTCCTTCAAGCGAAAAGCCGCGATACTTGAAACCACCATCGACCGTCGTCATGCGATAGCGCGCATCCGTGATCGTTGCTCCCGGCGCGAATAGATTCGGCGTGAAGATCACAGTGCCATCCGACAAACGGAGCTGCGTGTTTTCAAACTGCTCCGAGTCGGGCTGACTTTCCTTATTCTCCTCACTGCGACTGAAGTGGACCGCGAGGCGCGTAGAAAACCTGTCGTGATGCTCGAAGTCGCCCCATCCCTGCCCGCTAAAACCTCTTTCGAAATCACCCGTCGGAAACCAGATCAGCGCACTCGACAAAGTATTGAGCCCGTTGTCGAGTCGCGATGCGGGCACACCGAGCGTGCTCATGTTGTTACCGAGCATCACCTGGTACTTCAGTCGATCAGTGAGATTGCCGACGGCCCAGAGTCCCGAGGTATAAGAAGGACGCATGAACTCATCGGCGATATGACGGCTGTCGACGTTCATCCAAAACGGAAAGTTTCCCTCGACACTACGCGTGCCGGGCAGCGATCTGATGCCGCCGCCCACCGTCAGATACTTGTTGAAGGTGTATTGCAGGTTTCCCGCGAGGACCACTTGCGCGCCCTGGCCCTGATTTGCATTCGAGGTCCAGGCGTAGAGGAAGTAACGCATCTTGGGACTGAGTATCCAGCCAAGAAACTTGATCTGAAGTTTGAGTAGCTGAACGTCCTGTCGCCGCTGAATATTCTTCGTATTGCCAAATGCATCGGTATAGGTTGGATCGAGACCGAGTTGATTCAGATAACGAACGTACGTGTAGATGCTGACGTTCATGTCGCCATACTCGGTGTTGACGACTTTGAATCCGAGATTTGGCGTGTACTTACCGTCGAACTTATTGCCGTCGTCGTCCTGCTTTGGTGTTGCGTCAACGGCCGCCGGTGAAGGAGCGCTTTCGGGTGGCGGCGGTTCGACCGGCGTCGAAGTTTCAACGGGCACATTCGCGGGGGAAGCGTTTGCAGCTTGTGCGGCTTCGAGTTTGTCGACTCGTTCCTGAAGACTCTTGATCAGTTTGAGTAGCTCGGCCCGTTCTGTATCGCTGAGCGGAGCCTTTTCGACCGAGCCGCTGGTTCCCTTCTCAGGCGTGGTCGCATTTGAGGGACCGGGTGTTTGTGCGGCTGCGATCAATTTGAAAATCACGAAGACGCTGATGAGTAAAGCGGCGCGCGACGTGACCGTGTAACGCCACTTTACTCTGCGTGTTTGAAAAGGAGTTTGAGTCATTACGATTCGCATTATTCAGTCTTCAAACCGACTGAGCGTGGTGAAAACAAGTTGAAGTCGAGCTTGTTTGCCACGTACTCGATCACTTTCTGCGCTTTCACGCTGTTCCCTGCTTCATCGAGTGGCGGGGCGAACACGGCGATCGCGCCCTTGCCAGGAACTACTGCGACGATGCCGCCGCCCACGCCACTCTTTGCCGGGAGACCGACGTGCCAGGCCCAACCGCCTGAGCCGTCGTAAAGTCCGGCCATGATCATCGTGGAAAGAATGTGCGGGACGTTTTCAGGCTTGATCACCTGTTCGCCCGTGGCCGGATTCTTCCCGTTGTTCGCCAAGGTTGCGCCCATGCGCGCGAGTTGGACCACGTTCACGCCGACCGAGCACTGCTTCGTGTAGACATCGACTGACTCAAACGGATCGGAATAGATGCGATCGTATTTCGCGAGCAACATCGAGAGCGCTTTATTGCCGGTGTTGGTGGCAGCCTCGGATTTGTAAACGTCGTCGATGAGCGTGAGCTTTTCGCCTGCGACACGGCTGTAAAAGTCGAGGATCTTCTTCCACTTCTCATCCGCTGTTTTGGCTGAGATCAGGCTGACAGTCGAAATCGCACCGGCATTTACGTAAGGATTTCCGGTATGCGTGGGCATATCAGCCACTGCAAACACGGAGTTGAACGCGCGGCCGGTCGGTTCGTTACCGACTTTCTCAAACACCTTGTCTGGTCCAAGCTCTTCCATCGCCAGCGCCTGCGAGAAAACCTTCGAGATCGACTGGATGGAAAACGCGTACTTGATGTCGCCCATCGACAGCGTCTGGTTGTCAGTAGTGACGATCGCGATGCCGAAAAGCTTCGAGTCGACCTGGGCCAGGTAAGGAATGTAATCGGCATTCTTGCCGCCTGCGTCGGTTTTGAACTTCTCGTACGCCTCGCGGACAACTGCTTCGACCTGCGCTTTACCCGGCGCGACAGGACTGGTCTTCTGTGCCAGCGCTGACAAGGGCGCCGTTGCGAATGTCAGCAGGATAAACACCGCAATGAGCATTCTTGTCTGGATCTTGTGTCTCAACATGACTCTCTTTCTCCTCTTCCTGGACCACGTGGTCCGTAGACGCTTAAAGATCAATATGTGAATGTCTTCGAGAAGTTGTATTTGAACGAAAACTGGATGCGGAAATCGTCAGACTTGAAACCATCCAGGAAGTTCTCTCGTGGTACGCATTCGCTGTTTTCAGTTCGCCGTACTTGGTTGGCGTGGTCGATTTCACCCTGAGACGGCTTCGTCTGACGCCGTAAAAAACCTTTCCGTTCGGAGCAAACTGGTTCGGGAAAGCAGGCAATTTGGTAGGCCGGATGACGTCGAACCAGTTTGGATCGTTTTGTTTGAGGAAAATGTTCAGTGGATTTGTCAGCTTCATGCACGCCTTCTCCGATGGTTTTGGGGCGGAGTATTAGCTCGCGAAAAATTTAGAGGAGAGGTGGCAAGTCGGTAACTGGCAAAACTTACAGGTGACTGGCAGATCGCCCGCCCCTAGACTCAACGGTGTTTTATGAATCAACTTGAGGCCCCACTATCCGATTACGAGTTGACTCAAGCGATCGCGAGAGGCGCCATCTCGGGTATCGGAGATCTGTATGAGCGACACAAGCCGAAGGTCTATTCGGTGTGTTTGCGCATGACTGGGAATATGAGCGTGGCCGAAGATCTGACTCAGGAGATCTTTATTAAGCTGCTCGGGAAGGCCGGATCGTTTCGGGGTGAGAGCCAGTTTACGAGCTGGTTATATCGACTGACTACGAATCATGTCTTGATGTACTTTCGCCAGGCGGTGCGTCGCCGGGAACGGTTTCCGTATCTCGAGGATGGGTGTGACACGACTCATTTGAACGTTTCGTTTGGAACGCAGTTCCTGGATCGTATTGCGATTGATGCAGCGCTGGCGCGACTCCCCGCCGGCTGTCGCTCGGTGTTTATGAAGTTCGACGTCGAAGGTTACAACCACGAAGAGATCGCCGGCCTCTTCGGCTGCTCGGTCGGAAACTCCAAATCCCAACTCCACAAAGCGCGCCGCCGTTTGCGGAAACTCCTTTCGCGCCGCATACGCCACTTACGAGACGCTTAAAGGCGAGAGCGGGGGCAAGCCACCCTTCCTGACTTGTACTTTTCCATGCGTCTCAGAGGAATGAACAAGTCAGGAAGTGTGGCTTGCCCCCGCTCTCGCCTGTTTCTCTAAAACTTCCGCACGCCCAGCAACTTGACCGGGCCGATTCCGTAGCTCTCCACGTCGATGTTATTCCCATCAAGCACTTTTATCTTTGCTGAGTAGAGCAGCGCGCCTTCGCCCTCTTCTTTACCTTTCTTGTTCGTCTTGAGATCGAGCTGGAGGATTCCAAATGGGTAATCCTGCGATCTGCTACCGGAGTAAACTTCCAGGAAACCAACCGGACGATCGCCAACAGCGTAGATGCGCCGGCCCCCTTCAGTCTTGTGTGAGCGAATGAGCTTGAAGTCGTAAAAACCCGCTCGACCCGTCAGCCTGATCTTGCCGATCGTCTTCGCGTCTTGAAGGATCTTGAGTAGAGCATCTGGTCCACCGCCAACCAGTGCCTGGGCCATTACCTTCGCATCAGCATCGCTCGTATAACTATTCACCCACAGATCGACATTGACGCGCGCCCCCGCACCCACCATCGCCGGACCGGCGCCGTGCGGCAAGTAGGCAAGCGCTGAAAACTTTTCATCACTCTTCTGCGCGGGCGCCGGCATCGACAACCCCAACGCAAACACTAACAACACAAACGTCGCGACTAAGAATTTTGCTTTCATGTTTTTTGCTCCTCAACGCTTACTTCGCCGGCGGCGGATACTTCTTCAGGAGTTTCGCCATCGCCTTGTTCAAGTTCTTCTCGACCTTCTTCGGATCTTTACCCGATCCAAGAGTCTTACTGGCCGCGCCGCGCCAGATCTGTTTCTTAGTTGCGACGTCGTAGATGTCGAGATTGAGTGTGCCGATATTGATCGTTGAGCTGGTGGTTGTCGTAGTTGACATACCCCCCCAACCACCCCAGCCACCCCAACCCCACATGTCACCGCCGGTGCTGTAAGAGTTCCACTGTTTCTCCTGGTTAACAGCGGCCTGGTAGGCAACGTAAAGGTCGGGATTATCTTCCGTCTTCGTCAAACCCTTCAACGCCAGTTGAGCATCGATGGCGCGCTTGATCTGATCGTCAAGGATCGAGTTTGGATACTGGATGTTAGGTATCTGGACCCACTTATACGTTTTGTATTTCGTGAAGTCGGTGCCCTGTAAGTAGTTGTACCTGATATCCTGCGCCGCTGCGGCGACACACCACACGAGAACTAATCCCGCAATTGCAATCATCCGAGAAAGCCTTGTCATCTCTACAGACCTCCATCCGCAAATCTTTTTCGCTGGATTCTAAAAGCGCCGGAACGCGCCGATAACTGTCACTTTTGACAGGCGAGATCCCGAGCGAGGCGTGCAAAAAGTAGGGCCAGCTTAGGAGGTCATCGCACGAGTATGAGTCGCGGCCAGCAAAGAACTTGCCGTTCAGGCGTAATTATTTTCATCAACTTTCTTTTCGCATTAACCGCGATCGCGAAGAACGTCGATGACGTTGTGGTACTGAAAAATGGCGACCGGCTGACCGGAGAAATCAAAGGTTTGCAAAGCGGTGAGCTCAGGTTCAAGTCTGACTACATGGCGGAAGCGGTCCGTCTCGACTGGTCCAGAGTTGAAAGACTCGAGAGCAAATCGACATTCATGATCTGGTTGGTTGACGGCAAGCTCGTGACTGACGTTATGCGCCTGCTGCCGTCTAACTCGGACGAGGTCGCGAATTTCGTGATCGGCAATTCGACGCGAGTGCACCAACTCGACGTAATTCGAATAACGCCCGCCGACAGACGCTTCTGGAAACGACTAGAAGGATCGATCGACTTTGGTTTTAGTTTTACCAGCGGCAACGATCAGTATCAGACCGAACTCGCCGCAACTACCACTTATCGAGCCGGAGATCACTCCTTTACCGCGTCAATCGATTCGGCTTTCAGCGGACAAACTGAAGGAGACAGTCTTAGGCGCAATCAATTCAGCTTCGACTATCGAAAACAGCTAGCTCGTCGCTGGTACATCGGCGGACTCTTCGATCTGCTTCACAGCGATCAGCAAAGCCTGGAGCTGCGCACAACTGTGGGCGGGCTGGTTGGTAGAAACGTAGTGCAGACAGAAAATACGAGACTCTCGCTTTTTGGCGGCATCGCCGGCACGCGTGAACATTACTCGACCATTTTGGGCCGTCCGGAGACCACCAATGCGGATGCGATCGCAGGCGCTGACTTCGCAACTTTTCGCTTCAACAGGACTGACATCCGATCGCGCTTCAGCTTGTTTCCGAGTTTGACCACACCCGGCCGCATGCGCTTACAGGGAAATTCCGATCTGCGAATAAAAATTGTGAAGGACCTTTGGTGGGGTTTTCACGTGTACGAAAACTTCGACAGCAAGCCCCCAGTACGAGCCGATAAGAACGATCTCGGCGTGAGCACCTCGCTCGGCTGGAAGTTTTAGCCCTGTAACTTTTGCCAGTACGTTGCGTTTGTGTACGCCCATAAAATTGAAAATCGCGTTGCGCTCTCGCCAAGTTGTTCTGACGCCGGTCATAGGCGCCCGTCCAGCCGCGTCTTTCAAAGGCACAGACATGAACACACAGAATGATTCGAACCCCAGCGGAACATTGAACAAGGTCTGGACGAGCCTCGAGGTTGATCTCGGCGCCATCTCGCATCCGGGTCATGTCAGGGAAAACAACGAAGACAGTTATCTCGTGATGCGTTTCGGGCGCTCACTCGAAAACCTGATGACGAATCTCGATCAGGACTTGTTCGAGGCCAGTTACTTCATGAGCGGTTACGGCATGTTGGTAGCCGACGGTATGGGCGGCATGGCCGGTGGCGAAGTAGCCAGCCGGCTCGCTCTCACCAACCTGATCGAGTTGATTGTCGACACATCAGACTGGACCCTCGCGCTCCAGCGCGAGCACGACGTCACGAAAGTTCTGGAGCGCATGACCGACCGCTTCTTCCAAATCGATAAAGTTTTGAGAAAAGAAGCCGACAAAGATCAAACACTGCGTGGCATGGGTACAACGCTGACCGTCGCGGGCGCATTGGGAAACGATTTGATTATCGGGCACGTCGGTGATTCGCGTGCCTATCTACTGCGCGGAGATGAATTCAAACAATTGACCACGGATCACACGCTGGCCCAGGCGCTTATCGATGCGGGTGTGGCGAATCGAGATGATCCGGCGTCGCGATCGATGCGTCACGTATTAACCGCCGCCGTTGGATCGCTGGGACGAGAAGTTGATCCGCAAGTGCAGCGCTTCAAATTGCAGGACGGCGATCGATTACTCCTCTGCACTGACGGGCTGACTGAGATGGTCGAAGACGCACTAATCGCTGACGTATTGACTGATTCAAACTCAGCCCAAACTGCCTGCCAGAACCTTTTAGATCTGGCGCTGGCGAGCGGCGGCGTCGACAACATCACGATGGTGCTCGCTCACTTCGAATCCCCTGAACGGTAGGTCTTCTCTGCGCAGCCTCTGCGTTCTCTGCGCCTCTGCGGTTAATCAATGTCTAAAAAAATAATAAACCACAGAGGCGCAGAGAACGCAGAGGTTGCGCAGAGAAACACTGTAAGAATTGACAGTATTAACACCATCTCGTTCTCACTAAGATTCGAGCCTGAATTAACAGCAAGCTGGCCGTGCGGCTGGCAAAGTGCAGGAATATTCCAAGCAAGTTGGACGTTGCTCGAAGAATAAGAAGGCTGACTCTTGCTTGACTACACCAAGGAGAAACAAATGACCTACAGCGGAAATACATCATTGAGACTAGTGACAGTCGCCTTCGTTCTCGTGTTGGTGGGCGCTGCAAATGCGTCTGCTGCGAGAAAATTGACGACTCCGCAACCGCGAACCGCGGTTCAGGAAGAAGTCAAGAAGATGAAAGGCGTCGTCGTAAAACGTGAGCCTGACTCCTTCACCATGAGCGAAACCACTGGCGGCCCGCAAACGACAGTGATCCTCACCGAGAATACGGAAGTTAAGAGTCACAAGCGTGGCGTGTTTCGTGGCTCCAAAGAATATGGCGCCAGCTACATCCTGCGTGGACTCCGTCTCGAAGTTGACGGTACCAGAAACTCTGAAGGCGCAATTGTGGCCGACAAGATTCGTTTCGATGAGCAGGATCTAAGGACTGCACAGGCGCTCAAAGCGACACTCGATCCTGCCGAGGCTGAGATAAACGAGAAGTTGAAACAGCAACAGGCGGAAGCGGAACGACTCGCCGGCCAGATTGATGAGAACCGCGCGTTGACTCAGCAGGCACAAGCTTCAGCCGACGCTGCGGCGGCTGCCGCTGCGAAAGCACAGCAAACAGCCGACTACGCCAACAACCGCATAAACGGGTTGGATGATTTCGATCCCGTCAAGACCATCACTGTTAATTTCGTCACCAACAGTGCGACGCTTGGTCCAAAGGCCAAGGCCACGATCGACGAAGCCGCCGCATGGGTGAAGACGCAGAACACCAAAGGCTGGGTGATGGCCGTGATCGGCTACGCTGATTCGACCGGCAGCTCGCAACGCAACATCGATCTGAGTGAGCGACGCGCGAACGCCGTCATTTATTACATCGTGAACAAGTACAAGATGCCGTTGAATCGTCTGGTCCAACCGTTTGGTTACGGGCAACTGGAGCCGGTGGCAGAAAACAAGACTAAAGCGGGTCGCGCCAAGAACCGCCGTGTTGAGATTCGCTTAATGGTGAACAAGGGTATTGCCGGAACGGTCGGGGAAAAGCAATAACCAGCGGATTACTTTGGCCAGTTGAGAGGTGGCGGGTGCGGGCGACGCGCGAGAGCACTTGACACCTCAATTGGGGCCGGGTCACGGGCGACCCGGCCCGCTTTTTTGTTCGTGGCTTTAGATGTGTGACAGTTCCCTGCGGGTTAGTTCGTGCTCAACATTTCCAGTATTCAAGGTTGAAACTGGTTCGAAGAGCAGTACGTGACATTCCTCATCCGCCACCGGGCGGTGCTCAACGCCGCGCGGCACGACGATCAACTCACCTTCATTGATCCAGGTAGATTGTTCGCCCGCGTCATCGCGGTACTCCATTCTGAACCTTCCGTTCACCACCATAAACAACTCATCTTCGTCTTCGTGATGATGCCAGGCGAATGGCCCCTGAAACTTCACCAGCTTCACGTATTGTCCATTAAGCTCGCTAACAATGCGTGGGTTCCAGTAATCGTGAAAAAGCGACAGCTTCTCCCGCAAATTGATCGTGTTCATTTGCTTCCCATCCTTCTTAAAATCGAGCACGCGAAGATTATAGGGTTAAGACACGTCAACGGAGAGCTATCGTAAATACTCGTTCAGTTTGAAAATACGCCGAAGGCGTTGGCTAATTTCAGCCCAGGGTTGGAGCCGCAGCTGTTCATTATCATGACATGCTTTACAGATCGTTATCATGACATCCTTTACAGTTGATGGGGTAGGCTGCAGCGGTGGGAGGAGCTGCAGATGCCTTGGAGAAC
>Ga0105247_10002893_pt1 | contig 11432 bp, 7 predicted proteins | sample KBSS24metaG_FD_81519 | JGI IMG/M metagenome (GOLD analysis project Ga0105247, IMG submission 81519) | Switchgrass rhizosphere microbial communities from Kellogg Biological Station, Michigan, USA - KBS S2-4 metaG | ecosystem: Host-associated > Plants > Roots > Rhizosphere > Soil | place...
CGGCTACGTCTGGCGGTGGCGCCAGCAGCGCCGGCTCGGGCGGAAGCGATGGCAGCGTGGTTTTGCCGCCAAGCTTGAACACGAGCACACGGCTGACATTGCGGGTGTTGCCCGACTTGTCCGCTCCCTTTCCCTGCATGAGAGGATACGCACCACCCCAGCCCGACATCACGGCGATATATTGCTCACCGTTAATCTCATAGGTGGCCGGCGCGGCCAACACAGCGGACTGAACTGAGGTCGACCACAATTTCTCGCCGGTATCGGCGCGGTAAGCGCTGAAGAAGCCAGCTGCGTTTCCCTGAATCACGAGGTTACCGGCAGTGGTCAATATTCCGCCGTTCCATGGACCCTGATAGTTGGCGCGCCACACCTCCTTTTGGTGCACCGGATCCCAGGCGATCAAGTACCCTTTGACATCCGACTTGAAGGTGGTGGCCGTGCCGATGTTCCAGCCGATCGCCGCGGTTTGGAAATCCTTCACCGCCTCGTAAGTCATCCCGATTTCTTGCGCCGGAACGTAAACCAAGCCGGTTTTCGGGTTGAAGGCCATTGCCTGCCAACTATGAGCGCCGAGCGCGCCGGGCAGCTGGGAACTGGGTTTGCCGGTTTTGTCGTAGCGGATATCGGGATTCTCGACCGGCCGGCCTGTCTTTGGATCGACGCCACTCGCCCAAGTAACCGGCGTGAAGTTCTTGGCCGAGATCAATTGCCCGGTCTTGCGATCGAGAACGTAAAAGAACCCGTTCTTGTTCGCCTGCATCAGGACTTTGCGAGTGACTCCGTCGATCGGGAGGTTCGCGAGGATGAGCTGCTGCACAGCATCAAAATCCCACTCCTCGCCGGGTGTACACTGGTAGTGCCATGCATATGCGCCAGTATCGGCGTTGACCGCCACGATTGACGATAGGAACCAATTGTCGCCCTGGCTCTCGCTACGGTAGCTCTGGTTCCATTCGAGCCCGTTGCTGACACCGAAATAAATGAGGTTGAGCTCGGGATCATAGGACAGGCTTTCCCATACCGTCCCGCCGCCGCCTTCCTTCCACCACTCGCCATGCCAAGTCTTGGCGGCTTCTGCGAGAATCGGCTGTTCAGGCGGATTGGCTGGATCGCCGGGTACCGTGTAGAACCGCCACGCGAGCGCCCCCGTTTCGGCATCGTACGCAGAGATATAGCCGCGCACCCCGTATTCGGCGCCGCTGTTACCGATGACCACACGCCCTTTGATGACGCGCGGCGCCTGAGTAATAGTGTAGGGCTTATCCGGATCGACGGTCATCACGCTCCAGACCTGCGTTCCGGTCTGCGCGTCTAGCGCTACCAGCCGGCCGTCGAAGGTTCCCACGTAAATCTTGCCCTTCCAAGCGGCGACACCGCGGTTGACCACGTCGCAACAACCTCTAACACCGAGCTCGCGCGGTACTGCTGGATCGTAGGACCAAAGTAACGCGCCGGTCTTTGCGTCGAACGCCTTAACCATGCTCCACGCGGTCGAGATGTACATCACGCCGTCGATCACCAATGGCGTCGCCTCCTGACCACGGTTGGTCTCGAGATCGGCGAACCAGGCAAGCCCTAGCTGCCCCACATTGTCGGCTGTGATCTTGGATAGCGGGCTGAAGCGCTGCTCGCTATAAGTCCGGCCATAGGTCATCCAGTTAGCGGAATCTTGGTCGGCGCCTTCGATGCGGGCGGCGTCCACATTAGCCGCCGATCCTCCAGCCCTGGTCGGCTCGAAAGCGCCCGCAACAAAGGATAGACCGAGACCGATCACGGCCCATACGACGAAGTGCCGATAGCCTGTCGGCGCGGAATCCTCTTCGCTGCAAATCCTCTCCATCAGAACGACCCATTTACCGAGACGAGGTGAAAGCCCCACACTCGCCCTGCCGCATGCTAGCATATTTTCGCCGCATTTCGCCCTTGCCAAACTATGGAGAGAGCAATAGGCGAAGCCGAACCGCATGACGCCTACCTAAAGGGCCGACAGGCGGCCTTTGCGCGGGGCATCGCCAAAATGCCAGAGCTGCCAATTGTCGCGTCGGACGCATCCCTGAGATGACGACGCGTTCACAAACGCGGCCAGCGAGCGGCCTTCTGTGTCTGGTGTGCGTCTGTCTCGGCGGCTGCTCCGCGAGCGGTGCGCCGTCATTTGATTTGTTCGGCGCTTTCTTCCCAGCTTGGCTGTTGTGTGGTGCGATCGGAATCGTGGGTGCCGCCGTCGCGAGGCTTGCGTTCGTTAGCAGCGGACTTTCCGACGAACTTCCCTATCAGCTTGCTCTCTGTACCGCGATCGGTGTGATCACGGCGGTTCTTTTTTGGCTCGTCGCGTTCGGTCAGTAACGATGGAGACCGTCAGCAAATCGCGTACTGCTAAATCGCGTACCGCGTCACGCGACCGTCGCGTTCCGACGGTGGCGATGGAGACCGCCGGTAAATCGCGTGTTGCGTCTCGTGACCGCTTGATCTCCGTTGGGATCATCGTTTTGGCTGCAGCGCTCGCGATTTATGCGTTCCATGAAAGCACCGTACATCCAACGACGACCGACAGTTCAATCGACGCCGATATCGTTCACGTCGCAGCGGCAGTCGGCGGCCGCATTATTGAGCTCCCGGTTTCCGAGAACGCCCGTGTGGCCGCCGGCGACCTTCTTTTCCAGATCGATCCGCTCCCTTATCGGCTGGCCGTCGAGCAAGCCGCCGCTGACCTGAACATCGCCGAAGGGGAACTTGAAACACGACGGCGCGTGCTTTCGACGCAACGTTCGGACGCGCTGATCGCCGCCAACCAGACGAAAAACGCTCTACAAAACCACGAATTAGCGATGCGCTCGCTGGAAAGGATTCGTCCGCTGGCGTCCAAAGGTTACGTGCCGAAGCAACAGCTCGATGACGCACAGGTGTTAGAAAAGGACACAGCGACGAAACTCACACAGGCACAGGAACAGGAAGCCGCCGCATATCGCGCAATTGACACCGAAGCCGCGGCCGAAGCGACCGTGCTTGCCAGGAAAGCCGCTCTCGCCATTGCCCAGCGCGCACTCGAAGACACAACTGTGCGCGCGAGCCACAACGGTCTTGTCGTCAGCTTGAGGGTTTCGACCGGCGAAATGGTCATCCCTTCTCAATCGCTGTTCACCTTGATCAACACCGATGAGTGGTTCGCCAACGCCAATTTCCGGGAAACTGAGCTCGACTGGATAGCGGTCGGTGATTGCGCGACGGTCTTTTCACTGATCGACCGCAAGGTTCCCATCAAAGGAGTTGTGCAGGGTATCGGATGGGGAGTCACGGATCAGGACGTAATTAATATTCCGCGCTCTGTTCCCTTTGTGGAGCGGTCAATGAATTGGGTCCGGGTGGCTCAACGATTTCCCGTGCGCATACGGATCGAGAATCCGCCCCAGCAGCTCATGCGTCTTGGCGCAAGCGCCGTGGTCGAGATCAAACACGGTGCCGCATGCCGTTAAACCGAGCACGAGAAACAATTTGGGACATTGCTCGGCTATTTGCCCCGAAGCCAGGCCAGTTCGAACTCGCGAGCCGCTTGGCGCTGATCTGCGCCCTGACCGTTTTGGTCGCGGAGATCTACCAGACGCCGGAGCCCGCTCTGACTACCTACGTCGCCTTCTTTCTCAATCGCGATAGCCGGACCATGAGCCTCATTTTGGACGTCGTATTTATCGGGCTGATCACTTTGGTCATCGGGTTTATCGTGCTTGTCGCCATGGTCGTGATCAATGATCCGATGTGGCGTGTGATCAGCATGGCTGCGATTTCATTCGGTGTGTTGTTCCTGGCATCGGCCAGCAAATTGCGGCCAGTCGCGAACACAATTGCACTCATCGTCGGTTATGGGCTCGACGTGCTGGGAAGCATCCAACTTGGAGAGGAAGGTACGAGAGGATTGCTCTATGTTTGGCTGTTCGTCGGTATTCCCGCAGGCGTCTCCATCATCGTGAATTTGGTCCTCGCGCCGTCGCCGCGGCGGCTTGCCCAGCGAGCCATCGCGCGGCGCCTCGACCTATCGGCGGCGATGCTGCACATCCCGGACGAGCGCATCCGAGGCGAATTCAAAGAAAGCCTGCGTGAAGGCGCTGTGGAAATCCAGGAGTGGCTTGGCTTGGCGGATCGCGAGAAAACCTCTCCGCCAGCTGACATCGCGGCCCTTCGGCAGGCTGCCGACTCCACCGTTAGCATTCTTTCCGCTATCGACATGAGCGATCGCAAGCCGGAAGCTCGGCTTACTATCCCGCTGCGCAAATATCTTGCGCAGACCTTTCACGAGATGGCCGCTATTTTGAAATCCGGTGGCTATCCGACCAGGATCGCCTGGCAGGCGCCGGATATCGATCGCCGGCTCAAGCCGCTAGCGGCTCACGTCCTCGCCGCCATCAAGGACGCGATCACCCACTTCACCGATGCGCCGACTTCTCCTCCGCGTGTTGACGAAAAGCCTGGTGAACAAAGCGGATTCTTCACGGCCGACGCCTTTTCCAATCCCGACCACGTCCACTATGCGTTGAAAACGACCGCTGCGGCGATGTTCTGTTATCTACTCTATTCGCTGCTCGATTGGCCGGGCATTCACACCTGTTTCATCACCGTCTATATCGTCTCGCTTGGCACGACGGCCGAGACGGTCGAAAAGTTCACCTTGCGAATCCTCGGTTGCCTCGTCGGCGCAGCGGCAGGCTATGCTGCCATCATTTTTTTGGTGCCCTCTCTCACCTCAATCGATCAACTAATGGCCCTCGTTTTTCTTGGCGCTCTTGCCGCGGGTTACGTGGCTGCCGGTAGCCCACGCATTTCCTACGCCGGTTTTCAGATGGCCTTTGCGTTTTTTCTCTGCGTCGTTCAGGGACCGGCACCCTCCTTCGATTTGGTCACTGCCCGGGATCGGGTCATTGGTATCCTGATCGGCAATCTGGTTGTATATTTGGTCTCCATCAACCTGTGGCCGATCAGCATCGGCAAGCGCATCGATCCTGCGATTGCCTCTCTGTTACGTGGCCTGAGCGCCATGATGACGGCGGCGGATGTGCGAGCGCGCCGCGCCTTGGCGTCTGCAGCGCAGTCACAGCTGGGTAAGATCGAAACCGATATTGATCTCGTCGCCTATGAGCCGGACACGGTGCGCCCGAGCTCTGCGTGGCTCGAAGCGCGGCGGTACGCAGCAGAAGAGATCGGCTCACTTGAGGCGCCGCTGCTGTTGAGCGCGGATGATGACGCAAGAACATCCGCCCAAATCGCCCATCGTCTTGAAGCGTTAGCCGCCCGCTTCACTTCCTCCGAAACTCAAGCGCGCACACCTGCAGATCGACAGGTGAAGTGGACGACGTCGCCGCTGCTCCGTATAATAGGCGGGGGGCTGCGGAGGATTGAAAAAGCGGTCATCTGAAAAGCGAATGAGAAAATGGCGGTCGAGAACGTGTCGGCTCGCCTCGGTGATTGCGCTTGTGCTTTTTTCGCTTCAACTTGCCGGTTGTGCGACTTCGGCTCTCAATATGGCGCCTGATCGACCCGACGCTCCGTGGATTCCGGCCACGGGCCCGAACGGGGAAATCATCGCCGGCCAACGAGGACCTTCCAATCAGCCGAATAACGGCAGGTACGTGCTGCCTGCGAACCGTGAATTGGCAGAGATCCCCCCGCCAGCCATCGATCTCGAACGAGGCGGCCCCTATGATCTTCCCGATCTAATCGACATTGCCGAGTCAAATAATCCTGTGACGCGTAATGCCTGGAATGACGCGCGTGATGCCGCGCTCGCGGCTGGCATTGCTAAGAGTACCTATCTACCTTTGATATCAGCCGGCATCGTGCAAGGGTGGCAGAAAAGCCAGATCGACTTTTCTGGCCGAAACCAAGTTTCTGCGCTTGGGGCCACGGTGCCGGCTCTGCCCATATCGACGACAAGCACCACGCCGCTATCTCTTGGCACCAATGGGACCCAGGACGTCACGGGGGAGGGCGATATAGAAGTCGTCTCTATTCAATGGCTACTCTTTAATTTCGGCAAGCGCGCTGCACTCGTGCAGGTCGCGAAGCAGGAATCTGCTGTTTCCAACCTCGCGTTCACTGCCGCCCATCAGCAGGTCATCTACAATGTGAGCTTGGCGTTTTACGCACATGCTGCGGCGCGGGCGCACCTCGCCACCGCCAAGGAGTCCCTAAGCGCGGCCGAAGAGGTACAGGCTGCCGCCGAAGACCGATACAAACGGGGCGTCGGCACAGTGGTCGAGGTTGCACAGACCAAGCAATCCACCGCCGAAGCGCAGCTAGTGCGGGTTCAGGCCGAAGGCGTCGCCGAGGACTCCTATCTGGCTTTGATCTCGGCAATGGGCATTTCTCCAATCACCCGGCTCACGATCGCTGATATTTCTCGCCGGACACTGCCACCCTCTCTGACGGCCCCCATTGAGAGTTTTATTGCCGAGGCGTTGGCCCGGCGGCCGGATGTACTCAGTGCCTATGCGACGGTGCAGGCGAGCCTTGCCGGTCTCCGCGCCGCACAGGCGGAGTTCCTGCCTAAGGTGTTTGTTTCCGGGACCGGCACCCGCTTGTCAGGAAGCTTGAGCGTTACTGCGATTCCGGGAGTCGATCAGCAATTGCCGATCGTCAACTTGCCAAACAATCAACTCGGGGTATCCACAGACCAGCTTAATGGCACCATTCTCCTGGGAATGACGGTTCCGCTTTACGCCGGCGGATCGCGCGTCGCGTTGCTGGAGCAGGCCCGCGACAAAGTCGACAAGGCGGAGACAACGCTGCTGCAAATCAGGAACGAAGCAGCTCGACAAATCGTCGTGGCGAGAAATACCCTGAAAACTAGCCTATCCGCATATAGTGCCGCTACGGCGCTCGCTGCGGCGGCGCAAACCACGTTCGATGCAGCCCTCGCGGCTTATCGCAATGGCGTCGGATCGATCACCGACGTCGCGATCGCTGAGCGTCAACTTTTGGTGGCGAAGAATGCCGCAACGGACGCCTACAGCACAGCACTGTCGGCCGCGGCGACACTTGCCTTGGCGGCCGGTGCACTCGGGTCCGCACCCCCCCAATGAGGCAACTGCAATGCTGCTGTGCTCTGTTCGAGCCCGGCAAACGCTCTGGGGTCAGTCGCTGAGGGATCGGCCTGTGATGCAGTGGTTGGAGCTCAGTCTCTCATACGCTCCAGTTCGCTGGACCGCGATGGCCTGCGAGGAAAATGTTCCCACCGGGCCGGCCGAGTTCGTGGCCCGGCTTGAAGACAGCTCGATGATCCGGCTTACGAGGGTCTTGCATCGAGCATCGCAAGGGTGACAGAGACCAATGTTGATTGGCTCAGAGATTTGGTGTCCAATTGAAAGGCGCAATCTAGCTCGCCGTGTAACTGAAGTTTAGGAGGAGCCCTAGATGACGAGCCTCCGCATCAATGGCCAGGAGCACGACCTCGATGTTCCGGATGACATGCCACTGTTGTGGGTTCTGCGCGACGTCGTAGGACTGACGGGCACGAAATTTGGCTGCGGCGTTGCTCTGTGCGGGGCGTGCACCGTGCATGTCGATGGCCGTCCGATACGATCCTGCATCACTCCTATCGCCAGCGTTGTCGGCAAGAAGGTCACGACCATCGAGGCGATCGGAGACACCGAGAGCGGAGCGAAGATCCAGCGCGCTTGGCTCAATGTGGAAGTGATCCAGTGCGGCTACTGCCAATCGGGCCAGATCATGTCAGCCGCCGCTCTTATTGAGAGCAATCCGAATCCGACCGACGCCGAGATCGATGCGGCCATGTCGGGCAATATCTGCCGATGTGGCACGTACGTACGCATCCGCGCGGCCATCAAACAGGCATCGCAATCCGCCTGAGGCCGATGCGAGGTTCCAATGCCTAAATGGGCAATCGACGATAAGCCAGAGGCTGCGCACAAGGGCCTTTCGCGCCGTACGTTTCTCGTGACCGGTGCCGCGGCCGGCGGCGGATTGTTGCTCGGATTCTATTTGCCCACACGGATCGATGCAAAGGCCCAGGCCATAAGCAATGAAGTCTTCCGCCCCAATGCCTTCGTGCGCATTCGCCCCGACGACAGCATCACCCTCGTGATGCCGCAGGTCGAGATGGGACAAGGCACCTATACATCGTTGCCCATGCTCATCGCCGAAGAACTCGAGGTCGACTTAACAAAGGTGAGCCTCGAAGCGGCGCTTCCGGACGACAAGCTCTACGCCAATCCCCTCATCGGGTTCCAAGTGACCGGCGGCTCGACATCGGTGATGGCCTGGTGGGAGCCGCTGCGCCGCACCGGCGCCACCGCTCGCGTCATGCTGATCAAAGCTGCGGCGGCTCAATGGAATGTCGATCCGGCTTCCTGCCGTGCCGAAAAGGGCGAGGTGATCTGCACCCCGACCGGGCAAAGACTCAATTACGGAGCTCTTGTGGACGCCGCGGCAAAGCTGTCGGTACCTGACAAAGTCGCGCTCAAGGATCCCAAGGATTTCACGCTCATCGGGACGCCGGCCAAGCGCCTCGACACGCCGGAAAAGACCAACGGCAGGGCAGCGTTCGGCATCGATGCGATGGTTCCCGGCATGAAGTTCGCCACCGTGGCGGCCTGTCCGGTCTTTGGCGGAAAGCTTGCCGATGTTGACGACAGCAAGGCGACGGCGATCAAGGGCGTGCACCAGGTGGTGCGGCTCGACGATGCCGTTGCGGTGGTCGGAGATCATATGTGGGCGGCCATGCAAGGGCTTGCCGCGCTCGACATCGATTGGGACGAGGGTCCAAACGCAAAGCTCTCCACCGCCGACATCGTCCGCCAAATGGACGTCGCATCTCAGAATTCAGGCGTCGTCGTCAAGAAAGAGGGCGATTTCGGCAATGCCCTGACTGGCGCCGCCCAGAAGGTAGAGGCTGTGTACCAGCTTCCGTTGCTGGCACATGCCGCGATGGAGCCGATGAACTGTACCGTGCACGTGCGCGCGGACGGTTGCGACATCTGGGTGGGAAATCAGGTGGTCAGCCGCGCTCAAGCCACTGCCGCGCAGGTTACCGGACTGCCACCAGAGAAGGTCCAGGTGCACAATTATTTGCTCGGCGGTGGCTTCGGCCGGCGGCTAGAAGTGGACGGCATCACCCAGGCGGTGGCGATCGCCAAACAGGTCGAAGGACCGGTAAAGGTCGTGTGGAGCCGGGAGGAAGACATCCAGCACGACTTCTACAAGCCCAATTTCTTTGATCGGATCACCGCAGGGCTGGATGCCGAGGGAAAGCCGATTGCCTGGCATGACCGCATCACCGGCTCGTCCGTCTTCGCCCGGTGGGTGCCAGTCACCTTCAAGAATGGATTTGACAGCGACACTATTGAGGGCGCCGAGCCGCCCTATGACCTGCCAAACTTCTTCTTGGAGTACGTTCGATACGAGCCGCCTGGCCTAACGACGGGCAATTGGCGCGGTGTCGGGCCCACGCACAATATCTTTGTCGTCGAGAGCTTCATCGACGAGCTGGCCGCGGCAACGAAGAAAGATCCCATCGAATTTCGCCGCTCCCTGCTAGGCAAATCGCCGCGCGCGCTCGGCGTGCTCAATCTCGCCGCCGAGAAGGCGGGATGGGGCACTCAACTGCCGGAGGGCGTCGGTCGTGGCGTCTCGGTGCAATTCGTCATGGGCACCTACCTTTCCCAAGTCGCCGAAGTCGAGGTGACGAAGGAGGGCGAGGTCAGGCTCCGGCGCGTGGTTTGTGCCGTCGACTGCGGGCAGATCGTCAACCCGGACACGGTCAAGGCTCAGATGGAGGGGGGCATCATCTTCGGGGCGAGCGCGGCGCTATGGGGCGAGATCACACTCGAGAATGGTCGCGTCGAACAGAATAACTTCAACGACTATCGGGTCCTGCGCATCAACGAAACGCCGGCGATCGAAGTGCATCTCGTGAAGAATGGCGAGGCGCCGGGCGGCATCGGCGAGCCGGGGACCATCGGCATTGCGCCGGCCATGGCCAACGCGATCTTCGCGGTGACCGGCAAGCGCATCCGCAAGCTACCGATTAAAGACCAACTCAGATCCACATAGCTAAGATGAGTCGTTTTTCAAAACTTGTTGCTCTCGTCGCTATCGTGGTGGCGATGGCGGCCGTGGCTTGGTTCTTGTTACGCAGCGGAGATCCCACGGATTTCGCGAGTGGCAAGCGCGTCGACCTAGCAGACTTCAGGGTAGCCAACCCTACGGGCGTTCCCGCAAGCCTCGCCCAAGCTGATCTCGTAACCCGTGGCGAATATCTCACACGCGCAGCCGATTGCGAGGCTTGCCACACCGTACCAGGCGGCAAGCACTTTGCCGGCGGTCTGGCTTTCAAGCTGCCCATGATCGGCACGCTTTACTCGACAAACATTACCCCCGACGCGGAAACGGGTATCGGCAATTGGAGCGATGATGAATTTGTGAGGGCCTTGCACGAGGGGGTCGGCAAGGGCGGGAAACACCTTTATCCCGCTTTTCCATATGCCTCATACGCACTCATGACCCGAAGCGACGTTCTTGCCGTCAAGGCCTATCTGTTCAGCCGCAAGCCCATCAAATACACGCCCCCGCCCAACACGATCTCTTTCCCATTCAATCAGCGCTATTTGATGCTCTTCTGGAATGGGTTGTTCAAGCCGGCGCATCGCTTTCAGCCGAACACAGATCAATCGGCCGATTGGAATCGCGGCGCCTATCTCGTCGAGGCGCTCGGCCATTGCGGCGATTGTCACACTCCTCGCAATATTCTGTTTGGACTCAAAAACCACCGAAAATTCGCAGGGGCAACTCTCCAAGGCTGGAAGGCGTACAACATAACGCCTGATCCCGCTTGGGGCATCGGCAGTTGGTCCGATGAGCAGCTACAGGGATATTTGTCTGGAGGCCACGCCGATGGCCGGGGTTCAGCCGGAGGACCGATGGCCGAGGTTGTCGACAACAGTTTGAGTTTCCTTAGCGACGCCGACATCCGTGCGATGGTCACCTATATGAAAAGCGTACCATCGAATAGCGACGGTACAGATGACGCCGCAGCACCCACTCCCTCCTCGCAGCACGCAGTCAATGAGACTCCTTCTGGGCGCGTTCCGGATAGAGGTTTGCAAATATTCGAAGGAGCCTGCAGTAGTTGCCATGGACTCGACGGTAAGGGTGTCGTCTCGGCTTATGCTTCGCTCCTGGGCGGGAGAACCGCTAACGACCCCGCCGGTACTAACGCCACGCAGGCTATCCTAGATGGCACCCACCTTAGGATCGCGAAAACTGCGGGATTTATGCCCGAATTTGGAGGAGGCTACTCAGACCCCGAAATCGCTGTCGTCGTGAATTATTTGATCGGGCGGTTCGGAAGGACGGCATCTACCGTCACGCCCGATGACATTGCCAAGCGACGCCAAGAAAATTAAGCGGCAGCCTCGTTGTAAACG
>Ga0105247_10002894_pt1 | contig 11431 bp, 9 predicted proteins | sample KBSS24metaG_FD_81519 | JGI IMG/M metagenome (GOLD analysis project Ga0105247, IMG submission 81519) | Switchgrass rhizosphere microbial communities from Kellogg Biological Station, Michigan, USA - KBS S2-4 metaG | ecosystem: Host-associated > Plants > Roots > Rhizosphere > Soil | place...
AATTGTATTGATTTATATACAGATATGATGTGTGCCAGGTCACACGTGCGCGCGACCCATTTGTGGCCCAGCGTTCGGTAACGCACGGAGGCATGCGGCTGCATTCGCTAGAGTCGGGCGGTCGGCCGGATCAAGGCCCTCAACTTGCGGTCCAGTGGTTGGCCCAACCGCCAGTCAAGGAAACGTCGTGCCCTGGACAAACACACTGCATCGCATATTGGGGCGGCTCGCCGAGCCGCAGGTGCTGTTCCCCATCATCGCCGCGCTTTTTCTGGCGGTCATCTGGGCGACGACCTTCGGCTTGACCCGAATCAAGCATGCCGCGGCCGAGCATGCCGCAGCCGTATTGAGTCGCGAATTACTGGAGACCTACGAGGCTCAGGTGGTGCGCGCGCTGCGCGAGATCGATCAGACGCTGAATCTCGTCAAGTACTGGCACGAACACCAAACCCGCGGCAATGGGCTCGCCGAGCTCGCCAGCGAGGGACTGCTGCCGCCGGATCTGCTCTTCGTCGTCAGCATTGCCGATCGTGAGGGCGCTATCGTCGACAGCACACGTCCTCTGGAAAGAGGCAGCGTTGCCGATCGGGATTACTTTCGCATGCAACGTGAGCGCGCGCTCTTCTTCATCGGAACGCTACCGCGCGGTCCCACCGGGGATGCGAAACTGACCTTCAGCCACAGGCTGAACGCGGCGAATGGCGCGTTCGATGGCGTGGTGATGGTCGCGGTCGAGGCGGCCTATTTCGTCAGTGGTTACGAGCCCGCGACGCTCGGCAAGCACGGCGTCCTCGGTCTGCTCGGTGTCGACGGCACCTTTCGAGTCCGGCGTACCGGAGACTCGCTCTACTCCGGCGATTCGACCGACTACGCTGCGGCGGTGCCGGCATCAGAGTCGGTCGATGCGGCAGCCACCGTCTCGAGCAGCACCTGGGATGGGGTGCGGCGCTGGAGCAGCGGACGCGAGCTCTATGGCTTTCCGCTCGCGGTACTGGTCGGACTCTCGGCCGACGAACAACTGGCCGTCGCGCGCCGCGATACCCGCTCCTATGTGTGGTGGGCGGCACTTGCCAGTGTCCTGGTCGCCCTGCTAGCCGGGCTCTTGGGCCGCATGAACTGGCAGCTCGCGCAAAGCCGCTTACGGGTGGGTGAGATCAAGCTGAAGCATGCCGAGCGCGTCGAATACCTGGCCTATCACGATGCGCTCACCAGCCTCCCCAATCGCGCCCTCTTCAGCAAGCTGCTGAGTCAGAGTATCAGCGAAGCGCGTCGCTACGAGCGGCATCTGGCGGTTGCGTTTCTCGACCTCGACCGCTTCAAGCAGATCAACGATACGCTGGGTCACGACGCCGGAGATCAGCTGCTGCAGGAAGTCGCGGGCCGGCTCAAGGAGTGCATGCGCGACAGCGACACGGTGGCCCGCCTGGGCGGAGACGAATTTGTGGTGCTGTTGCCGCAACTGGAGGACGGCAAGTACGCGGCCACCGTGGCGCAGAAGATACTGGTCCTGATCTCCAAGCCCTTTACTCTGATCGGTCATGAATTTCGCGTCACGGCAAGCATCGGCATCAGCACCTATCCGCAGGACGGCCTCGATGAGCAGACGCTGACCAAAAACGCCGATATCGCCATGTACCTGGCGAAGACGGAAGGCAAGAACAACTTCCAGTTCTATTCCGAAAAACTGAATGCCAATTCCCTCGAGCGGCTCACTCTGGAGTCGAGCCTGCGGCACGCGCTCGAGCGTAACGAGTTCCGCCTGCACTATCAGGCCAAGCGCGATATCGTCAGCGGCCGCATTTCCGGCATGGAGGCGCTGCTGCGCTGGGAGCATCCGGACCTCGGCACGGTGGCGCCCATGCAGTTCATTCCGGTCGCGGAGGAAACCGGCCTGATCGTGCCGATCGGCAAATGGGTGCTCAAGACGGCGTGCCTGCAGAATGTCGCCTGGCAAAAGGAAGGGCTGCCGCACTTGAGCATCGCCATCAACCTGACGGCACGCCAGTTCTGCGACGATCACTTGCTGGCCGATGTAACCTCCATCCTCGCGGCCACCGGCATGGATGCACGGCTTCTCGAGCTCGAGATCACCGAGAGCCTGTTGATTCACGATGTCGAGAACACGCTGCTGATCCTAACCGGGCTCAAGGCCTTGGGGGTGCGGATCGCGATTGACGATTTCGGCACTGGCTACTCCTCGCTCGCCCTGCTGCAGCGCTTCCCGCTCGACACGATCAAAATCGATCGCTCGTTCATCCGCGACATCGCCGACACTGCTGAGGACACCGGGCTCGCGGATGCGATCATCGCCATGGGCAAATCTTTGAGTCTGACGGTGGTTGCCCAGGGTGTGGAAACCCGCGAGCAGGCCGAATTCCTGCGTACGCATGCCTGCGACGAGCTGCAGGGCTTTTATTTCAAAAAGCCTCTGCCCGCGGAGGAATTTACGCGGCTGCTGCAGAATCAGGCCACGGAAATCACTTACGCCGGCAAGCGGCTGGAACTGAAGGCTGTGTAACCTCATGGATAAATCTGCTCCGGAAATCTCCACCGTCCGCTGGCCCGCGCCGCCCTTTTTTCAACCCGTGTCGCCGCTGCCGCAACGCGCGCAGGAATGCACCCTCGAGCTGACCAACGGACGCCTCCTGCCTGCGGAGCTCATCAGGTTCGAGCCGGGAGCCGACTCCATCGAGCTGCGCGTGCCGCAGCAGGCCGAGCCGCAGCGGCTCAAGCTCGCGCTGGTGCGGTCCATCAAACTGATACCGCCCATCGCGCTCATTCCCGATCGGGCGGCGCTCGCGGCCGTTGGCACCGCGACGGAGCAGGTGACTGACGAGAAACCGTTTGCCGTGCGGCTGCGCAGCGGCGTCACCATGGCAGGGAAAACCCTCGGCTTCGTGAAGGAGAAGGACGGCCTGTTCCTGTTTTTGGTGGAAAACGATGCAATGCTCGTCACGCGCTGCTTCATTCCGGCCAGTCAGCTCGAGGACGTGCAGATCGGCCCGCTGCTGGGCGAAACGCTGGTTGAGAAGGCCCTGCTTAGCCCTACCATGCTCGCCGCCGCGCTCAACAAACAAAGCCAGCTGCGCCAGGTGCGGATCGGGGAATACCTCACCAGCCGCGCGATCATCACCGAGGAGGATTTGAAGCGCGCCCTGGCAGAGCAGCAAAAGCGCCCGAACGTTCGCCTGGGAGACGTACTCATCGAAGCGCAGGTGATCACACCGGAGAACCTGCAGGAGGCGCTGGCGATCCAGGCCGAGCACCGGGAACGGCGCCTCGGGGACATTCTGGTGGAGATGGGTGCGGTATCGGCACGCCTGATCCAGATGGCGTTGTCCGACAAGCTTGGCATTCCCTACGTCAACGTAAAGGAGTTCAAGGTCAACCCAGGCACGTTGCAAGTCGTGGACGCGGCTTTCGCCGTCCGGTATCAGGTGCTGCCATTACTGCGTAACGCAGGATCGCTGGTCATCGCGGTCGAGAATCCGCTGGCCATCGATTTCGCGCAGGACTTGCGCTTCACGACCGGTCTGACCGTCATGCCGGTGATGGCCGATCCGGCCGAGCTCAAAGTGCGGATCTCAAAGGAGTACGCGCGCTTCGAGGCGCGAATCCTCGACTTTGGCGGCGGTACGCCGACCCGCGCCTCGGCCTCGGGAGGCAGTCCGGGAAAGGCCGATCTCGCCAACATGGACGATCTCGCCATTCAGTTGAGCCGCGAAACCCCACAGCCCGAGCTGGCCAGCAAGGGTCGCGAGACCGACGTGCGCGTCTCGGAAAATACGCTAGTCAGGCTCATCAACAAGATGATCGTCGAGGCGCATGCTCAGGGCGCCTCCGACATTCATATCGAGAGCAACCCGGGTAAGAGCGCCACCCGTATCCGCTTCCGCAAGGATGGTGATCTTGAGGACTATCTCGATCTGCCGCCGGCGTATCGCGGCAGTCTGGTATCGCGCATCAAGGTGATGGCTGAGCTCGACATCTCCGAGCGGCGCCATCCGCAGGACGGCAAGATCGACTTCGGAAAATTCGGCCCGCTGGCCATCGAGCTGCGCGTGGCGGTCATTCCGACCGCGAACAACCTGGAGGATGTGGTGCTGCGCATTCTCGGCGGAATGCAGCCGCATCCGCTCGGGGAAATCGGCTTCTCCGCGCGCGATCTCGGCGAGCTTAGGAAGATGATCGCGCGCAGCTACGGCCTGATCCTCGTGTGCGGCCCGACGGGCTCGGGGAAAACCACTACGTTGCACTCGATTCTTCATGAAATCAATCGGCCCGACATCAAGATCTGGACCGCGGAAGACCCGATCGAGATCACGCAGCCCGGCCTGCGCCAGGTGCAGGTGCATCCTAAAATCGACTGGACCTTCGCCGCCGCGATGCGCGCCTTCCTGCGCGCCGACCCGGATGTCATCATGGTCGGGGAGATGCGCGATGCGGAGACCACTAAAATCGGCATCGAAGCCTCGCTCACCGGGCATCTGGTGTTTTCCACTTTGCACACAAATAGCGCCGCCGAAAGTGTCACGCGGCTGCTGGACCTCGGCATGGAGCCGTTCACTTTTGCGGACGCGCTGATCGGCATCCTCTCGCAACGCCTGGCGCGCACACTATGCCTGAAATGCAAACGCGGTCACCTCATGACGAAGGTGGAGATCGATGAGCTGATCGAAGAGTATTGCGGCACCGCCAAGCTCGATCCCGCAGCGGTGCTGAGCGGCTGGCAGACGGCCTTCGGGCGCGACGGCCGGCTCGAGCTGTACGAAGCGGTGGGCTGCAAAGAGTGTCGCGACGGATATAAAGGGCGGCTCGGAGTATATGAGCTGCTGGTGGGGACGGCGGAACTCAAACATCTGGTGCGATCGCGCGCAACCGTGCCGCAGCTCGAGCAGGCCGCGGAGGCCGAAGGCATGCATCTGCTGCGCCAGGATGCCATCGAAAAAGCCCTGCGTGGCGCGCTCGATCTCACCAGCGCCAGGGCCGCGTCGACTTAAATCCGCGCACCGCGGTAGGTACTCTGCTCAAACAAAGGTCTGCAGCTGCGTAATCTGCGCATAGGCAGCGTGTTTGAGCGCGCGCATAGTGCGCACCTTGATAAAGGCAAACCCGTCGAAAGACGGGGACGCAAAGCTTCCGGTCTAAGGGCATAAGAGCCTACGACAGCGGGGTTGCCGGGGTCCTCTCGCGATCTCGTTATTAGAGCGAAAGCATGCACGGCTTTCCGCTCCCGGCAATATTCCCTCTGCGCCTCTCCCTAACCGGTGTTTTCACCGACGGTCCGGGAGATTCACATGGGTAAGTTACTTATCATTTCGGCTTGTGCACTGACACTCGCCTGCCTCAGCGCCTGCGGCGGTTCCGGTGATTCGGGCGCCGCGGCGAACACGCCGCCAGCGGCGAATGTGTCGCCTGCGGCAACCTCGAGCCCTCCGCCCGCGGTCGCAAATCCTCCGGCGCAGCCGACGACGGCGCCCAACGCGGTGCCACACATCGCCGGGACCCCCGGCACGGAAGCCGTTGTTGCGCGGCCGTACAGCTTTACGCCCAACGCGACGGATGCGGACGGCGATTCTTTGGCTTTTTCCATCGCGAGCAAGCCCGGCTGGGCCTCCTTCGACGCCGCCAACGGACGCCTGTCCGGTACCCCGGCCGCGGGCGACGTGGGCTCGCATGAGGAAATCACGATCAGCGTCACCGACGGTAAAGACGCGCAGTCGTTGCCGCAGTTCACGATCAACGTCGTGCCGCAGAGCAGCGACAACATCTCGCTTGCCTGGCAGGCGCCCACGCAGAACACGGATGGCTCGGTACTGACCAACCTCAGCGGCTACAAGATTCACTACGGCTCGCAGTCCGGTCATTACACGAGCACGGTCACGCTCAACAACGCCGGCCTCACGCGCTACGTCGTCGCGAACCTGGCCCACGGCGCTTACTTCTTTGCCATCACGGCACTCGCCACGGACGGTGCGGAAAGCGAGCTTTCGGGCGAGGTGAATAAGACGATCTGAGCCCGCGCGACACCCTTCAGGATTCGGTAGCGTCCGTGCGGCGCTCAGGCCTCGCGCGGGGCCGAACCGACCGTGGCGTCCTGCATGGCCAACTGCCGCCGCATCATCTCGTTGAACACCTCGGCCGGCATTGGAGCGCTACAGTAATACCCCTGATACTGATCGCACCCCAGCGCCCGCAGGAACTCGAGTTGTTCGGAGGTTTCCACGCCCTCGGCGATCACCTGCAGACGCAAGCTGTGCGCGAGCGAGACAATCGCGCGCACGATCGCGGCATCGTCGCGGCTCGTCGCAATCTCGCGGATGAAGGCACAGTCGATCTTGAGCTTGTGAAGCGGCAAGTACCTTAAGTAGTTGAGGCTGGCGTAGCCCGTGCCGAAATCGTCGATCGAGATGCGCACGCCGAGCTTGCCGAGCCGGCGCAGAATCCGGATCGATTGCTCGGTATTCTGTATTAGGGCGCTTTCAGTGAGCTCCAGCTCCAGGTAGCGCGCGTCCAGAGCGGCGCTGGCGAGTGCCGCCCTTACCATCTGCAGCAGATTGCGCTGCTGGAACTGCAGCGCCGAAAGATTGACCGCGACGCGCAGACCGTCGAGTCCGCCGGCATGCCAGGCGCGCGCCTGGGAGCACGCCTGGCGCAACACCCATTCCCCGATCGGCACGATCAGGCCCGTTTCCTCGGCCAGCGGGATGAATTCGCCCGGCGCGATGAGGCCCCGCCTCGGGTGGTTCCAGCGAATCAGCGCCTCGGCACTGTCGATCCAGCCGGTGGCGACGTCCACCTTCGGCTGGTAGTAAAGCTCAAATTCCCCTTCGCGCAGTGCGCGCCGCAAATCGCCTTCGAGCTCGAGCCTCTCTCGCGTGAAGGCATTCATGGCGGGCGCGAAGAATTGAAAAGTGTTCCGGCCCATTTTCTTGGCGTGATACATGGCGGCATCAGCGTGCTTGAGCAGCGTTTCCGCATCGGTGCCGTCATCAGGATAGAGGCTGATGCCGATGCTCGGCGAAGTGTGGACCTCAAGGGAGGCGAGATGGACCGGCCGCCCAATATCGTCGAGCACCTTGCGGATGACACTCTCGACGTCCTGCGGGCCCGTGATGTCGTTGACGATCAGCACGAACTCGTCCCCGCCGAGCCGCGCCAGCGTGTCGGTCCTGCGCAGCACCGCCTGCAATCGCTGGGCGACCTCCCCGAGCAGCGCATCGCCGGCGAGATGGCCCAGGGAATCGTTGACGGCCTTGAAGCGATCGAGGTCCACCACCATGAGCGCGAAGCGGCCGTTCTTCTGCTGCGCCTGGGCGATCGCCTGAGCCAGACGGTCGGCCAGCAGCAGGCGGTTGGGCAGACCGGTCAGCGCATCGTGCGTGGCCACGTGCTGGAGCTGCGCATTCGCTTTTTCGAGTTTCTCGTTGTAGGCGCGGCTGCGCTCCAGATACGCATCGTAGACCAGGAGAAGGGTCGTGATCGTCAGCAGCGCCAGCGCGAGCACCGCGATCGTGATGGCCAGCCAGCGGTTATTGACGCCCGAGCCGCCAATGCAGTAAGCGCTGGAGGCGAATTTCGATGCGGCCATGCCTGTGTAGTGCATGCCGCTGATGGCGAGTCCCATGACGATCGCGGCACCGAGACGTGCCAGCCGCATCTGCCAGGAGCGCCCGCGGCGCAGGCGGAAAAACAGCCACAATGCGGCGAAGGAGGCGACGATCGCGATGCCGATGGAAGCGAGCAGCAGATCGGGCTCATAGGTAATCATAGGCATGATCTGGATGGCGCTCATGCCGGAGTAATGCATGGCGCTGATCCCTAAGCCCATGGTCACCGCGCTGGCAATCAGCTGCCGCAGGCTGATCTCCCGGCGGCTGGCGATGCCTAACGCGAAACCGGAGATCGCGATGGCGATGGCCAGCGAAATGAGCGTCTTCGTCGTGTCGTAAGCCAGCGGGATCGGCAGAGAGAACGCGAGCATGCCGATGAAATGCATCGACCAGATGCCGCTGCCCATGGCCACGGCGCCCCCGCACAGCCACAGCAGGGCCGGCGCGCCTTGTGTGCGGGCGACGCGCGAGGCCAGATTCAACGCCGTGTAGGAGACGAAGATGGCGACGAAGATGGATAGATAGACCATCCATGGGTTGTAGGTGCCGGTCATAGCGTCATCCGTATCCGCAATGGGTTGAGAGACCGGGGTACGAAATTAGTGGCTGTCGTGCGCGCAAGGCGGAAGGCGCCCGCAAAGTGGATGCTCAAGGCACTGACATAATTTCAGGGTTCCTCGAGTTGTGACGGCAGTCACCTTAGGCCAGCGACGTCCGATCTGCTTCGAATATGAGTCCAGTCACCGGCAATTGACTTATTGCGCGAGCGGTTATGAAGTCAGTTCAGCCAGCGCGGCGCGCGGCGTCGCGCGGGGGAGCGGTTTCATGTCGTAACCGACCGCATGCGGCAAGCCGTCGATCCAAAACGCACGATCGGCGCGTTGGACGCCGTGCCGGAGCCTGGGCAGTACTGGGGTTCGTTTACCGATGACGGAGAAGTCTTAGCGCGGTGGCGGGATACCCGGTAGGTTTTCATGGCGCTTTTGAGCGAGCAGATCGATATAGGCTGTTTCAATGAGCGCAGAGGTCCCGATGCCGAGCCGTTTCATGAGCGCGTGTGCTTCACGAACCCCGATCTCAGATGCCTCATTCATAGAAAGACTCCTTCTTGACGGCGTCGTTGATAGCTTTATCAAGGCAGGCGTGAAAGTGTGATTGGAGGACAGGTCGGCCGTCCAGTCTCAATGCCCTGCTGCCCGGCGGCGGCTGGCCCGTGGGCGCCCTCACCGAGCTCGTTCCGGTGGAGATGGGCATTGGGGAAGTGCGACTGGTCCTGCCGGCACTGCGGCAACTGTGCCGTGCGAAGCGTCGGGTCGCCTTCGTCGACCCCCCTTGCACCCCTCATCCGCTCGCCCTTCATGGGCAAGGCCTGCCCTCGAACGGACCCTTTGGATTGCCCCCCAAACCGACGCAGACGGGCTGTGGGCGGCGACTCAGCTGCTGCGTGAGTCCCGCAAGCGGTGCGGTGCTGCTCTGGAGCCGCCGTCCGCAGGACCGGGATCTGGACAAGCTGCAGCTGGCGGCGTTTACACTGTGGACGGTCCACTGAAGGCCCCCGACGGGCGTTTCCCGCGAGTCCGGACAGTCTGGATCGTGGAATCTGGCAGCGCGGGGCCGCGGCTCGTGACCGCATATCCTGCGTAGGAGGCACCGTGAGCGCGATTAAAGAACACGACCGTGTTGTACTGACGGCGGATATTCCGAAGGAAAGTCTGACTGCCGGAGACGTGGGCACTGTCGTCCATGTGTATCGTGATGGCGCAGCTTTCGAGGTGGAATTTGTGGCACTGGATGGAGAGACGATCGCCGTCGCCACGGTGGAACGCTCTGATGTGCGTCCCGCGGCCCACCGTGAAATCACGCACGCCCGTCAGGTCGCGTAAGACCCGAGCTCGTGGAGCGGTCGGCTCCGGGGGGCCTATGGCGAGTACCGGCTACCCTGCGGCTAGGGGCGCTACCGCGACCTCCGAGAGGCCGGCTTGAATGACCCCTTCCCTTTTTCCCCCTGCTTGACCGCGACCGCCAGCTCGGGGGCGATCCATCCGGGGTCCTTGCTGGAATCCTCATTCTTCGTCCAATGCCTTGAGGCCGAGATATTCCGCCTCTTCCCAGGTGATGCCGTAGGGGGCGCCGCCGCTGGTGTAGCCGGCGATGTAATAGAAGTAGTAGTCCGATTCCACGCCAGGGGCCGGCTGGCTCTCTTTTTCCTCGATTTCGCGCCGACGGCGCTCGGCACGAGCCGCAGCGCGGTTGGCCAGCGTGGTGCGCAGGGCCTGTGCGTAGGCGGGATCGAATGCCACGCCCAGGGCTTCGAGCTCTTTGATGGCGCAGTTCCAATCGACACCATACCATTTGGCGTAGCCGCGAAGGATGTTCGGGCCGGTGTAGGTCGGCAGCCAGTGGCGGGCGGCTTGCAGGCGAGCGGAGCGCGTCATGCGCTTGCGGCGCGGGGATAAAGACTTGTGGCGTTTTTTAGCCATGTTGAGCTGGATTTTAACCGCACTTCATGCGCCGCAGCATTTCTTATATTTGCGCCCCGATCCGCAGGGACACAGCTCGTTGCGGCCGACCTTGACGCTTTTCGCGAGCGGCAGCAGGGGTATAGGTGCCGGGAGCGCGGATAAGCCCGGTGACAGGCCCCGTCTGAGTGAGAGGCTCGAAATGGACTGTGATCTCGCCGTAGTCACAGCCTGGCGTCGGACAATAATGCTCACTGGCCTCGTAGAGGTGTTTGCCGATGACGTAGATGTCGCGGCGCAAGGGCCGGTGCAGGCCCACTGCGGGTCAGCGGGAACGACAACGGGGACACGGTGACGGTGGGACGTCTTCGGCCCTTGGCACAAGCCCTGCTCCGGAGGTGAAACGCTGCGCTGCAAAGTGGCAATGACGCAGCCGGCGGGCGCATGATAGCCTTATGAGCATCACACTTCTTGATCGGATCACCGTCAACCCGAATCAATGCGGGGCTCAGTAGCGGGAGTATTCGCTACGTGAGGTTCACAGGATGAACCCGCATGTCTGGCTAGCCATACTAATCAATTAGAAGGACCAATAATCATGAATCACAATACTTTTGGCGTGTACGCATTGGTAGTTGCAGCAGCGTGTCTCAGTTTGCCGGCCTCTGCGGCTGATCTACCCAAGAGCGGAAAATACTCCGCTCACTATGGCTGGACCTTCGCCGGTCAGGTGCAGAAGCTGGGAGCAGACCGTACGGTCTACGCTGGTACGTTGCCTGGGGTCATGTTTAATAACGAGGGCAAAGGCTTCATGCACAAAGCCCGAGTCGATTGCACTCTTTTTAATGACGTCAACAAAGGACGTGCCAATGCGATCGGGACATGCGTGGTTACGGACGCGGATGGAGACAAAGTGTTTGTCGAGTGGAAATGCGCAGGTGTAATGCCTGCGTGCCCAGGCACTGAGCGCTTTGTGGGAGGGACCGGCAAATACCAAGGTATAAGCGGCGACCAAAGATTTCAGGGTAACTTCATAGGCGACACCGGCGCGGGCTGGTCTGATTGGAACGGCGAGTACAAACTTCCCTAAACCTCGGCTCAAGCGGAGCACCCAACAGCGAGGCTGTTGGGTTCCCTCCTTATTTTCGGGTATCGCAACCCGTTCGGCCGCGCTTCGCCGCACTGGCCACATTTACTATTCGAGGCAGGCGTTTTCAAATCGAGCGCGTGACGGGTCGGCATCGGACGACGATCTACAGGTGGACGAAGAAGGGCCTATTTCCGCAAAAGCACAAATCTGGGGGATGGCTTCGTTCGGACGTGGAACGGTGGCTAGCGGAGGTCTCCGTCAACTGGCGG
>Ga0105247_10002897_pt1 | contig 11426 bp, 14 predicted proteins | sample KBSS24metaG_FD_81519 | JGI IMG/M metagenome (GOLD analysis project Ga0105247, IMG submission 81519) | Switchgrass rhizosphere microbial communities from Kellogg Biological Station, Michigan, USA - KBS S2-4 metaG | ecosystem: Host-associated > Plants > Roots > Rhizosphere > Soil | place...
GCAGCTGATTCGGTCGATCGCCTCGACTTTCCGACGCTCGTGACCATCTCGTCATCCGCTGTTCACGAAATCGACGGCGCCAGCTGGGTAGCTTTGCGCCGCGCGCCTCTGTTTGCCGCACTGCGGCATAAACATTGCTTTGACCTTCTCGCCGGATGACCATGGAGCGAGGCGGATGAAGCGAGTCATCCTTTTTCTCTGTTTTTTCGGGTACCTGAATACTGATGTTAAGGCGCGTGACCTCGGTCAATGGGACGCCATGGACCCCGAAATCCGGCATTGGTATCAGGCATTGATGCAGCCGGATGTGCCCACGGCCTCGTGCTGCGGCGAGGCCGACGCCTATTGGGCGGACGAAATCCATGTTCGCGACGGCAAGACCTACGCGATCATCACCGACGACAGGCCGGACGAACCGCGTGGCCGTCCCCACGTCGATCTCGGAACCGAGATCGAGATTCCGAATCACAAGCTCAAATGGGACAAATCGAACCCGACCGGGCATGGCATCGTATTTCTGAGTCGGAACCGTTACGTTTTCTGTTACGTCCAGCCCGGCGGCGTTTGAGCGGTTGCGTCTTGGGAATTGCGTCTTGGGAGGTGAGTGCGGCCGCACGATCGCAGCTGCAGCTTGCGCTTCTGATCGATCGGCACGCTGCAATTGCCGATTTGTGCGCGTCAGTCCACCTCCGGCGGAGCCGCTGTGTTGCTCGGGCCGAGCGCAGTCTTCAACTGACCTAGGCCAGTCTCATGGCGAGGCTTGCGAGGGCAACACTTGCACTCGATCAAGCGCGGTCTTAGGTTTGCCTCGGCGCGAACCCTGCGCCCAACCACTTGGGAGAGTGAAATGGCCTGGAAAACCCCGAAAATCGTCGAAGTGCCGGTGGGCATGGAAATCAACATGTACGCCTGCGCTGCGCGCAAGTGAACTAATCGAGACGATCTGCCGCGGTTCGAGTGTTCGAACCGTGGCAGCTATTTGCTTGACGATTTCGAGATGGTGAACTTCAAGCTGGTGATGAGCCAATGATACGTCACAAGGGCGCGTTGCGTCAGACGTCCTTCGTATCGAACATGTAGAGATCGACGCCGCCGTCGGCAAAGTTGGCGAGATCGCCCGCCGCGGCCTGTCCTTCGGGCGACGACAGACCCGCCGTCAGGGCATCCAGCGAATCAAAATACAACGTGGCGACAAGGTGAATTCCGCTGGGGCCCGCGGGTGTTCCGACCGTTCCCTGGCTGATATCGTACTTCTTCAGGCCAGGAACTTTCTTCGCAAGCGGAATGTGAGTTGAAGTGTAGTGTTTGTCGAAGGCCTCGGCGTTTTTCGGAGTCTTGTACAGCACGACCAGTCTTGCCATTCGGTCTTCCTCCCTGTTCGGTTTTCGCTTCGGGCGAGCCAGCCCGGTTGGCCATTGGAGCCGGTATATTCCTTCGGAGCAAGCGTTGCGGCTGCTCGCCTGCAATCGTTGCAATATGATATAGGGAGGGAATCGCTCGGTGATGCCGTCGACTTTCTCCTCATCCCGCTTTCGGAATATCAATGGTGATTCGCGCGAGAACGTTCCAGGTCGCCTTGCTGTGCTGCTCCGCCTTATTGCCCCGATCTGCAGGGGCCGAAGGCATCGATACCGAGCACATCTTTGCCTTCATGATCGGCGCCGATGTCGGCGACGTCGGGGACCGCGAATTCCAGACCCAGTCGACCGGGCGATTCGGCAAGAGTGACGGTCGCTATCGCGCGTTCGAGCAGGAGATCGAACTGGAATTTGTGCCGGCAAAGAACTTCAGGATCGAGCTCGGCGGCGGATTTTCGGCGCACGACATCAATGGCGTGCCGGATTTCGAGGATCGCCGCCAGTTGGCCTTGCAGGGCGTTTCCCTCGACTTGCGCTATAAATTCATGGATCGGCAAACGTCGCCGTTCGGTCTGACTTTCGCCGCGGTCGGCCATGCCGACCGGGTCGACGAAACCACGGCTGCGGTCGTGCGCAACTATGGAACCGAATTGACGGTCGCATTCGACCGGGACCTGATTCCCAACTTCGTCGTCGCCGCCCTGAACCTGAGCTATCAACCGGAGTGGACTCGCGTGGTCGCAACGGGAGCAGCGGAGCAGGATTCCACCATCGGTGCCGCGTTCGCCGTGATGGCGCAGGTCCGTCCGGGCTTTCTGCTCGGTGGTGAAGCGCGCTATTTGCGCCGCTACGACGGCATCGGTCTGGAGCAGCTTTCTGGTCAAGCCCTGTTCATTGGACCGACCGCCTATTTCCAGCTGTCCGAGCGCTCCCGGTTGACCGTCGCATGGAGTGCACAGGCCTGGGGGCGCTCAGACCAGTCGCCCCATGCCCTTGATCTGGTCAATTTCGAGCGCCATCAGGCGCGAGTGGTGTTTGGGGTTAATTTCTAGCCTCTTTTTCCGTTCGTTGCCCTCACCCAGGCCGCAGGGGTAGGCGTCGCCGCTGGGCGTGCCAATGACCCGCCCAGCGAGAGCCGGATTTTCAAGAAAGTCGCGCTTAAACAATCCTGTAGAGCGTCACCGAGATCCGCGTGGAAGCCTTTCCAATGCGGGCGCCAAGGTCGCCTCGCCCTCCTTGGAAGGGCCGTCGGGGAGGCGGATTTTCACGCGGTATTGAAACTTCTTGCCGCAGGACTCGTCTCTCTTTGTGCTATTTTGTCGCAGTTGAAGGGATGTCGGGCATGAATGCCATCGATCTGATCGTAACGGTCTGCGCCGTGCTTTCGCCGGCGACCTGCGAAGAGCAGCATCTGGTCTTCAACTGGAGCGGCTCGCTGCAGCAATGCGCCATGGGTGCGCCGCCCTATATCGCCCAGTGGGTGGGCGAACATCCGAAATGGAACGCAGTCAAATGGCGGTGCGAATATCCGCACAGCAACGACAAGGCCTAGTCCGCGATGGCGTGTTGGCAATTGTGCGCGTCGGTGGCCACGACCATCCGAGTCGGGGCTGACGCGTCTTGCAAATTGCGGGAGGTTGTTATTGTGCCGGTGATTTGCCCGACGTGTCAATGTGTCAGCGGGAATGACGTATCGATCATCGCGCTACTTTGCATGGGGTTGTTTTCGATATTTTTTGGAACGGGCTAGTTGCTGCAGTCCTGCAGATCGTTGTCGGCGATCGAAAACACCGCCTCGGCCTTAATCTCGATGCCGTAGACAAAGCATTCCTTGGTGCCGCGAAGGTCGACTTTCGCATCATAGCGTCCCGGTTCGATGCCCTTGATCAGCACGCGCTCGTCGTGGTCGACCTCCTTGTCCTTGTCGTTCAAGGTCTGGTTCGGCCCCCATGCGTTCTTGCCGCTGGGAGAGAGTTGGAAGCCCGTTATCGTCGCGCTGGTCAGATTCCACAATCGGATGCCTTTGGGCTTGTTGGCTTGGGCGAACGCCTGAGCCGACGCCGCAATCAGGACAACAGCGGCAAGCAACACACGCAACATGTCGACCTCCCTGAATCTTAAACCTTAAACGCGATCTCAAATCGCGATCCGATGCCCGGCGGACCACCAGGCGAGGATGAAGGCAGCCTATAAATTTGCAAGTGCTAACCGCGCCAGCTCCGCCTTGATCCCCTTGATCTCGGCTGGACCCCGCTCCGCGCGAGGCGTGTGAATGGGGACCTCCGCGATCACGTGAGACGGCCGTTGCGACAGGAAAAACAGCCGATCGCCGAGATGCACCGCATCGTCGACGCTGTGTGTGACAAGTAGTGTGGTGACCGTGCGGCTATCCACGAGTGTGGCGATCTCCCCGCGCAAGCGAGCGGCCAGTGCGTCGTCGAGAGACGCCAGCGGCTCGTCGAGAACGAGGAGGTCAGGCTCGACGGCAAATGCGCGGGCAAGAGCGACACGCCTGGCCAGTCCAAGCGACAATTCGCCGGGAAAATGGCTGCGATGGGCTTCCAATTCCAGGGTTCCGAACAGCACGGCAAGCCTTGCCTCGTCGGCTTGCGGCGCGACAAGGCGCACGTTCTCCTCGACCGAACGCCACGGCAACAGCCGTGGCTCCTGAAAAACCATGCCGATCTTGGCGCCCGCTGGGCGCAACACGCGGCCCTGGTAGTCGGGGTCGAGGCCCACGACAATTCGGAGCATGGTGCTCTTGCCGCAGCCCGAGGGCCCCACGAACACGCCGACCTCGCCCTCCGTCAGGACAAAGTTGAAACCGGCAAGGGCCTCTTGTCGCTGGCCCGCCGCGTTGGTGTAGACCTTGCTTGCAATGTTGACCTCAAGCTGCACGGCGCCGCCACCGGGATAGCCGGGCTTCGATCGGCTGCACGAGGGCAGTTTCGATCGTCAGCACGAGCGCTGCGAAGGTGAGCGAATAGGCCAGCAGCAGCGGGATATCGAAGAGCTGGAAGGCGACGCCGATCTCGAAGCCGACGCCGTTGGGGCGTCCGAGCAGTTCAGCGACCAACACGATCTTCCAGACCAGCGACAGACCGGATCGTGCTGCCGCCGCGAGATAGGGGGCCAGCTGCGGCAGGATCACATGGCGAAAGGCCTTCCAGCGCGGGATCGCGAACACATCAGCCATTTCGTCGAGCGTCGCGTCGAGCGTGCGGGTACCCTCGCGCAGGGTGACGACTGCGGTCGGCAGTTTATTGATGGCGATCGCCGCAATCGCGGCGACCTCGGTCAATCCGGCCCAGATGTAGGCCAGCACGATGACGACGAGCGCGGGCAGATGCAGCAGCAGGATCAGCCAGGGGTCGCCGAGCCGGTCCGCCAGTCGGACGCGACCCATCAGGTAACCAAGCGCCGCACCCAATGTCATCGCCAGGATGAAAGCCAGTGCGACACGCGCCAGGGTCACGCCGAGATGGAAGAACAAGGCACCGGACTTGGCTTCTGCAACGACCGCGGCAAGGACGATCGGCGGCGGCGGCAACTTCTGGTCACCGGCGAGGAAAGCCGCGCCCCACCAGGTGGCGAGAAACGCCGCGAATGACAGGAGACGGAGCACGCTCAGTCTCCCGGCATGGCGCGATAGAAGGTGCCGGGATCGAGCTCCTGCCCTGGCCCGACCAGTTCGCGGCCACCAATCGCCGCCAAAACCCGATAGAGGATGCGCGCATCGGCTTCTTCGTCGGCGATGGGACGGCGCGGTATGCCTTCCCGATAGCGATCGCGATAGGCCGTCAGCGTGGCAGCATCGGTCGAGCCGGTCAGCGGGGCGATCGTCTCCCATTCCGCGTCCGATGCAGCCAGAATCTGCTTCGCCTCGCGGCTGATCGTGATGAAGCGGCCAATTGCATCACGGTTTGCGGCTGCCCATGCCTCGTCGAAGACATAGCCGATCATCGCCGTGCGGCCCTTGGCGCCGAGTTTTGGCAGAAAGTCCTCGACGCCGGCGAGCCGCCGGAAACCCTTCGCTTCCAGAGCGGCGCTGAAATTCCAGAAATTGAGCGTGGCATCGAGTTCGCCGCTGAGCGTCTTTGCTGCCAGCAATGGAGGCGCGCCATAGGCGATTGTCGCGTCCACGGCCAGGTCGATGCCATCCTGCTTCATCAAAGCCCGCATCAGCAGCCAGTTCTTGTCAATCGGGCCGCCGGCAACGCCCAGCTTGCGGCCCTTGAGGTCGGCCAAGGTCCGGATCGGGGATGAGTTCGCCACCATCACCGCGCCGAGCGCGCTCGAATAAGGATAGAACGTCAATTTGGCGCCGAGCTCACGCTCGCGTGAGACCCACAGCCAGTCGGAAACGATCACGTCGGCGCTGCCGCTTCGGAGCGCTATCTTGCCGGATTCCGGACTGGCGAGGTCGCTGACCTGCAGCGTCAGATTGGCCTGCCTGTCCAGGCCATGCGCGCGGATCACCGCGAGCTCCCAGGCGAATGTTCCGGTCTTTTGCGCAGCAATCCGGATGGTATCGGCGGCGCGGGATACGTCCGGCATCGCGGCCAGGACCGCTGCCAGCAACAGGCGGGAAAGGGAGTTCATGGTGTCCTTGTCGTCGAAGACCGGATGCCGGAGGGCATCCCAGGGGCGTTTCCGGTGGGCATGTGTTGTCGTTGCCGTACGTTATAGTACCATGGCCGCAAATAGCACCATGACCCTGAACCGCACCACCAGGAGGACGTGATGGCATCAGCCGGATCGACACGAGCTTATTTCTGCGCTCTCGCCGTGGTCTTGGTCACAGCCGTCGCCGCACGGGCCGAGGAGGTCAACGACTACCCCACGGTGGCCCGATCGGAGTATGTGTTCGGCTGCCTGAAGGCCAATGGCGAAACGCGGCAGGCGATCGAACAGTGCTCCTGCTCGATCGATGTCATCGCCTCCCTGCTGCCCTACGACCGGTACATCACCGGCGAAACGGTGCTCAGCATGGCGCAGGTGAAAGGAAATCTCGGCTCGCAATTCCGCTCGACGGAGCAGGCGGCCACCGCGCTCAACGATCTGCGGCGCGCCCAGGCCGAAGCGGAAGTGAGGTGCTTCTAGAGCCCGCTTTGCGAAGCTTGCGCCCCGTCGCGATGCCCATTGTCACCTAACCCGGAAGCCACGACGTCCCCGACGTCGTGGGCAGGATGTGACGTTGCGCCGCATCACATTCCCGATGCGTCGACCGGCCATTCATTCTGGAAGACGTGGCCTTCGGTGTCCTTGGCCTCGACACGGACACCCTTTGCCCCGTTGGGTACGTAGGTGAAGCGGATATTGGGATCTTCGGAAATCGAAATGCCGCCCTGCATCGCCAGCACAGGAGTGTCATCCTGCCAGACCCGCAACTCATTGACGAAGAAGGCCGGAACATAGAGCTGCGTGACCTGGTCCATCTGCAGGCCGGAATTATTCGGGTGGCCGATCATGATCTGGGCTTCGCGCGCGCCACTGGTCGGGCCTTCGCCTGATCTCGCGAACTGTCGGAAGCGCATCTGGCCGATCTTGGCCTTGGCCTCTTCCGGGTTCTTGGCGGCCGGAGCCGAGCAGCCGCCGGAAGCCTTCACGTAGGTCTTTGTCACATAAAGCTTGCCGTCGCTCAGTTCTGCGACGGCATGAACGTCGGTGTAGTTGTTGACCCGGACGCGGGTCGAGATCTGCGACACCGACGAGGCCGCGCCCAGTTCGAACCGCGCGGCCATCGGTGACGGGTTTTGATCGATCACCAGGGTGATTGCGACGACGCGACGCGGGTCGTCGGGCGGAAGGACGCTGCGCAAGGTAACCGGCACGATCGCCGCGTCCTCGGCGCGGTAGGGCATCTCGATGGCGATCACCCCGGAACCGTCGTTCATGTCGCGATTGTTGAAGATGTCCTGAACCAGGCCGGGCCATGGATCATAGGGATCCGCTGCTGCGGCCGGCGCCAGAGCTGCACCGAACTGCATCATCACGAGCAGGCCTGCGAGTCCCAGCAGGCGGGCAGGATGTCTCAACATGGTCGGTTCCTCGCGCGGACTTCGAGAGCCGCGATCATCAAATATACGCCCGCGAGCCGGCTATTCCCATTCAATTTCCGAGAATGCTGCAGTTGCGTTGCGGGCATTATAGTCATCAAACAGGTCCCACCGGGAGCGTTCGGACCCTGCAGCGGTATCTGCTGCCGCCGTGATCGGCTTGCCGGCCTTGACCAGCGCGCGGACGTCGCCGCCGAGTTTGTCCAGGTAGCGCCGTTCGTCGGACAACGCCGCCGGCCAGTCACTGATCGGTCCGTGACCGGGAACCACACGACGTGCGCCGACCTTGCCAAGGCCCTCGATGGTCTTGAGCCAGCCGCCAAGGTTGCCGTCGAGAACCGGAATATGGGCCAGGAACACCAGATCGCCCGTGAACAGGGTGCCGGTCTGGGTGTCGACGACCGTGAGGTCGCTGTCGCTATGCGCCGTCGGCCATGCCCGCAGTGTCAGCAACCTGCCGCCGAGCTCGAGTTCGCGGGTGTCGTCGATCAGAAGCGTGGGCGGGACGATGACGACGTCCTTGATCAATTCATCCCCCATGATGCGGCGAAACGAGTCGATGTAGAAATGCCCGCGGGTGGCAAGCGCGCGGGGCAAATTCCTGTGGCCGACGAAAGTCGTGCCGTCGCTCAGGAACGCGACATTTCCGAAGACGTGATCCGGATGGCCGTGGGTGTTGATGACGTACCGGATCGGCTTGTCGGTGCGCGAGCGAACCGCCGCGAGCAGTTTCTTGCCTTCGTTCACGCTGCCGCCCGTATCGATCACCGCCACCGCGTCAGCGCCCATGATGAAGCCGACATTGGCAATGGCGCCTTCATTCGTGCGCGTCATGAGTTCCGACGCACCGAGATGCACGAAGATTCCCGGCGCTATTTCGTCAACGGGCAGGGGATCGAACTCGGCTTGTACGGTCGTCGAGGCAATCAGGAGAACAACTGAGGCGAGAAGACGATGAAGCATTGTCGTGGCCTCTCTGGTGTCCCGGTCCGGATGCCCGCATTGCAACAAACTGGTACCAGTTTGCCGAAGTTCGCGCGGCATATGGTTCACAAACGTCGGATCGGCGGCGCCAAGCCAATGCAGCGTGGAGATTTTTGTATTGCACGCGCGAATTGAGGCGCATAGCATTTTGCTGTTTTCGGCTTCAACTGGACTTCGGGTCCGGTGGCAGTGCTGAGGACGTTCATCCAGCGCTGCGCCTTCGGCTTGTCGCCGAGTGCATCTGCGAAGCAGTTCCCGCATGCACCCGCCAAGCTTCCTCGATTGATCGCGGCCGACGGCCCAAGATACGGCCCAAGACGGAGAAAATGGTAATGACGAATGCGGCGCTCTCTCGCTGGCCCTTGGCGGCTCTGGTTTCGGTGGTAGCTGCTCTGGCGGTCGGGGGGACCGGTCGTGCCCAGAACAGCGAAACCGGCGATCTTTCGATCGAACTGGTCGATCCAAAGGTTCTCAGGGTCTGCGCCGACCCGCGGAATCTGCCGTTCTCGAACGAGAAGGGGGAAGGGTTCGAAAACAAGCTTGCCGAATTCTTCGCCGCCAAATTGCAGAAGAAGCTCGACTACATGTACTTTCCGCAAGCCACTGGTTTCGTGCGGATGACCCTTGGCGCCCACCGCTGCGATGTCATCATGGGCTTCCCGCAAGGCGACGAGCTCGTCCAGGGCACCAATCCCTATTACCGCACGGCCTACGCGCTAGTGGCCAAGCAGGGCAGCGGTCTCGAGGAGGTCGACAGCCTCAAGGATGCGCGTCTCAAGAGCAAACATATCGGCATCGTTGCCGGAACGCCGCCTGCGACCGAGATGGCGGTCAATGGCCTGATGGTGAACGCCAAGCCATATCCGTTGATGATCGACACGCGCGTCGACTCGTCGGCCGCGGCCATGATCGATGACCTCACCTCTGGCCAGATCGATGCCGGCATCTTGTGGGGGCCGATGGCGGGCTATTACGCCAAGCAGTCCAATCCCCCGCTCCATGTCACGCCTCTGGTCCATGAAACGTCCGGGCCGCGGCTGGTCTATCGGATCGGCATGGGCGTCAGGCCGGCCGACCAGAATTGGAAGCGGCAGCTCAACCGTCTGATCCAGGAGAACCAGCCGGCGATCAACAAGATCCTGCTCGACTTTGGCGTTCCGCTGCTCGATGAGAGCGACAAGCCGATCCTGGCGGAGACCACCAAGTCGCCATGAGGCGGATGTTTGCGAGCTTGATCCTCGCCACCGTTACGTTGACGGCTCCGGCGGATGCGCAGGTCAATGCGCCGGAGCCCGAAGCCTACCGCACCGAAAATTATCGCGCGCCGGTGCCTGCGACGCTTGCCGGCGCCAAGGTTCTTGCAACGGCCGAGGCCGAGGCGATCTGGCGCGCGGGAACGGGGATCTTCGTCGACGTGATGCCGCATGCGCCGAAGCCGCCAAATCTTCCCGCCGGCACCGTGTGGCGCGAAAAGCCCCGGCTCAATATTCCCGGCAGCATCTGGCTGCCGGACACCGGCTACGGATCGCTCGCGGCCGCGACCGAGGACTATCTGCGTCAGGGTCTCGATCGCGCCTCCAGGGGAGACAAGGCAAATTTGCTCGTGTTCTATTGCCAGGAAGACTGCTGGATGTCGTGGAACGCGGCCAAGCGGGCGCTGGCCTTCGGCTATCGCAATGTCGCCTGGTATCCGCAAGGGACCGACGGATGGCAGCGCAGCGACTTGCCGGTCGCCGAATCGCAGCCGCAACCTCGGGAGTAGAGCGCCGACGACCACGCGGGACGCGGGGCTATTCCATCTCCTGCTGAATCGCGCGGCCGAGGGCAAACAGCCGCTGGTCGATCGCGGTGGGCACATCGCAGACGAATTTGATGACGCGGTGCCGGTCCTCGAAAATTCGCGTTTCCCAGATCAGCTGGTTGCTGAGTTCATCGAGCTTGGCCTGGTCGTGGGCCGGATCATCCTGCAGGGCCTGCAACGCGATCGTGTCGCTGCGGACCTTGTCGGCCGCCTCGCGTTGTTTGCGGGTCACCCGTTCCAGGCCGGCCATGACCGATGTACGCTGGGCATTCAACGTATCGAACAGGCCGGCGAACAGCATTTTGCCGTTCGTCGTTTTGTCCGTCGCCGAACTTGCAAGAAAATCCTTGATCATCTTCTCGGCCTCGTCGAGCGGCGTGCGCCGCGCGGCCAGTCGCGCCACCAGCGGGCTCGCCTTGGGGTCGTCCTTCCACTTGGCTGCGACGTCGTCGAGCGGCGGGCCGGCCCACACGGCCGCGAGCGAGACTTCGGGCACCTTCGCCTGCGGGCAAGGCCAATCCGGATAGCGCGGGTCGGCGGCGAAGGAAGCGCCTGGCCATCCGCATAGCGACAGCAACAATCCTGCGATGAAACGCAATCTCATGTCTCGCCTCCACCGGGTCCCCGACGAATGAGGCCGCGCGACGGATCGTAGGCCAGCACGGCCCCGATCATGAAGACCATCGTGCAGCCGCCAACCACCGCGAGCGAAACCCAGTTCATTTGTCCGTAAAGCGCAAACCGGATCAGCTCCACGGCATGGCTGAACGGATTGAATTGACACACATAATAAAGCACGGTGCTTCCCTCCCTCACTCGCCACAGCGGGTAGAGCGCCGACGATGCGAAAAACATCGGAAAGATCACAAAGTTCATCACGCCGGCAAAATTCTCGAGCTGTTTGATACCCGAAGAAATCAGCATGCCAAGCGAGCCCAGCATCAGCCCCGACAGCACCAGCGCGGGCAACACGGTCAGGTAACCGATCGGTGGCGGCGCGATTTCCCAGAACCACGCGATCAGCAGGAACGCATAGACCTGGAGCAGCGAGACCGCGGTTCCCGCCAGCAGCTTGCAGAACAACAGATACCAGCGCGGCAGCGGACTGACCAAGAGGGTCCGCATGTTGCCCATCTCGCGGTCATAGACCATCGAGAGCGAGGACTGCATGCCGTTGAACAGTTGGATCATCGCCATCAGGCCGGGTGCGATGTAGACTTCGTA
>Ga0105247_10002900_pt1 | contig 11421 bp, 9 predicted proteins | sample KBSS24metaG_FD_81519 | JGI IMG/M metagenome (GOLD analysis project Ga0105247, IMG submission 81519) | Switchgrass rhizosphere microbial communities from Kellogg Biological Station, Michigan, USA - KBS S2-4 metaG | ecosystem: Host-associated > Plants > Roots > Rhizosphere > Soil | place...
GTCCACCGGGAACGTCCTCTCCGCGGTCGGCGTCATCAGCGGGCTCGTCGGCGCGGGCATGGTCGCGGGCGGGTTGATCTGGCACTTCAAGGAGCCGACCGGCCCCGCCGCTCCGACGAAGGCGTCGGTGACGCCGCTGGTCGGGCCGGGCTACGCGGGGGCATCCATGGGATGGAAGTTCTGACCATGGAGGGGGGCGCCAACATGCCGCAAGGTGGCTCGGTCCGTCGGGGCGGGAAAGAGGAGCTCCGCGCGTCGGTCCTGAAGACGTACCTCCTCCGCGTGCGCGCCGAGAAGGGCGAGCGTGCCGCGGCGGACCTCCTGTCCGTCGCGGGGATCGATCCCTCGGTGGTCGACAACGAGACCGGCTGGGTGAGCTCCGGCGCGGCGCGGCGCGCGCTCCGCAACGTGGTCGATCTCCTCGGCGCGAGCGCGCTCCGCCACCGCGGCGAGTGGGTGACGCACCCCGAGGCGCTCGGCACGCTCGTCCGCATGCTGCGCGTCGCGGAGCAGCCGATCGACGCGTACCGCTACCTCGCGGCGAACGCGCGCGAGATGACGCGCGTCGGCACCTGGGAGATCGAGGAGACGGGCGATCCGAAGCAGGGCGCGGCGGCCCACTCGGTCAAGATGACGTACCGCCTCCGCGACGACGGGAACGACGACAACGACGCCGCGATCACCGCCGACGAGGAGCTCCTCTGCGCCGCGCGCGAGGGCGAGCTCGCCGGGGTCCCTCGGATCTGGGGCCTCCCCGACGGCGAGGTGTCGCACGACACGTGCATCGCGAAGGGCGGCGAGGCGTGCGTCTACACCGTCCGCTGGCAGAAGACGCGCTCGCGCACCGGCATCCCGCTCGGCGCGGCGTGCGCGGGGCTCGTGTGCGGCGGCCCCGTCGCGCTCGCCGGCGGATGGGTGGCCGGCGCGGTGGGCGCGATCGTCGGAGCGAGCCTCGGCGGCGGCGCGGGCTTCCTCCTCGACAAAACGCGCGAGGACAAGAGCGTCCGCGCGTTCGAGAAGAACCGGATCGCGGCGCTCGAGCGCGGCCTCGAGCTCCGCGGCGAGCTCGGCGCGGCGCCGGGCGAGCTCACCGGGACGGTGCTCGGCGGCAAGTACCGCATCGGGCGCAAGATCGGGTCGGGCGGCATCGGCGTCGTGTACGCGGCGGAGCACACGACGCTCGGCCACGAGGTCGCCGTGAAGGTGCTCCGCGGCGCGGCGGCGCGCGACGGCGGCGAGATCGCGCGGCTCCGGCGCGAGGCGTACATCCAGGTGCACGTCGAGCACGTGAACGTGGTCCGCGTGATGGACCTCGACCAGATGCCCGACGGGTCGATCTACGTCGTGATGGAGCGGCTCCTCGGCCGCTCGCTCGCCGACAAGCTCGGTCGCGAGGGGCTCGTGGCGCCGGGCTTCGCGCTGCCCGTGTTCATCGGCGTGTGCCGCGGCCTCGCCGCCGCGCACAAGAAGGGCGTCGTCCACCGCGATCTGAAGCCGGGGAACATCTTCCTGTGCGACGACGGGATCCCGAAGGTGCTCGATTTCGGCATGAGCAAGCTGACGACCGCGGAGTCGCTCACGCAGGCCGGCTACACGCTGGGGACGCCCGAGTACATGGCGCCGGAGCAGTGCATCGGAGCGACGGTCGAGGGGCGCACGGACATCTACGCGCTCGGCGTCCTCATGTACGAGGCGCTCACCGGCGAGCTGCCGATCGTGGCGAAGGCGCGGCGCGATCTCCTCGATCTCCATCAGCGCCAGATCCCGAAGCCGATGCGCGTCCGCCGCGGCGACCTGCCGATCCCGCCGGCGCTCGACGAGGCGGTGATGAAATGCCTCAAGAAGCGGATGAACGACCGCCCGCGCGACGCGACCGAGCTCGCCGACATGCTCGACGCGATCCCGCGCGAAGGCCTCCCCACCACCTACCCGCCGTCCGTCCCGCGCCGCCTCCCCATCCCGGCGTTCTCCCCGTCGCCGTCGAGCGCCGAGGCCGAGACGATGGGCCCGATGGACAGCGCCCCGCCGCCGAAGTGACCCGCGCGCCGCGGCGGCGCCCCTCGGCACGCCCTGCCGGACGTGAGGGGACGCCCGCGCCGCCCTCTCACCCGTGGAGGAGCCAGAACAGCCCGCCGACGCTGAGCGCGATCACGAGCACCGCGGCGACGACCACCGCGACGTCCGCGGGCGACCACCCGCCGCGGCGGCGGCGCGTCGTGGGCGCGGTGGGCGCGGAGAGCTGCGCGATGGGCGCGGGCGCCGCGGCCGACGGCTTCTCGTGCGCGCTCGACGGCGCGTTCGCTTCGCTCGCCGCGCTCTGCGCCGCGGGCAGCGGCGGCGCGGGCTCGTCGTCCGGGATCAGCTCGTCGGCGCTCGCTTCGAGCTCGGCCAGCGCTTCGGCGACCGGCTCCTCGAGGGCGAGGACGGTCCGCCCGAGCCGCACGGCCCACGACGGCTTCCACGCGACGTCGCGCTCGCTCGCGAGGCGCGCGTCGCCGAGGTAGACGCCGTTCTTCGACCCCGTGTCGCGCAGGAGCGCGACCGCGCCGCGGCGCACGACCTGGAGGTGCTCGCGCGAGATGTCGGGATCGTCGAGGAGGAGGTCGCAGTCGTCGCCGCGGCCGATCACGTAGACGCGCCCCTCCTCGTCGAGGCGGAGGGTCGCGCCGCGGTCGCGCCCCTCGACGACGTGCACCTTGGCGACGACGTCGCTCCCGAGCGCGAGCATCGCCTGCGACACGAGCGCGAGCGCCACGTCGCGCGTGGCGTTGGCCAGGTTCGGCGTGGCCGGCGCGTGCTCGACGCGCAGCTCCAGCCACACGCGGCCGACGCGCACCAGGTCGCCCGACCGTACGACGCGCGGCGCGCGCGGCGCGAGGCGGCTCCCGCCGACGAAGGTGCCGTTCGCGCTGTCCTCGTCGACGAGCGTGTGCTCCGCGCCGTTCACGTGGATGCTCGCGTGGCGCTGGCTCACGCTCGGATCGGGGAGGCGCACGTCGCACCCGTCGCCGCGCCCCACGACGATGCGCGTCCCGTCGAACGTCAGCGACGGATCTTCGCTCGGGTCCAGAGAGGCGGACCCCCTGCGGACGATGACCGTGAGCGGCATCAGAGAGGCGGGATGCTCCTCGTGTTCGGCCGGAGGTCCTGGGCGCGACGCTCGACCCACGCGATGACGTCCTCGGCGACGTCGCGGCCGATGTGCCGCGACAGCTCCTGGATCCCGGTGGGCGACGTCACGTTCACCTCGGTCAGCCTGCCGCCGATGAAGTCGAGCCCGACGAAGAAGAGGCCGTCGGCGCGCAGCCGCGGCGCGATGTCGGCGACGATCGCGCGCTCTTCGGCGGTCACCTCGCACGGCTCGACGCGCCCGCCGACGTGGATGTTCGAGCGGATATCGTCCTCGCGCGGCACGCGGTTGATCCCGCCGAGCACCTCGCCGTCGAGGAGCAGGACGCGCTTGTCCCCCTTGCGCACGTCGGGCAGGTACTCCTGCACCATCGCCGCGATGCGCCCCTCGTGGGTCAGCGTCTCGACGATGGCGCGCGCGTTCTTGTCCTCTTTGAAGAAGAGCATCACGCCCTGACCGCCCGCGCCGTCGAGCGGCTTGATGACGCCCTTGCCGCCGATCGACTCGACGAAGGCGAGGAGCCGCTCGCGGCTCGACGCGACCATCGTGCGCGGCATGTGGCGCGTGAAATGGAGCGCGTAGAGCTTCTCGTTCGCGTCGCGGAGGCCGCGCGGGTCGTTCATGATCACGGTGCGGCCGCGCGCCCGCTCGAGGAGGAGCGTCGCGTAGAGGTAGTCGGCGTCGAACGGCGGGTCCTTGCGGACGAAGACCGCCTCGACGTCGGCGATGCGCACGTCCTCCGGCGCGCCGAGCTCGAAGTACGGCTCGCGGTCCATGACCTTCACGTCGCGCACCTGGGCGAAGAGCTCCCCTTCGCGCACGTAGAGATCCGCCAGGTGACAGTGAAGCGACTGGTGTCCCCGCTTCTCCGTCGCGCGCTGGAACGCGAACGTCGTATCCTTGTCGGGCAGGACCTTCGTCATCGGATCCATCAGGTACACGAACCGCATGAACGACCTCTTTCGCTTGAGAAGGCGCAGCCTACCACTCTGCCTGCTCGGCCTCACCGGCGCGATCGCCGCGTCTTTGGCGGCGGCGCTCCCGGCCGGCGCCGCGTTCACGCCCAGCGCCGAGGGCGAGGCGGTCGGCGTCACCACCGATCACGCCGAGGCGACGCGCGCCGCGCTCGACACCCTGCACGCCGGCGGGAACGCGGTCGACGGCGCGATCGCCGCGGCGCTCACGCTCGGCGTCGTCAGCCCGATCGCGAGCGGCATCGGCGGCGGCGGCTTCGCGGTCGTCTACGTGAAGAAGGAGCGCCGCGTCTTCACGCTCGACTTCCGCGAGACCGCGCCGCACGAGCTCCTCGCCGACAAGATGATCGCGCGGCCGCGCGGGATGAACGGCGGCGCCGCCGAGGGGCGCGGCCTGTCCATCGGCGCTCCGGGCGAGCCGGCCGGGCTCGAGTGGCTCCAGGTGCACTATGGAAAGAGGTCGCTCGCGGCCGACGCGCTCCCCGCGGCCGACCTCGCGGCGCGCGGCTTCGCGCTCGGGCGCCACGTCGCCGAGCTCTTGCCGCGGCTCACCGAGTACGCGGCCCCCTCGCCGCAGATCGGCGCGACGTTCTTCCCCGGCGGCCGCCCCGCGGCGTTCCGCTCGACGATCCGCCGCGCCGAGCTCGCGAGGACGCTCGTCCGCTTCGGCGCCGAGGGGTCGCGCCCGTTCTACACCGGCGACATCGCCGCGAAGATCGTCGAGGCGGCGCGCGGGTCGGGAGGCACGCTGAGCGCCCAAGACCTCGCCCAGTACCGCGTGAAGGAGCGCCCCGCGTTGAGCCGCACGATCAACGGGCGCACGGTCGCGACGATGCCCGCGCCGTCCGGCGGCGGCTTGATGCTCATGGAGGCGCTCGTGATGTACGGCGCCGACAAGACGTCGCCGCTCGCGACCATGGGGTACCAGTCGAGCGAGTACCTCCACACGCTGGCCGAGGTGATGCGCGGCGCCACCGCCGATCGCGCGCGCATCGCCGGCGATCCCGACGTCGAGCAGGGCGTCACCGCCGCGTACGAGCAGGCGCTCGCTCCGGACCAGATGGCGGCGCGCCGCGCGAAGATCGATCCGAAGAAGACGCGCCCCGCGCCGGACTTCGGATCGCGCGAGCAGGGGACGAGCCATCTGATCGTCGCGGACGCCGAGGGGAACGTCGTGTCGCTCACGACCACGGTGAACGGCCCGTTCGGCGCGCGCACCGTCGCGGGCGACACCGGGATCCTCTTGAACGACCAGCTCAGCGACTTCACGTCGCCCGCGGAGGTCGCGGCGTACAAGCTCCCCGGCCCGAGCTGGAACTACCCGCGCCCCGGCGCGCGCCCCGTGTCGAGCATGACGCCGACGATCGTCCTCGAGGGCGACGACGCCGTGATGGCGATCGGCGGATCGGGCGGGATGCGCATCGCGACGAACGTGACGCAGGCGGCCGTCTGCCGCCTCGTCTTCGCGATCGATCCGACCGCGTGCATCAGCGCCCCGCGCTTCTTCACCGGGACCACGTCCGAGATGCTGCTCGAGCCGGAGTTCCCGCGCGACGTGCGCGAAGGGCTCGCCGCGCGCGGCGAGGCGCTGAAGGACGAGAAGTTCCTCGGCACCGGCGTGCAGATGGTCGCGTGGGATCGCGCGAAGGACGGGCACCGCAAGGTGCTCGCCGCGACCGACCCGCGCAAGAGCGGCCTCGCCGCCGCGCAGTAGCGACGAACCCTCGAGGCGTCCGCGCCCCGATATCGCGGCGGCGCGGCGCGCGTTCCATGGACGAGGGGCGCGCCCGCCGCGACGAGCGCAAGACCAAGGCGCAAGACGAAGAGACGACGCGCGCGGCGGACCTATCGGCGCGCCGCGCGCATCTCCACGGATCTCCTCGAGCGAGCGCGTCTACTCTTCGGCGTAGGACGCGAGCTCGGCGCTCCGCTCGGGGCCGAGGTCGCTCGCGATCGCGTAGCCCACGCCGTCGCGCTGCGTGACGGCGACCGAGTACCCGTTGGACCGGCCGACGCGGACCTCCGACGTACCGACCGCGCGCGGCGCCAGCTCCTCGCCGCGCACCTGGATGCGCCGCGGATCGTAGATGATGACGCTGACGCGCCGGACGTCGGCGCCGGTGCCGATCTCGTACTGGAGCATCGCGGCGAGCTCGGCGTGCACCGGCATCATCCGGCCGCCGACGAGGCGCGCGCCGGCGCGCTTCTCGAAGTTGACGGGATGAACGGGCACCCCCACATACCGCTCGAACGCTCGCACGTCCTTCGGGTCGGTCCGCTCGGGGGGGAGCGGGTTTGAGTGCTCGGCCACGAGCTCCTGAATCAGCTCGTCGTCGACGCCGCCCCGCACCGTGTCCGGGCTCATCGCGCTCGACGCGACCGTGCGATCGATCGGCCCGCGCGTCGCCGCGCCCCACACCATGGCGAGGGCCGCCGCGCTCGCCAACGGCACCATCGTGCGCCACGACGACGAGCGGCTCGCCCGCGCCTCACGGGCCACGCCGCGCGCGCGCTCCGCCACCATCGCCGCCGCGACACGCGACCGCATCCCGTCGGGTGCGGTGACGCGCACGGCGCGCCTCAACGACCCGCGGATCGAACGATCGAGCTCGATCCGCTCGCGACACGCCTCGCACCCCTCGACGTGCTCGTCGACCTCGAGGACCGCGCCGGGCTCGAGCTGCCCGTCGACGTACGCCCCGAGGAGGTGCTTGTAGCGCTTGCAGCTCGAGTCCACGGCGACCTTGTTCGGGCTACCGGTCATGCCGCGCCCCGCCGCTTGGCTCGATACGCCGAGAGGTCCGCCGGCGACCGTTCGCCGCGCGCGTCACGCTGAGGCCCCACGCTCTCCTCCCCCTTCACGATGCCCATCGCCAGCGCGTGCGAGTAGAGCGTGCGCTGGAGCAGCTTTCGCCCGCGGTGCAGGCGGCTCATCACGGTGCCGATCGGGCACCCCATGATCTCGGCGATCTCTTCGTACGAGAACTCTTCGACGTCGCACAGGATGACGGCGAGCTTGAACTCCGGCGGGAGCGCGTCGAGCGCTTTCTGCACCTCGCCCTCCACGATCGGCATCAGCGCGAGCTGCTCCGGATCGCGCAGGTGGCGCATCGTCGACGCGCTGACCCACCCGTCGGCGAGCGGGTCGGCGTCCGGCCCGTCGAAGAGCGCGCGTTCCAGCCCGCCGCGGCGGTACTTGTTGATGAACGTGTTCGTGAGGATGCGAAAGAGCCACGCCTTCAAGTTCGTCCCGGCCTGAAACTGGTCGCGGGCGCGCATCGCCTTGACCATCGCGTCCTGGACGAGGTCTTCGGCCTCGGTCGGGTTGCGCGTGAGGCGGCACGCCACGGAATACATGGCGTCGAGGTGTCCGAGCGTCTCCTCGGTGAAAGCGTCGGACTCCGTCTTCTGCATCGAGCGAAACATGGCCATCCTCGCGCCCCTTTGCACCCCGGAACCCGAGGGAGCCCGCGGTTATTCCAGCGAGATCATCGGCGATGGGCGCTCCGGCGCTGTTCGCGCGGTCAGGTCTCGTCCTTCTCTTTGAGCCGGCGCTCGAGATCCTCGATGCGCGTGTTCAGGCGCTTCACCTCGTTCTGTAGCTGTTGCCACGGGGTGAAGCTCGGAAGAATCGCTCGGATCCGCTCGTCGATCTTGTGCTGCCAGTCCTCGAGCGTCTCTTTGGCTTGGTCGACGATGGTCGGCTTGGGCGGCGGCGGGACCGGGATCTCCTTGTGCGCCCCGTCCTTTTCGTCCTCGCGGTGACCCGGGATCAAGCGCCCGATCGGCCCCTCGCGGAGCTCCGACAAAACCTTCTCGGTCCGCGAGTGGATGAGCTCGCGCAGCGTCTGGAGCGGCACGTTCTTCCCGTGCGCCTTCTGCTCCTCGTAGATGATCTGCGCGAGCGTGACGTCGGTCAGATCCTCTTTGCTGTTGTTGTCGATGATCTGCACGTCCGCCCCACCGCGCACCATCTCCGCGATCTGGAGCAGCGTGACGTAACGACTGTCCTTCGTGTCGTAGAGCTTGCGGTTCGAGTACCGCTTGATGATCCGCCGCGGACGCCCCGGGTCGTCGGCGGACGGGGTGGCCTCGCCGGGGTGCGGGTCGTGATTGGTCTTCGTGTCGGCCATTCCTCTCGCTCCCTCTTTTGGCCAGGGTACATTGGCGCGACGAGTCAAGCGCGGAGAAATGCGAGCGATGCCTACCAATGGCTGAACCAGCGGCGGGGAAGCGCTTCGACACCGCGGATTCGGCGCCTCCGCTTCAGGCTCGGGAGGTCACCGCGCGGTACCGGGACGGGGACGCGCCGTCGCTCGACGGGGTCTCGATCGACGTCCAGGCCGGCGAGCTGATCGCCCTCCTCGGCCCCAACGGGGCGGGCAAATCGACCCTCCTCCGCGTGCTCGCCGGGGTGCTCACGCCGCTCGCCGGCGAGGTCCGCCTCTTCGGACGCGCGATGCGATCGCTCGATCGGCGCGCGATCGCGCAGGAGCTCGCGGTCGTCCCGCAGACCGAGGCGATCGCGTTCGGCTTCTCGGTGCGCGAGGTGGTCTCGATGGGGCGCGCGCCGCATCAAGGCGGGTGGATGCGCGCCACCGCGGAGGACGACGACATCGTCGACGACGTCCTCGCGCGGTGCGACCTCGCGTCGCTCGCGCGGCGCTCCGTCCGCGCGCTGAGCGGCGGCGAGCAAAAGCGCGTCGCGATCGCGCGCGCCCTGGCGCAGCGGCCGCGCGTCCTCCTGCTCGACGAGCCCGGCGCGTTCCTCGACGTGCGGCACCAGATCGCCCTCTACGACCTCCTCGCCGACGAGGTTCGGAGCGGGCAGATCGCGTGCGCGGTGGTGATGCACGACTTGAACATCGCCGCGCAGTACGCGTCGCGGATCGCCCTGGCCAAGGACGGCCGGCTCGTCGCGATCGGGGCGGTCGACGAGGTGATGACGTGGGCGCGCCTCCGCGAGACGTTCGACACCGACCTCTACGCCGGCTTCAACGAGCTCACGAGCACCCGCTTCTTCCTGCCGATGCGCACCCGCCGCGATCCGAAGTGAGCCACGCGCGCTCAGTTCCGTCCTCCGTGTCTGCCGACAGCATGTCGTCGACGGACAGCTCGTCGACGGACAGATTGTTCGGCTGAGGAGCTCGAGGAGAGCGGCCGCGCTCTCCTCGAACAAGAACTCTCCTCGAACGAGAACGAGAGACTACAAAACCTGCTTCAAAATCCCTTCGAGCTCGGTGCCGTCGGTGACGCCGACGCGCACCGCGACGACCTTCCCCTCGCGCGACAGGACGACGAGCGTCGGGAGGTTCTGCACGCCGTAGCCGCGCGACGTCTTCCCGTCGTCGATGACGATCGGGTAGCTGAGACCGTGCGCGCGCGCCCACTCGAGCGCGTCCTCCGGGTTGTCGTTCGTGTCGACGCCGACGACCGCGAGCCCCCGATCGGCGTAGCGGCGCGCGAGGCGATCGAGGATCGGCGCCTCCATTTTGCAGGGGCCGCACCACGACGCCCAGAAGTCGAGGATGACCGCCTTCCCCTTCATGTCGGCGAGGGAGAGCTGGTTTTTGCCTTGCTCGCCGTTCATGACGACATCGAGCGCGAACGGCGTCGCGCCGACGCCGACCATCGCGCTCTCGCGTGGCTGGAAGATCCGCGGGAGGAGCGCGAACCCGAAGACGAGGCCCACGACCAGGACGGCGATCCCGAGCGGATACAGGATCGCGCCGGCCTCGTCAGGATGCGGTTCGCGCGCGACCATCTCTCATCTCCCTAGCACGCCTTCTGCCTCTTCGGTCGAGACGCCCACCTCGAGCGCGCGGGCGCGCGCTTCACGGGCCGCCTCGAGCGGCAAGATGCACCGACCTGGGAGATGTACGACGAAGCGCGCTCCGCCGAGGCGCGGGCTCTTTCCGGCGTCGATCGTCCCGCCGTGCTCCACGACGATCTTCTTGACGATGGCGAGGCCGAGGCCGGTCCCGTCCACCTTGGTCGTGAAATAAGGATCGAAGACGCGCGGGATGGCCGACGGGGCGATGCCCGGGCCGTCGTCCTCGACCACGATCGCCGCGCCGCCGTCGTCGGGCTCGGCCGCGACCAGGACCCGGCCGATCAGCTCGTGCGGCTTCGGCGCGCCGCAGAGCGTCGAGGAGCTGACCCGGTGCGCGTCGCGGAGCGCCTGCACGGCGTTGCGCACCAGGTTCACCACCACGCGGCGGAGCATCTGGCGATCGATCGCGACGGGGAGCGGCTCGTCGGGGAGCTTCCACGAGACGTCGACGTCCGCGTTGGCGAGATCGACGCCCAGCGCCTCGCCCGGCGCGCCCGCGTCCTCGAGGTGGCCGAGCTGCTCGGAGCACTCGCGGAGAAAATCGCGCAGGCTCTCTTCGCGGAGCTCGGCGTGGGGGAGGCGCGCGAAGTTGGAGAAATCGCCGACGAGGCGGCGGAGGGTGCCGACCTCCTCCTCGACGATCTCGAGCGTCGTGTCGAGGAGCGCGCGGAACCGCGGGTCGTCGCCGGCGTATTTCCTGTGGCACTCCTGCACGGCGAGCTGGATCGGCGTGAGCGGGTTCTTGATCTCGTGGGCGAGGCGCTGCGCCATCTCCTGCCACGCGCCGATGCGCTGGAGGAACTCGATCCGCGCGCGCGATCGCACCATCTCGGAGAGCATCCGGTTGAACGTGCGCGCGAGGTCGGTGAGCTCGTCGGAGCCGGTCACCGGGACGCGCACGCCGAGATCGCCCGCGGCGACGAGGTTGATCGCGGCGGCGAGCCGGCTGATCCGCCGCGTGACGCCGCGCGCCAGGAACGTCCCGAGGAGGAGCGTCACGAGCAGCGTGAGCCCGAGGAGCGCGGCGAACGCGTAGACGTACCCCTGATAGAGGTTCTCGCGCGACGCCTCGAGCTGGTGGTACTTCGCGACGACCGCGCCGGTGGTCTCGAGCTCGTCGAGCCGCTTGCGATCGACGGCGAACGTCGCGATGACGAGCGGCGGCGTCGGGTCGTCGGAGAGCGGGCGGCGCACCTCGAGGCTCCGCTCCGTCCCCTCGTTCACGGGGCGGCCGCGATCGCGCTGGGCCAGCGGATCGCCCGCGGCGTCCTCGATCCGGAGCGTGACGAGCTCGGGGAACCGAGGGAAGAGCGCGTCGAGCTGCGCCTCCACGAGCTCGGTGTTCTTCCGCCTCGCCGCCTCCCGGAGCACCTCGTCGGCCGCGATGGCGTCCGTCTGGTGGTGCATGTCGTCCTTGAGCGCACGGACGTAGTCCTTGGTGAGATCGACGCCCCGATCGAGCTCGCGCCCCACCTCCGGGTTGA
>Ga0105247_10002901_pt1 | contig 11420 bp, 12 predicted proteins | sample KBSS24metaG_FD_81519 | JGI IMG/M metagenome (GOLD analysis project Ga0105247, IMG submission 81519) | Switchgrass rhizosphere microbial communities from Kellogg Biological Station, Michigan, USA - KBS S2-4 metaG | ecosystem: Host-associated > Plants > Roots > Rhizosphere > Soil | place...
CAGGGTGAGGTCGTCGGCGACGGTGAACGAGACAGGCTCAGGTGCAGTCATGATCCTTCGGACGATACTCAGTCGTCCCCGTAGTCATGATCGGGGTGGTTGGCCTCGCCGATCCGCCAGTAGCCGCGCGTGGTGACCGACTGCCCGTCGATGCCGGAGTCGAGGAGCAGGCGGCGGATGCGCCGGACGGCGCCGGCCTCGGTGGCGATCCAGTAGTGGGTACCGCTGCGACCGGCCGCGGGAACCACCGCATCCACAAGTACATCGCCGAAGCCTCCCGTCCTGTGGTGCCAGGTGATCGTGGCCTCGGCCGGGGTGGGCAGAGGCAGTTCGTCGGAGGCGTCGGTGACCTCGGCGTGCACCTCGGTCGGGGCGGCGGACGGCGGCGGGCCGGGTTTGCAGGACCTGTTATCGAGGCGATCTCCTACTGCTCGGCGAGGATCTTGTAGAGCGCCTTGCGGGCGGTACGGACCGCCTCGGTCGCAGGGGTGATGACCTCCGGGTCCGCGGTGATCGCGATCTGCTTGACCGCGCCGGCCAGCTGCTTCAGCTCAACCATCAGCTGCCGGATGTCGTTCCCGGCACCGTCCGCGGTGAACTGCTCGAACACGGCGGGATCGGCCTGCTCGCGACCGGCCTCGGTGAGCTCGTAGACCTTGCGGCCGTCGGCCTCGGCCTGGGTGGCCAGGCCCTCGTCCTCGAGTTGCTGGAGGACGGGGTAAACCGACCCGGCGCTCGGACGCCAGCGCCCGCCCGTCCGCTCCTCGAGGCGCTGCATGAGCTCGTAGCCGTGGGCCGGCCCGTCGAGCAGCCCGGCGAGCAGGAGCCCGCGCAGGTCGCCGCGGCGCACGCGGCCGGAAAATGGGCCGCCGAACGGCCCGCCGTGACCGCCGCCGTGCGGACCGTGGTCGTGTCCGCGGTGGCCGCGTCCGCGACCCCGGCCGCCGAACTCGCGGCCGATGAAGTCGGGTCCACCCGCGCGGCGCCGGCGTTCGCCGGGGGCGGGGTGGTGGTGATCGTTCCAAGGGTTCTTGGTGAAATCCATGATCTTCTCTCTTTCCATCGCTGTTTGCGACACGCTCACGATATATCGCGATACAAGCGATAGTCAAGGGTGATCCGGACCACCACATGACAACGGTCCTGCGCCGGACGCGCGGGGGCGCGCCGGATGCAGGACCGTTGGTGGGACGAGCAGGGGTTACTTCACGGCGGCCTTCACCTTCTTCTCCGCCTTCGTGGCGGCCTTCTCGGTCGCCTTCCTGATCTCGCTCGCCTTCTTCTCGGCCTTCACGGCTGCGGCGTGCGTGGCCTCCTGCGCCCTGACCTCGGTCCGCGCTGCCGCCCTGCGGACTCGCCGCGACACCTTCGTCGCGATCGCGTCGGTGTCCTTGCGGGCGGACTTGCGCACGCTCCTGGCGGTGGCCTTCGCCTTCTTGCGGGCCTTCCTCTCGGCCTTGCGGGCGCGCTTCTGCATGCGGCGCGAGACGCGCTCGGCCCGCTCGGCGACGTCGTGCGCCCGCACCTGCGCCTTCTCTTTCAACTCGGCGTCGGCGGCTGCCTGCTTCACCTGGTCGGCGAACTGGCCGACCTTCTCCGCTGTGTACGTCGCGGCGACGTTGGCCTTCTCGGCTGCGTAGGCCGCGGCGGCGTTCGCCTTCTCGCGGATCTCCGCGTCGCCGGCAGCCTTCTTGATCTTCGTCCGGAGCATGGTCTTCTCCTTCGTGGGCTCGGGTACGGGCCTGACGCGCGGACGCCCCATCCGGCGCAGCACGCCGGTGGTCACGGCGCCGTAGGCGAGGTGGGGGACGGCATCGGCAGCCCAGTCCTTGGCGGACCAAGCGGCGGGGTCGGTGACCTTGAGCCGTTTGAGCGGCACGGTGGTGGCCGCGGTGGCACCGGCTCCGATGAGCAGGGCGCTGACCTTCCATGGCAGGCGGTTCAGAACGGGCCCGAGCAGGCCGGCGGCGATGCCGACCCCGACACCCGTCCCGATGCCGGCGAGCGAGCCGAGGCCCGCGACGCGGTTGGGGCGTTGCCAGTCCTCGCCCGGCACCGCGCGGCCGCTCCGGGCGGCGACGGCCTCGACGGCCTGCTGCGGCACCGTGCTGGCCGGACGACCGCGCAGCGCCATGTCGGCGTACGTGGTGGCGTTCAGGGCGGTGGCGCCGGCCGCACCGGCGGCGGCACCCTTGACTACTGCAGCGACGATCATGTCCCGCGCCTACCCTCGTTGGCAGGCGCCGAAACAGTCAGCCCACCGGCGGCGGGTCGTTCGCGCCGGACTTCGCCTCGTCCGTGAAGAACGAGATGCGCCCGTTGGTCTCCAGCACGGCCGCTTTGATCTCGCCGAACGTCGCGATGCCCTCGTTGCGCGCCGCGACCATGAAGTCGTCCAGCGAGACGCTCTCGGCGCGCAGGTTGTCCATGAGTGGTTCGCCGTCCTTGAAGATCAGGACGGCCCGTCCGTGCGTGAGCGGCCGCAGTTTGCTGGACCGCGCGTTCACCCAGGACAGGAAGATCGTGATCAGCGCGAACGTCCCGACCGCCAGGACTGCCGAGGTGACCGAGTAGTCCTGCTGCGTCACGGCCTGCTGGACGAGGTCGCCCATCGTGACGTACACGAGCAGTTGGAACGTGCTGAGCTCACCGAGGGTGGCGCGGCCGGTAACCCGCGTGATCAACCATAGGAACGCGAAGACGAACAGCGAGCGGTAGACGATCTCCATTACGGCACCAGCCAGGTTCGGATCTCGGTCTGCGCGACCGTCTCATCGTTCACGATCAGCTGCACGTGCGCCTTGTGCCCGATCTGGCTGGACGGCTGGACGTAGGTGTCGGCGTCCAGCACGAACGTGTCCGAGTCGGATTCGGTCTCGAAGGTGAAGTACAGCCACTTGTCGTCGCGGGTCATCGAATCCGGTTCGGGATAGAACGCCTGCGACTCGAACATCCCGAAGTAGGAGGCCGTGACGGCGATCGTCAGCTGGGGCGGCAACTGGTCGGCCTGGTGCACGGTCACGCGCCACGGGACGTCCAGCCCGGACCGCGCGGTCTGCGGATAGGTGACCTCCAGCGTGTAGCCGTCCGTGCCCGTGGTGGTTGTCGTCCGGGAATGGACGCCGAAGACGCCGAAGGCTCCGGCAATCACGATGGCGAGCAGGATGACTATGGCGATGCGTCGTTCCCAGAGGGGTCCTGGTCGAGGCGATTGCTCGGCGACGTCGTCCATGGTGCTTCGGGCCGGCATGACGTCCGCATACCCGTTTCAGCCGGTCCCGTCGCCGGCGGCCGTCCTGACCTGGCGCCAGGCTGGGCGGCCGCCGGCACGTCCCCGGTGGGGGAGGGGACGGGTACGCAGTCTGCCGGCGGGGGAGCGGCAGCCGCATCGCCCGTGACCCGGGTGAAGTGCCGTCTGAGAGTTGTCTGTATCAGTCGAACACGGTTATCCGGTTTGGGGTACTCCAAGCCGATCTGCGCTTAGCGTTCCTTCAGTTTTGCGGGTCCTGCTGGACACTCCTACCAGACCCTGGTCCCCAACCCCCGCGACTGCATCGCTTGAGGTCTGCCGCAAAGGTGACGGCAGATCTCAAGTGGACGGGACGAGGCAGACGCAGTCCCGTGGCGGTCGCCAGCCCCGGAACCGCACCCTGGCAGCATGAATACACGTGGCACGACGAGGCGAGAAGCAACGCGACATCTTCCGGACCAGCCGGCGAACCGGCATCGTCCTCGGCGCGATCATCGTCGGCTGGAACCTCTACCTCGCCTGGCACCAGGACAGCGGCCAGGTTCTGATCACGGCAGCGGTCTTCGGCGTCCTCGGCGCGGCACTGCTCGGCGCCAGCCTCGGACGCACCAAGCAGCAGCGCTACCGGCTCATGGCCGTGATCATCGCCGCCACGGTGGCGGCCGGCGCAGCTCTGGCCCTCACCAACTGACCGACGTGGGCCGCCATGCGCGGCGGAGAGGACCTGGGTCAGGTTATGCCCGACTCGGCGGATGACGACTCGTCCACCGTCGCGACGAGTTGTCCACATGTGGAGAACCTGCGAAGGTTGCCCGATTGATCGTCGCCTCGGTGGTGATCCCGACATAGGCTTCCGCTATGCGTAGGCACGGGGAGCGCGTGGCCTCGAACGCACCCGAGACGGGGCGTTCGGTGGTGCGGCCTCGTCCCGCCTCCGATCCCCGACTGCTGGTCCTGCAGCGCACGGCGGGCAACCGCGCCGTGGTGGTCTCCCTGCAGCGGCACATGCAGCCGACCATGCCGGAGGACGTGGGGCTGTCACAGGGCGCTCCGGGTGGTCCCGCTGCACCGCAGCCCGCGACCGAGGAGGTCGTGAACCCCGACGGCGGGACGGCTGCACCGGCGAAGAAGCCCCCGGCCGAGTTCGACGTGCTGGCCGACCAGATCCGCGAAGCGGTGGACGGGCCGGGCACCGACGAGGACGCGGTCTACGCGGCGCTGCGCAAGGTCGGCTCCGAACCGGGACGGGTGGCGGCGTTCCGGCTGGCCTACATCCAGCGCACCGGACACTCCCTCGACGCCGACATCCGCGGCGACATGGAGGGCGAGGAACTCGCCCGCGCCAAGGCCCTGATCGGCGGGACGCGCGAGGAGCGGATCCGCACGGAGATGGCCCGCACCGAGGACGGCCGGTGGGCCCTCGACGTGCTGAACAAGTACAAGGTCGAGGTCGACTGGGAGTACAAGGGCACCGGGTCGTTCCAGCAGGGCGGCAAGATCTTCCTCAACTACCGCACGCCCGCCAAGCAGGCGGCGCCGACGATGGTGCACGAGGCCCAGCACGCGTCGACCTACAAGTCCGGAAAGGACGCCGACGCGGAGAAACTGGACATGGCGACGTTCGTGAAGCGGTCGATCGCCGACGAGTGTGAAGCGGTCGTGCGTGCCAACTTCGCCAAGCTGCACATGACCGTTCAGGGTGACGCAGAAGGCGACGTCGGCGCGAATTGGATGACGAAACAGATCTACGACGCCTACCGTGCCGAGTGGGACAAGCTCACCGCCGCCGGCGTCCCGGTCGAGGAGCGCAAGCAGAAGGCCAAGGATGCCGTCCGTGACACGCTGGTGCTCGGCTGGTTCAACGACGGCACGTTCAAGACGTCCACGTCCGGCGGATCACTGACCTATCCGCAGCACTATGAGGGCGAGTGGAAGAGAATCAACGGGGTCAAGTAGCGGTGCCGCCTGACTTCGTCCAGGAGGTGGCCGACCTGCTTGGCGCACCCTGGCCAGAACTCGCCGCCACGGGCGATGTGCTGGCACAGTCGCGTCCGTTCGCCGGACTGCCGCCGGACACCGTCTGGGACGTGTTCGCGCCGTCCAACCCGCACATGCCGCGGGTCGCGGTCGGACGTGCCAGGTCGGGGGAGCCGGTGCTGCTGGACGGTCTGTCCGAGGAGATCGCGGCCAAGCTGTCGTCGATGGGGGCCGACGTGCCGGACGCCACCACGGCCGTCGGCTACGTCCTCGAGGTGGCCGCGCTCGCCGGACGCTCCGACGCTTACGCGCAGGTGGTGCGCGATCCCGACTCGATCGACTGGCGGCCGGGCAGCCCGGAGGAGGAGGCCCGCAAGTCCGCGTTGCTGGCCTCGCCGGAACTGCTGCCGGCGGCCGTACCGGCCAACGGAGGGTTCGCCGTCTCGGTGACGCTCCTACGCGGTGAGGACGCCGTGCGCGCCGACTTCGCCGTCGACCCGTTCGGCCAGGTGACGGTGGAGGAACGCGTGCTGGCAACGGGACTTCCGCTACCCGTCGTGTTCTGAGTCGCGTCGGGGAGGACGGCCCGAACTGTCCGGTCGTGGAAGCGGTGGCCGCGGCGCGCGCCCAGGGTGTGCGCATCGTCTACTGCTCCGGGCGGGACGAAGCCGCCCGCGCCGACACCGAGGCCTGGCTCGCCGAGCACGCCGGGCGCACCCCGGACGAACCGCTGTTCATGCGTCCGGCCGGTGATTCGCGCAGGGACCAGATCGTCGAGGCCGAACTCTTCGACGCGCACATCCGGGACGAGTACGACGTGCGCTTCGTGCTCGGCTCACCGTGTTCCAGGTGGCTCCGGGCGACTTCTGAGCGGCCTGCCGTCAGCTGCCGTAGCGGCGGGCCCCCGCGATGTCGGCATCGTCGAGCGCCACGCGGATGATCTTCACGTCTTCGCCGGTCTGCGGCGCCGAGACCGCCAGGCCGTTGCCGATGTAGAGCTCGACATGGTGGATATCGCTCCCGAGGAAGATCAGGTCTCCGGGGCGAAGCCGGCCGAGCGGCACAGGGGTGCCGAGCCGGAACTGCGCCGCGGCGTGGTGCGGCAGTACGACTCCCGCCTTCGCCCAGGCGGCCAGGGTGAGTCCCGAACAGTCGAAGCTGTCCGGCCCCGCGGACGCCCACACGTACGGCTTGCCCACCTGGGCGATCGCGAAGGCCACCGCCCGTCCGGCACCGGGGGTGGGAGCGGGCTCGGTGAACGCCTTTCTGATCTCGTCCGCAGTCGCCGCATCGCGGGACAGGTAGGCGGACCGCTGCTGGGAGGTCAGCAACGCGAGTCGGGTCTCGTAGTCCGCGGTCTTGGCCTCGACGGCAGCCTGCCGGAGGCGCAGTCGCGAGAGCGCGTCCTTCGCCTGCTGGCTCTGGTCGGCGGCACGCTGACGTGCTGCGGTCGCTGCCCGCGACACCGCACGCAGCCGGTGCAGGTCGGCGGCGAACAGGGTGGACGCCTGCTGCTGCACCGCGGCGTTCTCGAGGAAGTCCTCCGGATTGGGACTCGTCAGCAGCCGGCTCAGGGCCGGGGACGAGCCGGAGACGTACTGCCCGGCGACGCTGACCGCGAACTCCCGGCGGGCGGCCTCGAACGCGACCTCCGCCGCGGCCGCCACGCCGACCGAGTGTTCGGCCCGGGCACGCGCCGCGCGCACCGCGATCGTCTGGGCGTTGTACTGCTCGGCGAGGGCCTCGGTCTGCGCGGCCAGCCCGTCCAGTTCAGTGATCAGATCTGCCGGGGAGCTGCTCGAGGGCGGTGTGGGGTCGGCGGTCGAATCGACGGTGCCGGTGCCTATCAGCAGCAACGCGAGCGCAGCTGAGGCGAGCAGCGTCGGAACCGTTCGGGTCGTGCGAAACGCCATTCAGGGAGTCCAGCTCAGTCGATAACGAATCGGTCACGGAGACGTTACCTGCTGTGCTCCCCGGGTTCAGCGGCGGGGATGGGGCCGATCACCAATTCGTCGAGCGCGACCTCGTGACCCTGCGCGCAGCGCACCTCGGCGGCCACTGCGGCCCCGCAGTCGTCGTGGGTCAGGGCGAGCGGTGGGCGCCCGCCGGGCGACAGGTACTTGGCCCCCCACTGGTACAGGCCGATCACGACCGGTGCGAGATCGCGGCCCATCTCGGTGAGTCGGTACTCGTAGCGGGTGCGCTGTCCGGGCTCGCGGTACGGCTGCTTGGACAGCAGGCCGCACTCGGTGAGTTCGCGCAGGCGGGTGGAGGCAACGGCCTCGGTGATCTCCACCCGCGCGGTGAAGTCGTCGAACCGTGTGGTGCCGTAGTACGCCTCGCGGATGATCAGCATCGCCGAGCGCGTCCCGATCAGCTCCAGTGCCTTCACCACGGGGCAGCGCTCGTTCGTCCGCCACCGGGAGCGGTCCTGGAGCCCGTCGGCCAGGATCGCGGTCTCGATCGTCATGCGGCCATTCTAACTTGTGTAAACCATAGTCAGCTAGCTAGGGTGCTGACTATGTCGAACACAAGCCAGCGTTCCGGGCTCGTCCTGGCGATCCTGTCCCTGGCCGCCTTCATGGCGAGCCTGGACGTCTTCATCGTCAACGTCGCCTTCGACGACATCGGTGCGGACTTCACCGGGACGAGCCTGTCGGAGCTGTCGTGGGTGCTGAACGCCTACGCGATCCTCTACGCCGCGCTGCTCGTCCCGGCCGGGCGTCTGGCCGACCGGTACGGGCGCAAGGAGGGGTTCCTGCTCGGGCTGGCGATCTTCACCGCGGCCAGCGCCCTGTGCGCCGCAGCGGACGGCATCTGGTGGCTGGTCGCATTCCGCCTGCTGCAGGCGGTCGGCGCCGCGATCCTGACTCCGGCCAGCCTCGGGCTCGTCATCGCCGCCGCGCCGCCGGAGCACCGCGCCCGCTGGGTGCGGATCTGGGCCGCCACCGGCGCCCTCGCTGCCGCCCTCGGGCCGGCCGTCGGCGGCATCCTCGTCGAGGCCTCGTGGCGCTGGGTCTTCATCGTCAACGTCCCGGTCGGCATCGTGGCGCTGGCAGGTGCCGTGGTCCGCATCCCGAAGTCTCGCGACGAATCGATCACCCGAATCCCGGACCTTTTCGGTGCGGCCCTGTTCGCCGTAGCCATCGCTGCCCTGTCGCTAGGCATCGTCCAGGGACCGGACTGGGGATGGGGCGACGGTCGCACGACGGTCGCCTGGGTCGTCTCCGTCGCGGCCCTGGCCGGGTTCGTCCTGAACTCGACGTGGCACCACACCCCGGTGATCGGCCCGTCCCTGCTGAAGGTGCGCTCGTTCCGCTGGTCGAACGCGACCTCGCTGCTGTTCGCCGTCCCGTTCGCCGGTGCCCTGCTGACGAACATCCTCTGGATGCAGCAGGTCTGGGACTACTCGGCGATCAAGACCGGATTCGCCGTTGCGCCCGGCCCGCTGATGGTGCCGATCTTCGCCGCGGTCTCGCATCGGCTGGCAGTGCGCATCCCGGTCGGACTGATCGTCTCGGCCGGGTGCTTCCTCTTCGGCCTCGGCGGCGTGATCATGCTGCTGAGCATCGGCGCCGCGCCGAACTACGCGACCGAGTTGCTGCCGGGTTGGCTGGTCGGCGGGGCGGGCGTCGGCCTTGCCCTGCCGAACATCCTGGCCTCGGCGACCGCGGATCTTCCCCCGGCCGTCTCGGCCACCGGCAGCGCCGTGGTGAACATGAGCCGGCAGATCGGCACCGTGCTGGGGGTGAGCCTCGTCGTCGCCGTGCTGGGTACCCCCACGACCTTCGACGCCGCGTACGACGTGTTCCGGCACGCGTGGTGGGCGCTGGCGGCGGTCGCCGGGGTCGCCGCCCTCGCGGCACCGCGGATGACGCCTCGCCCCGCTCGCGCTCCCGAACCGGAGGCGGAGCTGGTTCCGGCCTGAGGGCTGCCCGGCCGGGACTGGCGACAGCAGGTCCCCGCGGTTGCCGTAGCGGTCCACGCAGTCCCTACGCTCGGCTCATGACCCCAACGTACGAATCACGGCACATCGGCGTGCGGATCGACCGTCCGGCCGGCGTGGTCTACGACTACGCGGCCGACCCGACGAACCTGCCTTCCTGGGCCTCCGGCCTGAGCACGTCGGTCGAGTTGGTCGACGGCACCTGGACCGCAGCGTCGCCGATGGGCCCGATCACCTTCGTCTTCGCGGCGCGCAATGAGTTCGGCGTGCTCGATCACGACGTCACGCTCCCCACGGGCGAGGTCTTCCACAACCCGCTGCGGGTCATTGCCAACGGCGGCGGATCCGAGGTCGTGTTCACCCTGCTCCGCCAGCCCGAGGTGTCCGATGCCGACTTCGAACGCGACGCCGCGACGATCACCTCCGACCTCCAGACGCTCAAGCGGATCCTAGAGGGCTGACCGCCGGAGCTCGGCACACCGCCGAGGTCCGGCACACTGCCGGGAGTTCGGCGCAGCGCCGAGGTGGTCGAAGGGGTGCATGTCTGTCGCGGTTCGCCGCACGGCCGAGTCCGGTGCCGCCAATCCGGTCGCTGCAGCCCGTTACCGTTGAGCACGTGAGTGCAACCCTCGTGGCCAAGGGCCTGGCGGCCGGTCACGGGGCGATGGCGCTGTTCGGCGGCCTGGATCTCGTGGTCACCGACGGTGACGTGATCGGCCTGGTCGGGCCGAACGGCGCTGGCAAGTCGACGCTGCTGCGCGTCCTCGCCGGAGAACTCACGCCCGAGGACGGTGGAGTCACGCTCAGCCCGCCGGACGCCGTCGTCGGCTACCTGCCGCAGGAGACCGACCGCCGTGACGGCGAGACGGTGCGCGAGTTCCTGCACCGCCGCACCGGAGTCGCCGAGGCGCAGGCGCGGTACGAGAAGGCGACCGAGGCGTTCGCCGACGGCGAGCCCGGCGCGGACGACGAGTACGCCGAGACGCTGGAACGGTGGCTCGCCCTGGGCGGAGCCGACCTGGACGAGCGCGCGGAGGCCGTCGCCGCCGACGTCGGCCTGGCGGTCGACCTCGACGCGCTGATGACGACCCTCTCCGGCGGCCAGGCCGCCCGGGCCGGCCTGGCCAGCCTGCTGCTCAGCCGCTACGACGTCTTCCTGCTGGACGAGCCCACCAACGACCTCGACCTGGACGGGCTCGACCGCCTCGAGCGGTTCGTCGCCGGGCTCAAGGCGGGCGTCGTCCTGGTCAGCCATGACCGCGAGTTCCTCGCCCGCTCCGTGACCGATGTGCTGGAACTGGACCTGCACCAGCAGCAGATCAACCTGTACGGCGGCGGGTATGAGGCGTACCTGCACGAGCGCGAGGTCGCCCGCCAGCACGCCCGCGAGGAGTACGAAGAGTTCGCCGACAGGCTCACCAGCCTCAAGGACCGGATCACGACCCAGCGGAACTGGGCTACGCAGGGCGTCCGCAACGCCCGTCGCAAGCAGAACAACGAGCGTGACAAGTTCGTCAAGAACTTCGCCGCCGACTCCGCCGAGAAGCAGGCCCAGAAGGTGCGGCAGAGCGAGCGGGCCATCGAACGGCTGCAGAAGAATGCCGTCGAGGAGCCCCGCAAGGAGTGGGAGCTGCGGATGGAGATCGCCGCCGCCCCGCGATCCGGCGCCATGACCGCCGCCCTCACCCATGCAGTCGTCCGCCGTGGCGACTTCACCCTCGGGCCGGTCGATCTGCAGATCGGCTGGGCCGAGAGGGTCGCCATCACCGGCCCCAACGGCTCCGGCAAGTCCACCCTGCTCGCCGCCCTGCTCGGGCGGGCCGAGCTGGACGAGGGCACGTCCCACCTCGGCCCCGGCGTCGTCGTCGGCGAGGTCGACCAGGCCCGCCGGATCTTCGACGGTGACCGCCCGCTGCTGGAGACCTTCACCACCCACGCCCCCGACCTCTCGCCGGAACAGACCCGCACCCTGCTGGCGAAGTTCGGCCTGCGCGGCGACCACGTGCTGCGCACCGCCGCCACCCTGTCGCCCGGCGAACGCACCCGCGCCGGACTCGCCCTGCTACAGGCGCGCGGCGTCAATCTGCTGGTGCTGGACGAGCCCACCAACCATCTCGACCTGCCGGCGATCGAGCAGCTCGAGCAGGCCCTTGCGGAGTACCCCGGAACGCTGCTGCTGGTCACCCACGACCGGCGCATGCTCGCCGCCGTCGACACCACCCGGCACCTGCGCGTACAGGACGGGAC
>Ga0105247_10002903_pt1 | contig 11415 bp, 7 predicted proteins | sample KBSS24metaG_FD_81519 | JGI IMG/M metagenome (GOLD analysis project Ga0105247, IMG submission 81519) | Switchgrass rhizosphere microbial communities from Kellogg Biological Station, Michigan, USA - KBS S2-4 metaG | ecosystem: Host-associated > Plants > Roots > Rhizosphere > Soil | place...
GCCCACTCGTCGTCGCGCTGCATCTCGTACATCGGGACGTACGCCGCGCCGAGCCCGTAGACCGCCTGCGCCGCCACCGCCCACTCGACGCGGTTGTTCGAGATGACCGCGACCTTGTCGCCCTTCGTCACGAAGAGCGACGCGAGGCCGCCGCGGAACGCGTCGACGCGATCGCCGACCTCGCCGTAGGTGAGCCACCGCCAGCGCGCCTCGTCGCCCGCCTCGCGCACGCCGAGGAGCGGCCGATCGCGATATGCCTCGCGCGAACTCTGAAATAGGGAGACGAGGTCTTTGTGTTTCGGCTCGAAGGATATTGGCTCGAAAACCATCTACGGAGATTAGGAGCCGCAATACCTCGTGTCTACGCTCGCGCTGCGAGCGCCATGGCGCGAACGCCGGCAGGTTCCCATTTGGCGCGCGCGAAAGTCATCGAGGGGCGCCCGCCATCCCGCGCTGACCAATGTCGATGTCGGATCGAGGCGCCGGGGTGGAACGCGGGCGGGGCGGGCGCGAGCGGATCGCGGCGCCGGGCTCGCCGGCGTTTCGCCGGGGCGACGGCGATGCCGCCTTGACCTTCGCGGATCGCAGGGCCTAGCGTTTCATGCCGTGCGCGCGGCGCACGAGAGCACGAGCCAGGGGCGAAAGAGGGGTCACGGCACCACGATGTATTCCGAACCGCCGGCCAGGCCGGGCGTCCCAGGGCCGCGAGGCGATCTGCGCGTCGAGCTGCGAGAGAAGATCGAGTCGGCGTACGCGGCGCGCGGGGCGGTGCGCGCCATGAGCCCCGACGAACGCCTCGCGATCATCCGGCGCGTCGCCGCGCGCGTCGGCGAGCGCGGCGCGGCGATCGCGGAGCACGCGATCCGCGAAGGGGGGGTGCGCAAGTACGCCGACGATCAGGTCCGCGAGGTGGTCCGCCTAGCGGAGAGCTACGATCGGCTCGTCGATCGGATCCGCCCGCGCCCCCTGTCGAGCGACTCGCGCGACTGGATCCGGCGCGAGCCGTTCGGCGTGGTCGGGCTGATGCTCGCGGGGAACGCGCCGGTCATCCTCGCGTTCGTCGCGCTCGCGGCGAGCTTCGGCGCGGGCAACGCGACGGTCGTGCGTCCCTCGGCGATGACGCCGGCGAGCTCCGGCGCGATCGTCGATCTCTTCGTCGACGAGTGCCCGCCCGGCGCGGTGCAGTCGACGTCGTGCGGCGCGGAGGAGACGTCGATCGAGCTCGCGGAGAGCCCGCTCGTCCACGCGGTGCTCGCGTACGCGGGGAGCGCGAAGGGGAAGGAGTTCATCGCGCGGCTCGGGCGCCACTACGAGGCGACGCGCGCGAACGTCGGCGGCGTGTCGCGGATCGAGGGCCGCCTCAAGAAGTTCATCCCGGAGCTCGCGGGGAACGACGCGATGATCGTCCTGCCGGGCGCGGACCTCGACTTCGCCGCCGAGGGGGCGGCGATCGCCGCGTTCGCGAACTCGGGGCAGGTCTGCTTCGCCGCGAAGCGCTTCATCGTCCACCGCGACGTCGAGGCCGCGTTCGTCGCGCGCTTCCTCGAGCGCGTCGCGCGGTTTCAGGTCGGTGATCCGCGCGATCCCGAGACCGACATCGGCCCGATCACGCGGAGCGGCGGGCGCTCGCTCGCGATCCGTCAGCTCGAGGACGCGCTCGAGAAGGGGGGGCGCGTCCTGGTCGGCGGAGGGTACGACGAGTCGTACGTGCACCCGACGCTGATCGCGTTCGACGCCGGCGCGATCCTCGGGCGAACGGACGGCGAGAAGCCGCTCCTCTGGTCGGAGGAGTGCTTCGCTCCGATCCGATCGATGGTGGTGTGCGACGGCGACGAGCAAGCCGTCGCGCTCGCGGCCGACTCCGTCTATGGTCTCGGCGCGAGCCTGTACGGCCCCGAAGGCCGGTGTCTCGCCATCGCCGAACGTATCGATGCAGGCCGGATCATCATCAATGAGAGTCCGTCCTATCGAAACATTGCTCTCCCGTTCGGTGGGGTGCAGGACTCTGGATTTTACGGGGCGACGCACAAGATAGAAGAGCTCACGTACGCCAAGGTCGTGCATGTGGGGACCGGGTGAGCGCGCTCGAGTGCCGCGCGCCGCCGGGACATCGTGGCTTTTCGTCGTCCAACCCAAACTGGAGTGAAACTGCGCGCCCGCGCCCGGCGCGAGGCCCGCGTCTTACGCCGTTTTTCGCGCGTTTCGACCAGTGTCCCGCGCGTGTCTCGCCGAGAATCGAGAGACCGATGTCGTCTGAAGAGATTCTTCTTGGTATTCGAACGCGACGTCTCCTAGGATCGTCGATGGGCTCAGGTTGCCCCGCATCGAAAGCGCCGCGGCAGCGGCCGCCGGCTCGATGGCATTGATTGGCGGAGGCCGTATGCGACAAAAGTGGATGGCCGTCGGTGGAGTGTTGCTGCTCTCCGCCGGCGCGGTGCTCGGGATGGCTCACTGCTCGACGGACGAGGACACGTCGGTCGATATCGTCACGACGTGCGACGTCGCGAAGCTGAATCCGAACGACTCCGTCGAAAAGACGCTCAGTCTCTTCGTGGCGACGTCGAGCGATCTCGGCACGGAGGCCAAGGCGCTGGAGAAGCGCTTCACGGATATCTGCAACGCCGTCAATCGCGAGAGCGGCGAGGACGAGGGCGCGGACATCCACGCCGCGTGCAACAAGATCGCGACGCGCCTCGACAAGGCGCAGAAGACCGCGCCGGCCCCCGACGGAGGCACCGCGCCGATCTGGGTCCACGTCGGCTACTCCGAGGCGTGCGCGGACAACTCGCAAGAAGAGGCCACCTGCCTCGATCAATGCGCGAAATCGCCTCCGTGCGACGTCGCCCAGGCGTGCCCCGCGGGCAAGGAGTCGGGCGGCTGTACCGGCTCGTGCACCGGCGTCTGCCGGACCCCCGCGACCGGCGACTCGTGCGTCGGTGAGTGCGCGGGGTCCTGCGCGACCGGCGACGCGGGCGTCGTGTGCGCCGCGGCCGAGTGCATCGGCACCTGCTCCGCGGCGACGTGGAACGGGCAGTGCGAGGCGGGGTGCGACCTCCGCTTCGTCGGCGTGTGCGGCGGCACGTGCAACGGGACGTGTGACGGCAACAAAGTCGGCACCGTGCCGGACGGCGGCGCTCCGCCCGACGGCGGAGGCGGTGACGGCGACGGCGGCGATGGCGGCGATGGCGGCGACGGCGGCGTGCCCGACGCGGCGCCTCCGCCCGACGCCGGTCCCGCGCCGCCCGCGCCGCCCGCGCCGGGCGGCTCGGACGGAAACTGCACCGGCGTGTGCGTCGGATCGTGCAGCGCGAAGGCGAGCGGATCGTGCGGCCAGAAGTGCCGCGGCGCGTTCTCGGGCGGCGAGTGCACGGGCGGCCCCGCGCGCTGCGTCGGCACGTGCACCGGCGCGTCCATCGCCTGCCTCCAGACGTGCACCGGCACGTGCAACAGCGCCGTCGACGGCGGCACCTGCGGCGCGTCGTGCGCCGGCTCGTGCTCGAGCGGCCTGACGAACCCGCAGTGCGGCGCCGACCTCACCTGCGACGCCAACGTGCAGTGCCACAACGTCTGCAAGGTCCGCGGCGCGCTCAAGGCGAACTGCGCCGCGCCGGCCGGGGTGGAGGTCCGCGTCGCGGGCGATCCCGGCATCTACCCCGCCCTCAAGGCGCACGCGGGCGACTTCGCCGCGGCCGCCCTCGAGGCGAACCTCCTGAACGTCGAGAGCTTCCGGATCTCCGGCGTGACCCTCGACGACTACAAGGCGCTCGGCGCCACGAGGGACCACGTCCGCGTCTGCGTCCAGGCCGGCTCGAAGGCGGTCGACGACGCTCGCGCGAGCCTCGCGACCAGCGTCGCCGCGGGTCAAGTCATCAAGGGCATCAAGTTCTGAGGAGCCGTCGACGTCGACGGCAGGAGGGTCGTGTCATGCGATTCGGTATCTTCGCTTGCGGGCTCGTTTCGGCGCTGGCGGTGACGATTGGCGCGTGCACCGTCATCGACGACAAGACGGCGACGCAGTGCCGGTCGGAGGACGAGTGCCGTAGCCGCGGCCCCGAGTTCGCGGACACGACCTGCTCCGTCGACCGCGTGTGCGTGAAGCTCGCGGCGGACGACTCGCTCTGCTCGACCAACCAGCAGTGCACCGACAAGAACGGCGGGGCGCCTTACCGCTGCCTCCCGACGTCGCACAAGTGCGCGCCGCTCACGTCGACCGACTGCCCGCGCGTGGTCGGCGACAAGGCGTCGCTCTTGAACGACGAGACGATCTTCCTCGGCACGTCGTACATCCCCAACATCGACGGTCAGCTCGCCGAGGACGGCGCGGAGCTCGCGATCAGCGAGATCAACGTCGCGCTCGGCGGCGGGCTGCCGTCGGTGCGGCCGGGCGGTCCGAAGCGGCCGCTCGCGCTCCTCACGTGCCCCGCGGAGCCGACCACCACCGGCCTCAACTCGCTCCCCGGCTCGCTCCGCGCGCTCGATTTCGTGTCGAACGTCGCGCAGGTCCCCGGCGTGATCGGCCCGTTCTTCCCCGGCACGAGCCTCGCCGCGATCCCGCAGGTGCTCATCCCGAGCAACGTGACCGGCTTCATCACCGGCGCCGCGTCGGCCGCGATCTCGGATTACCAGGACAACGACCTCATCTTCCGCATGGCGGCGATCGACACCGACGCGGCGAAGCTGATGGCGGCGTTCATGACAAACTACCTCGAGCCGCGCGCGTACACCGACGGCATCGCCGCGGCGGGCGAGCCGCTCCGCGTCCAGATCATCAACACGGGCGACGGGACCAACGCGTTCACGACCGACTACATCATCAAAAACCTGACGTTCAACGGCGGTAAGTCGACCGCCGACAACGGGTCCAATTTCCGTTTGACGACGATCGCCGATCCGACCGATCGCGTCAGCAACCCCGACACGCAGACCAACATCAACAAAGCGATCGCCGACGCCATCAACTTCAAGGCGCACATCATCCTGTTCCCGACGATCCCGACGACGGGTACCCAGCTCCTCGTCGCGCTCGACGGGCAGTGGCCGACGCCGCAGAAGCCGCTGTACGTGTCGACCGTCGGCTCGTGGGCGAACCAGATCGTCGCGGCGATCGGGAACCGCGACTCGCTGCGGAAGCGGTATTTCGGCCTCGAGGCGATCGCGCAGGGGTTCAATGAGCAGAACTTCGGCGATTTCGTCGTCGGGTTGCGGGTGAAGTTCCCGGAGCTCCTGAACCAGAACGTCGCCTTCCAGGCCGGCTACGCGTACGACGCCGTGTACCTGAGCGCCTACTCGATCATCGCGGCGGGCGCGACGCAGCTCTCCGGGCCGACGCTCTCGAACGGCATCCGGAAGGTGACGAACACCGGGCCGACCATCAAGACCGGCACGGCGGACCTCCCGCGCGCCGTCTCGGTGCTCCAGGGGGGCGGCGCCATCAGCGTGCAGGGCGTCACCGGTCCGATCCAGTTCAACGACAAGGGCGATCGTCCGTTCAACGCGCGCCTCTACTGCGTCGCCGCGACGAACGGCGTCGCGACGAGCATCCAGCGCCCCGGCTACACGATCGACGCGACCACTGGGGTGGTGACCGGGATGGTGATTTGCCCGTAGGAGAGCGTCGAAGTCGGCGGACCCCCGCAACGCGTCGCGGGGGGTCGGCCCGTGAGGAGGACGAATGAGTGACGCGCGCCGGCCGTCGCTCCGCCCGATGGGCTCGATCTTCTTCGATCGCGTCGAGGAGCTCGGCGATCACCCGTTCCTGCGCGTCCCCTCGCGCCCCGGCCCGTCGGGCCGCGACGAGGGCGGGCGCGACGTCTCGTGGCGCGAGATGGGCGTCGTCGTCTCGGAGATGATCCGCGGCCTCTTCGCCTTGGGGCTCGGGCCGGGGGCGCGCGTCTCGCTCCTCGCCCCGAACCGGATCGCGTGCCTCGCGGTCGACGTCGCGACGATCGGCGCGGGGATGGTCCTCGTGAGCAACCGGCCGTCGTACTCCGACGCGCTGATCACGCGGATTTGCCGCCACTCGGCCGTCGAGGCGGTCTTCGTCGAGGACGAGGCGGCGGCGGCGCGGGTCCTAAGCCTGCGGCCCGAGCTCCCCTCGCTGAGGCACGTGATCGCGTTCGACGCGCCGCGCGGCGGCGAGGGGTACGTCACGCTCGACGAGCTCCGCGAGCGGGGGCGCGCGCGCGACGCGGCCGGCCTCCGCGCGCTCGTCGACGGCGTCCCGATCGACGGGATGGCGAGCATCGAGTACACGTCGGGGTCGACCGGCGAGCCGAAGGGCGTCGTGAAGACGAACCGGAACCTCGTCGCGAACCACCTCGCGCCGATGCGGCCCGACGAGCCGCTGCTCCCGGCGCGCCGCCACGAGCTCGTGCCGATCACGCTCACGCTGAACCACGTGCTCGGGCGCGGCATCCTGCACCGGAGCGTGATCCAGGGGCGCTCCCTGGCGATGCTCGAGCTCGAGGAGCCGGACCTGCACCTCCCCGAGATCCGCGCCATGCAGCCGGTGCTCTTGTGGGCGGTGCCGCGCCTCATGGTGCGCCTCTGGGACGAGTTCTTGCGCGAAGATCCCGCGTGGGCGGAGCGCGCGACGCGCCTCGAGGGCCGCACCGCCGACGGCGACGCGGCGCTCGCCCCCGCCGAGGCGGCGCTCCTCGAGCCGGAGCGGAGCGCGCTCCGCGCGGAGCTCGTCGCGCGCTTCGGCGGAAAGCTCGAACGGATTTGCTGCACCGGCGCTCCGCTGCCGCTCAAGATCCTGCGGACGTTCGACCGCGTCGGCTTCCCGCTCCTCGGCTTCTACGGCGCGACCGAGGCCGGGCCGATCACGACCCCCGACGGACCGCCGCGCGAGCGCCTCGGCAACGTCGGCTGGCCGTACCCCGGGACCTGCGTGTCGATCGCCGAGGACGGCGAGGTGCTCGTCCGCGGCCCCGCGATCATGCCCGAGTACCTCGCGAACCCGGCGGCGACGCGCGAGGTCCTCGACGACGAGGGCCGCTACCACACCGGCGATCTCGGGCAGTTCGATCGCGACGGCTGCCTGCGCCTCGTCGGGCGGAAGAAGGACATCTTCAACACGGCCGACGGATCGAACGTCTTCCCGACCCGCGTCGAAGCGGCGCTCGAGGAAGACCCGCTCGTGCACCAGGCGGTGCTCCTCGGCGATCGGCGGCCGTTCCTCGCCGCCCTCGTCGTGCCGGACGCGAAGCGGGTCGCCGCCGCGCTCGGGCGCGACCTCTCGCCGGCCGATCTCGGCGCGGCCGACGTCCACGCGCTCGTGTGGTCGAGCGTCGAGGCGATGAACGCGCGGCTCGAGGCGAACGAGCGGGTCCGCAAGATCGTCGTGTTGACCGCGGAGCTCCCGCCCGACGTCCGGATCGCCGCCGGCGTGCTCGGCAAGGCGCGCACCGACCGCGCCCGCGTCGACCTCGTGTTCCGCGCGGAGATCGACCTGCTCTACGCGGAGACGCCCGCGTAAACGCCCTCCGCGCCGGCGCGTCCGGATCGCGGCCCGGCGCGCGGGCGCTCCACACCGAACCACCGCACGGAAAGGCGAGGACGATGGACTGGAAGATCGTGTCGACGGGCTCGGCGTTCGAGAAGAACGGGACCTTCTCGCGCGCCATCTACGACGATGAATGGGTGTTCGTCTCCGGCACCTCCGGCTTCGATTACCAGACGATGGCCATCTCCGAGGACTTCGAAGAGCAGCTCCGCCAGACGTGGCGGAACATCGACGCCGCCCTCGTCGCCGCGGGGAGCCACCTGGGCGAGATCGTCTCTTATTTCATCTTCCTCACCGATCGGACGAACGCTCGCCTCCTCGGGCAAATCCAGAAGCAGATCCTGCCTCACCGGCCGACGGGGACGCTCGTCTGCACCGATCTCGTCGACGAGCGAATGAAGGTGGAGATCACGGTGACCGCGAAGCGCCGCGCCGTCTTCGCCCGAGAAGGCGGCTGACGCCGCCTCGCGGGAGACCGCGCCCGAGGCCGCGTGACGGATCACGCGGCGCGGGCTCGGGGCGGCGGACGAACGACGGTTAGAGCCGCTTCACGAAGGCGATGACGTCGGCGGTGTCGGTGTCGGACATCGGCGGGCCGAACTTCTGGAGCGACGCCGGCAGGGCGAAGAAGAACTGGTTGTACGTCGCCATCACGTCTTCGAGCGTGGCGGCGCTGCCGTCATGGAAATACGGGGCGTGGTTGGCGACGTCGAAGAGGACGCGCGCCTCGAATCGGCTGATGTCGTTGCACACGCCGGTGATGAGGCCGCGCCCCGGATCGGCGCGCCCGGCGCGGACGAGGACCGTGCCGTCGGGGTTCGTGCAGCGGATCGTGTACGTCTTCAGGTTGGCCGCGTTCCGCGTCCCCGACAGGTTCGACATCACGTTGTGGAACCGTTGTGTCGCGAGTTTGGGATCGAACTCGGACGTCGTCGCGCCGCCGTGGCAGCCGACGCATTTCGCGTTGAAGACGGCCTTTCCGCGGAGCTCCTGGGCGCTCAAGCTCGCCTCCTCGGGGAAGGGCGAGGGCGGCGTCTGCCCGGCCGCGATCGCGAAGCCGATCGCCCGCGCGCGGGCGTTCGAGTACTTCGTGAGCTGGAACGCGGCGAGCGCGTCGAGCGCGCTGGCCGGCGGATCCTCCGTGACCTGGCTGTGGCCGCGCGCCGCGCCGAGCGCTTGAATCTGCAGCGTCGCCGCTCGTCCGTCGAGCTGGTAAGGCGCGCGGAACGCGACGTCGTTGATGGTCGGGACCTTTCGCCACACGCTCATCGTCGTGGCGCCGGGCAGCTCGTCGATCGTGATGTTCGCGGGGATCGGCAGGTGCACTTGCACGAGGCCGCGCCGAAGATTCGTATAGTCGCTGGCCGCGTCGTTGGCGTCGATGGAATTGAACAGCGCGTCGTGGGCGATGCACCCCTCGGTATGGTTGTGGGCGATGAAGCGCTGGTAGCGGGCCTCCGCGGAGGCCGGCTTCAGCATGTAATCGTCCTCCGGCACGTGGCACGTGGCGCACGCGCGCCCGTTCCCGGTCGGCAGCGCCCGCATGAAATCGCGTTCACCTTGGCGCACCGCCGCCGCGTTCACGTCCGCGTAGAAGCCGCCGCCCGCAGCGGACCGGCCGTCGCCGCCGCCGAGCGCTGACTCGGACTCGGAGGTATCGGAGGAGGGGTTCGATCCACAACCCGTGAGAGCGGCGAGCGCGAGGACCGACCCGAGTACCGGGGTAGAGCACCACAGAAGTTTACCCATGTGCACCTCCAGACTGCGATTTTGACCCGCTGTCCCAAAAATGTATAAGAGCACTAGTCGGGCCAATACTCGGCGTATTCGTTAATTGGTATTTCGCACTCGAATCGGGGTCATTCTGCGAAATACAAGGACGCGGGCCTACCGAACGGACGAGATCGTGGACACGCCCGCCACACGCGTGACACGGCCGGCGCCGGGGTACCGCGTTGGGCTGCGCGTTGTATCGAGAGTTTCCCGCGGATCGACAGGGATGGACGCATGCGCCACAAATGTGGATTCGTTGTCTACAGGCCGACGTAGGGCGTTGCGCGTAGAGGTGGTGTGGCGGGATCCGTCGTGCCGAATCACCGCTGGCGTGTCTTCGATTGGCCCGTATTGTCTTATGTCGGTCGTGTGCCCACTCCGGAGCCGTTGCTGCGCGAGGGGCCGCACGAGCGCGTGGCATCATTCATGGTAGTGTTGGGTCAGCTTCGTGGAGGCATACCTGGATGTGGCGTGAAACAGTCATCCTCTCCCTCGTGGTTCTCGGCGGTGTGGGCATCGGCTGCTCTTCGAAATCCGACAGCTCGGGCTCCCAAGACGTCGACTGCGGCATCGCGGTCGATCGGTTCAAGGAGCTCATGATCGTCGACGAGTCGGTCATCTCCGACTCGCGCGCGAGAAATGACGTCAACGGGCCCTGGAGCTTCCGGCACGTCGTCGAGTCCGCCATGCCCGATGACGGCGATACCAGCGCGAGCGACTTCGTGACGGGGTGGTTGAACGACTGGGGCGCGACGACCGAAGTTAACGGTTTCGCAACGGACCCTCAGCCCCAGAACGCCGGGAAGAGCGACCGCGTGGAGCAGATCAACGCTCTCCTTATATGTCCTTGGCTGCAGAGGTCGCCGTCGAACGGGTGCGATGCCGAGTGCAAGACGTGCGACAAGCGCGTCCTCAACATGGCGGCCGCGCCGTTCCGCCTCACCGCGATCGTGAACCGCACTGACCTTCGTATACGCCCGGACGCGACGAGCCCGGCCGGCGAGGCGCGCTTCATCTTCGCGCTGACGCAGGGGCCCGGCGACGATCCGGCCTCGACCGTGTCGCCGATGTCGCTGATCTTCGAATACGCACTGCCCGATACGAAGACCCCGAAGGGGTGGGTCGACGCGTGGCATCACCTGAGCTCGCATACCGACTTCGGTGACGCGTTCAACGCCGAGCTCGAGTCGTTCACCGAGCAGTTCGTCGCGCGCGGCGTCAGCCCTTCGCGCGTGAACGGGTCGGCGTTGTCGCAAGTGCGGACCAACGAGTCCACGTTCAACTGGGTGTGGCAGCTCCGCCAGTTCCACCTCAATCCGGCAGGCGATCTCCGCCTCGCGCCGGTGTCGAACACGCCCGGCTCCACGCTGAACAATTCGCAAACGTTGCACGATTTCGCCACGCAGAATCGCGATAAAATTCTGACGAATCAGAGCGTCCTGCCGACGTCGCTCCTCGCCGGCTCGGCGAACCAGCTCCTCGGGCGGTGGGACATCCCGGGCGTCGACGAGCCGCTCCGCGCGGCGTTCGCCCGCGCCACGTGCAACGGGTGCCACTCCGGCGAGAACCCGGCGATCGACCTCGCTTTCCACGTCTCGCCGTACCGGAAGGGGCTCGACAAGCTCTCCCTGTTCGTCAACAACCCGAAAGACCCGAAGCACGACGAGCTCGGGCGCCGGGAGCAGTTGATGGAGCGGCTCCTCTGCCAGTGAGTCGAGGCCGGTGAAAACGAAGAAGAGCGGTCGGGAAACCCCGGCCGCTCTTTTTTCATTTTCCTATTTCGTTATCGTGCGAGGCCGAGCGTTCGCGAGCGGAATCCGGGGTAACGACACCGGTATCTCGGCGAGGAGCGCGCGAGCGCGCAGCTTGGGCTTGTCCACTTTGTACGTCCCTGCGACGGGGAGCTCCGGCTCGACGAAGATGCGGCGGGGGTGCTGGTAGGCCGGGCCGTTCGTCAGCGCCCAGTCCTTCAGCGCCTCCTCGGTGGGCGACGTGCCGGCGCGCGGGACCACGAACGCGACCGGCACTTGACCCTTGATCTCGTGCTCGACGGCGATGACCACCGCCTGCAGGACGTCGGGGTGGCGCTCGAGCACCTCCTCGACCTCGCGCGGATAGACGTTCTCGCCGCCGCA
>Ga0105247_10002908_pt1 | contig 11401 bp, 9 predicted proteins | sample KBSS24metaG_FD_81519 | JGI IMG/M metagenome (GOLD analysis project Ga0105247, IMG submission 81519) | Switchgrass rhizosphere microbial communities from Kellogg Biological Station, Michigan, USA - KBS S2-4 metaG | ecosystem: Host-associated > Plants > Roots > Rhizosphere > Soil | place...
ACGAGACGATCATGATCGGCGAGAGACTTGAAACCCTATGGGCGCCGCGCGTGCTCAGCGTCGTGCGCGTCGTTTCGGCGCTCATCTTCATGGAGCACGGCACGCAGAAGCTGCTGAACTTCCCGCCAAACCCGCCCGGACGGCCGGCCGTGGAGCTGTTCTCGCTCAACGGCTTCGCCGGTGCGCTCGAAATCGTCGGCGGCATCCTGCTCGTGTTCGGGCTGTTCACCCGGCCGGTCGCCTTCATTCTCTCCGGCGAGATGGCGTTCGCTTACTGGATGGCGCACGCGCCGCGCAGCATCTTCCCGATCCTCAATGGCGGCGACACCCCGATCCTTTACTGCTTCCTGTTCCTCTACCTGGCATTCGCGGGCGGCGGTGCGTGGAGCCTGGACCGGACGCTTTGGAAGCGCTGATCGCCAGCCGGAAAACTCTACGCATCCAACACGCCTCTTACCGCTTCGGCGAGCGCGCGACTGCGATACGGCTTGTTCAATAGTGCCACGCCGGCGTCGGCCGAGCCGCGTCCTTTCAGAAACTGTTTCGAATACCCTGATGTGTAGAGCGCCCTTAAACCTGGCCGGAGAGCGAGCGCGCGACGCACGAGATCCTGACCGTCGATTCCGTTGGGCATGATGAGATCGGTGAACAACAAGTCGATGTCATCGCGCTTCGAAAGGACCGCGAGGGCTGCGGGTCCGTCTTCAGCCTCGATCACGCGATAGCCCAACGCCCGAAGCGTGTTCGTCGCCATGCGGCGCACGGTCTCACTGTCCTCAACGACCAGGATTGTCTCATTGCCGCCGGGGCTGGTGGGAGGTAGCGACGGAGATTGCGCCGGCTTCGCTTCAACGACGTCGGCGCGCGGCAGATAAAGCTTGATCGAAGTGCCGTGCCCCACCTCGCTGTATATCTTCACGTGCCCGCCGGATTGCTTGACGAACCCATACACCATGCTCAATCCGAGCCCGGTGCCGCGCCCGACATCCTTGGTGGTGAAGAACGGCTCGAACGCCCGCTCGAGGACTTCCGGCGACATGCCCGTTCCGGAATCGGTGACCACTAGCGACACGTAGTCACCCGCGGTCACCTCGACGTGTTGCGCGGCATAATGCTCGTCGAGGTGCGCATTCGCCGTCTCGATCAGCAGCCGCCCTCCGTTCGGCATCGCATCGCGCGCGTTGACCGCAAGATTCAGGATCACATCCTCGATCTGGGAGGGATCGACGAGCGCGGGCCATAGACCCTCCGCCAGGGCGAGCGTCACGGCGATATCCTCTCCGATCGTTCGCCGCAGCATGAGGGCGGCGTGCGATGCGACCTCGTTGAGATTGACGTTGCGCGCCTGCAAGGACTGCTTGCGCGCAAAGGCCAGCATCCTTTGGGTCAGCTGCGCACCGTGCATGGCGGCGGCATCGATCGCCTGCACCATGGGCTGAAGCGCGGCGTCCTTCCCGACCGCATCCGCCAATAATTCGGCCATCCCGATGATGACGGTGAGGAGGTTGTTGAAGTCGTGCGCAACGCCTCCGGTCAGCTGGCCGACAGCTTCCATCTTCTGCGCCTGACGCAGCTGACCCTCCAGAGCGAGCTGCGTCGTCATATCGCGCCCGATAAAGAAATACTGGCCATCCGCTTCGGACCAGAGGCCGGTCCATGCGATCGAAACGAAACGTCCGTCCTTGTGCGCGTATCGGCATTGAAACTTGCGTTCGCGCGCTCCGTGCCGCGCAAGCCGCATTTCGACGCGCGTGTTCGCAAGGTCGTCAGCAAGGATGAATTCCCGGGCGTTTCGCCCGATCATCTCTTCCGCCACGTAGCCGAGGATGTTTCTCGAACTTGGGCTCACGCGCGCGAATGTGCCGCGGCGGTCCACGACCAGGATAAGGTCAAGTGACGTGTCAAAGATTCGCTGGTTGACGGAGTTGACCGTCTCGCGCTGCGTCGAAGATGCGAGGGCGGTGTCCTCGCATGGCGGCCCGGCAACGCTCAGGGCTGCGGCGCCGAGCAGTTCGGAGGTACGCGTTGCCGCGATGTTGGGCTGTTCGTACGACGATACGCCCATCACGAAACCGGGGCTCGCACGCGTTGCTGAAGAAGCGAGATGAGGTCCATCTTCGGCATGGGACGCGCAAGGAAATAGCCTTGCCCGATATCGCAGCCCATCCGGTGCACCGCACGCAGATCGTCGGCATTATCGATGCCTTCGGCAACCGCAATTGCGCCGAAGTCGTGCGCGAGATTGATGATCGTCTGACAAATGCTCGCGTTTCGCTTGTCAGTGCCGGAATTCCTGACGAAGCTGCGGTCAAGCTTGAGTTCCGCGAATGGAATATCCCGCAACCGCGCAAAAGACGAAAAGCCTTCGCCAAAATCATCGATGGCGAGCGTGATCCCGTAGATACGGAGCTGGGTCGCAATCTCGTGAACCAGCGACGACTCTTTTACCACGTCGCTCTCGGTAATTTCCAGGATGAGGCCGGGCCAATTGGCACTCCTGGGTCGATTCTCGCGGATCAGGGCCGGAAGCTGCAGATTGGTGAGCGCACCGATCGATGTGTTGACCGCGAGATGAAGCGACACGCCCGTTGCGGCAATCTCGCTCCACTCGCGCAACGCCGTCGCGATCACAAGCTCCGTCAGCGCGGAGTGACTGCTTTCTGTCGCGCCGGGCAGAAAGCTCGCGGGTTCGAGTATGCCGTGAGCCGGGTGGCGGCAACGGATCAATCCTTCGGCGCCGGCGAGCACGTTCTTGCGAAGGTCGACCTTGGGCTGGTACCACAGCTCGAGCCAGCCATTTTCTCGCGCCTCGTCGAGATTATTTATCGACACCCGGCGGCGTGGAAGATTGGCGTCTGCGATGATTTGACGGATCGATTGGGTACGAAAGGGCTTGGTAAGCGGCGGCCGCATGTCAAGGCCGTGCCGCGTGCCGATGCGACGCACGTCGTCGAGAAGCTCGACATTGGAACCGCTCATGAGCTGAACGACGCCGCTGTAGCCCCGCTCGGCGAGCCCGCGAATGACATCGATGGCATCCGAGCTTTGCAGCGCGACATCGAGGAATACGATGGATGGGAGCCCCCGATCCAGCGCCGCCACCGCTTCCCCTGCGCTGTAGAATTTCTCGGAAGCAATCTCCATGCTCGCGAGAGTCATCGTGATGACCTTGCAGACGCCCTCTTCGTCATCAATCACGAATGCGGTGGGCGCCAGAGCCGACGCGGCCTGCGCCGGACAATCCGGCGCGAGCGTTATGTCCTCACCACCGTCGCTCGGCCGGAACCAGTTGCGGATCTCATCGAGCATCGACTTGGACATGCTGTCGGCCTCCAGTGGTCAGCTTCGCGAGCCGCGAGTACGCCAAGAAAGTCCGGCGACGCGGATCATTTTGCGGCATCCGTTAAAATACTGTGTTTCCAAATGCCGAAGATTCGAGTCGAGAAAGTTATGTCAATTCGATCTTTTTCAAATTTAGTTTGGCGCCCGCGAGGCTGTCGGCTCTATCGGCGGCCACTCACCAAATCCGGACCGCCCGGCGCAACGCCGCCCGCAGGCCCAAGTGAGCCGAAGCGACGGTCGGGTCGCATTGCGCGAGGCTTTTGATTGAGCGATTCACAACTCATCAAAGATCGTGCGATGAGTTTGCAATGATCGGCTGAATCTCTCCGGCATATCAGTTAGGTAGCGGACAAAGATTTGCGCGCGGTATCGCTAGCAAGAGGTGATTCGTGGCACTTCGGCGGCGGTTAGGAGGGGCAGGATGAAGTCGCGTGCGCTTGACCGACTTCGACATATTACCCGTTCGCTCGATATGCGTGCCGCCCTTTGGGCTTTTGAGAGAGTTAGCACCAGCTGGAGATCGAGAACCGAGAGGCTGCGGAGATGTTTCGATGAGAACTGGTACAACACTCAATACCGGCTCACCAAATCCTCGCTCCATGGTTTCTCCCACTATCTGAGGGTAGGTGCGCGGGCGGGTTATTCGCCGAATGCGGTATTTAACGAGCAGGCCTATCTCAGGGATAATGAAGACGTTGCGAAAGCCGTGGCTCAGGGCCGGTTTCGCTCCGGTTTTGAGCATTATGTTCTGCTCGGTGCGTCGGAACTGCGCCCGGCCGAGCCGAACGGTTGCCTGGCCGCCAGCAGGGCTGCGACTCTGTCATCTCTGTTCGATGAGCACTGGTACAACCGGCACTACGGGCTGGAAACGTCGACAACGCTAAAAGGCCTCGATCACTATCTTGCCGTCGGAGCGAGGGCGGGGCACAGCCCAAACGAAGAGTTTGACGAAAAATTCTATCTGGCGTTTTACCGTGACGTCCGCGAGGCGGTCGTCCGACGGCGGTTCATCTCCGGGTTCGAGCACTACGCGCTGGTTGGCCGGCTGGAGGAGCGCTTGCCAAAACACAGGCTGGATCGCGCGCTGGATGCAAAGTTTCCCGGGCTTACCGCCCCGGTTGGATTAAACCAGGCTGACGAACTCCGTGCCCGGCTTTGTCCACTTCCCGCATCTCCGGCCGCAGGCGAAGAGGTCTTCTGGTTTCTGCTTCCTACCTTCAACCCCGATATTTTCTTTGGCGGCTACAAGGCGGCGATCGAGCTGATCGCTGCATTGCACGCGTGGGGCAAGACCGTACGCATCGTAGTCTGCGCGCAGGACGACGATGGGGACTACGCTCGCCACCTGTTTGCCCGCGACCCCAGGCTTGGTGAGATCTTTCGCGATGTCTCGATCCTGAGCCGAAGGAGCCTTCAGGAGCATCTGCCCATCTCTCCTCACGACAAGATCGTCGCCTATTCCGCCTGGGAGGCGCACCTTGCGCACAGGCTGGCCGGCTTCACCGATGCGAGACGGTTTGGCTTTCTCATTCAGGAGTACGAGCCCGTCTTTCACGGTCATGGGGCCGAACACGCGATTACCTCGGCCGCCTACGATCTTCCTCACTACCCGATTTTCAATTCCTCTGAACTGGCGGAGTACTTCAAGATCCATCGGCTCGGAGTCTTCTCGGGATCGCGCACGCCGAAACGCGGGATCGACTACGCGATCTTCGAACACGTGCTGACCCGGATGGATCCGCCGAGCGGCGCAGCCATGGCAAACAGGACCGTCAAGCGCTTCGCGCTCTATGCGCGGCCGGAGTGCCATGCACAGCGGAATCTCTTTCCGCTGGCGCTTTCGGCACTGAGGAGCATGGTTTCCAACCGACAGTTCGTCGGGCATTGGGAATTCCATGGTCTCGGCGCACTGAAACCGGCGGCCGTCGATCTCGGCGACGGAGAGCGCCTCATTCTTCATCCGAAGATGAGCGATGCAGACTACCGGAGCTTCATGCGTTCGGTCGACATCGGCGTAAGTCTGATGTATGCGCCGCATCCCGGCCTGGTCGCATACGAGATGGCTTCGACCGGCGCGCGCGTGGTGACGAATACCTTCGAGAACAGAACCGCGACCCGGCTGCGCGCGATGTCCGAAAACATCATCCCCTGCTCGCCGACGACCACGGGCATCGAAGATGCCCTCACCGTGGCCATCGCCACGGTCGACGATATTCCGTCGCGCCTGCGCGGGGCTCGTCTGAGGCGAGATCGGCCGACGCCGCTCACATGGGGCGAAGTGTTCGACGAATCCTTCTTCCAACGCGAACTGGCGCCGTATTTCGGCGACCGCGGCGTAGCGCCGGTCGAGGAGCGATTAATCGCCTGAAACACGACGCCGGAACAAGACTGCCGCAATGAAAGTGCGCGCAAATCGATCGACCGAACATCCGGCTGCGCCGGCCTGCACGATGCGCATCGCTCTGGTGTTACCACTGCTGCTTTTCGCCATGCCGCTCGCCCAATCCGGCCCAGCGCGCCAGTTTGATGTCACCTCACTGGACCAAGGCCAGATGTGGCAGGCCCGCATGCTTGCGCGCACCAAGCCCGAGCCGGGATGCACGGCGCAATACGGGTTGTCCGAACTCGAAGGCGAGGGCGAACACACCGTCTATCAAGCCGTCGAAATGCCCGGCGAAGTCGTCTTCCGCCTGCGGATGAGAGCGGCCTTGCGACATGGCGTTCAGCTCGGGTTCGCGTCGCATGATTGGTCCTCCTTTTCGCTTGCAAGCATCAGCCTTCTCTCTGGCGCACACGTCGTCTCGGAAGGGGGCTCGTTGAAGGCGGTCCGGTTGACCGCCACGCCGCGGCCAGACGGCTGGGTCGAAATCAGTTTCAATGTTGCAAACCAAAGCCGCGCCGCGAGCGGCGGCACCACCATGGGATTCGCCTTCGTCAAATTGACCGCCGACGAAGGGGCCAAGGACTATCGTGGCCGCCCGGGTCATGGCGTGGAGCTTTGTGCAATCAGCCAATAAGCCAATAAGCGCATCTCGTCAGTGGTCGGGCCCTTCAACGGCAATCAAAGATTGAGTTTTCAACCCGAACAATTCGGTAGAGGGAAGCCTTGCGCCGAGATGCTGACAGCTATGCTCAACGTTGCGAAAATTGGACGAAGCCTTTGGAAGCTGCTTCTCGGCGCGCGTGTGTACGAATGGGGGTTCCTACTAATCTTGAGTATTCTGGCAAGGTGAACTAACTACAGATAGCTGGAGCGGGTGTTTGGCGGTGATAGCGATTCATGAGCGCATGTTTGGGGATCGTGCGATCGCTGTGCTTCGCAAGCAATAGTATGTTGGCAAGATGGTGCCAGAGGCCCTCTCAAGTAGATCTGCTATCAGACCACGAGCCGAGCTCGCCGCGGTACTTGGGTGCGCGAGCGTGCGCATGAGGTGCTCCGGTAATGGATGCTGATGGCCGGCGGAACCTGATTTTCGATGCGGTTTATGATATTTCGCGTCGGAACTCATTGCCTGAAATCTCGATAGCCTTTTCGAATGCGGTGGAACAGTTCGGTTTCACCGCTCTCGGCGTAAACGGCTTGCCGCCGCCGGGCGATGGAGCGGACCCGCGTATTCTGACGGAAAGAACACCCGAGGGATTTCGCGACCTTTACATTCATGAACGCTTCTACCTGGTCGACCACATCTGCGCGCACGCAAGGGTTATGCACGAGCCGTTCAAATTCAGCGACGCGCCTTATGACCCATCATCACCCGGCCACGAACGATTTATGCAAGCCTTGGAAGACTTCGAAATGAGCAAAGGGCTGATCGTTCCGGTCGGGAGGCTGACAAATGTTCCAGTGTGCGTCTGGCTTTGCGGCAGGGACCCTGAGTTGGATGACGATACGAGCCAGGCAACCGCGTTCATCGCACTGTCTGCAGCGAATAGGGCACATACGCTCGCCCAGCCTTCGGATCCCCACGTACAAACCAGCAAGCTGACAGCGCGCGAACGTGAAGTGCTGCAGTGGACATCGGCGGGCAAGACCTCATGGGAAATCAGCATGATTTCCGGACTGAGCGAGCGCGCAATCGACAGGATAATAACCGGCGCCATGGTCAAGCTCGACGCCGTAACCCGAACCCAAGCGGTCGTGAACGCGATTCGGATCGGCGACGTAGAGCTCTGAGAGTCTGTCAAGAGGGGATTGTTCCTCTCGACGGCGATCCGTAGCGCAATACACTTTGCAACAGGAGGTGGAGTATAACGGACGTTATACTCCCGCATTAGGAGGCTGAATATAACGGACGTTATATATCAGAACCTGGAACGAAAGTCCAACCATGCTCAAGTTCAATATGCTCGGAGGACTCTCGGTTGAGCTTGACGGTTCTCTGCTGCGGATAAATCTTGGACAGCCGGGATTTCTTTTCACATGTTACATTGTGCAGTTCAAAGGATTGCATAGGTCCGATCACCTTATTGAGCTGTTTTGGCCGCAGCTCCCGGCTGAGAAAGGACGCGCGGCGCTCAACAACGCAACTTGGCGGCTGCGTCGGTTGCTGCAGCTGGATCGCAATGTTGGGGCCGACAAGCTGTTCCGACTTGGCGATGATCTTGTACTGGAACCTTGCGATCAAATTCGCGCCGATACCCATGACCTGCTCTGGGCGGCGAATCGCGTGATGCAGCATGAGAAAGGTAACGCCCCCGGTGCGGACGAGGAAGTCGCGATAACGAACAGCGTGCTGAACTACCGCGGCCCCTTTCTTGAGGGAATGGATGCTCCATGGATCCTGCCGGAACGCGCCCATCTGCACGAACTGTGTGCCCGAGTACAGAATTACCTCATCAGGCTCAGCGTATCGCGCGGAGACTATGAGAGTGCATTGTTGCAGTCGCGGCGTATGGCAGCTGTGGACCCGCTCAATGAGCGCGTCCACGGCGACCTGATGCTGCTTTTGCTGCGGATCGGCCGGCAGGCGGAGGCCGTCCGGTGCTATGAGCGATTGGAGGAAATGTTGCGGGCTGAACTGGGCATCAAGCCTATGCCGGAAACCCAACGCCTGGTCAGCTTGATCAAGACAGGTGACGTGTTCAGCCAGATCGACGACCTGCTCGCAACGCACTTTCGGCACACCCCGAGTGGCCCCCCGGGCTTGATAACCGCCGCCTGATTCTCCGGGCATGGCGGCCCGTGGGATTTCGCCGCCGTTCTGGCGAATACATTTATTCGTTATGCGCCGTGCGCCGCGCCGGGTATTATTTCAGGGCTTCACATTTCGAAGCACGGCGATGTCTTGGTATCCAAATACGCATTCGCGAATATCCAGTATCTCGAAAAATGCTCCCCATTTCTCCCGGATATGCGCGATCGTTTGATGGACGTTACGATAATACCCCGGCTCCACCGGCGCAGTGAAATTGTCATAACTGACGCCGTTCCAGCCTTGAGCGCGATATTCGCTGATCCAGTCAGGACCGAGGAATTGCGAAGTGTACGCCACCGATGTATCGCCCGCGAATGTCAGGATGCACAGCCCGTCCCTGCGCGTGACGCGCGCCAGCTCGGTCAGCCATGCAGCCTGGTTATCGGGCATTAGATGCGTCATCACTGAAATCCCATACACAAAGTCGAAGCTGTCGCTTGGAAACGGCATTGGGGGATGCAATCCCGCCTGCGCCCAATCGACCCCCGCGAGGGTGCGTTGCGCCCAATCGATGTTGTCCGGATCGATGTCAACGCCGGCGCAGCTTACGTCGCCGTCGATCGCGAAGTGACGAATGACCCTGCCGTGCCCGCATCCCCAGTCGAGGATGCTGCGGCCCGCCAGCTCCCCGACGTAATGCTGGTACAGCCGGCGTAGACGCCGCGCATCCGAGTATCCGGACATCGCAACGCTCTTCCGGTCTTCGGAGACATGCACGCGTTGCAGCCGATCGAGCGTCGGGTAAGGGCAATAATGCTCCAGTCTGGACGGCCACCATGTTGTGTTGGCAAGCACGTCGACCGGATGCTGCGCCGAGCCGGCGGAAACGCTGAACTCGATCTCGTGCAAGCGCGGCGCAACGCCGGCAAGGTCGATCTCGATGCCGATCCCCGAATACTGCGCACCCGGCAGGTACCAGAAGACCACGTCGTGTCCATCCGGCGGCAGCAAATATCGGTTGACGTTGACGTCAGTTGCGCCGCGCACCTGGACCGCGATGTCCGAACGGTCTCCCCCGGAGGCATCGAATGCCGACTGTGCAAAGCCGTGCAGCTTCAATGTGTCGCCGTCAAAAGCGAAGTATTGCATCTTGGCCAATGGCCGCTTCTGCAGTCGCTGGATATCGAAAGCCAGGTTGCCGTTCGGGTGCGCCAACGGCTGCTGATGGATCGGGCCGGCATAAATGAGCGTGCGCGTTGCGCCATCGAGGATCTGCAGCCGGACGGTTTGTTCCCGATCGCGAACCGGTATGGGAATGAGGAAGCCGCTCGTTGCGGGCGCGCCCTTCATTCCGAACGCGACTGGATCATAACCCGTGATGTATTCGCGCGTCTGGTCGCCGACTGTCGCCACCACACGCCGCGTCTCCAATGGTGAGGCGGTGTCGTAAACCCACCCGGTCACGAATCCGCTTTGCAGGCTGCAAATGCCGCCCAGCACGGCCGGTTGAGTCCGGTTTTGGATGATCTGGTTCATCGTGCGATTCCCTACTCCAGGCGGCCATTGAAAAAGGCGCCCTCGACGCGTTCCTGGATGATCACATCGATGCCGCCCATCATCGTGGCGGCCCGCTCGACCGCTTCGCCGAGGACTTCGCCTCCTCCCACGCCCGCGAAGTACACGCTCTGTCCGAAGGACCGGCCGAGAAAGCTCTTCATCCCGAGGCCAAACGAATCGTGCACGATGAGCACGCGCAACGGACGGCTGGGACAGACGGCGGCGGAGTGCGCGGACTTGCCGAGGAAACTCGGCCAGGCCGGATCGTTCGGCAGCGCCTGCGGAGCGCATTTGTCGTCGGCATGGACGAAATAGGGCTCCTGGTCCGGATATCGCGCTTCGAGGCCCGTGGGCACGAGGTCGTTTTGCGTCGCTGGCCTGAGCTGGATGTCGGATAGCCAGGTAATCGGCCGAAGCTGCGGAATGTCGCGCGAAAGCCGCTCGAGCAGAACGTGGTTTGCGAGTTGCGCGCCGACCACATTCCAATGACTGTCGATGGCGTAATACGAGGTGGCTGTCTTGTTCGCGCGAAGGACGTCGCGCGGGTCGATGAAGTTCGTTCCGAAGACGTCGTCGCCGTGCCGGCGCCTTATCCGGTCGAACAGGGTTTCGCCAATGGGAAAGGATGGCCCGAGTTTTTCCGGATAGATCGAGCTTTTGTCGGGCCCCAGCAGAAAATAATACCGGATGCCGCGTCGTGCCCAGAACTCCGTCCGGCGTTTGAATTCCAATTGCCACCGGCGCACGACGTCGTCGTCGAAATGAAGGAGCCCGGCGCGGTTGAGCAGGACGTTGTTGCGGGCGTTGAATAGCCAGCCCTCTCTCCCGATGCGGGATGCGGGCGTGGGCGACATCCCGATCGCGTCCGAAATCCGGTTGCGCAAGACGATGAACTCGCGCCGCCAGCCGAGCCGGTCTTCGAAGAAGCGCTGGTAGCCTTGCGGATTCTCGTACACCGAACTGGCGGGCCAGGCGGACGCCGTCCGCCTCTCGTAACTGATATCGGGCACATCGGCCCGCATGAGCGCGTAGCCGCCGGGCACCGCCGCGGTGATGGCCGCAAACGCGATCGCGAGGATTCGAAGATCGGCGACTGGTAGCGCAGCCATGGTCCTGTCCCTAGAAGCGGAAATAGATGAAGGGGTTGTAGGTACTGGAAACGACGAACGAGGCCGACACCAGGAACACGCAGAACGTGAGCGCCGACGCGACCAGATCACGCGCGCGTCGGGGGAGCGGTTGCAGGACCTCCAGCTGATTGGCGGCCCAGTGCAGAGCCGGCGTTGAGGCCAGGATGGCGATCGCCATCACGATCAGCAGGCCGGGCTCCAGCGTGTAGAGCGCCCAGGTCGCGCCTTCGCGCCAGG
>Ga0105247_10002909_pt1 | contig 11401 bp, 10 predicted proteins | sample KBSS24metaG_FD_81519 | JGI IMG/M metagenome (GOLD analysis project Ga0105247, IMG submission 81519) | Switchgrass rhizosphere microbial communities from Kellogg Biological Station, Michigan, USA - KBS S2-4 metaG | ecosystem: Host-associated > Plants > Roots > Rhizosphere > Soil | place...
GCGGCCCTGGTGACCGCCGTGGTCACCAGCAATGAGCTGATCGCCTGGGTCTGCATCGGTGCCAGCGTGATCGGCGTGGTGCTGCTGATCGTCGACGCGCTGCGGGAACGGTCCAAGGGCGAGGCGTCAGAGCCCTCTGCCGAACCGGACGAGAGCGAGCCGGAGTTCGACGAGGACTATCCCGAAGAAGCCCCCGTCGCGCAGGACGACGACAGCGACGTTGAAACCACCACGGTCGAGCAGCACGACGAGGCCGCGGACGAAGACAGCAACAGCCGCTAAACCCCTTGCGCTGCAACCTAATTGAGCGTCAGCCCGCCTGCACCGTTGGCATGGCGAGCAATTCGCGCACCTCGTCGTCGGTGACCTGATGAAAGTCCTCGAACACCTGACCGACGGCCTCGAATCCGGGTGGCATGGTCGCGCATACGACGTCGTCCGCCTCCTCGGCGAGTTGACGGCACGCCGACTCGGGTCCGACCGGCACCGCTACAACGACCTGGGCCGGATTGGCCGCCCGCACCGCGCGAACCGCTGCGAGCATGCTGGCGCCGGTGGCGATCCCGTCATCGACGAGGATCACCGTGTGACCCGGGATGTCGACGGGTCCTTGTCCGCCGCGATAGGCGGTCTCGCGGCGATGAAGTTCCGCGGTTTCGCGGTCTATCGCAATCCGCAGTTGTTCGTCGCTGATGCCGAGATTGCGCACCAGGTTGTCGTTGACGACAACGCCGCCTCCGGTCGCGAGGGCACCCATCGCGAGTTCCTGCCATTGCGGCACACCGAGCTTGCGCACCAAGAACACGTCGAGCGGCGCGTGCAGGAACGAGGCGACCTCCCACCCGACGGGCACGCCGCCGCGCGCAAGGCCGAGCACCAATAGGTTGTCCTTGCCGCGGTAGGACACCAACTCCTCAGCCAGGACTTGGCCGGCTTCTCGGCGGTCCCGGAAGGTGCGCCCTGCATTTCGTCGGGCGAGCCCGCTCCATCCGCTCATCGCGATCATTTTCGATATTCGGATACATCCTCAGCGTACGTCGACAGGCCTGTTCTGACATCGGTATCGGATGGGTACCCAAACAACGTCGGGCAATCCGGTGCGGCGGCGGCTACGAATACCAATGACGGAGGGGACCAACGGAGGACCATGGGCATCGAATACGAAAGCGTCGTCGACCATCCGCTCGCCGAGGTGTTCGCGTGGCACACTCGCCCCGGCGCGATGACCCGGCTGGTGCCGCCGTGGCAGCCGATGAGTGTGGTTGCGGAGGCGCAATCGCTGGCGGACGGGCGGGCGGTGCTGGGGCTGCCGGGTGGGCTGCAATGGGTGGCGCAGCACGATCCATCGGCTTTCGATCCGCCGCACCGATTCGTCGACGAACTGTCGTCGGACGGCCTCACGTCGTGGCCGGCGCGGATCGTCGGCTGGTGGCGGCACACCCATGAGTTCAGCGAGGCCCCTGCCGGCACAAGGGTGTATGACCATGTCGACACCTCTGTGCCCGCTGTGGCGTTGCGCTCCACGTTCGTGTATCGGCACAGGCAGCTGTCCGACGATCTGGCCGCACACCGCGCGGCCGCCAACGCGGGTATGCAACCGATGGTCGTCGCCGTCACCGGTGCATCCGGTCTTGTCGGCTCCGCGTTGTCTGCGTTCCTGAGCACGGGTGGGCATCGCGTCATTCGGCTCGTGCGCCGGCCGGCGCGCGACGAGCTTGAGCGGCAATGGAATCCGGACCGGCCGGCACCTGATCTGTTGTCCGGTGTCGACGTGGTCGTGCACCTGGCGGGCGCGTCGATCGCCGGGCGTTTCACCGATCGCCACAAGGCCGCGATCCGCGACAGCCGCATCGAGCCGACGCGCAGGCTCGCCGACGCCGCGGCACTGGCCGACGACGGGCCCGCGATCTTCGTCAATGCGTCGGCCATCGGCTACTACGGGTTCGATCGCGGCGACGCGCTGCTGTGTGAAGAGAGTGTGCGCGGCGACGGTTTTCTGGCCGATGTGGTGGCGGACTGGGAGGCGGCGACGGCACCGGCGGCGGAGGCAGGGCTGCGGGTAGTCACTGTGCGCACGGGAATCGTGCAGTCGGCCCGCGGCGGGACGCTCAGGCTGATGCGACCGCTTTTCGCGGCGGGGTTGGGTGGCCGGCTCGGCAGTGGCGAGCAGTGGTTGGCGTGGATCGGCCTCGACGACCTTCTCGACGTGTACCACCGGGCGTTGTACGACGATCGCGTGTCCGGGCCCGTCAACGCCGTCGCACCGGAACCGGTGCGTAACGTCGACTACACCAAGGCGCTCGCGGGGGTTCTGAATCGCCCAGCACTGCTGCCGGTTCCGTCGGTGGGGCCGCGATTGCTGCTGGGCGAGCAGGGTGCACGTGAGCTGGCCGAGGCGAATCAGCGGGTGGTGCCGACAAAGCTGCATGCGCTGGGCCACCGCTTCCGGCGGTCACACCTCACAGACGCGTTGGCTCACGAACTCGGACATGGCTGACGCGCTACATGGGTCAGAAAGCCGCGCACCAGGCCGCGGATTCTGTTTCCGGCGTCGTCGGCGAGTTCGGTTGTGCGGTTCCGTAATTCGTCGTGGCTGAGCCCGGCGTCGACGACTTCGCCGTCGCGGTCCTCGGCCAGCCACAAGTCGAGCAGTGCGTTGTCGATCTCCGGGTGAAACTGCAGCGCGAGCGCGCGACCGAGCACGAAGGCCTGCGACGAGTTAGCGGTCCTTGCGATCTCGGTGGCGCCGGGCGGCAGCGTCCACCGATCGAAATGCCACTGAAACCACGGCCCGCCGGGCACCACATCCGGCTTGTCCGTTTCGACTTCGTACCAACCGATCTCGGGGACGGTTGATCGTGTCACGGACCCGCCGAACGCCTGGGCCAGGAGTTGGCCGCCGAAGCAGATACCGAGCAGCGCGACCCCGGCGTCGGCGGCGTCGCGTACGAGTCGGGATTCGGCGCCCACCCAGGTGCGGCGTAGCGCGTCATCGTAGACGGGCCAGCGAGCGCCGAGTGGGACGATGACGTCGTAGCCGGCGGGATCGGGGAACGTCACGTCTCCTGCCGGGCTGTCGATGCGTTCGGCAGGCACCACCTCAAAGGTTTCGACGTCGAAGCCGCACTCCGTGAACGCCTCGCCCACCAGGGCTTCGGTCGCGAGATGTTCGTTGTAGACGAACAGAACCTTGGGCGCCACGCCGACATTATTTCGGTGGTGGCAAGGGCGGCGCATCATCGGGTGCCAGTTCGTCGCCGATCCTGCGAAACAGCGTGTCGGCTTCGTTACGGTAGTTGCCCTGGTCGTCGAAGGCTTCGGGGGCGTAGGTGGCGGCGACGGCGATTGCGATCTTCTGCGATGGTAAGTAGGCCTCCAGGGCGGCGTAACCGGACATCAGGGGATTCTGCAGGAGCCAGTTGCCCGAGATGATGATCCCGAGCCCGTAGGTGTAGATGTCGTTCATCGCGTCGCAGGTGGTGCAGCCCGGCTGTTTGTGGGTCTTGCCGCGAAGATCGGTGGACACCATCTTCTTGTAGGAGTCGGCGGTGAGCAGGCGCCCGGATCCGATGCCGACCGCGGTTTCCTCCATATCGTAGATGTTGGTGGTCTGTATCGCGCCGTGGGTGATCGTCCAGGACGGGTCCCAGAACGTGGATTCCTCGGAGAACGGTGTGCCCGCTGGGATCTTGAGGAAGTCTCGTCGCTCGGAGGTGAACGCGTGTAGGACGGGTGACGGGATCTCGGGGGTCAGCGAGTTGGCGGTGTTCGTCAGTCCGAGGGGACGAAGTACCTTGTCCGACAAAAGCTTCGACATCTCATGGCCGGTTGCCTTCTCCAGCGCAAGGCCGAGTAGCACATAGTTGGTGTGGGCGTAGTTCCAATTGGTCCCGGGCTCGTAGAGCAGCGGCTGGGAAGTGGCGTAGCTCAGGATGTCGTGGACGGTCCAGCGCCGGAACGGGTTCGCGTACAGTTCATCGTTCATCGCGGTGTTGCCGATGACGTAATCGACGTAGCCGGATGTCATCTGGGCCAGCTGGCCCAGGGTGACACGATCGGCGTGCGGAATCTCGGGCAGCCACTTCGACAGTTTGTCATCGAGGCTGACCTTCTTCTCGTCGACGAGTTTGAGTAGCAGTGTGGCCACATAGGAGATCGCGACGGCGCCGTTGCGGAAGTGCATGGCGGTGTTCGCGGGAACTCCGGTCATCGATTCGCCGACGGCCTCGGTGACGACCTCCTTGCCGTCGACCGTCACCCGCACGATGACTGCCTTCAGATGCGCCTGTGCCATGGTGTCGCGGACGATGCGCATTACCGCATCGGCTTTGGCGGCGTCGGCGGAGGTCGTGGTGGTCGGGGACTCGGTCGGTAGCGCGCCGGGCGCACAGCCGGTGAGCATGACAAGGGCGCTTGCGATCGCAAGGAGGCGCCGTGTGGCGGGCATGCCCGGATCTTGGCAGAGCGGCCGCGCGGGATTGCGTACTTTGGCCGTGAATCGGGCATCCCATAAGGCGTGGTGGACAGAGCCGACTGGTTCCTCAAAGCGGCGGAACGTGGTAATCCGGCCACCCGGATGCCTGCATGGTGCGATGGAAACCGGGTGGAGCCGTTGGTCCATGGTGCGACGTACTTCGACCGGCTGGCGACCGAAGTCGAGGCGCTGCGCGCGGGCGACCACTTGTTCTTCACCGACTGGCGGGGCGATCCGGACCAGAACATGCGCGACGGCGGACCGACCGTCGCCGGACTGTTCAGTGCAGCCGCCGAGCGCGGCGTCGTGGTCAAGGGCTTGGTGTGGCGTTCGCACCTCGATCGCTTCCAGTACAGCGAGGAGGAGAACCAGCACCTCGGCGAGGCGATCGAAGCGGCCGGCGGGGAGGTGCTGCTGGACCAGCGGGTGCGGTTCGGTGGATCGCATCATCAGAAGCTCGTGGTGCTCCGTCATCCCGGTGCGCCGTCGCAGGATGTGGCGTTCGCGGGCGGCATCGACCTGTGCCACTCGCGGCGCGACGACTTGTCGCATCGAGGTGACGCTCAGGCGGTGCAGATGTCGAAACGCTACGGCGACCATCCGCCCTGGCACGACGTGCAACTGCAGCTGAAAGGCCCGGTCGTCGGTGCGCTGGACTTGACTTTTCGGGAGCGCTGGAACGATCCCGCGCCGCTGGACACGTTGTCGCCGATCGCGTGGATCGAGGACAAGCTGCGTGGTGCCGACCTCAAGCCCGACAAGCTTCCGCAGCAGCCGCCGGATCCACCCGAGTGCGGTCCGCACGCGGTGCAGGTGCTGCGCACTTATCCCGACGCGCATTTCGAGTACGACTTCGCACCACGCGGCGAACGCAGTGTCGCGCGGGGTTACAGCAAGGCGGTGCGACGGGCTCGGCGGCTGCTCTATTTGGAAGACCAATACCTGTGGTCGAAGCGGGTTGCGCAGCTGTTTGCCCGTGCGCTACAGGAGAACCCGGACCTGCATCTGGTCGCGGTGGTGCCGCGGTACCCTGACGTCGACGGGCGTCTGGCGTTGCCGCCCAACATGATTGGCCGCCGTCAGGCGATCGATGCGTGCAAAGAGGCAAGCCCGCAGCGGGTTCATATATTCGACGTCGAGAACCACGTGGGCACACCCGTGTACGTCCATGCCAAGGTCTGTGTGGTCGACGACGTCTGGGCTTGTGTCGGCAGCGACAACTTCAATCGCCGGTCGTGGACGCACGACAGCGAATTATCCTGTGCCGTACTGGATGACACAGGCGAGTTCGCGCGTGATCTGCGGCTGCGGCTGATGCGTGAACATTTGGACAGGACGGTTGACGACCGGCTGGTCGATCCCACTACCGCGGTGCGGGAGATGGTCGCCGCGGCAGAGGCTCTGGACGCCTGGTATGCGTCCGGCCGCAGCGGGCCGCGACCACCGGGCAGGCTGCGGCTGCACAAACCGGAGAAGCTTGGATTGCTCACCCGAATGTGGGCCGAGCCCGCGTACCGGATGATCTATGACCCGGACGGTCGGTCGTATCGTGACCGGCTCAGAGGGAGGGCGTGAATGTTCAGTATCCGCAGTCGAATTCCACCGGCAGGCTTATCGGACGAGTGATGCCTATGAACGGCTTCCACGGTGCTGCGCCAGTGCAACGTATGTTGGGCATCCGGCGAGCCATGGTCGTGAGGGCCTCTGCGAGTTCGATTCTGGCCAGATGCGCCCCGAGGCAGTAATGGATGCCGCCGCCGAAGGTGAGCATTGCCGAGGGCCCTTCGCGGGTGATGTCGAACCGCTCCGGCTTGTCGTAGACTGCCGGGTCGTGGTTCGCCGCCGCGGTATTGACGATGACGAGCGTGCCCGCCGGGATGGTGACACCGCCGAGTTCGACGTCCTCAACGGCGATGCGCACCGTCATGAAGACGATCGGTGAAAACCGCATCGTCTCTTCCACCGCTTGGGGCGCCAGTTCGGGATACTCCGCCAGCAGCCGCCATTGATCGGGGTGATCGCAGAAGACCTGCACGGCGGCGGCCAGTTGATTGCGCGTCGTGTCGGTGCCCGCCATCAGCAGAGTGCCGGCAAGGGTGAGCAGTTCATCATGGCCCAGCCGGTCGCCGTCGACCTCTGCGCGCATCATGTCGGAGAGCAGGTCGTCCGTCAGCGCGTCACGCCTCCCGGTGACCATCTCATCGAGGTAGGCCTCGAGTTCCTTCCAAGCCCCCACGATGTCCGGCGCGTCGTTGACGACGTTCCAGTCGAAGACCTTGAAGATGTCGTCGGCCCAGGTCGAGAACAAATGCCAGTCCTCGCGAGGGGTGCCGAGCAGGGCGCAGATAATGGGAATCGGGTATTGCCTGGCAATGTCGGCAACGACGTCGCACCGGCCGGCACCGACATGTTGGTACACGAGCTCGGCGATGACGTCGGCGCACGTCGTACGTAGCCGACCTGCGGCCTTACGAGTGAACGCCTTCGACACCAGGCGCCGCTGCCGGTGGTGTGCGGCACCGTCGAGACTCAGCGGCCCCTTGACGACGATGTCCCACAACTCGCCGGACGTGACGCCCTGCGCCGCAAGGGTGCCCCCCTTTGGCGTGGCGAACCGGTCGTCACGCAACACCGTTCTGACAAGGTCGTAGGCCAGCACCTCCGGCCCGAACGGTCCCATGGCGATCGGGCCGTGCCTTCGTGCCTGTCGAATCAGCTCGTGGGCCTCGCCGGCACTCTGAGCATGCTGGTAGGCGATGGTCGGTAATTCGGCCTCGAAGACGCTCGGGCCGCAGGTGCGGAGCACGTCAATGGTCATGGTGGTCCCCCTAAGGTCGCTGTTGACAAGACTGAGGCTCAGCAGCGACGAGGGAACGAGTACTTGGTTACCTGTCTTTCGGCCTCGGCGGGGGGTCTCGTCCCACCCGCCGTCCCGGCCAAGACCCGAGACGATCCTCGACAAGTACCACCGCGCCATCTCCGGCGTCGCCGAAGGAAATAACAGAACTTGGCTTTGGACGAACCAAACGCGGCCGGCCCTCGTGGATGTAGTAGAGGCAGTCACCGCGGGAGCTGTAGGGCGGCGTCGCGGTGATAGCGGGTCGGCGTGCGCCGACGTGATCCCCCGATGCGGTCAGCGCACCCGGCCCGCGTCCAAGGTGCTGACGGGACCGCTCAGATAGTTAGATCTCCTACCGATACCCGCCGACGGCCCCCACATGCCCGAGATGGCATAGCTCCTCAGCAACGGGCTCCGTATGCAAAAAGTTTGAAAGCGGGGCGTACTGCGAATGTGCCTCGACCGCGACAGCGTCGGACTTCCTGTTCTGGTGCTTTTGCGCTTTCTCACGCGCCGTCCGGCGTTCCTTGATCGCCTTGCGCTGTCCACGGGTCTGGTCGGTCAGTGGAACCTCGTCGGTCTGGTGCCATAATTCTGCCAACGTATGGAGAAACCGGGGATCCTCCCTGTGTTCTTCGTCCACCGCTCTGCCGCCGGATCTCCGGTTGCGTAGCCTAATAATCGCATTCCGGCGACTAACAGGGCCGCGACTAGCCCGACGAAGATCAAGGCTCCCCAGAAAAACGTGGAGGCGCCGTATGCGATCAGCTACATATCCAGCCGGCGACCCGGCAGCCGGCACCGTATTGACTGCATGAGATTAGCGCCTTGTTCTGCGCGCCGGTGCTGCTGAGGTCCCAGCCCCATCCCCAGGACGTGTTTTGAGTGCTTTGGGCGACCGCGCCGCACGCCTTGGTGAAGTTCACGACTGCCCGGCAGTCGCGGGCTTTGCACAGGCCGACGGCCGCCTGTTCGGCCTCGATAGCCGAATTGAGGCCCTGCGAGTAGCCCACCCTCCCAGTCGTCGGTGAGATCGCGATCGCTCCCCACCCCAAGGCTCCGGCAGTCGGTGCTGTAATTCCCGTACCTCCCAACAGGCCGGCGGCCACCAGGAAGACCGCAAGCAGACGTCGGAAAGCCACCCGCATGAGACTGGATCCTATTAGCCCGAGCTTTGCTGAACAGACAGACACGCCGAAGGTCGTAGGCTGGCTCAATGAGGCAGGTAGCCCAGTTCGTCGGCATCCTGCTGTTGATTGGGTTCGTCGGCGCGTACTTCTGGCCAATCGCACTCACAGCGGCCGCGTTCGGCCTGACGTATTGGGCCGTGTCGCGCGCGCTGGAATCGCCCATGACCGGTAGACGAGCCGTCTAGTGCCGATGGGTCGAGATCCGCGCCGCCGCAGGCCCTTCCAGCGCGGTGCAGCGTGTGTTGAGCGGCGGCCCATATATCACAGCATCACACGTCCGGCAGTGCCAGCTCGTGTGTCCGCCACCGCCGTGTCCTAGGCAGGCGACATGCCCGACGAGGACTTGATTCGGGCCGAGGCTACGCCCGTTCGGGCATCGCGCCGGCGGGTGGGTGCCATCGACGTAACCGCGGCGGGCCAACCAGCGCCGTCAATGGGTTGGGTGAGTGTGAGCGGTGCAACAATGCCAAGGAAGCTCCGGGCTGGCAGGTTAATGCGATCGACGAGAACGGTGTGCACACAGCGGAATTCGTCACCCCCACCGGTGTTCGTTATCGCTCGATAGCGCCACCGCTGCCGGGGGCACCGCTGATCGCGGTCAGCGAAGTCGAAGTGAGGATAGGTGTCGCTCTCGCAGACCTACACGCGACATAGCTGAGATGGTCAGCGGGCCGGCCGGTATCGCCGCTCTGGGCGACCGACGCCGTACTGCAGCCGCAGTTCCAATGCGCCGGTGCTGAGATAGTGCTCGAGATAGCGGCGTGCGCTGACCCGCGAAATACCGACCAGGTCAGCGCATTCCGCCGCGGACACCTCGCCGGCATCCCGCACCGCATCCAACACCATCCGGCCGGTCTCGGCGCCCAACCCCTTCGGTAGCACCTCCTGTGCCGAGGTGGTACCGTGCCCGCCGAACAACGAGTCGATCAACGACTGATCGACTCCGCCCGTGGACTCCAGCGCATCGGCGCGAGCGGCGAAGGCCTCCAATTTGGCCTTCAGTTGCGGAAACTCGAACGGCTTGATCAGGTAGTCGGCTGCTCCACCGTCAAGTGCGCCCTTGACCGTGTCCAGTTCGCGGGCCGCCGTGATCATGATGACGCCCACCCGATCACCCTCGGATCGCAGTCGCTGCAACACTTCCAGACCTGTCATGTCCGGGAGATACACGTCGAGCAGGATGAGCTGCGGGCGCAGTTCGCGGGCCGCCGACAGCGCCTCGGTGCCGGTGCGGGCGACGCCGACGGCTCGAAAGCCGTCGACCTGCTCGACGAATCGGCGGTGGATCTCGGCGACCATGAAATCGTCGTCGACCACCAGCACGTCACGCATGGGCAGCCCTCTCCACCGGAACCGCGGCAGGCCCGACCGGCAGCCGCACCACGAACAACGCGCCACCCGAAGGCCCGTCGCTGACCTCCACCGCCCCGCCGTGCTGAGCGCTGACCAACCGCACCAACGCCAGCCCGATACCCCGGCCGCCGGGGACATCGGGTTTCGAGGTGACGCCGCGGGCGAAGATCGATTCCCGAAGATGTTCTGGCACACCGGGTCCGGAGTCAGCCACCGAAATCACGAGGTCTTCATGATCCTTGATGGCGACCGTCACCTTCGCCGGGACGGCGCCGACCGAAACGTCCACCGCGTTGTCGATCAGGTTGCCGAGTAAGGTGATCACATCGGTAGCAAGCGCCGGGTCCAACACCCCGAGGTGTGAATCAGGCGCGATCTCCAGCGCCACCCCACTCTCCGCGGCCAGCGACGTCTTCGCGATCAACAGCGCCGCGACGGCCGGATCGGAGATCCGTTGCGTCACTGCATCGCTTATCGCTGCACGCCGCCGCGTCAGTGTTCCGACCAGGTCACGCACAGAGTCGTATTCTCCCAACTGCACCAGGCCCGAGATGGTGTGGAGCTGATTGGCGAATTCGTGCGTCTGTGCGCGCAGCGTGTCGGTCACGCTCTTGTGCGACGACAGCTGGCCCTGTAGCGCAGCCAGTTCGGTGCTGTCGCGCATGGTCGTCACGGTCCCGATCCGCTGGCCCTGGCTTGTCGCGGCGCGGCGGTTCAACGCCAAAACGCGTGTCCGGGTGGCGATCACGACATCGCGGCCGTCTTCGCCGGACAACAGAAATTCGACGACGGCAGGTTCGAGGCCGACACCGTCGACACGGCGACCCACCGATTCAGCGGGCACCCCGAGCAGCTCCAGAGCGCTGTCGTTGAGCAGAGTGATATCGCCCTCGTTGTTGACCGCGACCACCCCCTCACGGATGCTGTGCAGCAACGCTTCCCGATGGTCGGCCAGGCCGGCGATCTCGGCGATCTCCAACCCACGGGTGTGCCTTTTGATCCGCCGGGACAACAGCCACGACGCCAACAGGCCCAATGCCGCGCCAAGGCCGAGATAAATGAGTAGTCGCTCGCCTGCGCCGCTGAGCAGTTCCCACACCGACGGGTACGGCTCGCTGACCGATACGACGGCCAGCGCGTCACCGTCGATGGACAGGATGGGTACCTGACCGACCAGACTGTGAAGGCCGTCGATGTTGTCATCGCCGAACCACGCCCGGCCTTCGTCCGCCCGACTCGGGCCAAGGTCCATCCGCTGCCCGATGCGTGCGGGGTCCGAGGACACTCTCACGGTTCCGTCCTGGTCGAGAATCTCGGCCAGGCCGGCGCCCGACAGCGCGACGGCGCGGTCCACCTCCGGCGCAAGCACCTTCCCGGCGAACGGGTCGGCGAACCGGTCGCGCACGATGGGCGTCGACGCAATGTTCTCGGCGACTGCGATCATCCGCTGCCCACGCACCTCACGGAACTCGCGCGTCGACTGCGCCACCGATACCGCCGCAACGGCGACGAGCACGACACCGACGACCAGCAACTGGAACACCA
>Ga0105247_10002910_pt1 | contig 11400 bp, 9 predicted proteins | sample KBSS24metaG_FD_81519 | JGI IMG/M metagenome (GOLD analysis project Ga0105247, IMG submission 81519) | Switchgrass rhizosphere microbial communities from Kellogg Biological Station, Michigan, USA - KBS S2-4 metaG | ecosystem: Host-associated > Plants > Roots > Rhizosphere > Soil | place...
GACCAGCCAGTAATGGCGTTTGCCATAGGCCACGCCGGCGACCGGCTGGACGAGCGCACCACTGCGCAATTCGGTGCGCCAGAGCGCCGCGTTGAGGACGGCGAAGCCCTGCCCGGCCATCGCGGCGCGGCCGTCCATCACCTGCGAGTCGAGCCGCACGCCGCTGGTCGCCTCGGCCGCGGGCGCCACCGCCATCGCCTTGGCCCATGTCGTCCACCAGACGTCGTCGGGCGACAGGCGGGGCAGCCGCAAGACGTCGGCAGGCGTGCGCACCGGCGGATGGCGCGCGAGAAACGCCGGGCTCGCCACCGGTACGATCGGCACACGGATCAGAAAATGCGCGACCAGACCCGGCCACCGGCCGGGACCGTTGCGAATCGCGACGTCGATCTCTTCCTCGGCGAAGTCGACGATCCGGTCGTCGGTATGCAGCCGCACCGCCAGTGCCGGCCGCTGCACCTGGAACACTCCGAGCCGGGCCGCGAGCCAGTTCGAAGCGAAGGTCTGCGAGCAGCTGATCGTCAGCACCGATTCGCTCTGCGTCCGGGCACGGGCGAAGGCGTCGTGCATCGTGTCGAACGCACTTGAGATCGACGGCGCGATGCGCTGGCCGGCTTCTGTCAGCACCACCTGACGCCTCACCCGATGGAACAGCGCCATCCCCAGCCGCTCTTCGAGCAGCTTCACCTGATAGCTGACCGCCGCCTGGGTCATCCCCAGTTCCTCGGCCGCGCGCGTGAAATTGCCCAGCCGCGCCGCGGCTTCGAAGACGCGAACGGCAGCGAGCGGCGGGATCTGGCGCATGCGCGTTCAATAAGCCAGACTTATGGAACCGGTCCAGCCTTTTGTTGGCGGCGATTCACGATTCCACCTATCTCCGCGTCACCGGAGCAGTCCTCCGGCAGGAAATGGAGATCAACATGCGTGACGAAATGGAAGGTCGGGTCTGGGCCGATCATCATCAGACCTTGTCGAACGAGATCGATGGCGGGCTGCGGTTCATCGGCCATGCCTTCATGGTGGCGATGCGGACGCTCAACGCGATCGAATATGATGCGCCGTGGCAGCGCAAATCGGCCGGCAAGGACGGCGGGCGCGCGTGAGTATCGCCGCCGCTCGCTGAGGAGGGTCGGTTCCTGCCGGAACGGACCCTCCGCCAGTTACGGAATCAGACCCGGTGTCAGACTGCGGCCGGCGGATTGAACACCGACCAGCCGGTCGCATCGGACAGCCGCTCGAGCGCGAGGCTGCCGAGCTGCGAATTGCCCCGCTCGTTGAGGCCCGGCGACCAGACCGCGATCGTCGCTTCGCCCGGCACCACCGCCATGATGCCGCCGCCAACCCCCGACTTGCCGGGGATGCCGACGCGGAAGGCGAATTCGCCCGATCCGTCATAATGGCCGCAGGTCAGCATCAACGCGTTGATGCGGCGCGCGCGTTTGGCGGTCACGACCTGCTGGCCGGACTTGGGATGACGCCCGTCGAGCATCAGGAAGCGTCCCGCCGCGGCGAGCTGGCGGCAGGTCATCGATATGCCGCACTGGTTGAAATAGAGCTTGAGCGTGTCCTCGACCGGGCTGCGGATATTGCCGAACGCCTTCATGTAATTGGCGAGCGCGAAATTGCGGAAACCGGTCTCCGCCTCCGACACGGCGACCTCGATGTCGATCGCGATCCGCTCGTCGTCGGCGAGGTAGCGCATGAAGCGCAATATGTCGCCGATCGCCGCGCGCGCGTCGCCGCCGTCGAGCACGACGTCGCTGACCACGATCGCGCCGGCATTGATGAACGGATTGCGCGGGATGCCGGCCTCGCTTTCGAGCTGGATGATCGAGTTGAACGCCGAACCCGAGGGCTCGCGCCCCACCCGCTTCCACAGCGCGTCGCCGACCTTGCCGAGCGCGAGGGTCAGCATGAACACTTTCGACACCGACTGGATCGAGAACGGCACTTCGGCGTCGCCGCCGAGATGGATGCTGCCGTCCGCCATGATCACGGCGATGCCGAAATGGTTGACGTCGACGCGCGCCAGGCCGGGAATATAGTCGGCCACCTTGCCGCGCTCGGGCGCCGCCTTCATCTCCGCGGTGATGTTGCTGACGATCTTCGCGATATCGACCATATATGCCTCCCCACCGCCGCATAGCGGCTCGCCAGCCGGCACACCATCGCCTAGCAATCGTTCCATGACCCCACCGCGTAGAAGCCTTATCCTCGCCGCCATGATCACGACCTTGCTCGCCGCCTGCTCCGCGCCGGCATCATCGCCAGACCGGTCGCCGCGGATCATGGGCTGGTCCGATCTGCTTGACCGGCCGAAGCCGGCGCCGACGCGAACGATCGCCTACGGCGACGATCCGCTGCAGACGGTCGACCTCTGGCTGCCGTCAGGCAAGGCGCCGCATCCGGTGGTGCTGATGATCCATGGCGGCTGCTGGCTGACCGACGTTGCCGATCGCAGCATCATGAACTGGATCGCCGACGATCTGATGAAGCGCGGCATCGCGGTATGGAACATCGAGTATCGCGGCGCCGACCGCGCCGGTGGCGGCTATCCCGGCACCTATCGCGACGTCGCCGCCGCCGCCGACCTGCTGGCGCAGGACGGCGCGACCTATGGGCTGAAGACCGACCGGATCGTCGTCATCGGCCATTCGGCCGGCGGGCATCTGGCACTGTGGCTGGCGGCGCGGACAGCCTTGCCGGCCGCGAGTCCGCTGCATACCGATACGCCGATGCACCCATCCGCCGTGATCAGCCAGGGCGGCATTCCCGATCTGCGCGCGATGAGCGCGGCGGTCGGCCATGGCTGCGGCACCGAAGGCGCGGTCGCGATGGCGGGCAAGCCGTCGCCCGAACGGCCGAACATCTATGCCGACACATCGCCACCCGAGATGCCGGCATCCGGCATCGACGAGATCCAGGTCAATGGCGACGTCGACCCGATCGCGCCGCCGGCATTCGCGGCGGACTATGCGGCGAAGCGCAAGGCGAAGGGGCAGGCTGTGCGGTCGGTGACGGTGGCGAACACCGGCCATGTCGAACTGATCGCGCCCGACAGCGCGGCCTGGGGCGTGCAGGTGAAGCTGATCGAACAGGCGCTGGGGCGATGAGCGGCGAAAAAGTCCTCGCCCCCGATTACCGCCATCTCTTCCACCTCCCAGACAATATCATCTATCTCGATGGCAATTCGCTCGGCCCGCTGCCCAGGGCGACCGTCGAGCGCCAGGCCGAGGTGATTACGCGGCAATGGGGCGAGCGGCTGATCCGCAGCTGGAACGAGGCCGACTGGATCGGCGCCCCGCAGCGGATCGGCGCGAAGATCGCCGCGCTGATCGGCGCGAAGCCGCATGAGGTGATCGTCGCCGATTCGACCTCGACCAATGTGTTCAAGCTGATCGCCGCCGCCGTCCTCGCCGATCCCGCGCGCGGCGAGGTCGTGACCGAGGCCGGCAATTTCCCGACCGATCTCCACGTCGCGCAGGGCGCCGCCGCGAGCATCCGCACCATGAGCCTGAAGATCGTCGCCCGCGACGACCTCGCCGCCACGCTGGGACCGGCGACCGCGCTGTTGACCCTGAGCGAGGTCGATTATCGCAGCGGCTATCGCCACGACATGACGGCGCTGACCGCCGCCGCGCACGATGCCGGCGCGCTGGCGCTGTGGGATCTCAGCCACAGCAGCGGTGCGATCGAGGTCGATCTCAACGCCGCCAACGCCGATCTCGCGGTCGGCTGCGGTTATAAATATCTGAACGGCGGGCCCGGCGCGCCTGCCTTCCTGTTCGTCGCCGAGCGCCATCAGGCGCGGCTCGCCAATCCGCTGTCGGGCTGGATGGGCCATGCCCGTCCGTTCGACTTCAGCGACGATTATGTTCCTGCGTCAGGGATCGATCGCTTCCTGACCGGCACGCCCGCGATCCTCGGCCTCGCGGCACTCGAATCGGGCGTGGACCTGTGGGCGGATGTCGATCGGACCGCTGTGTTCGCCAAGGGGCAAGCGCTGTGGACCTTGTTCGCCGAGCGGGTCGAGGCGCGCTGCGCCGGCCATGGACTTCGTCTCGTCACACCGGCCGATCCGGCGCGGCGCGGCAGCCATATCAGTTTCGCCCACCCCCATGCCTATGAAATCTGCCAGGCGCTGATCGCCCGCGGCGTGATCGGCGACTTCCGCACGCCCGACATCGCCCGCTTCGGGATCACGCCGCTCTATCTCGGTGTCGACGACATCGTCCAGGCCGTCGATCATCTCGCCGCGGTGATGGACAAGGGCGAATGGCGCGATCCGGTTCACGCGGTCCGGGCGAAGGTGACCTGACCAGCCATTAGATTTTCTGGGGCTGCACCCCAATATTGCTCGTCTCACCGTCAGATTCCGTCGCTTGACCGCAATTCCCTGCAATGTAACTATGTAACACCAATCATGAGGAAGAGGGTGTCATGCGGTCATTGTTTATCGGGATCTCGTGCCTGGCGCTCGCCGCCTGCAGCCAGTCGCAGCGGGCCGATCGATCGGAGAGTGCCGAGTCGTCGGAATCGGCGCCGCCGCCTGCCATGCGCATGGAGCCCGCCGACACGCGCGACGCGATCGCCGGCAGCGCCGCACCCGGAATCGTCCCCACCGCGGCACCCGGCGTCGCCTTCAATTACAAATATGCGTTCCGCCTGCCGGCCGCGCGCATCGCCGAGGTGCAGGAGGCCAATGCCGCCGCCTGCGAGAAGCTCGGTATCGCCCATTGCCGGATCACCGGCATGCATTACCAACTCGTGCGCGAGAACGAGATTTCGGGCATGCTCGCGTTCAAGCTCGATCCGGCGCTCGCGCGCCAGTTCGGCAAGGACGGCATCGCCGCCGTCGCCAAGGCAGAGGGCATGCTGGTCGAAAGCGAGATCAGCGGCGTCGACGCCGGCGCCGCGATCGCCAGTGCCGATCGCGAGGCGGCGCGCATCGCCACCGAACGCGCGGCGATCGAAGCGAGGCTGAAGCAGCCCGGCATCACCGCCGACGAGCGCGCGCGGATCGAGGACGAACTGGCGCAGTTGCGCGCCGCGCTCGAGCGGACACGGACGACGAAGACCGACAGCGTCGAATCGCTGGCGACCACGCCGATGGTGTTCACTTATGGTTCGGGCGATCTGGTGCCGGGCTTCGACGCGCGCACGCCGCTGCACGATGCGCTCTCGACCGCCGGCGCGACGATCGTCGGCACCGTCGCCGTCGTGATCGTCATCGCCGGCGCGCTGCTGCCGTGGGCACTGCTGCTGCTGATCGCCTGGTTCGCGTGGCGCGCAGTGCGTCCCCGGATCGCGGGCTGGCGTTCGAAGCCCGCGAAGAGTCCCGACGCCGACGCGTGACCGCGGAATGAGCGCGCTGCCTGCCAATTGCACCCCGGCACCGCATCCGCTATAGGCTCCCGCCATCCGCCCCGGTTGCGCGCGCTTTCCTGCGTGCCCGGGGCGATTGCCGTTTGGAGCTTGCCGATGTCCCGCCGCCGCCAGATTTACGAAGGCAAGGCCAAGATTCTCTACGAGGGTCCCGAACCGGGCACCCTGATCCAGTATTTCAAGGACGACGCCACCGCGTTCAACGCCCAGAAGAAGGGCACGATCAACGGCAAGGGTGTGCTCAACAACCGGATTTCCGAGCATATCTTCACCTTGCTCGGCAATATCGGCGTGCCGACCCACTTCATCCGCCGCCTCAACATGCGCGAGCAGCTGATCCGCCAGGTCGAGATCGTGCCGATCGAGGTCGTGATTCGCAATGTGGCCGCCGGATCGCTCAGCACGCGGCTGGGCATCGAGGAAGGCACGCAGCTGCCGCGGACGATCATCGAATATTATTACAAGGACGACGCGCTCGGCGATCCGCTGATCAGCGAAGAGCATATCGCCTGCTTCGGCTGGGCGAGCCAGGAGGAGATGCACGACATCGCCGACATGGCGATCCGTGTGAACGACTTCATGAGCGGCCTGTTCGCCGGCATCGGCATCCGCCTGGTCGACTTCAAGCTGGAGTTCGGCCGGATCTGGGACAATGATTTCAGCCGGATCATCCTCGCCGACGAGATCAGCCCCGACGGCTGCCGGCTGTGGGACATGGAAACCAACGAGAAGCTGGACAAGGACCGCTTCCGCCGCGATCTCGGCGGCGAGGTCGAGGCCTATCAGGAGGTCGCGCGCCGGCTGGGGCTGCTACCCGAGGGCGCGGAGACTGCGGTGCTCGATCTCGAGACGCATCGGAAGAAGCGGGGCAAGTAGGCGCGCATCCCTTCCCCTCCCCGCGCGTTGCACCTATGCTGCAACTGCGAGGAGGCCCGATGACTGCGATCCGCCTGAAGACCCACCGCGTGCACAAGCCATGGGGCCGTCATGCCCTGTGGCCCGGCTTTCCCGATCCGGCGCCGGACGAGGATCCGGTCGGCGAGGTCTGGTTCCAGACACTCGACGGGTCCGAGCCCGAACTGCTGGTCAAATATCTGTTCACCAGCGAGAAATTGTCGATCCAGGTCCATCCCGACGATGCCGAGGCGCGCGCCGCCGGTTATCCGCGCGGCAAGGATGAGGCGTGGGTGATCCTGGCGGCCGAACCCGATGCGACGATCGCGCTCGGTACGATCGAGCCGCTCGACGGCGATGCGTTGCGCAGTGCGGCACTGGACGGATCGATCGAGGATCTGGTCGACTGGAAGCCCGCCAGGGCCGGCGACGTGATCTATTCGCCGGCACGCACCGTCCATGCGATCGGCGCCGGGCTGACCCTGGTCGAGGTCCAGCAGAATGTCGATCTCACCTACCGCCTCTATGATTATGGCCGTCCGCGCGAGCTTCACCTCAAGGACGGGATCGCGGTGTCGGACGCGGTGCCGTTCACCGTCGTCGATCGCAGCGTGGCGGCCGGGCCGGGCCGCATGATCCTGTGCGAGGGCGCGAAGTTCGTGCTCGAACGCTGGTCGTGGGACGGCGAGCGGAGCGTGGCGCTGCCGGCGGATCGCCCCGGCCTGTTCGTGCCGGTTGTGGGCGAAGGCGCGATCGACGGCGCCCCGTGGCATGCCGGCGAATGCTGGTCGGTCGAGGGGCATGCGGCGATCTCGGCTTCGCCCGGCGCCGACATCCTGTTCGCTTATCCCGGCGGCGAACGCCTGCCGCTCTGATCCCGGACAAACAGGGTCTTTACCAGTCGCTTCTATAAGCCGGCGCGATGCTCAAGGTGCTGACCCTCTCGACGCTGTTTCCGGATGCGACCCGGCCCACCTTCGGCGGCTTCGTCGAACGGCAGACCCTGGCGCTGGCCGCGCGCGAGGATGTCGACCTGCAGGTGGTCGCGCCGGTCGGCCTGCCGCCCGGACCCTTGAAGCGTCATCCCCGCTACGCTGCGGCGGCGGCGCTGCCCGCGCGCGAGATCTGGCACGGACTCACCGTCCACCGCCCGCGCTTTCCCTTGATCCCGGCGATCGGCGGCCGCTTCAGCCCCACGCTGATGGCGCGCGCGATCCTGCCGTTGCTGCGCGACATCCGCCGCGACTTCGCCTTCGACGTGATCGACGCCGAATTCTTCTATCCCGACGGGCCGGCGGCGATGCGGGTCGCCCGGGCGCTCGACGTGCCGTTCCTGATCAAGGCGCGCGGCAGCGACATCCATGTCTGGGGCCGCCATCCGGCCGCGCGGCGGCAGATCCTCGCGGCCGGACGCGCGGCGGGCCGGCTGCTCGCGGTGTCGCAGGCGCTGGCGCGCGACATGGCGGCACTGGGTCTGCCCGAAGACAGGATCGCGATCAGCTACACCGGCGTCGATCTCGCGGCGTTCCGGCCGGTCGATCGGGTCGCGGCGAAGGCGAGGCTGGGCGTAGCGGGTCCACTGATCTTCTCGGCGGGCACGCTCAACGCCAACAAGGGCCATCATCTTGTGATCGCGGCGCTGACGGCGCTGCCCGACGCGACCCTGATCATCGCCGGCAACGGCCCCGATCGCGCGGCGCTGGAAGCGCTGGCGCGGGACCGGGGCGTCGCGAGTCGCGTCGGCTTCCTCGGCACCGTGCCGCATGGCGAACTCGCCGGATATCATGGCGCGGCGGACGTGATGGCGCTCGCCTCGGCGTCGGAGGGCCTCGCCAATGTCTGGGTCGAGGCGCTAGCCTGCGGGACGCCGCTGGTGATCACCGACGCCGGCGGCGCCCGCGAAGTCGTCGACCGACCGGCGGCCGGTCGGATCGTCGAGCGGACGCCCGAGGCGATCGCCGCGGGACTCGCGGCGATCCTGGCGGATCCGCCAGCCCAGGAAAAAGTGCGTGAGGCAGCCGGGAGATTCACCTGGGCCGCCAATTCGGAGAGCCTTTTCAAACATTTGAATGCGCTTCGGTAAGCTACTTCCCTTCAGGGGAGGCGCTTTCACGCGTCATTGACTTACCCGCGCACGCCACTAGAAGCGCCGGCGGGCCACGCCGTCCCAACGCGGCGCGTGCTCTCTGCGAGGAGAGACTGACATGACGAACCCTACCCGCCCGGGCACGAGGCCCGCGCGACCGTTTTTTTCTTCCGGTCCCTGCGCGAAGCCGCCAGGCTGGTCCCCCGAAAAGCTCGCTACCGAATCGCTCGGACGGTCGCATCGTTCGAAGATCGGCAAGACGCGCCTGCAATACAGCATCGATCTGATGCGCGAATTGCTGCGGCTGCCCGACACGCATCGCATCGGCATCGTCCCCGGTTCGGATACCGGCGCGTTCGAGATGGCGATGTGGACGATGCTCGGCGCGAAGCCGGTGACGACTTTGGCCTGGGAGAGCTTCGGCGACGGCTGGGTCACCGATGCCGTCAAGCAGCTCAAGCTCGATCCGACCGTGATCCGCGCCGATTACGGCCAGTTGCCCGATCTGGGCCAGGTCGACTGGTCGAACGACGTGCTGTTCACCTGGAACGGCACCACCAGCGGCGTGCGCGTGCCGGACGGCGACTGGATCGCCGACGACCGCACGGGGCTGAGCTTTGCCGATGCGACCAGCGCGGTGTTCGCCTATGACATTCCGTGGGACAAGATCGATGTCGCCACCTTCTCGTGGCAAAAGGTGCTCGGCGGCGAGGGCGCGCATGGCGTTCTGATCCTGGGGCCGCGCGCGGTCGAACGGCTGGAAAGCTACACGCCGGCATGGCCGCTGCCCAAGGTGTTCCGCCTGGTCTCGAAGGGCAAGCTCGCCGAGGGCGTGTTCAAGGGCGAGACGATCAACACGCCGTCGATGCTCGCGGTCGAGGATGCGATCTTCGCGCTCGAATGGGCGAAGTCGGTGGGCGGCGCCGACGGGCTGATCGCGCGCAGCGACGCCAATGCCGCGGCGCTCGACAGGATCGTCGCCGACCGCGACTGGCTGGGTCATCTCGCCGCCGATCCGGCGTCGCGCTCGAAGACCAGCGTCTGCCTGACGGTGGACGGCGCCGACGAGGCGCTGATCAAGAAGATCGCGTCGCTGCTCGAGGCCGAACATGCCGCATTCGACATCGCCGGTTATCGCGATGCCCCCGCGGGCCTCAGGATCTGGTGCGGCGCGACGGTGGACACTGCCGATATCGAGGCGCTCGGGCCGTGGCTCGACTGGGCCTGGGCGACGGCGAAAGCCTGAGCCTGTGCCCTCTCCCCTTTGGGGAGAGGGTTGGGAGAGGGGCAGTATCCGCCCGCTCCCTGCCATTCAGCCTAGCCCAGACTCCCCCTCTCCCCAGCCCTCTCCCCGGAGGGGAGAGGGAGTAGCAGAAAGTAAAAATCATGCCCAAAGTATTGATTTCCGACAAGATGGACCCCCAGGCCGCCCGCATCTTTCGCGAGCGCGGCTGCGAAGTCGACGAGATCACCGGCCTCGACAAGGCCGGGCTGATCGCGATCATCGGCCAATATGACGGCCTCGCGATCCGCTCCGCCACCAAGGTGACGGCCGACGTGCTGGCTGCGGCGACCAATCTCAAGGTCGTCGGCCGCGCCGGCATCGGCGTCGACAATGTCGACATCCCGACCGCCTCGGCGAAGGGCGTCGTCGTGATGAACACGCCGTTCGGCAATTCGATCACCACCGCCGAACATGCGATCGCGCTGATGTTCGCGCTCGCCCGCCAGCTGCCCGAGGCCCACACCTCCACCCAGGCCGGCAAGTGGGAGAAGAACCGCTTCATGGGCGTCGAGCTGACCAACAAGACGCTCGGGCTGATCGGCGCGGGCAATATCGGTTCGATCGTCGCCGACCGCGCGCTGGGGCTCAAGATGAAGGTGGTCGCCTATGATCCCTTCCTCACGCCCGAGCGCGCGGTGGAGCTGGGCGTCGAGAAGGCGACGCTCGACGAGCTGCTGGCGAAGGCCGACTTCATCACCCTGCACACGCCGCTGACCGAATCGACGCGCAACATCCTGAGCCGCGAGAATATCGCCAAGTGCAAGAAGGGCGTGCGGATCATCAACTGCGCGCGTGGCGGGCTGGTCGACGAGGTGGCGCTGAAGGACGCGCTCGACAGCGGCCATGTCGCCGGCGCCGCGCTCGACGTGTTCGTCGAGGAGCCGGCCAAGGCGAGCCCGTTGTTCGGCACGCCCAATTTCGTGTCGACGCCGCACCTCGGCGCCTCGACCAACGAGGCGCAGGTCAATGTCGCGATCCAGGTCGCCGAGCAGATGGCCGATTATCTGGTCAATGGCGGCGTCACCAACGCGCTCAACATCCCGTCGCTGAGCGCCGAGGAGGCGCCCAAGATCAAGCCCTATCTGGGGCTGGCCGGAAAGCTCGGCGCGCTCGTCGGGCAGCTCGAGGGCGAGAATATCCTGGGCGTCGCGGTCGAGCTGGAGGGCGCGGCCGCCGCGCTCAATCCCAAGCCGATCACCGGCGCGGTGCTGGCCGGGCTGATGCGGGTCTATTCGGACACGGTCAACATGGTCAACGCGCCCTATCTGGCCAAGGAGCGCGGACTCGACGTGCGCGAGGTGCGCCATGATCGCGAGGGCGATTACCACACGCTGGTGCGGGTGACGGTGCGCACGCCCGAGGGCGAACGCTCGGTCGCCGGCACCCTGTTCGGCGACGCCGCGCCGCGGCTGATCGAACTGCACGGCATCCGCGTCGAGGCCGATCTCGACGGCGACATGCTCTATGTCGTCAACGAGGACGCCCCGGGCTTCATCGGCCGCGTCGGCACGACCTTGGGCCAGGCCGAGGTCAATATCGGCACCTTCCACCTCGGCCGCCGCGCGACCCGCGGCGAGGCGGCTTTGCTGCTGTCGATCGACACGCCGGTGCCCGAGCCGGTGCTGTGGGCGGTGTGCAATCTGCCGGGCGTGAAGAAGGTGAAAGTCACCTATCACTATCCCTCGTGGCTGGGCATCAAGGATTCCGTGGAAGACCCTGGCGGCGATCTTCGAGCCGTGGAAGGAACCAA
>Ga0105247_10002911_pt1 | contig 11398 bp, 9 predicted proteins | sample KBSS24metaG_FD_81519 | JGI IMG/M metagenome (GOLD analysis project Ga0105247, IMG submission 81519) | Switchgrass rhizosphere microbial communities from Kellogg Biological Station, Michigan, USA - KBS S2-4 metaG | ecosystem: Host-associated > Plants > Roots > Rhizosphere > Soil | place...
CGCCGCCGCGAGAGCTCGCGCCCGCGACGGCGCGCGAGCCGCTTCTTGATGCTCGTCTTCCTCGGCGTGTGCGTGTGGGGCGCGTGGCAGTTTCGCGCCGAGCTGGTCAGCTCCGCGGCGAGTTACCTGCAAGGTGGCATCGACTCGGGCGCGGCGCCGTCCGCGTCGAGCGACGGCGACGGCGACGACGCCGGCGTGGAGGCGCCGCTCGTCACGCCGGCGCCGGCCGACGCGGCCGCTTCGAGCGACGAGGCACCGGACTCGGGCGCGTCGGTCGACGCCGCGATCGACGGTGAAGGGCCGGTCGACGCGTCGGACGAGGACGCCGACGAAGAGGAGGAGGACGACGCGGCGGCGCCGGCCGTCACCCCGCCGCACGTCAGCCCGCACCCGGCGAGCCACCCGGCGCCGAAGCCGAAGCCCAAGCCGAAGCCGAAGCCGAAACCGCACCCCGGTCGACGCTGAGATCGACGCGGCGGATGGTGACGCGCGCGCCCGCGCCTCCGCGCTTGCGCACGGCGACGGCCGCGAAGTGATCCGCGTCGGGGGAGAACTGCTCGAACTCCCACGTCGCGGCGTCGTCCTCGAGCTTCGGATCGATGGCGATGCCGACGCGCGGGCCGCGGCCGTCGCGCGGGTCGCGGTCCTCGCGGCCGAGGAGGAACGAGAAGCCGTCGAGCGGCAGGGCGAGCCCCATCCCGCGCGCCTTGATGTACGCCTCCTTGAGCGTCCAGTACTCGAAGAAGCGGCGGTGCTGGCGCGACGCGGGGAGCGCGCGGAGCTCCTTCGTCTCCTGGTCGGAGAAGAAGCGATCGGCGATGGCGACCGTCTCGCCGGAGCGGGTCGAGTCCTCGACGTCGATGCCGACGTCGCGGTCGAGCGACACGGCGCACGCGACGAGCTTCACCGTGTTCGACAGGTTGAACCGGAGCCTCGGCGCGCCGTCGGGCCCGGAGATCTCCGGGCGGCCGTACTGGTTCGGCGTGAAGCGCCACGCCTCGGGGGCGACGCGCGCGTACCGCGAGAGCGTGGTGCGGGCGAGGGTGCGCGTGGCGAGGTACTCGAGCTTGTTCTTGTCGAAGATGTACCGCGCGCGCCGCGCCTTCTCCTCGTCGGTGAGGAGCGCCTCGCACGCGCGGACGAGCGGGTCGCCCGCGATCTGCGAGGTGTGGAAGAAGAAGACGTGCACGTCGTCGGGGCCGAGGACCTCGAGCTCCCGCGTGAGATCGGTCATGCGTCACCAAAGGCCGGAGGGATCTCGCTGACCGGCGGCGGCCCGTCCACCGGCAGCGTGAGCTGGAAGACCGCGCCGCGCCCGGGCACGTCGAGGTACGCGAGCTCGCCGTCGTGCTCGATGGCGATCCGCTGCGACACGGCGAGGCCGAGCCCGGTGCCCGCCTTCTTCGTCGTGGCGTACGGCTCGAAGAGGCGCCCGGCGATCTCCTTCGCGAGCCCCGGCCCGTTGTCCTCGACCCGCACGCAGGCGCGCCCGCGATCGAGCGCCTCGACGACCGCCTTGATCTCGCCGTCGGGCCGCCCGTCGATCGCGTCGAACGCGTTCTGCACGAGGTTCGTCAGCACCTGGACGATCTGATCGCGATCGGCGTTCACCGCCGGCACCTGGCCGCGGACCACGAGGTCGAGGCGCGCGTCGCCCCGCGCCTTCTGGAGCGAGAAGACGTGGCGCACGAGCTCCGCCAGGTCCACGGGCTGCGGGCGCGGCGGCGGGAGGCGCGCGAAGCGGGTGAACTCGGTGACGATGTTCGCGATCCGGTGCACCTCGTCGAGGACGGTGCGCGTCGCCTCGTCGAAGTACTCGTCGAAGGCCGGATCGGAGCGGGCGCGCAGGCGGCGGAGCGTCTCGACGGCGGCGCGGATCGGCGCGAGCGGGTTCTTCACCTCGTGCGCGACCCGCCGCGCGACCTCGCGCCACGCCGCGACGCGGCTCGTCGCGGCGAGCCGCCGCCGCGTCCCTTCGAGGTCCTCGATCATCCGATCGAACGCGCTCGTGAGATCGGCGATCTCGCCGGAGCCTTTCACGCGGAGCGGCCGCGCGTCGCCGCGCGCGACCTTGCTCGCCTCGGCGGCGAGCTCGGCGATCGGCCGGCCGAGGCTCCGCGCGAGGAGCACGGCGATGAGGAGCGCCGCGCCGGTCGCGGCCAGGGCGGCCAAGAGGACCGTGCGATCGATCTCGCGGAGGTGCTGCTCGAGGCCGCGCCGCGACTGCTCGACCGTGATGAGGAGCTTGCCGCCGCCCGAGTCGGTGAGGTCGCACGTCGCCTGCGCGGCGTCGGCGTGCCGCTCGGCGGGCCCCGCCGAGACCGCGACGTTCGCGGTCTTGCCGAGGCGCCGGAGGAGGCCGTCGGTGTCGCGCACGCCGACGAGCGCGAGGCTCGCCCCGCTCCGCCCCTGGCGGCGGCACCGCGCGACGAGCCCCGAGAGCCCCGGCGCGCCGTGGAAGAACTGCTCCGGATCGGCGCGGACGAGCGCGGTCACGTCGCGCGAAGGGAGGCCGAGGAGCGCGCGCGGATCGGCGCCGAAGACCTCGCCCGCGTCGGTCGCGAGGACGAGCGCGTCGAAGTCGAACGCGTCGCGCTCGCTCGGCACGAGCGACGCGATCGCGAGGCGGCGCGAGTCGAGCTCGCCCGCCTCCATCGCCACGAGGGTGCGATCGACGAGCTCGCCGGACCTGCACGCGCCCGAGATCAGCTTGCGATCGCCGTCGATCTGCCGGCGCACCTCGTCGCGGATGCGGGTGCACGCCGAGCGGACCTCCTCGTCGAAGCGGCGCGTCTCCTCGTCCCTTCGCTCCTCGCGGATCGCGAGGCCGAGGCCGCCCGTCGACACCGCGGCGAGGAAGCCGAACGCGAGGACGAGGCGCGGCGCGAGCTTCACGGCGTCCTCCGCGCGCGCGCGCTGCGAACCGGCGAGGGCGCGGGCCTCACGGCGTCCTCCGCGCGCGGGTGGCGAGCCCGAGGTCCCAGCCGGCGGACGGCGAAGGCGGCACCGCGAGATCCGCGATGCGCGCGCCTTGCATGCGGATCTCGCCGAGGACGCCGACGCGCATCGTGCGCGTGAGCGTCCGCGCCGGCGCTTCGGCGAGGCGCGGGGGGTGCTTCACCACGTCGGTCGCCGCGGCCGCGTTGTCGGCCGTCGCGAGCCCCGCGAGCTGGCCGAGCGGCGACGGCGCGAGCGACCGCGCGGCGTCGATCGCGAGCGCGAAGGCGCGCGACGAGCGCCGCTGCGCGAAGTCGGTCGGCGTGAGCGGTCGCACCGACAGCTCGTGCCCGGGGCGGGTCAGGGTGGCGGCGACGGCGCGCGCGAGCTCGATGAGCCACGGCGCGTCCTCGCGCACGATCACGTCGGCCGGCGGGCCGCTCCACCCCTCCTCGCGATCGGCGGACCAGGCCGGGCCGAGCACCAGGTACGAGAGGCGCGACGGGGCGATCCCGTCGCACACGCGCTGGGGCACGCCGGGCTGGTCCCACGCCCCGGCCTCGCGCCCGGCGCGGAGGACGGCCCACGCGACGACGCCGTGATCGAACGGCTTCGCGCCGGCGCGCGGCTCGTGGAGGCCGCTCCCGAGCCAGCCGAGATCGTCGGCGCCGCTCTCGAACGACCGGAGCGACGCGGCGAGGTCCGGCGCGGCGCGCACGACGATCTCGTCGAGGAGCGAAGGGCCGCGCGCGGCGCGCGGGTTCCGCGCGAGCACCCACGCGTCGGCGCGCCGCTCGGCGCGGAACGGGCCGGTGCCGTCGGGGCGGTCCGGCGCGAACGCGAGCGGGACGATCGCCGCGATGGGCGACGCGAGGGCGCGCGTCAGCTTCGCCGCGTCGCGCATCGCGAAGCGCACGGCGAGCCGATCGACCCGCCCGGGCGGCGGCACCTCGGCGAGCCACGCCTGCCCGCCCGCGGCGCGCGCGCGCGACAGCGACGCCACGACGTCCCGCGCGTCGATCGGCCGCCCCTGCGCCGTCGTGACGCCGCCCCGGATCCGGACGCGCAGCCCGTCCCCGTCGGGCTCGGGATCCCCCTCCGCGAGCGCCGGCGCGATCGCGCCGCTCTCGATCTGCGCGTAGAGCGCGTCGAAGAGGGCGTCGCCGAAGAGCGCCGCCGGGACGTCGTCGATGCGGTGGGGATCGATGGCCCCGACGGGCCACGGCACGCGGAGCGCGATCCTCCCGCCCACCGGCAGGCGCCCGCGCGCCGCCGCGGGCCGCGCGGCGAACGTCGCGAACGCGGCCGCCGCGCCGGCCACGAGCGCGCGCCGCGTGAGCCGCGGCTCGCCGCCGCGCCGCGAGGGCGGCGCGTCAGCGGACAACCCACACCTCGGCGCCGACCACCGCGATCAGCGCCGGCGCGCCGCGGTCCTCGGGCGGGCACACGGCGAGCGCGCGCACGCCGCCCGGCGCGGGGATCTTCTTCCGCGCGCGCGGCCCGTCGCCGGCGTACGTCACGATCTGCACCGCGTCGTCGGCCGGCGGCGCGTCGAGCGACGTGGCGACGTCGGGCGCGCCGTCCTGGTCGAGATCGCCGATCGCGACCTGCGCGCCGGCGCCGTCGATCGGGCGCCCCTCCTGATCGCCGATCTTCACGCGGAGCTTTCCGCCCGGCTCGCGCGCCGCGACGACGAGCGACGCGCGGCCGTCGCGCGCGACGATCTCGGCGATCGCGACGGCGTCGTAGCGAGGCGCGGGGGGCGACGCGCGCACCGTCGGGTCGCGCGCGGTGGGCGAGCACGTGGTCACGTCGCCGTCGAACGCGCTCGCCTCGGGGCTCGCCTCGGCGCACGCGTCCTCGCGCGACGCCACCGGGACGCCGCGGAGGCCGCTCCGCGCGGTCAGGTCCGCGTCGAGGCTCGCGCCGCCGCGATCGGTGATCCCGACGAACAGCCCCGCGGCCCGCGGCTGGAACGCCGCGCCGGCGAGCGGCTCGCGCAGAGGGACCGGCGCGCGCGAGGCGATCGACGCCCACGGCGCCGCGCGCTCGGCGACGAACCTCCCGGCCCGGACGCGCCCCACCGCGACGCGCGCGCGCGACACGAGCGCGATCTCCATCCCGCCGTCGCCGTTGAGGTCGCCGCACGCCGCCGCGAGCACGTCGCCCTCGTCGTGCCGCGCGCGGCGCACCGACGCCTGCTCGAGGGGGATCGCCGGCAAAAAAGCGCGCACCTCCGCGTCGATCGGCGCCGCGCCGAACGCGTGCGCGCGCGGCGGCGGCGCGGGGATCCGCACGCGGTCCCACCCGTTCGACATCACGGGGTAGAGGTCCGCGGTGGCGCGGAGCTCCCCCTTCACGAGCTCGGTCGAGACGTAGACGAGCGCGCCGCCCTTCCCCGACACCGCGCGCGCGGTCCCGAGCTGCGCCGCCTGCGGGTGCGCGCGCGTCGCCGCGCCGAGCTTCCCCGCGAGGAGCGCCGCGAGCCGCACCGCGAGATCGTCGCCCTTGACCGTGGGCTGATCGCTCGCGAGCGGCGCGGCGACGACGACCGTCCCCTGCGGGACCGCCCCGAGGCCGCGCGCGATCTCCGGCGCCACCGTCTCGAGCGCCCCCGCCGCCGCCGCGGGGCGCGCCCACGCCGAGCCGGCGGCGCACGCGACGGCGAGCGAGAGCGCGAAGCGGCGGACCATGGGGGCCACGATACTATCGCGGAACGCGCCCCGATGGCCGCTCAGCGCGGCTGTTTTACCCCGCCTTTTCGCCGGATACCGGACCTCGCGTCGATCGAGCACCCGCTCGTCGAGGCGCAGCCGCTAGCGCTTCTTCGGCCCCGCCTTTCCTCCGGCCGCACGTTTCTGGCGGCGCGCCATCTCGTGGTTCGCCACCGGGGCGAGGGCGTTGAGCTGCTTCGCGAGGAGTTGCTTTCCGATGAAGGCAATTCCGTTGTTCGCGAGCTGATTGACCGTCTTATCCATCGCGGTGAAATCGACCTTGCCCGACGCGACCCAGAACCAGTCCGCGACCGACACGCGGTCCCGGAGGTGATCGCCGAGCTGCTCGATCGCCCTCGCCCTCTTCTTGATCACCACCTTGATCTCCTTGTCGTGGGCCGAGTGCGGCTCGAAGCCCACAATCCGTCCGCTGTCGCGGTGACCGAGGAGGTAATCCCACCGATTCTCCGTTCCGTGCTCCTTGGTAAACGGTGTGTCGATGTCGAGGCTATCGGCGAACGCCGGACGAAGACGTTCTTCGATGTGGACCCGGTCGTCGTGTTTCACGGCCTGCAGGCCGTCTTCGACCTTCTCCAGCAGAGCGCTCGAGGTGACCAGCCCGGCTCGAATGGGCGTGGCGCCCTTCATCAGGCCGCCTCGTTCACCGCGCGCCGAACGGCGTCGCCGAAGCGGGAGCTGAACCCCGTCAGCCCGCCCCAGCCCGACACGTCGTCGTCCTCCGATCCGGGATCCAGCGTCGAGATGTCTTTCGAGCGGACCTTGTGATCGTCTTCAAAAGAAAAAAGGTACGTTCGCATGTCCTTTGTCAGCGCGCTCTCCGCGACGCGTTTGAGCTCCTGACGTTGGCTGCCGTCCTCGATCCCGAAGCCGTCACACACGAGCTGCCATCGCGCGTGGAGCTCGCGGAGGCGCCGCAGCATCCACACCGCCGTGATCACGAGTGGAGAATGCGTGGCAAGGACGACGCGATATCCTCGCCAGAGGAGATCGAGCATGAGGAGCAAGACGACGCTCACCGCCTGCGGATGGAGCCCCATCTCCGGCTCCTCGATGACCGCCCAGTGGATGTTCTCCTGCTTCAGGACCTTTCGCGACGGGAGCAGGTGATACAGGCCGAGCATCAGCGGCGTGAACTCTCGTTGCCCGGCGGTCCACGTCATGAACGGGAGCTTCGACACGTCGTGCGTGAGCGTGAGCCGCTGCGCGTGGTGCTGGTCCTCCTCGGTGCCGACCGTGCCGCCGTGGAATACCGCGGCGTCGATGAGATCGCGATAGACCTTCTTGAGGACTCGATCGCGAGGAAACAACGTATTGGCGCCGTCGAAGACATCGAAGAGATTCTGACTGAAGAGGCGGGCGACCACCGGCATCTCGGGCGAGAGCCTTTGAAATGGTGCTGCCCATCCGTCGCTGATGAGCATCGAGCGGTGCGCGGGGATGAAGAATACGCGCTCGTAATCGTATCCTCGCTTCGCGATACCGGCCGGGCGAATGTTCGCCTTGTCGAATCGGACGGCCGATTTCGCCGTCCAACCAGCGCCCATCCCGGCGCCGAAGACGTAATCGAGGAGCACCTTGGGGTTGCGCTGCCCTGCGTCCCGCAGCGCCGAAACGACCTGTCTGCCGTCGAGCGCGATCTTGAGCCACTGAAGCGCGAGGCTCTTTCCCGTCCCCTGCGCGCCCACGAGCACAGTCAGATCCCCCAGGTCGATCGACGCGTGGCCTATCTGAGCGAAGTTTTCGATGATCAGCTTCGGCATGACGCAATCGCTTGTATCACCTCATCACCATCGCCGAGGCCGCGAAGCTCTTTGCTCGCCCGCCACGCGCCTCCTAATCCTCGCGCTTCGCGGCGCGGAGGCGCCGCACCAGGCTCGACGTGTCCCAGCGGCCGCCGCCCATCCGCTGGACGTCGGCGTAGAACTGGTCGACCAGCGCGGCGAGCGGCATCGGCGCTCCGTTGCGGCGCGCCTCGTCGAGGCACAGCCCGAGGTCCTTGCGCATCCAGTCGACGGCGAAGCCGAACTCGAACTGGTCGTCGACCATCGTCTTGCCGCGGTTGTTCATCTGCCAGCTCTGCGCCGCGCCGCCGCCGATCACGTCGAGGACCAGCTTCATGTCGAGCCCCGCCGCGAGCCCGAACGCGACCCCCTCCGACAGACCTTGCACGACGCCCGCGATGCAGAGCTGGTTCACCATCTTCGCGAGCTGCCCCGAGCCGGTGGGGCCGACGAGCGTGATCGCCTTGGCGAACGCCATCGCGGCCGGGCGCGCGCGCGCGAACGCCACCTCTTCGCCGCCGCACATCACGGTGAGCGCGCCGTTGACCGCGCCGACCTGTCCGCCCGACACCGGCGCGTCGATGAAGTCGACGCCCGCGCTCTTCATCGTCACGGCGATCTCGCGCGCGACCTCGGCCGACGTCGTCGTGTGATCCATGAAGACCGCGCCGGACCTCATGCCCGCGAGCGCGCCGTCCGCGCCGAGCACGACGCTCCGCAGATCGTGGTCGTTCCCGACGCACGCGAAGACGACGTCGGCCCCCGCGGCCGCCTCGCGCGGCGTCGCCGCGGCGGTGGTGCCGGCGTGCTCGCCCGTGAAACGCGCCGCCTTCTCCGCGGTGCGGTTGAACACGGCGACCGTGTGCCCGGCGCGCGCGAGGTGCCCCGCCATGGGGTACCCCATGACGCCCAACCCGATGAACGCGACCCGCTGCGACGCGACGGCTTCGTACGTTTTGGTCATGACCGCGCGGATGGTAGCCGCAGAGGAGGCGCCGGTCTCGACCGTGAAGCGAGATCGTCCCGGCGGGGCGGCGGTCCGGGGGCGGAGGTGCGCCGCGCCCAAATTTCGGCCGTTTTCGAGGGATCGGCGACCCATCGGCGCGCTCTGGAGACGATCGGCGCGCTCCAGCGCGCCTCCGGCGCGGGATTTTGGCCGATCCGCGCGCCTCCGAGGGCGACGGGCCGGCCCGTCGAACGCGAAAAGTGGCCGAAAATCGACGATCGGGGCCGCGCCGATCGCTCCCGGAGCGCGCCGGAAGGTCCAAAGGTCATGCCGGAAGGTCCCCCGGACACGCCGGAGGGTCGAAGAGTCGTGCCGGAGGGTCCAGACGTCGCGCCAGAAGGTCTCCGCCGCGCGCCGACGGCGCTCGCGGTGTCAGGGCGCCGGCGGCGCCTCGGCCTGGGCCGCCGCGGTCTCGGTCGGCTCGGTGCCCGCGAGGAACACCTCGTCCATCGTGTCCGGATCGTCGTCCGGGGGGAGCTTGCCGGTGCGCTTGTCGATGCGGACCGTGACGATCCCCGCGGGGCGGGGGAACTCGCTCGCGGGCTTCTTCTCGTGCGCGGCCTTCATGAACGCGAGCCACGCCGGGAGCGCGGTCTGCGCGCCGCTCTCCTGGGCGCCGAGCGGCTTGCCGTCGTCGTAGCCGACCCACACGACCGCGACGACGTCGGTGGTGAAGCCGGCGAACCACGTGTCCTTCGACTGGTTGCTCGTGCCGGTCTTCCCGGCGGCGGGGCGGCGGAGCTCCTTCGCGCGCGCCCCGGTGCCGTGATCGATCACGCTCGTCATCATGTGGGTGATCAAATACGCCTCCGCGTCGTCGAGGACGCGGTGGGGCGGCGGCGCCGGGCGGAGCTCGATCTCGCGGTTGTCCGGGCCGACGATCCGCGTGATGAGGCGCGGCTCCTCGTACGTCCCGCCCGCGCCGAACGTCGCGTACGCGCCGGCGAGCTCGATCGGCGTCACCTCGTAGCTGCCGAGGGCGAGCGACAGGTCCGGCTTCAAGACCGACTTGATCCCGAGCGCGTGCCCCCACTCGACGACGTTCGCGGGGCCGACGTCGTCGAGGACGCGCACCGCGCCGATGTTCACCGAGTTCGCGAGCACCTCGCGCAGGCGGAGCGGCTCGAGGGCGGTCCACCCCTCGTAGTTGCTCGGCTTGTACCCGCCCGCGAACGTGCCCGGCGTCACGTCCACGAGCGACGCGGGCGTGTAGCGCCGCGCGTGGAGCGCGTACGAGTACAGGATCGGCTTGAACGTCGAGCCGGGCTGCCGGTGCGCCTGCGTCGCGCGATCGAGCCCGCCCGTGATCGTCTCGTAGCTGCCGACCAGCGCGAGGACCTGGCGCGTCCGCGGATCGATCGCGACGAACGCGCCCTCGGGGCCCGACTCGAGGCGGAGCGGCGTCTTCGCGAGCTCGCCCGCGCCCTCGGGCACCGGCGCGAGCAGGCTGACGCGCACGTGCGCGCCGGCCGGCGCGAACGCGCTCGCGGGGAGCTTCTGCGGGTTGTAGCGCTCGCAGTCGGCGAGCTTCAGCGCCCCCTCGACCGACCCGACGCGCACGTCGATCGCGCCCGCCGCGTCGTCGGTCGACGTGACGACGCCGACGTAGACCTTGTGCGACTCGAACGCCGGCGTCCCCTCGAACGGCGCGTCCTTCGCCTGCTTCGCGGGGCGCGCCGCCTTGCCTTGCCGATCGGCGACGGCCGGCGCCTTGAGCGGCGCCTGCGCGTTGTGCCGCTTGTCGTACGCCTCGAGGTCGTCTCGGAGCGCCTTGCGGGCCGCCGCCTGGAGGCGCGGATCGATCGTCGTCGTGACGGTGAAGCCGCCGCGGCTCGCGCGATCCGGATCGAGCTCCTTCAGCGTCTTCCTCGCGATCTCGACCACCTCGGGCGCGAGCTCGCTGCTCGGCTCGGTGCCCGACGCGAGGCGCACCTGCTCGTCCTTCGCGGCGTCGAGCTGGGGGTCCTTCAAGAACCCCTTGTCGTGCATCTGCCCGAGGACGAACGCCCGCCGCGCGAGCGCCCTCTTCACGTCCTTGCGCGGCGAGCACGTCTCGGGGCACGCGATGGTCCCGGCGATCATCGCCGCCTCGGCGATCGTCAGGTCCTTCGCCGGCTCGCCGAAGCTGCCGCGCGCCGCCTCCTCGATCCCGTAGCGACCGTGACCGAAGTAGATGTGGTTCATGTAGAGCTCGAGGATCTGATCCTTCGTGAGCTCTTGCTCGATCCGCCGCGCGAGCAGCGCCTCCCGCACCTTGCGCGTGAGCGTCCGCTCCGAGTCGAGCAGCAGGTTCTTCACGACCTGCTGCGTGATGCTCGAGCCGCCCTGGCGCAGGTGCCCCGAGCGCAAGTTCGTCATGAACGCGCGGAGGATGCCCCAGTAGTTGAGCCCCTCGTGCTCGTAGAAGCCGGCGTCCTCCGCCGCGAGCACCGCGAGCTTGACGTGCGCGGGGAGGGTCTCGATCCCGACCACAGTGCGCCGCTCCGTGAAGAGCTCGGCGAGGAGCGTCCCGTCCCGCGCGAGGATGCGCGTCACCTGCGGCGGGTGGTAGTTGCCGCGGAGATCGCTCACCTGGGGGAGCCCCGCCTCGATGCGCCGGACGACGACGACGAGCGCCACGCCCGCCGCGATCGCCGTCACCGCCGCCGCGATCGCGACCCGCTTCGACCAGACGAGGGCCGCGCGCAAGACGCGCTTGCCGCGCGGCTCGGCGCCGTCCTTGGCGGGCCCCGTCGACGATCCGGTCGTCCGCCCATCGAGCGTGTCCACGGCCGACTGTCGCGTCTCCACGGTGGACCTCGAAACGTCCGGCGACGACGTCTTCATCCGAGGGTCGCGCGGGGGGCTCGAGGGGGGCACGCCCACGATCTAGCGGCAATCCTCGCCTCCCGCCAACTCTGCGGCCGCGCGAGGACCGCCCTGCCGCGCGGCGCGAGGGC
>Ga0105247_10002912_pt1 | contig 11391 bp, 10 predicted proteins | sample KBSS24metaG_FD_81519 | JGI IMG/M metagenome (GOLD analysis project Ga0105247, IMG submission 81519) | Switchgrass rhizosphere microbial communities from Kellogg Biological Station, Michigan, USA - KBS S2-4 metaG | ecosystem: Host-associated > Plants > Roots > Rhizosphere > Soil | place...
AAGGCGAAAGTCAACATGTACAGCGGACGTGTATACGGATCCGGCGGCGCGGGTTTCATTCGCCTCAATATCGGCTGTCCGCGGCCTATCCTCCAGGACGCTTTGCAACGCATGGCCGAGGCGCTAAGCAGATAGCGGCTATCTCATGGCGCGCTCAGGAACCAAGGTGCAGCCCCAGCGCGGCGGCCATGATGAGAACAGTAACAAGGGCACCAACAGCGGTACCCATGTAGACTACGCGATTTGCGGTAGTCTCCCTGGCGTGATGGCCCAAGAGCACTATTCGCAAGCCAAGCGCGGTGTGCACGACTATGAGAAATACCGAAAGCGCGTAGTAATCAACCAGGGCACCCCGCCAAGCCTGGTGGAGAAGTCCGAGGGGACCGCCAGCCGCAAAGTCCCAGTTGGTGTCCACGTTATCGGCTCGCGCTGTAAAAACTGCCAGCGTGTGGGAGGCAATGAATGCCGCAAAATAGCCACCCGAGGCCGTTTGCAGGGTGCGAAATTTATCGGCTGTGGTGGCCGTATAGCGAATAACCAGCAGGATGCCGGTCACAATCATCGTACCGAACAATCCGATAATGATGGGCTGTACCCACGCGGAGCGATACCAGCCGCGAAGAAAAATCATAACCTCATTCTGGGTTTGAACACTCCACAGTGCCGTCAAATGGTTGCCCAGATGTAACGCCAAAAAACCCATCAAGAGAAACAAAGCTGAAAAGCCGTGAATCTTCCGCAGCCGCGTCGAGTCGCGCAAGGTGACGGGCGAGCTGCTGCTCGAGCCCGTGCGAACGAGAAATGCGATCATCGCCACGAGTCCCCAACCGCCGTACCAAGCCCAGAGCAGAGGGACACCCAAGGCTGAGGTAGCGAACCCGCTCACCGTTATCAACGGTGGAGTTGCAAAGACCAAATGTAGAACGCGGCGAACCAGCGGCGCGTTGGGTTCGATACTATGTCGTATTCCCAGGAGCGCGCGAAGCGCCACAAAGGGAACGGCCAGTTCTGCGCCCATCAACATAAGGGCGGCCGCACCCAATACAACCTTTAGTGTAACGGCGCTATTGGCCTGATATGCCTGGACGGTGAGGATGAATCCCTTCACTAGCAGGGGATAGACGATTGCTCCCACCACCGGCGCAGTCCAGACGTCGGGACCGATGTAAGTGCCCTGCTTTATCGCGACGTGTGTTGATACCGCCGTCATCGCGAAAGCCTCAAATTTTGGGAACAGCTCGGCGTGGCTTCCTTCACCTCGTGAGTTTGAGCGCTGTCCACAGCCCGGTCGGTGGTGGTCACGGCTAACACCGAAGACTGAAACAAGCTGCGCGCAAAGTGCTCGTTCACAATTGGGTCCCTCCCATGATACGCGTACAGATATGCTTGATTATCGAGTGTAAATCAACAACAAGAATCGAAATCACGGCGTCCCCGCGACGTTCATGCAGTACTGTTCTTTTTTCCTCCTGGCCGCGGCCACTCCGAGGCGTTCCCTTTGACAGAGCGCAAAAAGTCGTTAGAGGGTCGCGGGCGATTCAGGGCACTTATCTCATTAGGCGATCGAGCCGCCGTGCCGGTGCCGGACCCATTCAGTCACCCGCCTCATTCTGAGTATTTCTCCTGAAACGACCCAATTTACAACGGTTGCCTTTTGAGAATTTTTTCCCAAAACTGGGGTTGTAACCCGTAGCACACAGGAAGTGTCATGCGTATCTCGGATGATCGCTACAGCCGCGAGCGGCAGAGCCTGGATCTTGCACTCACGTTCCTGCGCCACGAGGCACGGACCCAAACCATACGGACATGGACCGGCCTGTCGGACGACCGTGTAAGAAATCTCTACCGGTCCTACATGAGCCGTGGTGCGCATTTCGTGCCGCGCCACCGCGGCAAGTCGCCACACCAGGTGGCGTACTTCACGCGTTCACTGCGGGTGCAATGGGAGACCGCCCAACTCGCGAGCCTGTTGAGTCTTCTCACCGTGGTGCCCGTGCAGCCGAGTTTCGAGGCGGCAAGCTCACTACCAACAGTGACGCGTGGTGAAAAGCTGTGTTATGCGTTCGAAACATATCTGACGACCATCCCCTCGGCGCAGATCACGTTCGAACACACGGTCTTTCTGGCGGTGGCGCTCGCCCGCGGTGATCAGCTCAGACTCGGCTGCTGCCGGGAATGCGGCGGCCTGCTGGTAATCGAGAGGTTCCCGCTCCGCGAGAGGCGCTGCCAGTATTGCGCCCATCCGGCTCAACCGCGGTGAACCCGCCTTGGGCGCCTGGTGCGCCCCACTCATGCGTCGCCCCGGTAGCGCCGCCGTTAGTCATGCAGACACCCGGCACTTGATTTTCATCCAGGTGCTCTACAATGGCGCAGCTTTCGTCGCCCGAAACTGCGTCCATGGATCAAATTCAGCCGAATTTCTTTGCGGGTCCTTACATCGATCGCCGCGCCGACGTGCGCGAAGAAGCCGATTGGCCGGCAGCCGCGCTGTCCGACCCCCAGACTCTGTATATCGTTGCTCGCGATACCGCACAGTTGGTGTACACAGGGCCCCAGCCGCGTATTGCGTTTGTCACCCGCGAGCATCCGGCGCTCCGCCAGCCGGATCCCCACTCCCTGGTGCTTCTGGGCTGGTACGAGGGTGCCCGGTGCGTGCTGGCGGAGCTGCGCCCGGAGCAGAGCTTCGATCCGCCGCCGGGCACGAGCTTCGAAGAGCTGCGGCCTCTCACCCCACTTTTGCCCGCTCAGCAGGCGGGCCTCCTCGCCTATGCGCGGGCATTGACCCTCTGGCGCAAACGGCAACGCTTCTGCGGCGTTTGCGGTTTCACCGCACTGCCGGAACGCGCGGGCCATGTAATTCGCTGTACGAACGAAACCGAATCGCATGAATTTTTCCCACGCATAGACCCCGCCATCATCGTGCTCGTCACTGACGGTGACCGCGCCCTCCTGGGCCGCCAGGCCAGCTGGCCCCCGGGGCGTTACTCGACCATTGCCGGTTTTGTCGAGCCGGGGGAGAGTCTGGAAGATGCCGTGCTGCGCGAAGTCCTCGAGGAAACCGGCGTCAATGTCACCAACCCGCGCTATGACTCATCCCAGCCCTGGCCGTTTCCTTCGTCGCTGATGATCGGGTTCCAGGCGCAGGCCGAGCGAGGCAGCCCCATCCGCACTGGCGAGGAGTTGGAAGACGCCCGCTGGTTCACGCGTGAGGAAATCCGTTCCGACGGGCTGCCCCTGGTGCCCCCGTCACATTCGATTTCCTACCGTCTCATTACGACGTGGCTGGAATCCGAGGGGCAGTCTCGACTGCGGCAGACCTGAGCGATGTGTCTGCTAGTGCTTGCCTGGCAGGTCCACCCCCGCTACCGCCTGGTCGTTGCCGCCAATCGTGACGAGTTTCACGCGCGGCCCACTGCGGCCATGGGCAAATGGCCGGCACCGGACGACATCATCGCAGGCCGGGACCTGCGTGCCGGTGGTACTTGGCTTGCCATGGACGGTGCCAGACGGTTTGGAATCGTCACGAACTTTCGCGAGCTACAGCCTCCTGCGTCCGGTGCACGCTCGCGCGGAAATCTCATTCCGGACTATTTACGTAATCAGGCTGGACCAGAGCGCTACCTCCAAGAGCTGCAGCCAACCGCGGCCGGGTACTCGGGCTTCAACCTGCTGCTAACGGACAGAGACTCTCTGTGGTACGCGTCCAACCGCGCGGAGCAGTTCGCCAGGCCGCTGCCACCCGGGATTTATGGCCTTTCGAATGAGTTCCTGGATACACCGTGGCCAAAACTCCAACGCGTTCGGCGGCGATTCGATCCCTTGGCTGTGCAGGGTGGTGAGATCTCAAAAGCCGAGTTATTCGCCATCCTCAGCGATCCTACCCAGGCCGGAGTCGATGAGAAACTGCACCAGAGTGGCGTGTCACCCGAGTGGGAACAGCTGCTCTCATCTCCCTTCATCCGCAATGAGGATTATGGAACGCGCTGCTCCACGCTGGTCCTGCTCGAACCCTCGGGCGCCGTTTCACTGACGGAGCGCCGGTTCGATCCCGCGGGAAGTGTGATTGCCGACACCCAATTCAGCCTCGACGCTGACGAATGGCTGTGAACGCAACGACTACACGTGCGTTGACTTCTGGCCAGGTCTGAAACTCGTAATAGCTTCGAGCGAGAGCCGGGCAACCTTAGCTAGAATCCGGTAATTCCGTGACGTCGCACGTTATTGATGGCGCAGCGCAATTCCTTCATGCAGGCTCTGGGGCACAGCCGAGCCGCACTGATCCTCATGTGCCTGATCGCCTACCAACCCGTTCGCGCCAACGTCACCGTGGAGTTACACGGTGTGGATGACGAGGTGCGCACCAACGTACTTGCCTACCTCAGCTTCGAGCGCTACAAGAAAACCACTGACCTGAGCGCCGACACGATTGAGCGGCTCCACGAGCGCGTCGAGCGCGAAGTCCAGTCCGCGCTGCGGCCCTTCGGCTACTACGAGCCGCAGGTTCACTCCGAGCTGAGCGAAGTCGGCAAAGGTGACTGGCGAGTCACAATCGACATCGACCCGGGCCCGCCGGTGCTCATCGATCTGATCGACGTACAAGTTCACGGTGCCGGCGAGAAGGATGCCCTCTTCACGAGGATCACGGACAACCTGCCGCTGCACCGGGGCGATCGGTTGAGCCACGCGGCCTACGACAGCCTCAAAGGGGATCTGCAGCGCACGGCGGCCACTTACGGATACCTGGATGCGAAGCTGACACGCAACGAGCTCATCGTCGATCCGAAGAGCCACAAAGCGAGCATCTCCCTGGAACTGCAAACGGGGGAAAGGTACCGCTTCGGAGCCACGACGATCCAGCAAAAGGCGGTCAATGATGCCCTCGTGCGCCGTTACCTGCGCTACAAGCAGGGCGAGCCCTTCGACCTGACAGAAATCCTGCGGACCCAGTTTGCCCTGGATGACGCGCAGTATTTCGCCAACCTCGAGGTGCTGCCCGGTGATCCGGACCGCGACGCCCACGTCGTGCCGGTCAACATCAAGGCAGACCTCAGCCGCCGCAACTGGTACTCAGTCGGCGGCGGCTATGCCACCGATACCGGGCCCCGCGGCACCCTCACCTGGGAAAACCGCCGGATCAATACCCGCGGTCATCGCTTCAATGTCATCATCCAGGCCGCCCAGGTGACCAGGTACCAGGTCCAGAGCAACTACATCATCCCGATCGGTGATCCGGCGGTCGAGAAGCTGACACTCCAGGGTGTCGTCGAGCAGCGGGACCTCGCGGATGTGACGACCCGCAGTGAATACGTGCAGCCGTCAATCACCAAGGTTGCGGGGAACTGGCAATACGTATGGTTTGTGCAGGGCCTGAAAACCACCGGCGAGTCCGCGGCCGAGACCCGCACGGACCGGTTGCTCATACCCGGTATCGACGTTGCGTCCGTCCCCAAAGGTTACCTTGGCGAGCCCATCTTCCAACATGGTCTGTTCCTGGAGGTGAAGGGCACTGACGGCATCGTCGGAGCCAACACGCGCTTCCTGCAAGCTCATCTGACCGGCGTGCGTGTCTTCAATTTCTATCCGAAGTGGCACCTGCTGCTGCGCGACGAGATCGGCGCAACCGTCGTGTCGCGGTTCGGCCAGTTGCCCGTGGTAGAGCGGTTCTTCGCGGGTGGAGACAACAGTGTGCGGGGATTTGCGTACAACTCCCTGTCGCCCACCGAGGATGTATGTGACAGCAAGGGGCGCAATCCGGATGGCACTTGCATCGATCCCCCCATCGGAGCGGTCAAGGCAGGTGGCAAGGACGTCATCACCGGCACGGTCGAAGTGATCCGGGATCTGCCGCGCAACTTCGGGGTCGCTACATTCTTCGACTACGGCAACGCTTTCAACCGCTTCGGCGGCACCCCGCTGGAGTATTCAGTAGGCGTGGGGTTCCGGGTACGGCTTCCGGTCGTGACCTTGGGAGTTGATATCGCGCAGCCCATCTCCCGGCCCGGAGCCAGCCCCAGGCTTCACATCAACTTCTCGCCCAAGCTCTGAAGCCATCCCATGCGCCGTCTGCTACTGCTAATTGCCGGTGCGCTGATTCTCATGGCAGTGGCAGTACCCACGGCCGCGGTCTACTACCTCGCATTCACCCAGGGCGGCTTTCAGTTCATCGTCAGCCGCATTCCGCACAAAGTCGCCGGCGTCACGATCGAAGTGCTCGAGCCGAGCGGCACGGTGGCGCACGGCATCCGTGTCGAACAGGTAGATATCGACCATCACCTCGTCCACCTGACCTTCAAGAACGTACAGGCCCGGGTGGAGTTGATCCCGCTGCTGTTGCAAACCATTCGCACCAAGGGAGCCTCCATCGAGTCCGTGACCGTGGAGATCAAACGGCGCCAACGGCCCCCCATCCCATCGACGCCCTTCTTTCTGCCGCACTGGTTGATTGTGAACGCGGATCATGCGCGCATTGGAAGTGTGAACCTCGCGGTCTTCAATGGGGCTCACCTCGAAGCAAACAACCTGTACGCCTCCGGCATAGCCCGCTATCGCAAGATCCGTTTCTTCGAAGTCGGCATGCAGATGGGCAACGCGCGCCTCGACGGTTCCGGCCAGATGCAGGCCTACGATCCACTGCGTCTCGATCTGCAGACCAAGATCAACTGGACGCCACCCGATCAGCCCGCCTGGATCTTCGATACCACCGCCAAAGGCGACCTGGCCATCCTCGGCCTGACGGTCCACACCATCGCGCCGTTCAGGTCCGACTTCACCGGTCAGGCGCTGAATCTGACCGGCCAATGGCACTGGCAGGGCAACGCCGTCGTGCACGATCTGGATGTCACGGCCTGGGGTGGCAACCGCATACTCGGGCTTCTGTCGGGGCAGGTGGCTCTCAAGGGAAACAACAACGGATTCGCAGCCCACGGTCCAATGGACTCCTCGGGACTCAAAGTCGGCCTCTTCGACACCGAGTTCGAAGGCGCCTATTCCAACCACATCCTGTGGGCCAAGCACATCGGAATCACGCATCGCACCTCGGGCGCCCATGCGACAGGCGGTGGCACGATCGAAGTGGTCAGAAACGGCCCGCGCCTCGACCTGCGTGGCAACTGGAATGAGTTTCGCTGGCCGCTCGTGGGCAAGGTCGCGCCATTTCACAGCTCTTCAGGCGATTTCACGTTGCAGGGAACGTGGCCATATTCCGTTCACGCAACAGGCATGGCGCAAGCCCGTGAGCTGCCGCCCATGCCGGCGACGATCGACGGTCAGCTCGCCAAGGACCGGTTCACGCTCACCAAGGCTGACGTCGACCTCTATGGCGGACACGCGACGCTGAGAGGCGAAGCCATCTGGGCCCCGCTGGACAGTTGGTCGGCGGAAGGACATGCAACCGACATCAACCCGGCGCTCGTGCGTCCCGATTTACCCGGCAAGCTGAATTTCAACATAGCCACCCATGGGTTGGGGTTTGACGGCAACGGAGATTTCTCTGTTGAAGTGCGGGACCTCGGCGGCCGGCTGCGCGGCGTACCCGCCAGTGGCGGCGGCAAAGTGCTGCGCAGCGGCACTATGTGGCAATTCGACAAACTGCGCGTCAGCCTGGGCGGAACCAATCTCGCCGTCGATGGCCGGGTAAACGACGAGTTCGACCTACGCTTTGCGGTCTCGGCCAAAGACTTGAGTCTGTTGTCACCCGAGAGCCGGGGTCAGTTCGAAGGTAACGGCACCATCCGGGGGACACTCGCGGAGCCGACCATTGCAGCGAACATTCACGGCAATGGCATCCAGCATGAAGGAATTACTGTTGCGGATCTCGACGCGGACATCGACTTCGATCCGAGCCCCCAGTATGAATCCAAGATCGACGCGCGCATGCGCAATCTCGTCTACCAGGAGCGCAAACTCGACAATCTCACTTTCAAGCTCAACGGCAAGCCCAGCAACTTTGCTGTCAGGTTGGATATGGCAGGCTTGGGTATATCGCTGAGCGCGCAGGGCAACGGGCCATTCAACGACGGCGCCTGGAACGGTCAACTGCATTCCGTGGATATTGCCGGCACGCAATCCGTGCGGCTGAAGCTCGAGCGGCCGGTCGGCCTGCTCGTATCAGCCAATGCCATCCGAGCGGAATGGATGTGCATGGTCGGTCAGCCGGGCAGCGTGTGCGCCGATGGTGAATGGACTCCCAAGCAATGGAACGCCACCCTGACCGCGAACCAGATGCCGTTGGCCACGTTTACCGCCGGCCTCACGCGCGCGGTGGACTACAGCGGTCAAATCAACTTCGTGGCGCGGATCGCGGCCGTGGGTCAGGACCCTCCGCAAGGCTCCGTGCGGATTGATCTCACGGATGCCGAGCTGTCACACAAATTGTCCAGCGGGCGCATCAGTCATTCCAAAATCGGCTCCGGCTTCATCACCGTCAACGCGAACCGGCAGGCCGTCAGTGGCCAGGTTGGGTTGGAATCCGGCGACGTTGGAACTATCAGGGGCACACTCGTTGCGCAGCGCAATGCTGATGACTGGCAAGCGATGCCGGTGCAAGGCGAGATTCACGCCCATACGGATCAGCTGGGCCTGATCACCCTGTACGTCCCAGATATCGACCGTGCCTCAGGTCACCTGGATGGCGATATGAAATTCGCCGGAACGCTGGGCACGCCGCTCGTGGACGGTGATCTGAAGATCTCCGACGGCGAGATCGACTACTACCAGGTCAATCTCGGGTTGTGCTAGCTCGCCTTCGACGCCAAGTTGACCGATAACGGAGTCGACTTCAATGGCTCCACGCGCCTCGGTTCCGGGATTGCCAAGGCGAAAGGCCGCCTCGAATGGCGAAATTCGCTTCCCTACGGCAAGGTCACCGTCGAGGGCACGAACCTGCGCGTCACCGATGTCCCCGAAGCGCAGATCGACGCCTCGCCCAATCTCGACTTTGATATCAACGGCCGCAGAATACAGGTCACCGGCGTCGTCACGGTCCCCTATGCCAAGATCGTCCCCGCTGACCTTACGGGTGCGGTCCGCCCATCGTCAGACGAGGTGATCGTCGGCCAGGAGCAGACAGACCCGTTGAAGCGCTTCGAAGTCGTCAGCACGATCACTCTGAGCCTGGCCGACCGTGTGAGTATCGATACTACCGGCCTCACCGGGAGACTGGCCGGCAACATCACGGTGCGAAGTGGCTACGACAAGGTCACCAGCGCAACCGGCGAGCTCAACATCGAGCAGGGCAAATACACCGCCTACGCGCGCAAACTCGACATTCAACGCGGCCGGCTGATCTTCACCGGTGGCCCTATCGGCAACCCGGGCATTGATATCCGCGCAATCAAGGTGTTCCCCGATGTAACCGCCGGCGTGAACGTGCGCGGCACGTTGCTCCAGCCGCGCATCAGCTTCTTCTCCGACCCCTCGCTCACGCAATCGCAGATAGTTTCCCTGATCCTCGCGGGCGGCTCCCTCGAGTCCGCCCAGAACCGCCAGGCCGGCGCCGGCAACGAGCTCCTCGCCCAGGGCGGCGCCATTCTCGCCCAGCAGCTCGGCTCGCATGTTGGAATCGAAGACGTGAGCCTCGAGTCCGACCTCACCAACGAGACCTCGCTGGTGTTGGGGCGCTACCTCTCCCCGCGCCTCTATGTCAGCTATGGAATCGCACTCACGCAACAGCTCAACGTGCTCAAATTACGCTACAGCCTCGGTGATCGCTGGACGATCAAGACGGAAGTAGGGACGGCTCGCGGGGCCGATTTGTTCTATACGATTCAGAAGTAACCTTCGCTCCAGGCGCCACATGTGCCTTGACAGATATATACCTGTAGGGGTATATACATGGCATGGAATCAGCGTTTTCAATCATTGCCGAGCCGAGCCGCCGAGCCATCCTGAATCTGCTCGCCTCCGCGGAGCAATCCTTAGGTGATATTGAAGAGCAGCTGCGAATGTCGCAGCCCTCGGTGTCCAAACACCTGCGCGTGTTGCGCGAGGCGGGCTTCGTGGAGTCGCGCGTCGATGCACAGCGGCGTCTTTACCGGATCAGGCACGAGCCACTCATGGAGGTGGACGCCTGGCTCGCTCCGTTCCGCCGCTTCTGGTCGGGCCACGTCGACGCTCTCGAGCGTCACCTCGATCGTATAAACCCAGCACCACATCGGAAGGGGAAAAAGCGATGAGCAGCCGTGAGAGCTACAAGCCGGGCCCAGCCGCGGGAGCCGAGGTTCGCAAGGATGGGGAGAAGTGGACACTCATTGTCGTCCGCGAGCTGCATCATCCGCCAGCGTTGGTTTGGCAGGCGCTGACGGATCCCGCACAGCTCCGTGAATGGGCGCCATTCGACGCTGATGGAAGCCTCGCCTCGGTCGGCTCAGTCAAGCTCACGACGGTCGGAGCGCCGAAACCGCTGACCACCGAGACGCAGGTGACGCGCGCTGACGCCCCGAAGCTGCTCGAGTACAATTGGGGCGACCAACATATCCGCTGGGAGCTGGAGCCACTCAGCGGCGGCACGCGCCTCACGCTCTGGCACAACATCGATCGCCGTTTCATATCGATGGGTGCGGCCGGCTGGCACATCTGCCTCGATGTGCTCGATCGGCTGCTTGCCGGCGAGCCCCTCGGGCGAATCGTTGCCGGCGACGCGATGAAGTTCGAGTGGCCACGCTTGAATACGGAGTACGCGAAACAATTCGGTGTCGAGGCGCCGGTGTGGCCGCCCAAGACGGCCCCGAAAGAGTGAGGAGGCGAAACGCGCATGAAAAAGAGCGAGTCGGCGAAAAGCGAGTCCCCTGAAGGCGAGTCTCCTGCTCGGCTGATAGACGCGAGAATCAAGGAGTTGGGCGACTGGCGGGGCAAGATGCTCAGCCGCCTGCGTGCCCTGGTCAAGGAAGCCGATCCCGAAGTCGTCGAGGAGTGGAAGTGGCGCGGGGTTCCGGTGTGGGAGCACGACGGAATCATCTGCACAGGCGAGACTTACAAGAGCGTCGTGAAGATGACCTTCGCCAAAGGGGCGGCTCTGAAAGATCCTGCGCGCCTTTTCAACTCCAGTCTGGAGGGGAGCACGAGGCGTGCCATCGACTTCCACGAGGACGAGAAGATAAACGAGGAAGCGTTGAAGACTCTCGTGCGCGCGGCCGTGGCCCTGAACAAGTCCAAATCCAAACGCTGATCCACGGAGTCAACATACCCTCACACCAATACCACCAACAAATCCTTCGCATCCACCTGCTGCCCCGGCCGCGCCAGCACCTCAGCGACCTCCCCGTCGGTCTCGGCCCGAACGGCAGTCTCCATCTTCATTGCCTCGAGTGTGGCGAGCACGTCACCTCGTGCAACCTTGCGCCCGACAGTCACCGCAATTGTGGCAATGGTCCCCGGCATCGGCGCACCCACGTG
>Ga0105247_10002913_pt1 | contig 11388 bp, 10 predicted proteins | sample KBSS24metaG_FD_81519 | JGI IMG/M metagenome (GOLD analysis project Ga0105247, IMG submission 81519) | Switchgrass rhizosphere microbial communities from Kellogg Biological Station, Michigan, USA - KBS S2-4 metaG | ecosystem: Host-associated > Plants > Roots > Rhizosphere > Soil | place...
CATCCCGCTCTTCGTGGTGCTGATCCTCTACGCATCCGGTGCGAAGCTTGCCATCGTGCGCAATGACAGCGCGGAAACGGTCGAGGTCGCGGCGGTCGTGCATAGTGGCGCCGCCGTCGAGCGAACCTCGGTCAAGACGATCGATCCGCACCGGCTGGGCTGGATCGTGTTCACGCCGCGCCTTCAGGGTGGGCTCACGATCTTCTGCAAGGGCAGCACGATGTTTGCGTCGAAAGCGATCAGTTCGGTCGCAGACGGAACGCCCGCCTATTCGGACACGACCTTCGAAACCTGCAATCTGCCGCCGCATTTCGACAAGCCGTCCTGAGAACAAACTCCCGCCACAACCTTGGGGTAGCGTCGTCTCGGTGCCGCCCGGGAGGTGTGCATGCGCGCTTCGATATTGTCCCTTGGAGCTTGTGCGGTTCTCGTTTCGGGGTCCGCGTTTGCGGCAACGTTGTCCACCAGCTGGGGCAAGGTTGATGTCTCGTTCACCCAGTATCGCGCCGATTCCCAAGCCTGCGCGGAGCAGGGACTCGACACCGCGCTCCAGCAGCACGCCGGAAACTGGGAATCGCAGGGCATCCAGAATTCGCCGGAAGACTATTTGCGAACATTCCAGTCACGCGCACTCGACAAGCGCCACGCGCAGATCACCGAGGGCCAAATCGCGCTCGACGATTGCCTGATCCGGCTGGGCTATCGCAAGTTTCGCCTGACGGAGGCACAGCACGCGCATCTGAATGCGCTGGCGCCAGGCTCCGACGCGCGGCAGAAATATCTCTACGGCCTCGCCAGTGATCCGGCCGTGCTCGCCGCGCAGGGGTTCTAGCGCCTGCAAAGTGCTTCCAGAGCTACCTTTGAAACCTGTAGTCTCCTGCTGCACCACACGTAGCCAAGAGCGCCATGAAAACGAAGACCGAAGCGAAAGCCGAAAAAGATGCCGTCGTGCCGTCCAAACGGATCGACGGCAGGATACGGGAGCTTGGCGATTGGCGCGGCGAGATGCTTGCGCGCGTTCGCGCACTCATCCACGACGCCGATCCGGACGTCGTCGAAGAATGGAAGTGGCGCGGTGTTCCGGTGTGGGAACATGACGGTATCCTCTGCACCGGCGAGACCTACAAGGCGGTCGTGAAGCTGACCTTTGCTCATGGGGCGGCGCTCAAGGATCCGGCCGGTCTTTTCAATTCCAGCCTGGAAGGCAATGTCCGGCGCGCGATCGATATCCGTGAGGGTGAGAAGCTCAACGAGAAAGCCCTAAAAGCGCTTATCCGCGCTGCCGTTGACTTCAATCAAAGCAAGGCGAAGAAGAAAAAGACCGTGCGTTGACGCCGTGAGCGTGGCTGGTGCTAGTGCCTCGGCGGATTGTCGGTCAGCTTGGCCTTTTGCGTCGGGTGCTCCGCCATCGCGACAGCAGGGACCACTCGTATTGCGGCGCCACCACTGACATGCGTATCGGCAACCCCCACATCCAGCTTCACGATCGTGCTGGAATCAAAGGACAGTTGCTGCCAGTCGACCTGTATCTGGTTGGCGGTAAAGCTGACACGGCTATTGTCGAACCCAGCCATGTTGGTCGCGGAGTCGATTTTGACGTACAATATCCGGCCGGGCGATGTCATGTTTATCGCGACGCCGCTATGGATCGTGGGAGGCAGCGACAGATCCGATTTGCTCCACTGGCCACCGGAGCCGGAGGGCGAATAATCGAACGTGATTGAATGCTTGTCCGTGACGATGTTGAAAAAGCCGGTGAACGTGCCGCAAGTCGTCTGTGCGCTCTGGACGTTGCATTGGCCTGGGCTGCCGAGGCCGTTGTATGCGGAGCCATAGACGTAATACTGCCAACCCAGCGCTGCGCCCACCCAGCCGCCCGCTTCGGCCGCGCCGGCGGCGAGCACTGCCATTGCCCCAATTGTAATAAGGGCGACCGCGACACGCATGCATGCACGCACCAGCATGTTTCCCTCCGCTCCTCGGCGTCAGCAAATCACTTCGCGAAGGGATTATCGCATATTTCCAGGGAAGATAGACGCGAATTCTGTATGCGAGCCTCTCTCCGGGAACGGTTCCCTACTCCAGCAGCCGCTCCACGTCGTCGGTCATGCCCGCGATATCATCGGTCGAGGTCGTGACGAGGCGTGCGCGGCCCGAGCGGTCGAAGAAAAACACCGAGTTGGAATGCATCACGGTGTAGGGATGGCCGGGCGATTCCTTCGTCACGCTGAAGAGCACACGATAGCGCCGTGTCAGCGCCGCCAGTCCGTTGGGCGGACCGCTGAGGCCGTCGATCTGCTTGGCGAAGCTGCGCACATAGGCGCTTAAGACCGGAAGCGTGTCGCGGTCCGGATCGACGCTGACGAACAGCACCGAGACTTCATAGGCCCGGGTGTCGAGCCGCTTCAGAACCTCGGAAAGATTGGCAAGCGTGGTGGGGCAGATGTCGGGGCAGTGCGTGTAGCCGAAATAGAGGATCACCACGCGGCCGCGATAACTCTCCGCGGTGACGACCTGGCCGTCATTGGCGCGGACCATGTGGAATGTGAGCTTGGGCATCGCGCCGGTGATGTCTGTCGCGTGCCAGGGCTTGCCGCTGTCGTCGCAGGCCGCAAGCAGCAGGCAGATCATGAGTGCGGTGAGGCGGCTGAGCGCGGCTGTCATGCCGCCCGCATAGCATGGCCGGGCACCCGCGCGAAGCTGTGACCAAAAACCACTGGATGATGCGATGAGCTTGGGGCCATTGTCGCCGCCGATGACGGAAACCCGACGCGCCTGGTCCGCTTATGCCGCGCTGCTCGCGCTCGGCGGCGTCCTGTACGTCGTCTGCCGTCTCTTCCCCGCCGACCTGCCGTTCTGGATGCCGTGGGAATTTTCCTGGCCGGTGTTTCTGATTACGGCCCTGTCGCTGGCGTGGTTTTTTCGCGGACTGAAGCAGGTTCGGCCAGAGGAGCGTCCGGCGGCCTGGCGCATCGCGTGTTTTCTGCTCGGCGTCGCGATGGACTACGCGGTTCTGCAGACCCACATCGACTTCTATGCGCAGCACATGTTCTTCGTGCATCGCTGGGCGCACTTCGTGCTGCACCATCTGGGCGCGTTCCTGATCGCGCTCGGAGTGGCGGGCCCCGCGATCCGTGCCGGCATGCCGGGCTTCCTCCGGCCACTTCTCGATGCGCGCCCCGTGCAACGCACGATCGATGTCATGCAGCATCCGGCGGTGGCGCCGGCGCTGTTCGTGGGGCTGCTCTATTTCTGGCTGATCCCAGCGATCCATACCCGCGTGATGCTGGATGCCAACCTCTACGACGTCATGAACTGGACGATGGCGGTCAACGGCATCTTCTTCTGGTCACTGATCCTGGATCCGCGTCCGAAGCCGCCGGCGCGGCTGTCCAGTCTGGGCCGTGGCGCACTCATTCTCTTGATCGAGCTGCCGCAAATGGCCCTGGGTGCCATTCTCTCGCTCTCGATGACGGACTATTATCCGGTCTACACGATCTGCGGGCGCATCTTCGATATGACGGCGCTGAACGATCAGCATTATGGTGGCCTGATCATCTGGCTGCCGGGAACGCTCACGAGTTTTGCCGCCATGATCGCGGTGCTGGTCGTGATGCGGATCAACGAGGAAAGGGAAGAACGTGCGCGTCAGGGGATTTGAAATCGTACTCGCTGCAACGGTGATGGCAGTACCGGCTTTCGCAAGCGATGTGCAGGTGAATGACGCCTGGTTTCGTTCCTTGCCCGCAAACGTGCCGGCAGGCGGATACTTTGTGCTGCACAATTCCGGCGCCCAGGAAATCTCACTGACAGGCGTGCAATCGCCCGCCTGCTCAATGCTGATGCTGCATAGAAGTACAGAGTCCGGCGGCATGAGCAGTATGGAGGATGTTGCGAGCGTGCCGGTGGCCGCAGGCGAAATGGTGAAGTTCGCGCCGGGCGGCTACCACCTGATGTGCATGAACCCAACGCCTGCGATGAAGCCCGGCAACAGCGTTCCCGTGACGCTCAAATTCTCCGACGGCAGTAAGGCCGTGGTGAGCTTCGCCGTCCGCAACGCGCGCGGGCAATAGCGTCAGGCTTCAGCCGCAGCTTCCGCCCCCGCCGGTAGCGGCGAAGGTGAGGGCGCGTCGGTCTCTGCCATGCCTAAAGCCTCGTTCGGCGTCCCCGCTTCCGCAAGAACCATCTCCGTGACGCCCGCCGTCGCGGTGGCATAGCTGTGGCCTACTTCTTCCATAAACCGAATGCGTGAAAGCATATCGCCTTCGCGGCACACCATAAACGCTTTGAGTCCAATACCGATCGTGCGGGTGTCCCGCCCCTCGGTAAGCTTGGCGAGTGACGTCATGGTCGACTGGTCAACATTGAGCGTGATGGTTTGATCTTTGATCTGGTTCGGAGACACGCTGAGACGCAGTATCGTGTCCCGCCCGGGTTGGACGATAAACGCCTGCGAGGCTTCGCCGTTTACCTCCATGCGAACCCTGCTGCCTTCGCGGTGGCCGCTGAATTGAATCTGGACGAAGACTTCGCCCGTACCCGCTGTCAGGTCTTCTTGGTCCAGGTTGAACGCCAATTGGAATGTACGTCGTGCTGTCCAACCGCCCCAATCCTCTGGCGAATGCCAGCCATTACCGGCGCGAACAGCCTCGCAGCGGGCGAAGTCTACCGGATTGCGCATCGCCCGGTCGGTGCCGAGCCAATAGATCTTGCCGAAGTCGATGACACCGCTACGTGCAGGCTTTTCCCCGGGCGTGGCCGACTTCTTGGCAATGGCCTTTTCGATATCGATGTAAATTTCGTGCCACGGTCTCACCGGCGGCTGGCTGGCGATGAGCTTTTCCTGCTTGGCGAGCACGTCCGGGCGTGTCAGCAGGTTTCGCATGACTTTGAGTAAGCTCGCCTCGGAATTCGAATCGAAGAAGATCGCGTGCTTTCCACCCGATTCGGTCAGTGCGGAATTGCGCGCGATCACCGGCACCTTTCCGTAGGAAAGACTCTCGGTGACCGGCAGACCCCAGCCTTCGTAATGGCTGTTGTAAACGGTAAAGGCAGCGCCCTGATAAAGCGCCTGCAGGTCGGCGTCCGAGGCGTCGTTCAGGACCTTGAGCTTGCCGTCAAGGTAATCGGTCTTGCGGATGAAATCGGTGACCTGTTCGCTGTGCCAGCCCATCTTGCCGGCAAACACCAGCGTCGGAACCTTGCCGCTGCCAAGTTCTGCGAGCAGCCGCCGCCACACGGAAAGAACCATGAGATGGTTTTTCCTCGGCTCGATCGTGCCGACGAACAGGGCATATTTCGTGTGGAGCAGGGCCTGGACGTCCTGTGAAATCTCGGACGCATCCTCGAAGAGCAGGGAGAAATCGCCATTCGGATGGACGACTTCGCACTCGACCGGTTGGTCCGAAAAGCGTGCGATCGCCTTGGCGAAGTCCTTCTTGGTGTTCTGCGCGTTGGCGAGCACGAGATCGGCGTGCATGTTCACGCCCGCGATCCAGCGCGTATAGACGTTCGTGGTCGTGCCTTCGCAGAATTCCGGCAACAGCAACGGAATTGTGTCGTGTACGAAGGCGACGTAGTGCACGCCGTACAGGCGCTTCGCCTCGCGGACCGCGACGAAGTAGTTGGGAACACCCCAAGGGGAGCCAAGATTGACAATCGTGCTGCCTGGCACAAAGCCCAGAGCAGGGGCGGTGCTCAGGTTCTTGAGCAGGTCGTCGAGTGCTTTCCGCCAGCTTTCATCGGAATGATCCGCGCCTTCGCGCGAAAGCATGACAGCGAACTGGAAGTCCTTGGCCTCTACCGCCTTCCAGGTTCCGGTCGAAGCGTCAACGGCGCAAAGACCGATATCGCGCCCCGCTCCGTCGCCGAGAGCAGCCTCCGTGACCGCCAGGCTGATGCGCTGGATGCCAGTCGGCGTACGGTTGTCACGGAAATAGACGAGCAGGTCGGTGATATCGAAATAGAGCACCGGATCTCGCGCCGCGGAGGATTTTGCGCCGCGCACGAGACTCGAAGGACGCGCCCTCATGCCAAGCCGTTTCAATTCGGAGATCGCGTCCGTCAGCATCGGATCGATTTCAAGCGCACGGCGATACATTTCCACCGCACCCGCCTTGTTTTCCATGAGCTTCAGGAGATGTCCGAGCTGCAAATGGGTGTCGGCGTTTTCGGGTTCTATCTCGAGAGCCTTCTCGTAGGCCTTCTGTGCCTGTTCTCTTTTGCCCGCCTCTTTCAGCATGTGCCCGTACTGGACCCAGATGGCAGCCCTCTCCGGCGCGATCTCGACCACCGCCGCATAGCCCTCGGCCGCAATTGTCCACAACTTATCGTCGCGGGCATCGTCGGCACGCCTTAAGAGGGAACTGATCTCTTGCTGCTTCGCCGTGGGCGCTGCTGCTCCAGCCCCCTGCTGTGCGGTTTCAGCGCGAACGTCTTTGATGGCCGAACTCATGGGCTCAACATCTCTTTGTTTATTTTCGGAAATCCCGCTGTACAAAGTATCGTAAAGGCAGCGTTTCTTGTCAAACATCTCCTGCAACTTGGACGCAATGCCAGCTTCTGCTGGCTAATGTGACGTTACAGCGCGCTGTCGCGACACGGCGGCGCTTGAACACGCTGCCTCGTTCCTTACAAAACAGTTTGTCGCTTACAAAACAGTTTTGTGTCATACGCCACGCGGAGGTTGTATTTTCCGGCGCAGAGCGGCCTTGTTGGATCGGCGTTGGAGAATGGCGCGAGAGTGTTCGGCAGCTGAGGAGCAGCTTTAGCAGAGATGAAGTCTATTTTCTCGGTATCGCAGCCGCGGGCCGGTCATCATGTCATGGAGATGATGATGCGCGCGGCGCTGGGACCGGCGTTCCGTTACTGTGAGTTCTACACCGAACCCAATTGCTGCCAGGCAATCCCCTGCGCGCGCATCGGCGAGTTTGCATCGGCCGGCTATGCGCTCTTCATGCAGAAGAGCCACGATCATCAGCTGACCGATCCAATCCCGCGAACGAGCGATCTCATTCTCGTGCAAATCCGCGAACCGACCCTTCGCGCGATGTCCAACTACGAGCTTGATCTGGAATCCCAGAAACGGCAGCACTCGCTTCCATACCTGCAGCTATGGCTCGCAAGCGAGGTGGTCTACCAGGTCGATTTCTGGCGTAAGTGGCTGGAGCCCCCGCTCGAGCACCGGCTGATCCTGCGATACGAAGATTTCCTCGCCGAGCCCGCGGAGTCGTTCAAGGCCGTGTTCAGCGCACTTGGCGAAGAGCTGGATGAGGCCGCACTCGCGCGGGCGGTCGGCGAGGTCAAGGTTTCGTCGAGAGATCGCTCGACGCCGTTCAAAGCAAGGGAGTTCGGGAAAAGTCCGTATTTCGTGCAGGCCTACATGACGGAGTTCCTGAACCTGCTTCACGCCGAGATCGGTTACATGGGCTATCCCGTCTGGCAGGAGCCTGGCGAAGCTTCCGGGCCGGTGACATCGCTTTATCGCATCCGCCGTGCGCTCGGCGTGCAGGATTTCGCCGGCGCGCTCGCGCTTCTGGAGCGCCACGTCGCGCGCAACGACGTGACGCGCGATGTCAAGATCATGCTCGCACAGGCGATGTTCGAGGTCGGCCGTGACGAGGAAGCCCAAAGCGTGCTGAACCGGCTGATGCGTGACGAAAAGGACTATTTCGATCCGTATATGCTTCTCGCGCAGCGTGCCTACAAGGCTGACGAGATCGAAGAGGCCCGCGTGTTCGTGCGCGAGGGTATCGACAAGACGGACCAGCTCCCGCGCGCGCGGGATTTCCTGCAACGAAATGGCTACGATCCCGAGCTTCTGGCGGAACTTCCCGAAATCGAAAGGCCGTCGGTTACGCCCGACGCTGTGGCGGAGGGGTTCCGGTGGATTTTGGGAAGGCGGCCCGAGAACGACGCCGTCATCGAAAATCACATCCGCTGCCAGGACGATGCCGACCTCAGAAGCACGCTGCTTCGGTCTCCGGAGTTCGGCACATTTTATGAGCAGTTGCGCGCCGGTGAGGCGGCCGACCCTCCGGCCAATGAACAGCCGCTGACACTGGAGGACGCAATTTCGGCGCTCTACTGGCTCCTCGGCCGCAAGCCACGCTCGCGCAACGAGATCCAATCCCTCCAGGAATCACCGACGCCGGAAGCGCTGCGCAGGAAACTGCTCGTGGGCGAGGATTTTCGACAGCTTTATGAAGGAACGGCCCGGCGTCGTTGAGATGCGGCTGTCGATTGTGATTCGCGTCGTCTAAGGCTAGGAAGCACCAGCGCCAGCCTGACGGCTGGCGTTTGCGCGATTTCACAGCTGGGTTCCTATGACGAGCGGCACACCACAAGATCCGAAAATCCTTGTCGGGGCATCGATCCCCCGTTCCGGCCATCATTTCCTGCAGAACCTGCTGACGTCCTACTACGGCCAGGACATGCACTACTGCGAGTTCTACACCCCCCCTGGGTGCTGCAAGTCCATTCCCTGCACCATGCGTGGGAACTACCGCGTCATCTTTCAGAAGAGCCATGATCGCGACCTGAAAGTGCCAACCGATATCGGCGATGCGCTCTATCTGATTCAGTACCGCCATCCCGTGCCGGAAGCCTTGTCGGACCGCGAACTGGAACTCAGGGATGGGCTGGGACGGCGCAATCTCGCCTATCGGGCGACGCGCGACAATTACGCGTATTGGCTCGCGACCAAGGCGATCTACTACCGCAAATTCCATGACAAATGGATGGCCAAGAGAACGCGAAACGCGGTCTATATGGACTATCCGGATCTGTCGAAGGATCCGGAGGCGATGATCCGTCCCGTCATCAGTTGGGCTTCCGGCTCAGTCGACGAAGCGCGGCTGGCGCAGGTGATCGGACAGGCGAGTTCCACGCGCGTGAGCGTGCCGCAGACTGCCGATGCCAAGGCCGAGGGGAAGGTCTTCAAGCAACGGGTGATTCAGGAGAGCCCGCACTTCGATGCCGAATTGCTTGGCGCATTTGAGGCGTGGATTCTGGAGCGGACTCCGGCTTTCGGATACAGCCGCGAACTGAGCGGATCCTATCAGGACAGCATGATTTATGGTCTGATCCTGCTCAATGATCCGGAAGAGCCGCTGCCGGAAGGCGAGCGCAACCGCTTCGAAGCCGTGGCCAAGCGCGCCGGCGATCATCCGGAGGTCCAGCGCCGCATCGTCCAGCGTTCGATCAAGGACGGAGATGCCGCCGGCACGGTGAAGCGTCTCGAGGCGATGATCCACCACAGCCCGTTCTTCACGCCGGCCTATCGCCTTCTGTTCTCGACCTGCAAAAAGGCCGATATCCCGGTTCCGGAGTCGGTCCTCACGCCGGATGCGGTGATGGCGTGCTCCGACAATGCCGCGCTGCTCACCGATCTCGGTCAGGCCCTTCTGGACAAGAATATGCTGGTCAATGCCGTGACCGCGCTCTCGCTCGCGACAATCATCACGCCGGACTATCCGCGCGCCCATCATTTCCTGGCCCTGGCGCTGTCGCAGGAAAAACGTTGGGGACAGGCGCGGCAATATGCGGAGAAGGCCGTGGCGCTCGACGGCGAAAACAAGTCCAGCGCCAAACTTCTGAGCACGCTGCAACGGCGCGCATAACGCTTGCCGGACATGCTCGCCAACCTGCTGCTGCTCCTGGTGCTCGGTCTGGCTGTGGGAAGCTTTCTGGGCGTACTTGTGGTTCGTCTACCAAGGAGAGAACCCGTAATTCTTGCACGATCCGCGTGTCCTCATTGTGGGCACGAGCTTACCGCGACCGAACTGATCCCGGTCGTAAGTTGGCTCATCCAACTGCGTCGATGTCGCACGTGCAAAGCGAAACTTTCAGGCTTCTACCCGGCCATCGAGCTGGCGGCCGCGGCGATTGCCATTGCGTCTGGCTGGCTGTTTTCGGGCTTTTGGATTGTTGCCGGGTGTTTCGCCGGCTGGGGAATTCTCGCGTTTGCGGCATGGCAATTCAGTAACTACCGCTCGGACGCAAGATTGTAGGGTCATGGCAGTTTTGATACAGAGTTTCGTCGCCTGGGGAGGCGTTGTCGGAGGCTGGTTCAAGGAATGGATAATGTGGATGCCGGAGAACGGCTGAAGGACGTGTCTGCAAAACACGAAGAGGGACTGGTTCAGGAACTGACCGACGAAATCGCATCGTTGAATCGCGAACTGGTTGCGCTGAAAAGCGAAGTCGCCGCGCTCTCCGATTTCCGATCTTCGCGTGGGCTTGTTCTCGAGCCGCCGACGGTCAAGGCCGGCCCATCGCTTCCGCGAACGGTAATGATCGATGCCAATCAGATGCTGCGGCCGCATGACGGGTTTTACGGCGTCGAGCACACGTCGGACGGAACGCCATTTCGCTGGACCGGACCGTCCGTCCAATTCTGCTTCAATGTTTATGTCGATCGCAGCAACGGTGCGGATTTGCGCTTGTTTGCATTGACCAGCATCGATTTCGAGATTCAGAAGAAGATTGTCTTGATCGCCGACGGTGAAACGCTGCCGGTGATCGTCGAACCGGATAGCGGAGGGTTCGCAGTGACGGCGTTCCTTCCGGCGCGCGCGGATCAGGGCTCCACGGGCCTGGTGTTTGTGCTTCCGGCGGTGCTCCCGCCGCCCGGCGGTGCGGATGGCCGTGTTCTCGGCCTTGCGTTTGGCCGCCTGTCCATCATTGCCCGCAAAGCCGAGGCGACGGATAGCAGTCCGGACTGCATGGCAGCACAATAGGTATTCAAAGGATACGATATCCCTCGGTCTCGCGCAGACGCTTGGGAAATCGTAACTATCATGACCATGCCAAACATAACAGCCGCGATCTGCACCTATAACCGCTACGACACGCTGGCCAAGGCCATTGTCAGCCTCACGCATCAGAGTCTGCCTGACGATCGGTTCGAGATCATCGTCGTGGACAATTCACCGGATCACGGACGCTCGCTCGAGATCTCGGAAGATTTCGATGAAATCCCAAATCTGAAGTGGATTGTTGAAAAGACCCAGGGCCTTTCGAACGCGCGCAACGTCGCCACGGCAAACGCAACTGCGCCTCTCATCGCGTTCATGGATGACGACGCGATTGCTTCTCCGTCCTGGCTGGACAAGCTGGCCGGTGCCTTCGTGCAATTCGGCGAGCATGCGAACATGGCGGGCGGACGCGTCGATCCGCTCTGGGGTGCTCCACGGCCTCATTGGCTGGCCGACGATCTTCTGGGCTTCGTATCGGTCGTCGACTGGGGTGGGATCACGCGCTTTGCTGGAAAGGACGAGTGGGTCGCGGGCACCAATGTCGCGTTTCGTGTCGACGCACTGAAAGACGCCGGCGGCTTCTCCCCCAATCTGGGCCGCACTGGCAGCGGGCATTCGCTGCTATCGAATG
>Ga0105247_10002918_pt1 | contig 11374 bp, 10 predicted proteins | sample KBSS24metaG_FD_81519 | JGI IMG/M metagenome (GOLD analysis project Ga0105247, IMG submission 81519) | Switchgrass rhizosphere microbial communities from Kellogg Biological Station, Michigan, USA - KBS S2-4 metaG | ecosystem: Host-associated > Plants > Roots > Rhizosphere > Soil | place...
ATCTTGATTCATTGAGGATGGTGAAAGATACATACAACAAGACAGACCAAAAACTCATAAAAATTTCATCACTAAGTGTTTTAATGTGGAAAAAATTGCCCAATTATTTAAAATTCTCGTCGACCTATTCCTGCATGTCTATGATCTGTTTTCCACTTGTGTTGAAATTTCTACTGGGTCCGGTTATCTTCTCGAAAAAAATCAGAACCAAAAAACCAAACAAAATGCCAAGTTTGAAGCTAATATTGAAAAAATATTTCCGTAGCGCCAAAGCCGTAAAGAGGATGATATTGATTAATGAAAGTTTTTACTTCTTTCTTCAACCGAAGCATATTATGTATCTCGTCCCGCAACTTACCCTCACCTACTCCATGTATAACAGTTAATGATGGCTGGAGATGTGCAACAGCAAGGTCATAATACTTTTCAAAAGTCTTTAATTGCATACTAAGTATTTCAAAATTGCTGAGATGGCGCCAATCATTGGTTAATTTTTCTATGTGCAGATCAATAACACTTAATGCAGGTTCTATATGCTGCCGGACTTTTTTAGCATCATAAGGTTTATAGTTATTAATAACCGGAGCTTCCATATGCAACGCATGATCTGTTACCTTATCAGGATATTTTTCGAACAATTTATAAGAGAAGGTAGCTTCATTTTTTTCTTTTAGTTCCTTAAGTTTTGCAAATAGTTGTTTTGGTTTTAATCGCAATGAAGTTTCATAGTAATCTGCCTTCTTCTTATCAGGCTGCTTTAATGAAAATTTAAATTCAAAAGAAGGATTATCATTCATTGTTTCGAAAACAATATCATGCAGGTAAAAATCTTCGAACGGATGAAGTTCATTATTAAGATCGAAATCAGGTTTGCCAAAAAAATGAAGTTCATAGATAAAATTATATGAGTAGCTTGTTTGATTGAGTAAATGCAGTTTGAGCTCCTTAACAATTTCATCACCTAATGCATCTGTTTCTGTTACCGGCAAAAAACTTAACCAAACACCACTTTCGGCTTTTGTTTCCTGCACAGGTTTCTCTTTTCTCAGCTCGTCTATGTATTGCTTTTCTTTTTTTGAGGGAAATAATTTCTTTTCAGTAAACCGTTTGAAATAAGGAAAATCAACCTGGTCCATATAAACAGGAAATACGACACCGTCCACATCTACCATGAGCATTTTGTCGCCAAGTATATCAACTACTTTAGCTTCTTCATTGGAATGAAGAATAAGAACTATATCGCCAACCTGGTATTTCAAGCCCTATCCCTAAAGGAGAATTTAATTTAAAAGTAAACAAAGAGCAAAGTTACTGCTGCACCAATGTTTGTCGAACGAAACGTTGATATAAGATCATTTAAACTGTATTCTTTGCCAGTTTGCTATTGTAGCGTCCATAAAGAAAATAAATAAATAAGCCGACAACTAACCAAATAAGAAACCGATACCAGTTAGTATGACTTTCCTGGGCCATTAAATAAAAACAACTGATCAAACCAAGTACGGGTATTAGTGAAAGTTTATTTTTAAAAGAATAAAATGTAACCAATAATGCCACAATTAAAAATAACCATTGAGGAATGTTTGGCAGAAAAGCGTCTTTTCCTGTATAGTACAAAACTTTTTCAGGAAGACCTGTTTTTCTGATCATAGGCCGATAAGTGGTACTATAAACATTATCAAGATACGTTTTAAGGCTACCTCCAAATTCTCTATATCCCGCTGTATCCATAACAGCTATCTTTTGTTTGAGCATCAGGCTATCGGCTTCACCCAGCCTTTCATATAAACTTTCTTTTGGCATCAGCGTTTTATTTTGAAAAAATTCCTTTGTGCTATCCTTATTAAATTTCCATGTAAGAAAAATGGCAATAACTAAAAGAACAGGTAAAATAAATTGTGCATTTATATGAGGCACCCTGAATTTACTGGCAGGCCTGTCTGGTTGTTTTTGCAAAACAAGCACACCTCCGCAAACAAGAACAAAAGCAAATAAAGTCCCGATACTTGTTAATGCGAGCACAACGCTAAGATTAAGAAATAAGGCAGGTATTGCAACTACTAACCCTGTAAGAATAGTAGAGAAAGAAGGCGTACCAAACCTGGGATGGATGCGGGAAAATATTTTTGGCAATAATCCATCACGACTCATGCTCATCCAGATTCTTGGCTGGCCTAATTGAAAAACCAATAACACACTTGCAGTAGCGATGATTGCACTAACTGCTACTATTCCTGAAATAAACTTTAGTCCTCTTGCATCAAATACCATTGCTAAAGGATCTCCAACATTCAAACGGGTATAGCTAACCATACCTGTTAACACCAATGCCAGCAATACATAAAGAACAGTGCAAATAATAAGCGAATAGATCATACCGCGGGGCAGATCCCGCTGGGGATCTTTGCATTCTTCCGCTGTAGTTGAGATCGCATCAAATCCAATATAAGCAAAGAATACTGCTGATACTCCTTTTAAAATGCCCCCGATACCTGTTGGAGTAAAAGGTGACCAATTATCAGGATGAGCATAATAAGCTCCTAATACAATGATCAGGAATATCACTACTAATTTCAATCCCACCATAATATTGCTTGCTGTTCTTGATTCTTTTATTCCAACAAAAACTATTGCGGTAATAATTGCTACAATCGCCATTGCAGGTAAATCCATGATAAGATGAATACCAAATAACTGAGGTGCATTTGTCCATGCATTATTTTGTGATATTAAAGCGGGATCAAGATTTTGCAACAGCTCTCCTTTTGCAATAGCATCCGTGGCATCTTTAAATCCATGATGTGCCGTAGAATAATCCATCGTGAGCCAGTCGGCAATATGAAGATGCGCCTTATCCATCAGGTTAGTAAAATAATCGCTCCAGGAAATAGCCACGGCAATATTGCCAATAGCATATTCCATCAAAAGATCCCAGCCGATGATCCAGGCGAATATTTCTCCGAAGGCTACATAAGAATAAGTATAAGCGCTACCAGAAACGGGAACCGTAGATGCAAACTCTGCATAACATAAAGCAGCAAATCCGCAGGCAATAGCGGTAAAAATGTAAAGAAATACAACTCCCGGTCCACCATCATAAGAAGCCTTACCAATGCTGCTGAAAATACCAGCGCCGATAACAGCAGCTATTCCCATAGCAGTAAGGTCTTTTACTCCCAATACTCTTTTAAGACTGGCGGCATGTCCTTCCGCATCACTCAATCCTTGTTCTGCGTCTTTTAAAATGACATTGATCGATTTTTTTCTGAACAATGAATTTGCCATTCGTACTGGTTTTGATTCATTAAAATAGGGAAAAATTACTTGTCGGATAATATTTTTTAACAAGGTTAAACCAAGATGACGAAAATCAGATGGCGGCCCAATCTTTGTCATTCTCTCTCTTTGATGAAGAATAGATTTTTGTGAAGAAAAATAATTATATGCAAACGATTCTACAGAAAACGCACTATCCAACTTATAAGAGGCAGGTTTCGCCTGTTTCATTATGGAAAAAATTTATAGACTGGACAGACAAACAGGAAGAAAATCGGATGTTATGGGCTGCAATCGGAATAGCAGGCCATGGCTGTGCTTTTACCATATTAACCTTACTTGTGATACTATTTACAGGCAATCATTTTATCTTTTGGCCATTTGCAATCGGCGCTATGGCCATGACAGTGGTAGTTAATCTTGCAGCTTTGCCAGCAAGGATCACCATACCAATTTTCTTTTTAAGTTTAATTATAGATGCAGTGATCATTGCAATGTGTATTGCAAATGGATTTGATATTGCTGCTACTTACCGGTAATATCAGTGGTCCCGTTTGATAAGAAAATGAGCCAGTTCTTTAAGTGGCTCTTTTCTTTTGGATAATACTGCAATATCTTCAAGATGCTCCAATGCTTCATCAAGATATTTATTTTTTAACTGTAAAGCCCATTCATCCACCTTACAGTCATGAAATATATTGAGCACCCTATCAATTTTATCATTTGCATCGCCTGCCATTAAATTCATCAGTTCTTTTCGTTGGGTATTAGAAGCAGTTTCCCAGGCATGAATAAGAAGAAAAGTTTTTTTATTGGATAAAATATCGCCGCCTACCTGCTTACCAAATTTTTCGGGATCACCAAAAGCATCAAGGTAATCATCCTGCACCTGGAAGGCAACGCCCAATTTTTTTCCAAATTCATACAAAAGATTTTGATTCCTTTCACCCGCACCTCCCATTATCGAACCAACTTTTAAACTTGCAGCTAAAGCAACTGAAGTTTTTAACTCTATCATTTTTAAATAAGCATCAAGGGGAACTGTTTCCTTTTTTTCAAAGTCCATGTCTAATTGCTGGCCTTCACAAACTTCTCTCGCTGTTTTATTAAAAAGATGAAGCACCTGTGGCAGATAAGATGGGCTTATTTTATTGAGGTAATCATAGGCTACAACCAGCATTACATCACCGGCTAAAAGTGCAGTGCTTTCACCATATTTTGTATGCACGGTTTCCACACCACGACGCAATGGCGCTTTATCCATAATATCATCGTGGATCAAAGTAAAGTTGTGAAAAAGCTCAATGGCAATAGCTACATGAAATGCATCGGGATTTATTTCATCAAATAGTTCATTACCCATCAGGCAAAGAACAGGTCGTATTCTTTTGCCGCTCAGTTTTAAAAAATATTCATTGGGTTCATATAATGAAACAGGCTCGGCAGGGAAATGCCGCTTATCAAAGTGCAAGGCAAATTTCTGTGATAGCAGTTCAAATGATTGCATACGGCAAAATAAGACGAATCATTTTTTCTTTCTTGATTTTTCTTTGGGTTTTTCTTCTTTTCCTGCTTCGGTCTCTATTACCCATTCATAATCCAATTGTCTCTTCGTTAAATTAGCTGCTACTACTTTTATCCAAACCTTATCTCCCATCCGGAACTTTTTACCGCTTCTTTGTCCCACCAAACAATAATCGCTTTCAACCAATCGAAACTCATCGTATTCAAGCAAACTGTTCACTGTTATCAAACCCTCACATTTATGTAATACAGTTTCCACCCAAAAACCAAAACTTGCAACACCGCTTATCACTCCTTCGAATTCCTCTCCCAAATAGTTTTTCATGTATTGCACCTGTTTATATTTATTGGCCGCTCTTTCAGCTTCCATGGCAGCCCTTTCCCGTTCACTGCAATGTTTGCATTTATCTTCCAATTTTTTATCAATAACGATCTTCTCAGCCAGCACCTGCTCCAGGATACGATGCACCATTATATCAGGATAGCGGCGAATAGGAGATGTAAAATGACAATAATGATCAAAGCCTAATCCATAATGGCCGATATTTTCAATTGTGTACTTTGCTTTAGCCATTGTACGAATGCCCAATTGTTCCAGCACATGCTGTTCAGGTTTTCCCTGCACATCGCTCAATAGTTGATTGAATGAAGCAGCAATCGCATCCGGAGAAGATGTATCGAATTTATGTCCAAACTTTTTTGCAAAAGCAACAAATGGTAACAGCTTTTCTTCATCGGGATTATCATGTATGCGATAAGGAAATGGAACGGTCTTATTATTAAATTTTATCTTGGAAAGATTTTCAGCAACGATCCTGTTTGCAAGCAGCATAAATTCCTCAATCAGTTGGTGAGCTTCTTTGCTTTCTTTTATCATCACACCGATTGGATTTCCTTTTTCATCAAGATTAAACTTTACTTCCTGCGAGGAAAAGTTTATAGCGCCATTCTGAAAACGTCTTTTTCTCATTCGCTGTGCGAGATCATTAAATATTAGTATCTCCTCCGCATATATACCTGCCTTATTTTCTATGGTCGTTTGCACTTCTTCATAAGTAAAGCGATGATCGGAATGGATGATAGTCTTCCCCAGCCAATATTGTTTGATCTCTGCTTTGGGAGTAATTTGGAAAATAGCTGAGAATGTAAGTTTGTCTTCATGTGGTCGCAAAGAACATAATACATTGGAAATATGTTCGGGCAACATTGGATTGACACGATCCGGAAGATAAACAGAAGTTGCTCTTTGATAAGCTTCTTTATCCAATGTATTATCCGGGTCAACAAAATGAGATACATCAGCGATATGAACGCCTATCTCAAAATTTCCATTCTTTAATTTGTGAAATGATATTGCATCATCGAAATCTTTAGCGTCAAACGGATCAATGGTAAATGTGAGAGTGCTTCGAACATCTTTTCTTTTCTTTATTTCAGTATTAGAGATATTGTCAGGAATTCTTGCCGCATCTTCCAATGCTTCATCAGGAAATTGAAGCGGGAAGCCACTCTCGAGGAGTATTTCCTTCATCGCTGAGTCGTTGGAATTTTCTGCATCGAGCACACTTACCACTTCACCCAATGGTCTTTTGCCTCCTTTTTCCCATTCAATTAAACGAACTACTACCCTGTCTCTATCTTTTGCATTATTCAAATTTGAAAAAGGAATAAAAATATCAGGCATCGGTCTATCCATTTCGGGGATAAAAAAAGCAAAGCCCCGTCCCGCTGATTCGCCTGGGCGGGCTTTATTCATTTCAAGATGCCCTATAAATTCAGTACGCTTACGTTGTAATACTTCATCCACCACACCTTGGAGCCGGCGCCCTTCTGCATTTTTCAGGCTTACACGAACCGTATCGCCATGCAAGGCAGTGCCTATATCAGCCGGCCGGATCAGGATATCGGTTTTTGAATTCTCCACGATCACAAATCCCATACCCGATCTTGTAATATCCAGTATTCCTTTCAAAAACTTTCCTGAAACTATTCCGGACCTATCCTTTTTTTTCTTTGAATTTTTTCTTCCCATTATAAATCTTTAATTCTTCCTGTTAAAATGTCGAATAAAGCCTGTCACTGCTTCATTGAATAAGTCTGCTTCACCAAATAAAAAACTATGCCGTATAGGCAATACAAATAAAGAAAGCTCATTAATTGAAGTATTGAATTTTACCAACCTTACGGCATCTTTCTCTGTGGTAAGAATGATCTTATTGCTTGTCTCAATGCTTTCAAATCTTTTTTTTATATCCTTCAGATCGTCAATAGTGAAAATATGATGGTCAGCATATTGCATCATATAATAAGCCATGCTATTTTTTTCTAAAAAAGTTTTTAATGGTTTGGGGTTGGCAATACCTGTTACAAGCAAAACCTCTTTTTTTTCAGTAAGGCTTGTTTCCAGCTTTGTTGAGATATGATAAGGCTTTCCATACTCAATTGCCGTAAAAAATATTTTTTGCGATGGCAGGGGGTTTATTTCTTTTGTGATAGATTCTTTTTCTTCAACTGTTATACCGGGATAGCATTTAGTCACCACAATAATTTCAGCTCTTTTGTAATTGGATTTAAGATCCCTTAAATCGCCGGTAGGTAAATAAAAGTCACGGGTAAACAGATTATCATGATCAGTCAATAAGATATTTAATCCCGCTTGTATTGATCTGTGCTGAAAAGCATCATCCAAAATTATTACCTCAGTTCCGGGCTTATCATGCAGCAACTCTGGAATAGCCTCTAGCCTTTGTTCACCGACTGCAACAGGTATATCAGGAAATTTTAAATGAAACTGCATAGGTTCATCCCCTACTTCAAGCGCTGTTGAATTTGCGTCAGCAAGTGCATAGCCTTTTGTTTTACGTTTATATCCCCTGCTAAGCGTTGCCACATTAAAGTTAGTTTTCAACATCATCACCAAATATTCTACCATGGGTGACTTACCTGTACCACCCACTGAAAGGTTTCCTACACATATAAGAGGTAAACCAAATGAAGCTGACCGGATAAAATTTTTATCATATAGCCATTTCCGGGCAGCAATGATCAACCAATAGATCAGAGCAAAAGGCAATAAAAGAATGCGGAATGATTTGAGAAAAAAGTTAGAAAACATAAATGTTGTGCGGCGTAATGCAAAGGTCTAAAGGTACGTCAAATTCATCCTTATCTGCTATTTCATCGATTGGTTCAAAATAGCATAGACCCACTTTTATACAATCAGGGCGGCAATGAGAAAGATATTTATCATAGAAACCTCTGCCATATCCTACCCTGAAACCTTGCTTATCAAATATGAGTAGCGGTACAAGGATAAGGTCAAATGCGGTTGGCAAAAGAATATGTGTACTTATTGGCTCAGAAACATTGTAAGGTCCTTTCTCAAAAGCAGTGTCCGCATCCACCATCACGGCCTGCATAGTAACTGTATTGTTATTTATTTTAGGATAAGCGAGATGCAATGCAGGATTTTTGAATTCAAGAAAACCCGTGATCAATTCTGTGTTAGGTTCGTTATTATCCTGAATAGAACGATAAGATAAAACGGTATGTAAAAACGGAATCTCTGCTTTTTGAAATTGGATCAATAACAGATCATCCAGTTTTGTTTTTTCAGCCTCCGAAAGTTCCTCTCTTTTTTCCCGGTATATTTTCCTGGCTTCGTATTTAAGCATAGGATTATAAAAATTGTAAAAGACTTTCTTTTATATTAACCGCTTCTCTTTTGATCGTTTCTTTAGTTGTATTCTCCAGTTTAGAAATGTTCCCCAATTTAGGATAACCGCTCCATCTTACAATATCTTCTTCATAATGCATGTATTCATCATTAAATATCCATCCCACTACCCGTATATTTTTTTGCCGGCAAATCTGGGCTGTCATCAGCGAGTGGTTGATGCTCCCGAGATAATTACGACTAACAAGAATCACCCTCGCATTTAATTTACTAATAAGATCGGTTACAAATTCTTTTTCATTTAGTGGGACAAGTAAACCTCCTGCACCTTCAATAACCAATGCAGAATTGCCATTCCGATGATTATCGGAAGACAATTGGCAATAAGCAGAATAAATTTGTTCTATGGAAATTTGAATGCTTTCATTTCGTGCAGCTATATGGGGTGAAGCAGGCAATTTTAATTTGTATACTTCAGGATGGACCTTCGATTTGGCGTTTGATAAAACAGTTTTGATCCAATCCGAATCTGTTCCATTCCCATATCCGGCTTGTACAGGTTTCCAGTAATCAGCTTCCAATGCTTCGGCAACAATTGCAGAAACAAGTGTCTTACCAATGGCAGTTCCGATTCCGGTTATAAAAATTGGTGAGATCATTTATTATGACTTGTATAACTCATTTGACTCATTTCCTTCTCTTGTCTCTATAAATATAGAAAAGACTGTTGTACCATAATTACGTTCCGTTTTATAAAAAGAAATTTTTTTATAATCATTACGTGGTGTATGCTCAAGGATAAACCATCCTTTTTTATTGAGCAATTGTTTTTCAAAAATTTGTTTCGGGAGATCATCGATGCTTGTCAAAGCATATGGTGGGCCCGCAAAAATAAGATCGAATTTTTCGTGGCATTGATCAATAAATTTGAAAACATCCATTTTAACAGCTTCTATATTATTAATCTCAAATTCTTTGATTGTTTTTTTAATAAACTCATACATCGATGTATCTTTTTCAACAATAGTTAGTTCCCTGGCGCCCCGTGATGCTAATTCATAACTAATATTACCGGTGCCACCGAAAAGATCCAGCGTTTTTAATGAACTGATGTCAAGATTATTTTGAATAATATTGAAAAGCCCTTCCTTTGCTATATCTGTGGTTGGCCTTGTATGGGGCATTTTATTAGGAGGGTTAAATCTTCTACCGCCGTATTTGCCAGTTATGATGCGCATTTCGCAAGATCATTAAGCAAAGTAAAAAAATGAGCAGGATATTCGTTGTTATCAGCGATCCAGGTTGCTTCTTTTAATTCAATGTGCATAAAATATTGTTGCAGCTCCTTGAATAAAAAAGACTCTTTTTCTATCAAACCGGAAAGAGCAACTTTTACTTCACGTTGTGATAAATCCAACTGCTGGCAAACCTTTAGTAAATAATAAATCACATCTTCCGGCGATGACCACAAAAAATTCTGTGCAAGGGATAATTTATTTTCTTTACCGGCTATAACTGACAGATTATTGGTAAGTATATCCAGCGAAATACAGCCGGCAGCGTCGCAACTTTTGAGATTCCTGACCGCCAGTGAATAATTATGCCCGGTCTTCCCTGATGGAAATTTTCTTGTTATCCATTCATGTACTTCAACTGGCACTGCATATACATTATTCATTTGCCAGCCGGCAACTGCTTCTGAGATCACAAAAGAATTAATGGTGCTGCCGGTAATATTATTAAGCAGTGGCCCTGCATTATCAAGGCTATAATGTTCCGATGGGATCATGATGCTTTTTGCATAATCATAACAAATCAATATTTGAAAAAAAGAATTGTTTAATTCAGGATGAGCTGAAAAAATTGCATTGAGCGTATCAGCATTTGATGACCCGGTTGAATAGTATGCAAGCGACCCTAATCGTGATGCGTCTGCATTAGTAATAGCATAACTGAAATGTTGCTCACCAATCCTCATAGCTAAAATCGGTTGAACGACTTCGATACCTGTTGATATGGAAAATAGTTGTTTCAATTATTGAGGTGGGCTGCAATAATAGGAAAAAATAGTCATTAGCGACAAGCAAGTGTTGCCTGAATCATTAAAAAAAGGTTTTCCAATTTCGTAGGTTTGCACTCTTTTTTAAATAATGACACCTGAGCCTAATAGCAACCTACAAGTCGGGATAAGCAACAAGCAAATAATAAAAATTGCCATGCCTATCAGTCTTGCCATATTGGTGCCACAACTCAATTTCATTACTAATAATATTTTTCTTGGTCATTATAACCAGCATGCATTAGCCGTTGCAAGCATCACTGGTGTTTATTACCTCATTTTCGCCATGATCGGCTTTGGATTAAATAACGGTTTGCAAACGCTGATATCACGAAGAGCAGGAGAAAACAAGCCGGAAGAAATAGGAAAGATATTCGGCCAGGGAGTTTTTATATCATTGATCATTGCTTCTATCGGGATCATTATAACATGGCTTGTAGCGCCTCCGATTTTAAAAAATGTACTTCACTTGCCAGATACAGCCAATGATGCTATTAAGTTTTTAAAAATAAGAATATGGGGACTTCCTTTTTTATATATCTATCAAATGAGGAATGCCTTATTGGTTGGAACTAACAATAGCCGCTATCTCGTCAGTGGCACATTAGCCGAAACGATAGCCAATATTCTTTTCGATTACATCTTCATCTTTGGTCATATTGGTTTTCCTGAATTGGGGTTGAATGGGGCAGCAGTGGCCTCTATCATTGCTGAATTTACCGGAATGTTTGTAATATTCGTTGTTATACATTATAAAGGCATTACCAAACGCTTTACCTTATTCAACCATTTCAGGTGGAATAACACAAATGCAAAACTGATCCTATCCATTTCATTAC
>Ga0105247_10002923_pt1 | contig 11368 bp, 7 predicted proteins | sample KBSS24metaG_FD_81519 | JGI IMG/M metagenome (GOLD analysis project Ga0105247, IMG submission 81519) | Switchgrass rhizosphere microbial communities from Kellogg Biological Station, Michigan, USA - KBS S2-4 metaG | ecosystem: Host-associated > Plants > Roots > Rhizosphere > Soil | place...
CGTTCCCCTGCGCCCCGCGAGGCCGCGATGGGCGGCGCCCGCGCTCGTCGCCGCGGCGCTGTCGGTCGCGGCGGGGGCGCTCCTGGTCGCTCGTGCGCAGGAGGGCGACGAGCCGCTCGCGGCGTACGACCTGGTCGTCGAGGGCGGGGCTCGCGCGACGCGATCGACGGAGCCGGCCGCGGGTCCGGTCCGTATCGCGCAGGGAGGGCGGCTCTCGATCGTGCTCCGGCCGAAGGCGCCCGTGTCGCGCCCCGTCGATGCGCGCGCCTTCGTCGAGCACGGCGGCGCGATCGACCCGTGGGCGGTGCGCCCCGTGATCTCGGGCGAAGGCGTCGTGAAGATCGACGCGGACGAGGCGGCGATCGCCGCCCTCCCGCGCGGCGCCGCGCGGATCGTCGTCTTCGTCGCGAGCCCCTCGCGCGTCCCCGGCGACGCCGACGCGGCGCGCCGCGCCCAGACGTCGCCCGAGCCGGCGGTGCGGTCGGTCGCGTTCGACGCCGAGATCCGGTAGCGCGGCGCGCGGGCCGTGCCGCCGATCGGGCCTCTCTCGCGCCTCACCGGACGAGGACGCGGAGCGCGCTCCATCCCGCGCGCCGCGCGCGCCACGCCGCGATCTGCGACGCGCGGAGCGCCTCGTCGAGACCTCGCCCCGGCGCGTCCGCCTCGTAGAGCGAGCCGGCGATCGCCGGGGCGACGCCGTCGTCGACGCCGCGCGTGGCCGCGACGACCTCCTCGGCGCCGGCGACGAGGAACGCCTGCGCGAGGCCGATCCCGTCGCCGGCGTCGCGCTCGCCGTTCGACGACCGGGCCGTCTCGCAGCCCAGGAGCACGACGCGCCGCGGGGCGCGCGGGAGCGAGAGCACGTCGGCGACGGTGAGCTCGCCGTGCTCGGCGAGCGGGAGCGCGCTCTCCCACCCGTCGCGCCCCGCGTAGCGGCCGTGCCCGGCGTAGTGGAACAGCGAAGCGCCGGCGAGCGCCCGCCACACGGCGGACCCCGTCGCGGCGCGTCCCCGGAGGACGTCGACGCCAAACCGCCCGGCCTCGAGCGCGGCGCGGACGCCGTCGATCTCGGCGCGCGCCCCTTCCAGGTCCGACGTGGGATCGCCGACGACGAGGGCGCGGGCCCGCGGGAGGTCGGCGCCGTCGCCCGATCGCGCGCCGCGCTCGTCGCCGCCGTCGTCGTTCGCGGCGCCTCCTTCGCGATCGATCGGGTACACGACGGGGACGCGCGCGACGAGCGGAGCGCCGTCCCAGGGGAGCGCGTGCACGTCGATCGCCCGCGCCGCGCCGGACGCGACGACGGCGACGCGCCGCGCGCGCTCGATCTCCCGGCGGAACGGCGCGAGGAGCGCGGCGCTCAGCGCCTCGTCGGTCGCCGCGGCGTCGACCGCGCCGAGATCCTCGGCCCGCGTCGTCGTGCGCCCGTCGACGGTCGTCTGGGCGAAGGCGAGCCAGCCCGGCGCGCCGGGGAAGAACGCGAGGACCAGCTCACGTTCGGGCGGCGGCGCCGCGGTCGCGCCGTCGCCGCGCGCCCTCCCTTCGAGCACGGCGGCGAGCGCCTCGTCGAGCGCCCGCCGGGCCGCGGCCGAGCGGGCCGATCGCCGCTCGAGCGCCGCGGCGAGGGTGTCGCCGGCGAGGGACCAGTCGGCCGCCGCGTCGCGCTCGATCGCCTCGCGCTCGCGCCGGTAGTCGAAGGCGGCGCGCGCCCAGCGGTCGCGCCGCTCCGGATCGAGCGACGCCACCTCGCGATGATGGGCGAGCGACGCGAGGCTCCGCCCCCGCGCCCGGCGGAGCGCGCGGAGCGCCTCTTCGGGGCGCCCGAGCGACACGAGGAGCCGCGCGCGCCGCGCGTCGCTCCGCTCGTGCGCCGCCGCGAACCCGTCGCGCCCTTCGCCGAGCGGCACGAGCGGAGCCTGCCGATCGGCGATCGCCGCCGCCCGGGCGAGGCGCGCCGCGGCGCCCTCCGCGTCCCCGCGCTTCGCCAGCGCCTCCGCCTCCCCCTCGAGGCCGGCGCGCTCCCACTCGCCCTCGCCGAGCGCCGCGGCCCTCGCCCCGAGCGATCGATACGTGTCTAGTGCATGTTTCACGTCGCCCGTCGCCATCGCGAGATCGGCGCGCAGCGCCAGCCGCTCGAGCGCGACCGCCGCCTTCGGCGCGCCGGCGCTCGCGTCGGCCTCGGCGAGGCGATCGCGCGCCGCGGCGACGTCGCCGCGCTCGAGCTCGGCGCGGGCCAGGTCCTCGAGCGTGCTCGCGAGCCACGACGCGTCGTAGGCGTCGCGGCACCCGGCGCGGTACGTCGCGATCGCCCGCGTGAGCCACGCGCGCGGATCGACTCGCCACGGCGCGCGCTGGTGGAGCGCGACCCACCCGACGTTCGCGGCGAGGTCGCCGCGATCGCACGGGCTCACGCCGCCCGGATCGGCCGCGTCGAGCGCCAGGAGCGCGTCGAGCGCCTCGTCGGTGCGCCCGATCGCGTCGAGCTCCATCGCCGCCTGCTGCTCGGCCATCCGCGGGAGGCGCGGCATCCCGAGGCGCGTCGCGCGATCGCCCGCCTCCCGGAAGCTGCGGAGCGCGACGCGCCGGTCGCCGGTCTTGGACGCGAGCCAGCCCTCGTAATAGACGGCGCGCGCCTGGCCGTCGGGGTAGCGGCGCGACGCGTCCGAGGCGCGCGCGAGCGCGGCGCGGGCCTCGGCGAAGCGCCCGCGCCCGAGGAGCGAGAAGACGTGCGCGAACGCGTCGTCGGCGGCGTTCGACGCGCTCCCCGCGGCCTCGGCGGCGGCGCTCGATCGATCGAACCACGCGTCGGCCTCGTCGTCGTCGCCCGACGCGAGGGCGATCCGCGCGAGCGCCGCGAGCACCGGGGCGGGGTCCGCCGCGCGCTCGGCGCGAGGCAGGTCGGCGAGGAGCCGGGCGCGGGCCTCGCCGAGCTCGCCGCGATCGCGGAGCTCGCGCGCCGCGGTCACCGACGGGGGCGGCGGCGCGGCGGCGGCGAGGCGCAGGGTGAACGACGCGCCGTGGCGCGCGTGGACGGTGAGCTCCCTGGCGCCGCCCGGCACGGCGAGCGCGGCGCGCGCGCCGCCGCGGACGTCCTCGCTTTTCTCCAGGACCGCCGGCGCGCCGTCGATCTCGTACCAGGGCGCCCCCGCCGCGTCGGGGATCCACACGCGGAGCGTCGCGCCGCGATCGATCGCGCACGCGCCGTCGGCGGACACCGACGCGCAGCCGGAGAAGACGGCGCCGTCGAGGTCCGGCGCGCGCGCCGCCGTCGCGTCGGCCGCGGGGGCGCGCACCACGGCGACGAGCAGCGCGAGGGCCACGAGCCACGACGCGGAGGGGCGGCCCGCGGCGCGGCCGCTCTGGGCCGCGCGCGCTCCGGGCGAGCCCGCGGCGCGAGCGGCCCCGCCCTCGTCACTGAAGGCAGGTGTCGCAGCCGCCATGCCGCTCCTGGCAGAACGACACGAACGTGCTGTCGGTGCCGATGATCGACGACAGCGGCCCCGGCCCCTCGGCGGTGTACGTGGGGAGGATGTAGACGATACGCGAATAGCTGACGGTGCCGCAGAACACGCCGGAGTCGACGCGGACGTCGAGCCACTGCCACCCGTACGACATCACGTTCTTGAACGCGTACGAGCAGACCTGCGCGCCCCACGGGTACGGCGAGTCCTCGATGCTCGGATCGCTCGCGTAGAAGTTCGTGGGCCACCAGATCCCGCCGTACGACGGGAGATCGATGATCGGGCACTGGGCGCCCGCCGTGACCGTCAGCTCGTACCCCTGCACGCGCGACCCGCAGTCGACGCGATACTGCGGCATGATCGACATGTTCGGCGGCTTGAGCGGAGGCGGCGCCAGGCACAGCGGGCCGATCGGCACGTTCAGCACCGTGTCGGCGCGGGCCTCGCCGGTCTCGGCGGAGGGCGCGGGCGTGGGCGGCGTGCTCGAGCAGCCCGAGGCGATGACCGCCGCCGCGGTGAGGACGAGAGCGGCCGGGCGTGCGATGGACGATGTGCGCATGCCGGCGCCCATCGCACCAAGCGTGCCACCGCCCCGTTGCGCGCGATGTCCGCGATTGCGCGACGTCCGCGCATGCTGTGCGGCCGCGGCCGCGCGACCTTGCGCGCGAAGCGCAACGATCCGCGATCCACGAAGTGCACGTCGTTCACAGTCGCCGGTTCGTCGCCGGCGAGAGCGCGCGTGCGTACCGCTAGCCGCGGACGTCGAAGAGCGGCGGCACCGCGCTCGTCGCGTTGCCGAGGCGGCACTCGTCGAAGTCGCGCGCGTTGTCGGGCGGCTCCGGCCCGATGTAGACGGCGCGGGCGCGGCCCGCGCGCCGCGCCGCGGCGACGAAGCCGGCCGCGGGGTACACCGCGCCGGAGCTGCCGATCGTCACGAAGACGTCGCACGCGGAGAGCGCGTCGGCGATGAGGTCCATGTCGAAGGGCACCTCGCCGAACCAGCAGATGTGCGGCCGGAGGCGCGCGCCGCACGCGCACCGCGGGAGCGCGGCGGGGTCCATGTAAAGCGCATCATCGAAGCGCGGCGGGGACACGCAGCGCGCGCGCTCGCAGCGCGTCTTGAAGAGCTCGCCGTGCATGTGGACGACGCGGCGCGAGCCGGCGCGCTCGTGCAGCGGGTCGACGTTCTGCGTGCACAAAAAGAGGCGATCGCCGATCGCCGCCTCGAGCTTCGCGAGCGCGACGTGCGCCGCGTTCGGCGCGCACGTGGACGCCTGCGCGCGCCGCTCGGAGTAGAAGCGCCAGACCACGCCGGCGTCCCTCGCCCACCCCTCGGGCGACGCGACGTCTTCGATCCGGTGCTTCTCCCACAGCCCGTTCGCGTCGCGGAACGTGGCGATCCCGCTCTCGGCGCTGATCCCCGCGCCGGTGAGCACGAAGACCCGCGTCTCCGTGTCCACCGGGATCGGCGCGAACGTCACGAACGAGCGAGCGTTCGCCACGGCGAAGCCCTCGCGATCAGTTGCAGGTGTAATACGCGGTGTCGCACTTCTTGCTGCAGCACTGCGTGCTGTTGCCGCAGTCCTCGCCGGCGCCCTTGCACCCGGCGTCGCCCCCCGTGCTCGAGTCGCCCGTCGTCGCGTCGTGGCCGGTCGACGAGTCGGTGCCCGTCGCGGCGTCGTCCGCGCTCGCGTCGTCCGCGGCGGCGCCGTCGCCCCCGGTCGACGAGTCGTCGCCCGTCCCGGAGTCCGCGGCGGCGCCGGAGTCCGTTTGCCCGGCGTCGTTCGTATTCGTGGAGTCGCTGCTGCTGCACGCGGCGACGGGGACGGTGAGGAAGGCGCCGAGGACCAAGAGGTAGAAAGCTCGCATGCGGGGCAGTCTAGCGCGGTCCGCGGAAATGGGCCTGCCCCCCTCGCTCATTCACGCTGTCCCAAAATCGATACGAAGCGATACGAGGGATAACCGTGACCGGGACGCTCGGTCGTCGCGCCGCGTCAAATACGCCGCTCCGGCGCCTCTCGTGTGGGGTTCGAGCGCCGGCGGCCGCCCCATGCGCGCCGCGATCCGCGATCCGCGCCGTCGTTGCCGGCGCCGGATTGCATTATAAGGCCGCGCATGAAACATCTCGCCCCACGGCTCGCTCCGATCCTCCTCGTCGCCGGGAGCGCCGCGTGCGCCGCGACCCCTCCGCCCGCCGCGACCGAGCCCCAGACCGCGGCGGCCGCCGGCGCGGTGCAGGGGGTCGCGCCGCCCGCGGGAGGCCGCCACCCGTTCGGCGTCGACGACATGCTGGCGATGGAGCGGATCGAAGACCCGTCGGTGTCGCCCGACGGCAAGCTCGTCGCGTTCACCGTCGCGACGCCCGACGTCGCGGCGAACAAGACGCGGCGCGACGTGTGGCTCGCGTCGGCCGACGGGAGCTCGGTGCGCCGCCTCACGAGCGATCCGGCGGCCGACACCGGCGCGCGCTTCGCGCCCGACGGCAAGACCCTCTACTTCCTCTCGTCGCGCGGCGGCTCGTCGCAGGTGTGGAAGATCGCGGTCGACGGCGGCGAGGCGCAGAAGGTCACGTCGCTCCCGGTCGACGTCGACGGCGTCCTGCCGTTCCCCGACGGCAAGCGCCTCCTCCTCGCGATGTCGGTGTACCCCGACGCCGCGACGCTCGACGAGACCGCGAAGCGCGCCGAGGCCGAAGAGAAGAGCCCGCAGCACGTCCGCGCCTACGACGCGCTCCCCATCCGCCACTGGGACGCGTGGGACGACGGCCGGAAGAACCACCTGTTCGCCTGGAGCGACGCGGGCGCGGTCGATCTGATGAAGGGGCTCCCGTTCGACGCGCCGGGCAGGCCGTTCGGCGGGATGGAGCAGGCGGCGATCGCGAAGGACGGAAAGGAGGTCGTCTTCGCGTCGAAGATGGTCGGCCGCGAGGACGCGTGGTCGACCAACGGCGACCTGTGGATCGCGCCCGCCGACGGCAGCGCGAAGCCGCGCTCGCTCACGTCGGGGAACCTCGCCGACGACGCCCACCCGATCTTCTCGCCCGACGGCGCCCGCGTCGCGTACCTCGCGCAGGCGCGCGCCGGCTTCGAGTCCGATCGGTGGCGCGTCGTCGTGATGGACTGGAAATCGAAGACGTCGAAGGTGCTCACCGAGGGGTGGGATCGCTCGCCGCACGCCATCGCGTGGTCGAAGGACGGGCGCGCGCTCCTCGCCAGCGCCGATCACCTGGGCAAGCAGGCCCTCTTCGCGATCGACGCGTCGAGCGGCGCCGCCAGGGTCCTCGTCGACGGCGGCTCGAACCACGACGCCGCCGCCGCGGGCGGGCGCATCCTCTACCTCCACGACTCGATCAAGGGGCCGGCGGAGCTCTGGACCGCGAACGCCGACGGGCGCGGCGCGCGCGCCGTCACCCACTTCAACGACGCGCGCGTCGCCGCGACGATCGAGGGGGAGCCGGAGCAGTTCACGTTCGCCGGCGCGAAGGGCGAGAAGGTGTACGCCTGGATGATCAAGCCGGCGGGGCTCGCCGCCGGCGCGCGCGCTCCGCTCGCCGTCCTGATCCACGGCGGCCCGCAGGGGTCCTTCGGCGACCACTTCCATTACCGATGGAACCCGGGCGTCTTCGCCGGCCACGGCTACGCGACGCTGATGATCGATTTCCACGGATCGACCGGGTACGGCCAGGCGTTCACCGACGCGATCCGCGGCGACTGGGGCGGCGCGCCGTACGAGGACATCATGAAGGGCGTCGACGCGGCGCTCGCGAAGTACCCCTTCGTCGACAAGGGCCGCATGGCCGCGCTCGGCGGCTCGTACGGCGGCTACATGGTCAACTGGATCCAGGGCAACACCGATCGCTTCAAGGCGCTCGTCTGCCACGACGGGAACCTCGACGAGGCGATGGCGTATTACCAGACCGAGGAGCTCTGGTTCCCGGAGTGGGAGCACGGAAAGACCCCGTGGGAGAACCCGGAGGGCTACCAGAGACAGAGCCCGATCACCCTCGTGAAGAACTGGAAGACGCCGGAGCTCGTCATCCACGGCGCGAAGGACTTCCGCGTCGTCGACTCCCAGGGAATGTCCACGTTCACCGCGCTCCAGCGCAAAGGCGTCCCGTCGCGCTTCGTCCACTTCCCCGACGAGAACCACTGGGTCCTCAAGCCGGGCCACACGAAGCGCTGGTACCAGGAGGTCTTCGCCTGGATCGACCGGTATACCGCCCAGAAGTAGGTGTGCCCCCACGCGCAGGTGCTCGCGGGCCCGAGGCCCGCTGCGCGCCTGCGATCTCCCCCCCATCGGCGCGCGAAGACGCGCGCCCTCAGGGGGAGATGACGGGAGATGACCGCGTCGCGATCCGAAAGATCGTTACTCCGCGATCCGCACGATCATCTTCCCGACGTTCTTGCCGCGGAGCATCTCGGCGAGCGCCGACGGGAGGCGCTCGAAGCCGTCGACGATCGTCTCTCTGGCGATCAGCGAGCCGTCGCGGACCCACGGGGCGGCGACGCGGACGTACTCGTCCATGCGGTGCGTGAAATCGCGCGCGAGGACGCCGGTGATCGTCGCGCGCTGAAAGAGCAGGTGCTGGAGGAAGCGCGGGCCGAGGGCCGGCGCGTCGAGGCCGCCGTCGTACTGGCTCACCTGTCCGCAGATGACGACGCGCGCCCGGAGGGCGAGGTGCGTGATCACGGCGTCGGTGATCGCTCCGCCCACGTTGTCGAAGTAGACGTCGACGCCCGGCGTGACGCGCGCGAGCTCGGCGGCGATGACCGCCGCGTCGTCGCCCAGCGGGCGGTAGTCGATCGCCACGTCCGCGCCGAGATCGCGCACGAAGCGGCATTTCTCCGGCCCGCCGGCGATCCCGATCACGCGGCAGCCGGCGCGCTTGCCGAGCTGCACGACGATCGAGCCGACCGCGCCGGCCGCGCCCGACACGACGAGCGTGTCGCCGGGGCGGGGCCGCCCCGCCTCGTGGAGCCCGAACCACGCCGTGCGCCCCGGCATGCCGAGCGCACCGAGCGCCGTCGTCACCGGCGCGACCGCCGGATCGAGCCGCGTCACCTGCGACACGTGGCACCGCGCGTGCTCCTGCCAGCCCGTGTACGCGATCACCCAATCGCCCTCGGCGACCGCGCTCACCTCCGGGCCGACGGCGACGACGCGCGACACCACCGCGCCGCCCTGCACCGCGCCGAGCGGGTGCGGCGCCTCCCACGTGCTCCGCGCCGCTTGCTGGATCCGCATGTACGGATCGACGCTGAAATACCGCGCCGCGACGATCACCTCGCCGCGCCCGAGGTCGCCGGGCAGCTCGGTCGTGACGAGCTCGTACGTGCCCTCGTCGATCGCCCCGATCGGGCGGCGGCGATAGATCCACTGACGATTGGGGCGAGGCGCGGTCACGGCAGCGCGCCCCGGGCGACGGTGACGGTGATCCCGGAGGGGTGATCCTTCGTCCGGTACAGGCGGTGCGTCGCGGCGTGGAAGTCGGCCTCGCTGGCGCGGTAGATATCCGTGAACGTCTGCGGGTTCCGATCGACCAGCGGGAACCACGAGCTCTGGACCTGCACCATGATCTTGTGGCCCGCGCGGAACGTGTGGTTCACGTCCGGCAGCGTGAAGCGGACGAGCGCCGGCTCGTTCGGCTTGAACGGCTCGGGCCGCTCGAAGCTATTTCGGAACTTGCCGCGCATCACCTCGCCGCGCACGAGCTGCTGGTATCCGGCCATGTGCACGCCCGTCGGGTTGGGATCGGGGTCGAGCGTGTCCGCCGGGTACACGTCGACCACCTTCACGATGAAGTCGGCGTCGGTGCCGGTCGTCGACACCCACAGGCTCGCCTGGATCGGCCCGGCCAGCGTCACGTCGGACGCGAGGCCCGAGGTGGCGTACACGACCACGTCGGTGCGGCGCGCGGCGAAGCGCTGATCGTCGGTCATGTAGTCTGCGCCGGTCTCGCCGGACGGCTTCGAGCGGAACGGGACCGGCTTCGCCGGATCGCTCACCCACTGCTCGAACTCCTCGGCGCTCGCGGCCGCGCCCGCGGCGCCCGCCGGCGCGGCGACGCCGAGCCTGCCGTGCGCCTGGAACGACAGCGTCGCGGCGCGCGAGCCGGGCGGCGGCCACGCGCGGTACTGCTGCCACACGTTGGTCCCGGTCTCGAACATCCACGCCTCGGTCTTCGGCGGCGCGGGGCGACCTTTGAGGTGGTGCTGGAAGAACGGAAACTCGATCTTCTCGCGGTAGAACGCCGACGTCTTCGCGTCGAACGACACGTCGCCGAGGCGATCGCCTTCGGTGCGCACCCAGCCGCCGTGGCGCCACGGCCCCATGACGATCGACACGTCGGCGCCGGGGCTCTGCGTCTCCCAGGCCCGGTACGTGGCGAGCGCGCCCCACAGGTCCTCGGCGTCGAACCACCCGCCGACCGTCATCACCGCCGGCCTCGCGGCCTTGTAGCGCGGGCGCGGATCGCGCGCCTTCCAGAAGTCGTCGCGCGTCCCGTGGGCCGCGATGTCGTTCCAGAACGGTATTTCCCCTTTGAGATAACGGGTATTCAGGTTCGCCAGCGGGCCGACGTCGAGGAGGAGGTCGTACCCGTCGATCGTCTCGAAATCGAACCCCGGCCCGGGCTTCTTCACCGGCTGGGGGCGCGGCTTGCCGAACCCCGAGAAGAAGTGGAACGCGTCGGCGAGGAAGAGCGCGCCGTTGTGGTGGAAGTCGTCGCCGATGAACCACTCCGTCACCGGCGCCTGCGGCGACACCGCCTTCAGCGCCGGGTGCGCGTCGACCGCCGCCTGCGCGGCGTAGAACCCGGGGTACGAGATCCCCCACACGCCGACCTTTCCGCTGTTCGCCGGCACGTTCTTGACGACGAAATCGATGGTGTCCCACGCGTCGGTCGCCTCGTCGATCCCGCCCTTCCCCTGGCTTGCTTGGGCGGGCGGGCGCACGTCGACGAACGCGCCTTCGGACATCATCCGCCCGCGCACGTCCTGGTGGACGAAGACGTACCCGTCGCGCACGAGCGCGGCCGACGGCGCGAAGCGGCGCATCGCGCGGTCGTCCTTCGCGTCGGGGTAGTTGTCGACGCCGTACGGCGCGAGCCCGTACGGCGTCCGCGTCAAGAGCACGGGGTACGTGCGCGAGCGGTCCTTCGGGACGAACGCGTCGGTGTGGAGGCGCACGCCGTCGCGCATGCGGACGTCGTATTCGTACTTCGTATAGTGCTCGCGGATCGCGCGGGCCAGATCGTCCATGTCCTTCAGCTCCGCCTGGACGAGCGGCGCGTCGCTGGCGGGCGCGGGCGCGGGCGCGGCCGCGTCGCGTCGCGGCTCCGCGACGGCGGACGGCGCGGCGGCGCCGCACGCGACGGTGGTGAGCCACAACGGAACGAGCGCGTGTCGAAGAGCGGAGCGCATGGGCGTACCTCGATGCGCGTGATACCGCGACGCGCCCCGAGAGTTCAATGGCGCTCCCGTAACGATTCGCTCATATCGGCGCGTCTCGGCGCGTCGCGGGTCCGCCGGCGGCGGCGGACCGGACGTCCCCCTCGGGGCGCCGCCCGCGATCCGGGCCGATCGGCCCGGTCAGTCGGGGACGACGACGTTCGCCCCCTGGATCGTGATCGCGTCGCCGGCCGCGGGGGCCGCGGCGATCGGCGGGACGTTCGTCGCGTCGATCGGGTTCGCCGCCGGCCCGGCGCCGGCGAAGCCGCGCGGCTTGGTCCGCACCACCTGGCTCGCCGGGATCGCCGCGCCGTTCCGCAGGTGCGCGTACATCAGATCCATGGCGCGGACGAAGTAGACGTGGAGCGGCACGAAGCGGGCGCCCATCCCGGCGATCGACGTGAGCAGCGTGTCGAGGTGCTGCGCGTTCGTCACCTCGTAATACGACAGGCGGCTCGCGGC
>Ga0105247_10002928_pt1 | contig 11355 bp, 5 predicted proteins | sample KBSS24metaG_FD_81519 | JGI IMG/M metagenome (GOLD analysis project Ga0105247, IMG submission 81519) | Switchgrass rhizosphere microbial communities from Kellogg Biological Station, Michigan, USA - KBS S2-4 metaG | ecosystem: Host-associated > Plants > Roots > Rhizosphere > Soil | place...
CCGCCGAAGGTGTGGCTCCACGGGAGCCAGTCGAGGACGACGGGCGGCCTGTCCTCGAGGAACGGCCAGCACCGCGCGATCGCCTGCTGGTTCGACGTGAGCATCCGCTGCGTGTTGACGATCCCCTTCGGCGCGCCGGTCGAGCCCGACGTGAAGAGCACCTTGGCGACGGTGTCGCCGTCGACCGCGGCGAACGCGCGATCGACCGCGGGCGTCGGCTCGACGCGGAGCGCATCGTCGATCGACGTGGCGCCTCGGGGCCCCCGGCGCGCGACGAGCAGCGGCGCGAAGCCCCCGGGCGCGCTCGCCCCCACCGCGGCGAGCGCGGGCGCGAACGCCTCGCCGTCCGCCGCGTAGACGACCGACGGCGCGAGCTGGCGCGCGACGTCTTTGAGCTTCGCGAAATCGCGCGACCTCTGCGAGTACGCGGTCGACACCGGCGCGACGGGGACGCCGACGTGCATCGCGGCGAGCGCGATTAGCGCGTGATCGATCCCGTTGTCGCTGAGGACGAGGACGGGGCGCGACGGGGACGCGCCGCGATCGAGGAGCGCCTGCGCGAGGCGGCGCACGCGATCGAGCGCCTCGGCGTAGGTGACCTGGCGGAACGCGTCGCCGTCGCGCTCCGCGAGGAACGGGCGCTCGCCACGGGCGCTCGCCCAGCGGACCAGGTCGTCGCCGACGCACCGCCGGTAGGGGCCGAGCGGCGCCTCGGCGCGGAGCACGAGGCGCCCGTCGGGGAGGCGGCGCGACGCGACGCGCGGCTCGAGGAATCGCACCATCACCCGAGGTTACGCCGCCGCGCGCCCGCGCCAGGGCGCGATCGCCCGCGCCCGTCCGCCTCCGTGCTCCCCCTCGAAGCGCTCCTTCACCGCGAGGAGCGCAGGGCCGCGCGGCGGCGCGCCGGAGCTACCGCAGGGCGTGGGCGAACGGCTCGACCCAGGAAGACAGCGTCGCGCCGACCTGGGGGTACTGCGCGGCGGCGACGCTGACGAGCGGGAGGATCACCCAGCCGACGACGCGGAGGACGAGCGTGGCGTTGACCGTCACCTTCCCCGGCTCGGTGCCGCCGATCAGGCTGAGGAGCGTGTTGCGCTCGAGCTCGATGAAGGTCCAGAAGCCGCGGAAGACCACCGCCGCCATGATCACCCAGATGCAGGTGAGGAGCAGGCGGAACGGCTCGAACGCGTAGACCGACAGCGACCCGAGGAGGAGCAGCGCCATCCCGGTGAGCGCGTACGCGAAGTAGCGGAACTGGCGGACGTGGCGATTCACGAGGAGCGCGATCACCGTCGCGACGAACGCCTGCGCGCCGCGGAGCCAGCCGAGCGCGCTCGCGTCGACGCGCCCGTCGAGCGGCGCGAGCGGATCGCGCGCGCTGCTCGTCGGCTCCTCGTGCGCGGACGACGCCACGCTCCCCGGCTCGCACCACGCGAGCTCCAGCGCGCGGCACACCGCCTCGGCCGCCTCGATCACCTTCTGGCCGAGGACCTCGCCGCCGGCCAGCGTCGCCTCGGACGGCGCGAGGGGCGTCGTCGACGCGCTCAGCGCCGCGTCGCGCGCCTCGAGCATCGGGTCCCGGAGCGCCGCGAGCTCGACGACGCGCGCGCTCCACGCGCTCCCCGCCGCGCTCGGGGGCAGGGTGCGCACCAGCTCGGCGAACCGCGACGCGGCGGCGGAGAGGCGCAGCAGGTCGTTCGGCGAGCCGGAGACCTGGTCCTCGATGGGCTCGCGGACGAACCCGTCGACCCACGCGAACGCGTGGCCGAGCGGGTGCGCCACGATCCGCTTCAGGACGAGATCGAGCGCGCGCCAGTACGCGCCGAACTGGAGGAGCGTCGCGGCGATGAGGACGCTCGACAGGGACAGCGCGCCGAAGAGGAGCAGCGTCCCGGCGCGGCTCTCGAGCGTCGACGGGGCCTTCAGCGCGAACAGGATGGCGATGAAGAACGTGAGCCCGGCCAGCGTGGCGAGGTACCCGGGCCTCGTGCTCGGCCGCCAGATCGTGTCGAGCAGATCGCGCTCGATCTGCGTGAAGCCCTCCGGATCGGCGGGGCGCGCGAGCGGCGTGTGACCGGGGCGGCCGAAGAGGATCATCGCGATCGGCGTGCTCACCGCGTCGTCCACGCCGTCGTTCGGCGTCATGAGCGACAGCCCGTGGGCGAGGCGCAGGCGCGCGAGGCGGCCGAGCGCCCACGCGTAGACGACGCCGAACGACAGGAGGATCGGCGCCGACGGCGAGACGCCGTTCACGAGCGGCAGGCTCCTCAGGACGAAGATCGTGAGCTCGGGCGCGGGGCGGCGCGGGCCCTCGACGAGCGGCCGCCACGGGAAGCCGTGCGCGTGGAGATCGAAGCCGATGGCCACCGCGAACGAGACCGCGACGACCGCGCCCACGACGGTCAAGAGGCGGAGCTGGCGGAGCGACGTCGCCGCGGCGCAGAAGGCCCCCCGAGAGGCGTCGCGGACGCCGAGCGCCACGGCGAGCGGCGCCCACGCGCGCGCGAGCCCCCGGACGACGGCGCTCTCTTCGCGCATCGAGTCGGGCGGAGCGCCTTCGGCCGGAGCGCCGGCGGACGCGGCCCGAGGCTCGCCCGCCCTCGAGGTCCTCGCGACGAACGCTCGGATCGCGAGGACCCGGTCGCGGTAGCGCGCGGCGCTGCGGAGGAGCGCGTGCACGGCGAGCACCAGCGCGATCGCGCCGGCGACGAGCGCGGACCACGGCAGCGGCCGCCACGTCACGCTGCCGTACGCGCGCAGCGCGAGCAGGTGCACCGCCCCGACGTACGCGAGCGCGACCGCGAACACGAGCGAGCGCGCCGTCAGGTAGAAATGGAACTTGGCGCGCCCGAGCGCGAGATCGAGCGCGCGGTCCGCGCCGCCCGGGGCGACGCGGTCGAACGACACCGGCGGCATGATCGCCCGCTGCCGCCGCTGGTGGATGCGATCGGCGAGCGCGCCGACCACGAGCGCGGCGTAGAGGAAGTGCCACAGGTTCGGCGGGCTCTTGTCCGGATCCACGTCGAGCTCGGCGCCGGCGATCGCGTCGGTCGAGCACGGGCCGGCCGGCGCGGCGGGCGTGACGCCGGCGTACGTCTCGCCGCACGCCGCCTCCTTCTGGACGTGCACCGGCACGATCCCGCCGCTCGCGATCGCGGCGATCCACACCGGGAGCACGCCGCCCACGGCCGCCCCTCCGGCTCGCCCGCTCGACGCCGGCGCGCCGCGCGGCCCTTCGAAGAACGTGTACTCCGCGAGGTCGTCGACGGGGAACGCCTCGACGGCGAGCGTCGCGTTGTAGATCCCCTCCGCGACCTCGCCGTCGAACGGCTCGTGCGCGTGGAAGCGGACGCCGTTCGGGCCCTCGGCGCCGCGCGCGTCGTTGTCCCGCCGGCGCGAGAAGTCGTCCGCGCCGAAGAACGGGTACGGCGTGACGACGAACGACCCGACGAGGTCGCGCCGGAACGCCGGGTGGGTGAGGAGGATGTCGTTCTGGAAGAAGACGAGGCGGACGTCGGGCGCGACGTCCCGGATCTTCCGCGCGAGGAAGATCGCGTCGGAGCTGTCGGTCGCCTGGATCCCGACGTAGCGCACGCCCTCGCGCGACAGCTCGCTGAGGAGGTTCGACAGCGCGACGTCCTCGGCGGCGGTCGTCTTGGGCGACGGCGCGACGTCCGCGTCGGACGGCTTGCCGTCGTCGCGCAGCGACACGTCGAGCGACGTCGCGCGGCCGACGCCGGCGCTCTTCTCCGCGCCGCGCCGGGCGCGCTCGTCCATGTCCTCGTACGCGTCGCGGATCGCCGCGACGTGGAAGGGGAAGCTGAGCGACATCTCCGGCGACGTCCGGCACGCGCCGTCGGCCGCCGCCTCGCCGAACTCGGTGCCCGACTCGCGGAGGACCGCGACCCCGGGGAGGATCTTGCCGCCCTTCTTCTCCGGGTCGTCGACCGGATCGACGCCGAGGTGGCTCCGCGCGTACTCGAAGAACTCGCACTGCACGTCGGACTCGAGGCGCGTCGTCCGCGCGAAGTCGACGGCGACGGGCGCCCCCGAGACGCGGAGCTCCGCGCCGCGGAGGATGTCGCCCACGTCCGGCCCGGTCGCCGATCCGGTTCGGACGCGGATCGAAGAGCCCTCGGGGCACGGCGTCTTCGCCTCGCCGGCCCACGCGTCGAGCGCGGCGCGGAGCGACGACGCGCCGCCCGAGAACGTCGGCCCGACGATCTTCTGGCACGCCGCCTTCGGTCCCGCGGCGCCCGCGCCGCCGAGCGCGTGGGCGATCGCGAGCGCGTGGACCAGCGCGGCGCGGTGCACGCCGGTGGTCGCCGTCTCGCCGACGAGGAGGAGCACCGAGGCGACCTTCGCGGGGCCGCCGGCCGCGCCGCGCGCGCGACCGGCGCGGAAGACGACGACGCCCGGCGTGGTCTCGCGACAAGCCTCGGACGCCGCGCCGCCGGCGGCGTCGGCCCACGGGAGCCACGACGCGTCGCGGAAGAAATGCCGCCCGTCGGGCGTGCCGCGCTCGACGCCGAGGCGGAGCGACTGGAGGGCGGCGTCGAAGGCGTAGCGCGACCCGGAGTCGATCGGATCGGGGAGCGTCGCGATCCGGACCTCGACGCCGGCGCGGTCGCGCGCCGCGGCGAGGAGCGCGTCGAACGGCCCGAGCCTCGGCGCCGTGGCCGCCCGCCCGTCGCTCCCGCCGCCGTCGATCGCGATCGCTCCGTGATCGCGATCGAGCGGATCGCGCGCGGGCGGCGCGATCGCCCCCCCATCGGCGGAGGGCGCCTCGGCCCCCTCGATCGCGACCGACTCGGCGAGGACGCCGGCGCCGCGGAGCGGGGCGAGGAGCGCCGCGACGCAGTACGCGGACGGCTCGGGGGTGCGAGGCGCCGCGAGCGCCGGCGCGTCCGAGGCGCCGGGCGCCGCCGACGACGACGGCGGAGCGCCGGCGAGCGACGCCCCGCCGGCGAGGAGGCGGAGGAAGACCCCGATGGCCGCGACGACCACGGCGGACGAACCGAGCGCGCCGCCGCGCAGCCAGCCCTCTCTTCGACCGCCGTCGTCGGATGCCATGCCCGGTGCGCCGCCGGCTACTTCTCCTCGGGCTTGAAGTCCTCGGACGTCGTGGACTGCGCGGCGACGTCCGCCGGAGTGGTCGCGAAGTCGTGGTACGTGTTCATCACGTACTCCTTCACGAGCGACGTGTTCGACGACTCGAAGATGCCGTCACGCTCGATCCCGGGGAGCGCGCAGCGCATCGCCGAGGTGCCGTCCATCACGTTGATGTGCCGCATGCTCGCGCCGGAGGCGTAGCTGTAGTCGCCGTCGTGATCGTTCGGCGACGCCGAGAAGCCGCTCGGGCTCCCCACGTCGACGGTGAACCAGCCGCCCGGCCGCGCGTACGTCGCCGACGTGAAGCCGGTCGAGAGGAGCGGCGCCGCGAGGCTCGGCATCGTGAGCGTGTGCACCTTCCCCCAGACCCACGTGGTCACGTCGGGGCTCGCCGCCGCGGCCGTCACGCCGGTGACGGCGAGCGGGAACGCGGCGTTGATGATGTCGGCGCACGTCTCGACCGTCGAGGTGGTCGTGACGTTGTCGCAGAGCGACTGATCGGCGGCCGGCGTCGAGAGGATGTACTTCAGCGACTTGAGCGCGCGGAACGTCGAGTAGATGCCGGTGTTGGCGAAGTCGTCGGCGAAGACGCCGCCGAGGACGCGGCGCATCGTCGCGTGGAACAGGTAGCAAGCGGCCGAGTCGAGCACGACGTCGGGCGCGGCCGCCGGGGAGGCCGTGTCCGAGCCGGTCAATCCGCTCGGGCAGTTGAAGGGGACGTGCCCGCCGCTCGCGGGGGCGCCCCACTGCGTGAGCAGATCGGTGTACGTCTTCAACGTCGGGTTGCCCGCGACGATCGTCGGGAGGATGAGCGGCAGGAAGTCCTGGGCGAAGCGGAGGACGTGGTCGCTCTGGATCGCCACCATGTTGTCCCGCGACACCTTGCCGCCGCTGGCGGTGAACGCGCCGAGGCTCTCGTTGATCCGCGCGTGGCGATAGGCGAGGCCGTCGTCGAAGTCGAAGCTCAGGTAGGGATACGCCGGGCCGGCGACGGAGTTGTTGTTCGTCGGATCGTTGTCGTCGGTGACGCCGACCGGGTCGGAGTTCGCCGTCGCCATGAAGCCCGTGGCCGGGTTCTTCGAGAACGGGAGCTTGTCGTCGGTGAGGTATTGCTTCGCGCCGCCGTCGCCCCACTCGGGGCACGCCGCGAGGTAGCCGCCCTTGCCGTCGGAGCAGTCGCCCGGGAGCGGCGCCCACGGCGGCAGCGCCATGCTCGCCCACGCGGTCCGGTCGGGCACGTTCGCGTGCGGGTCGAACGCGATGTTCCCCTTGTCGTCGGCCAGCAGGAAGTTCTGCGCGCCGACCTTGTACCCGGCGAGCTTCTTCACCGCGTCGTCGACGTCGGCCGCGTTCGCGAGGCCGAGGAACGCGCTGACGTCGTTCGTCACGTCCTGCCCGGTCCAGTGCATCGCGACCGGCTGCGGGAGCGACACGCCGCCCGGCAGATCCGACGGGAGGATCGGGCCGTGGCGCGTGACCTGGATGGTCATCGTCTTGTCGTTCGACGGGTTCAGACCCCCCGAGTCGCGGATCTTGAACGTCTCGGTGACGGACGCGCGGAGCGGCTCCTTCGCCCCCTTGTAGTTGACGGTGCCGTCGGCGTTCACCGTCTCCAGGTACAGATCGGTCACGTCGTAGAGGACGACCGTGACGCCCCACCCGACGTGCGCGCCGCGCCCGCTCAGGACCGTGGGCAGCCCGGCGAACGTCCCGCCCTGCACGTTGAGCCCGGTGTCCTGCGCCTGGAGGTGCGCGAGGTAGAAGATCGACGGGTAGGAGAGCGGCAGGTGCGGGTCGTTCGCGACCATCGCCTTGCCGGTCGCCGAGTGCTTGCCGTCGACGGCCCAGTTGTTCGACCCGAAGTCGCCGCCCGGCGTGGGGCGGAGGAAGTCGGTGATGCGCCCGCCGAGGGCGGGCTGGGCCGGCTTCGCGGGCGCCGGGCGCGCGAACGCCGCGAGCCGCGCGCCGATCGGGCGGGCTTGTTCGGCGGTCAGCTTCGACGCGAGCCGCGTGGGGCGGGCGATGCTGCTCGACGCGCCGCCGGGCGGGATCGTGTACGACGGCAGGTTCTGGCGAGCGCGCACGTACGCGTCGATCTTGCCGGTGTCGGGCGTCGCGCCGGCGTACTTCGCGTAGAAGCTCCCCCACGCGAGCTCGTCTTCCATCGACTCCGACAGGTCGAACTGCTGGAGGCGCGCGATCGCGAGGCTGTCCTGGACGCGCCAGTCGTCGAGGTCCTTGCCCGCGATGGCATAGAGGAGGTGCTGGTACTCGGCCGGCACGTCGGCCTGGCCCGCCTTGATCTTCGCCAGGTACGCGTTCACGCCGCGCGCGTACGCCTCGAAGATCGCCTTGGACGCCGGGTCGAGCGCGGCGAGGAGCGCCTCTTCGATCCGCTTGCCGTCGGACGTGGTGAAGACGGTGCGATAGAACTGGTCCGTCGCGAGCTCGAGGGCGCCGATCATCTCGGTGAGCCGCCCCTCCGCCTGCCGCCGGAGGAGGTCCATTTGAAAGAAGCGATCCTTGGCGTGATAGAAGCCGAGCGCCTGATAACAGTCGAGCTCCGCCGCGCACCGCATCGTGGGGACGTCGTACTTGTCGAACGTCACCTTCACGTTCTGGCCGAGGCCGCTGTCGGGCGGCTGCACGACGTCGGTGCCCGCGTCGGACGGGTTGCCGGGGTCGGGCGTCGAGTCGCTGCCGCAATGCATGGCGGCGCCGAACAGGACGGCGCCGAGGGCCAGGGGCCAGAGCTTCTTCATCGCTTATCCTCGTTGGAAGAGCGCCCCTCTCTACGTAGGGCGGGCGCGAACGGCCACATGCTATGGCCTTCCGTCATCCAACGGATGCACTTTCGCGATGACGCGCGACGCCACGCGGAGGTCGCCGGCGCGCTCCACGTCGCGCTGCCCGCGCAGCCTCGCGAGCGGCGTTGACGCGGAGCGCGGGCGATATGAAGGTGTGGCCATCAGCGCAAGCGCAGGAGCGCGCGAGCGTCGAATACACCCGAGACGGATCGACCGGAGGAGAGCGAATGAACTCGAGAGAAGACGCTGCGAACGCCGCGACCGATGGCGCCTCCGAGGCGCGTTACTTCTTTTGCCGCCTGCTCCCGCCGCGACCGACGTTCGTGCTCGACATGACGGACGCCGAAAGGACGATCATGGAGACCCACGCCGCGTACTGGGCCGGTTACGCGGAGCGCGGGGTCGCCGTCATCTTTGGCCCCGTCGCCGATCCGGCCGGCCCTTGGGGGCTCGGCATCGTCCGCGCGACGAACGAAGCCGAGGTCGCCTCCCTCCAGGCGAACGATCCGGCGATCGCCGCGGGGATCGGGATGCGTTACGAGACGCTCCCGCTCCTCCGCGCGATCGTCGGCCGGTAGCGCTCTCTCTTCGCTCTCTTCTCCTGATTCTCCTGATCATCGTTCGCTCGCTCCGTCTCAGCCGCCGCGATGCGCGCCGTGGGCGCGGCCGTTCCCGCGGTGCTTCTTCTGGGTCCCGCCGCTCGTGTGGCCCTTGGTCGTCCCCTTCGACTGCGCGGGCGGCTCCGGCACGTGCGGCGTCTCGTCGGTGATGAACGGGCCCCCGCTCTCCTCCGGGACCACCTCGTCGCGCGCGTCCTCGAACGCGTCCTCGGCCGACGTCGCCGACGTGAGGAACTCGCTGGCGAACGCCTCCGTCTCTTCGTCGACGACGCGGTGACGCGGGGCCCCGTTCTCGTCGACGGTGAGGCCGCCCCCTTCGCGGACCACGTCGGGGAGGAACGCGTCGCCGCTGTCCGGCGGCTCGCGCTTGGCCCGGAGCGCCGCTTCGTCGTCGTCGTCCTCCCGCGGCGCGCGGCGCGCGGCGCCGCTCTTCACGGCAGCGCTGCTCTTCACGTCACGGCGCGGCTCGGGGGCGCCGGGCTCGCGCACCTCGCGCCGCGCCGCCTTCGCGCGGGGGTCGTCCTTCACTCCCCGGTCTTCCTTCGCCTCCTTCGCGTCGTCGGCGCCCTTCTCGGGAGACTGCGTACGTACGTGAAAGCTCTTGAACGCGTCGAGCGTGTCCTGAATCGCGAACTGCGACGCGCTCTTGATCTCCTCGGCGTGCTGTCGGGCCTCGAAGAGGCGCGGTTCGAGCTTCTCGTTCCAGAAGTCGATGGCCTCCCGACCCGCGAGATGGAGCTTGACCCGGATCTCGTCGCTCAGCGCTTCGAGCTCCGCGAGCGCGCCGTCGATCTGCTTTTTGATGGCGATGTCCATGACACCATGCATTGCAAAGGTGCGGCCACCTCGCACCGCGCGGCGATCGCCTCCACGGCGTGACGAAGCGCGCGATCGCCGCGCGCCGAGCGCGGGGCGCGCTCCGAAAAAATGTCTCGGTGAGGCATTCGTGCGCGACGCGCGCCACGCCGGAGGGCCTCCGCGCGCGCGGCGATCCGCGCGCGATCGGCGGGCGCCCTGGGCGCCGAACGGGCCGAACAGGAGGACGGCCGTGGAGCGCGGACCGGCCTTGGGCGCCGGCGGCCCGTGCGCCCGACGGCCGGCTCGGCTCGGCTACCCACGGTCGCACCACGGTGTCCCGAAAGACGCCGGCGAGCCGTGTCCGCGCGCACGCTCCGTCGCAGCGGATGGCGTGAGCCGCTGCGTTCAATCCCGTCGGGTAGCGAACGATCCAAGGGGCCCGAACCTTCCGCGAAGACCTTCCGGCGCGTTCTTGGAGCGATCGGCGCGCTTCGGAGGGCCTCCGGCGCGGGATTTTGGCCGATCCGCCGGGTCGTGGACGGCCTTCGCCGCGGCCCAGAGCACCGAATACGGCCGAAATTCACCGATTGCCCCCGCGCCGGACGCTCCCAGAGCGCGCCGGAGGGTCGGAGGAGCGCGCCGGAGGCCCCGCGGAGCACGGCGATGGGCCTCTGCGGCGATCGCGAGGCTCTCGGGGCGGCAGCGATCGCTTGACTCCGCCGTCCGAGCGCGGCCGGCCCCCGGCGGATCGTCGGTGACGGCGGTGAGCTCCTGCAGGGCGAGAACGTTCTTCATGGTCGTCTCTTTGTTTTGTTGCGAGCGATATAACCCGAGTCCTGGGCTGTCGATGGCCGAAGACACCGCCGTCACGCGTCGACTCGTTCGACGCGTAACTCGTCGACGATGCCCGCCTGGAATCGACTGGCGACTAGGCGGGTCGAATCCAAGCAACACACGCCACGATGCTGAATGTGATGAATGGACGAATCGCCACCACGCGCGCGCGGCCGCGCTGCCAGCAATCGTCAGCTCCGGGCGCCACCCACGTCCGGTGCGCGCTGCGGTTCGCGGGGTCACAGTGTGGCGCCCACGATGCATCTCCACCCGCCTTCTCATTCGCCTGAGCGCCGGTCCAGCAGCGCGAGCTCGCGCCGCAAGCCGCGTCTGGACCCGGCACACGACGGTGGCGATGACCAGCGCGAGGATCACTTTGGCTGTCCCGGGGCGGATCACTTTCGCCGTCCCGGGCCGATCGCTTTCGCCGCCCCCTGGCGGATCCCATAGGGCAGCCCGTTACACGCCGGGCCGAGATGAGCTTGTGGACGTTTTGCCCTCGGTGCCCCCGCCGGCTGGGAAAAGACGGGCACGGCGATTGGTCCTGACGCGGGGGCGTGCGTGGTCACGTGGCGCACAGGTGCGATGCAGAGCTCACCGAAGTGACGTCGCGTGGCGTTGTTTCGTTGAGCGGCACGTCGCGCGATGGCACGTAGCGGCGAAGACGACGAGCTCGCTCCTCGTCTTCGTCACGTAACGCCATCCGCCGAGCCGCCTCGTGGCGCCTCGGAAGGGAGTCGTCCATGCCGCGGTCCTCCGTTCGTCGTTCGTCCGGCTCGCGAATCGTGCCCGCTTTTCTGCGCATTGCGCTCCTCTTCGTCGTGCTGCTGCTCGCCGCGTGCGGAGTGGCGTCGGACGGCGATGGCGGCACGTCGCCGGCGTCGGCCGAGGAAGCGGCGCGCCTCGCGCGCGCCGGCGACGTCGGCGGCGTGCCGAGCCACGCTGACCCCACGCCGCTCCCGCCTGCGCCGACTGCGTCGGTCGGAACGCTCCCGGGAACGTTCGCCGTCTCGGACCAGGGCGACGCGACGTACTCCATCCCGATCCCGGTCGCGCCCGGACGCGCGGGCGCGGCGCCGTCGCTCTCCCTCGACTATTCGAGCGGGCGCACGGGGGAGAGCCTCTTCGGCGTCGGCTTCTCGCTCGGCGGGCTGTCGATGATCACGCGGTGCGCGCGGACGTTC
>Ga0105247_10002930_pt1 | contig 11353 bp, 7 predicted proteins | sample KBSS24metaG_FD_81519 | JGI IMG/M metagenome (GOLD analysis project Ga0105247, IMG submission 81519) | Switchgrass rhizosphere microbial communities from Kellogg Biological Station, Michigan, USA - KBS S2-4 metaG | ecosystem: Host-associated > Plants > Roots > Rhizosphere > Soil | place...
GATGGCAAGACCGATCTCTGGACCTATTGGAGCCTCATGGACGTCGCCACGCGGGGCAGGGCTGAGCCGCTCGACCTTGGCGCGGGCGAAGCGACGGATGCGCTGGAATCGTTGCTTGGCGATGCGGTTCAGCGGCGCCTGGTCTCGGATGTGCCGCTCGGCGCGTTTCTCTCCGGCGGCATCGACTCATCGACGGTCGCAGCGCTGATGCGCGCCCGCAGCAAAGCGACGGTGAGAACCTATTCGATCGGCTTCGCCGAGAAGGGGTATGACGAGGCACCTCATGCCAAAGCGGTCGCTGAGCATCTCGGCACCGAGCACACCGAACTTTATGTTTCGCCTGAACAGGTCGAGGGGGTGATCCCCGCGCTGCCGACGATCTACGACGAGCCGTTTGCCGATTCCTCGCAGGTTCCGACTTACCTCCTGTCGAAGTTGACCCGGCAGCATGTCACGGTTGCGCTTTCGGGAGACGGCGGGGACGAGCTGTTCGCCGGCTATAACCGCCACAGATTTGCGCGTTTGCTGATGGAAACGCCGCAAGCCGCGGGCAAAGTGCTCGCCTGCGGGCTCGGCATGGTGGGCCCGGCGCTGTGGGAGCGTGTGTTTGGATTATTGCCGCGGCGCCAGCGCCTGCCGCATCCGAGCGAGAAGATTTTCAAGGCCGCCGCCGTGTTGCGCGAAGGCCGCCAGGGCGCCTATCGCGCGCTGGTCAGCGCATGGCACGAGCCGGAAGCGTTAGTGAAACATGGCGTCGAGCTGAAGGGTGCGGTGTTCGACGCAAGCCTTGCCGCCAAGCTTCCCGACGCGCTCGACCGCATGCAATATCTCGACGCCGCCACCTATCTGCCGGACGACATTCTCACCAAGGTCGATCGCGCGAGCATGGCGGTTGCGCTCGAAGTGCGGGTGCCGCTGCTCGACCATCGCGTCGTGGAACTGACTTGGCGGCTGCCGTCGCGTCTCATGATGCGTCGCGGCACGAGCAAATGGCTGCTACGTCAGGTGCTTTACCGTCACGTGCCTAAGCATCTGGTCGAGCGGCCGAAGATGGGCTTCACGCTGCCGATCGGACAATGGCTCAGAGGTCCGTTGCGTCCCTGGGCGGAGGAACTGTTATCGGAGAGGCGCCTCGCCGCCGGCGGGCTGCTCAACCCGGCTCCGATCTTGGCGCGGTGGCGCGACCATCTCGACAGGCGCCGCGACTGGCATCAGTCGTTGTGGACGGTGCTGATGTTCCAGGCGTGGCGCGAGGCGAGGGGACTCTAAATTCGAGCATGATCTTAGCGGAAAACGGGTTTCCACTTTCCGGATCATGCTCAGCCGGCACGCGGGGTCCGCAGATCGCCGAAGGCCACCACGTTGTCAGGCCGGGCTTCCGTTACCGACTCGATAATGCTGTTGGCGGCGATCTGCCAATAGGCCTCGATGCGCTCGGCGAAAGGCCGCGAACGCTCGGCAAAAAGTCTCTCACCCAGTGTGGTAGCGTCCTTGCGCAGCGCCTTATGGCGTCTGCGGCAGCGCTTCAGGAAGGCCGCGGTCTCGTCCAGGCTCCCGAACGTCATCGTCGGCGTGGACACCAGGCGGGTCAGCAGCGAGATGTCGTGGTCGTCGCCGAGGATCTGCGAAAGGCCACGCGCCGCTTCGGCTCGAGCGTTAAGCTCCGACGGCCAGCACGGTGCAAGCAATTGCATCTGCCGCCAGTGGTGCTGCACGCCCTTCCTCCATTCGTGGAGATCGTCGTCTCGACCTTCGGCGAAGCCAATCTGAAACGATTGCCGCGCCGCGCGATAGCAGCGCCGAAGCCCCTTGGCGACAGAACGGAAGTCGTCGGGATAGACCGCGAGCCCGGCAAGGGCGGGCCGCACCTCGAGCAGTGCGCGCATGGCATCCGATGCCGCGCTCCGTTCGAGATTCTGCTCGGCCGCATGGCGCCGCTTATGCAGCCAGGCGCGCAAGGATTGGATCGGAACCTGGCCCGGGCCAGGTCCTGTCTCGCGCTCGAGCTTGTCGACCGCGTCAATCAGGGCGTGGGCATCGCGGGCAGGCGCAAGCCCGCGCGCGATGACAGCAAGACGATCGGTCAAATTGGCGAAGACCGGTTCTGGCATGCCGGGCCGCACCAGGAGCAGGAGCGAGCGAAGGCGTTTCAGGCATTTGCGGGCATTGTGCACGCCGCTATGCCGCTCGGGCGGTGCCGCCAGCGCGCCATGGGCGATCTCAAGCTCGCCAAACGCCACGCGTCGCACAGCCTCGCTCATCGGCATTGCCGGATCGAGACGATAGCTCATCATGCCCTCTGGATAACCAGTGACCAGGCCCCGTCAACCGTGATGATCCCCGGCCGGAGGGTAGACGGTCAAGCCCCAAACCGCCTTCTCAGCCTTGTTGACGGCCTGGGGACAAATGCCGCCAGGGCGTGGTGGCCTCGATCCAATTTTCTACACGAGTTTCAGGATCTTGGCTTGTCATGATGTCGGTGATGACGGCTACGGAGTCAGCGCCCGAGGCAAGCACCAGAGGCGCGCGGCCGAGGGTGATGCCGCCAATCGCCACCAGCGGGCAACCGATTCGCTCGCGCCATTCGGCGATGCGCGGCAGGCCCTGCGGCGGCCAGGGCATCCGCTTCAGCGTGGTCGCATAGATGGGGCCGAGCGCAACATAGTCCGCCTCGGCTTCCAAAGCGACCTCCAGCTCCTCGAGGCTATGCGTGCTGACGCCGATCTTGATGTTGGCGGCGCGGATGGCGCGGAGATTGGCGGCAGCGAGATCCTGCTGGCCGAGATGCACGAAATTCGCGCCGAGATCGATGGCCTCGCGCCAATAATCATTGATCACGAGCTGGCAGCGATGCACCGCGCAGAGCCTCACGGCCCGTTTGATCTCTCCCTGCACCACGCCGCGCGGCTCGTTCTTGATGCGCAGTTGCACGAGCCCGATGCGGCGCGCGAGCAGACGGGCGAGCCAATTGGTGTCGGGAACGATCGGATAGAAGGGATCGAGGTTGATCAAGGCGGGATAAGACCGGGTCGATCAGGACGCGTGATCGATCTTGAAGAAGGGCGTGCCGGCTACAGGGGTCGACGGCGATGCCATGTCGCGGGGTTCGAGCGGGCCGGCCTCGAAGGCAAGCCGCCCCGCTTCAATGGCGCGAGCGAAGGCCTCCGCCATCTTCACCGGATCGCACGCCTTGGCAACGGCTGTGTTGAGCAGGATCGCGTCGTAGCCCAATTCCATTGCCTCGGCCGCATGCGAGGGCGTGCCGATTCCGGCGTCGATGACGAGGGGGATGTCGGGGAAATAGGCGCGCAGCATCTTCAGCGCGTCCTTGTTGATCAACCCGCGCGCCGAACCGATCGGCGCGGCCCACGGCATCAGCACGGCGCAGCCCGCGGCGACGAGCCGCTCGGCGGCGCTGAGATCCTCGGTGGTGTAAGGGAGCACAGCGAAGCCCTCGGCAGATAGCGCGACCGCCGCCTCGACCAGGCCGAACAGATCCGGCTGCAAGGTGTCGTCGTTGGCGATCACTTCCAGCTTGATCCAATCGGTGCCGAACAATTCGCGAGCCATCTGTGCCGTGGCAATCGCCTCTTTGGCCGTGCGGCAGCCGGCGGTATTGGGCAGCACGCGGCAGCCCAGCTCCTCGATCAAGGCCCAGAAGCCTTGGCCGGTCAGCGCGCGTGCGGATTCGCGACGCAACGAGACGGTGACGATCTCAGCGCCCGACGCCTTGACTGCCTGCTTCAGGCTCTCGGGCGAGGGATATTGTGCCGTGCCGAGAAGCAGCCGCGAGGAAAAGCCCTGGCCATAAAGCGTGAGCATCAGCCGCCCTGCCTTGGCGCCACGATCTCGATCTCATCGGACGGTGCAAGCTCGACGGCGGGGCGCGCCATTGCGGCGACGAAATTGCCGTTGACGGCAGTGGCGATCTTCGCCTCGGCGAAGCCGAGCCGCGCGCAAAGCTCGTCGAGTGTCTTTGCGTCGGTGGCGTAAGCCTCACCGTTGAGCAGGATGTTCAAGAAACACCTCCGGGTGCGTGGCGCCGGTTTCGATATAGGCCGCGACCAGCTCGGCCAGAACCGGCGCGAGCAAAAAGCCGTGCCGGTAGAGACCGTTGACGTAGATATAGCCGTTCCGCGGGATAATCCTAGGCCGATTGTCGGGGAAGGCGGGGCGCGCGCCGGCGCCCTGGCGCACGATCTCGGCCTCGGCAAGAGCGGGGTCCAGTGCATATGCCGCCGAGAGCAGGTCGAGCGCGGAGCGGAGCGTGATGGCGCCGGTCTCATCGCTCTCGATCACCGTCGCGCCGATCATATGAACGCCGTTGCCCCAGGGGACGACGTAAAGCGGAAACCGCGGATGCAACAGACGGACGGGACGGGCCAGATTGACCTCGCGACTCTTGATGACGATCCGCTCGCCGCGTACGCCGCGCAATGTGGGGAGATCGCCCTTGGCTGCCAGCCCCCGGCAATCGATGACGAAATCGGCTCTCTGCGGCATCTCGCCGACGCCGAGGCGCACGTCTACTCCCGCCGCGATCGCTGCATCGAGCAGGAAGCGAAGTGCGGCGTCCGGCGCGAGATGCGCTTCCTCCGGGTAGAATAGCGCGCCGGCGAAGCGATCGGTCAGAGCTGGTTCGGCTTCGGCAAGCTCGGCTGGCGACAGCCGCCGATGCCCCCCGGTCATGCGGGCGAAGCGATCGAGCTCGGCGCGATCGCGATGCAGCGCGACAACGAGCGTGCCGTTGGTCTTGGTGCCGGGATAGGTCTCCTTCCACAGCGCGATGCCGCGTCTGCCGAGCTCGCCGATGACGGCCTCGGTGCTTTCCTCCTCGCAGCGTGGCGCAAGCATGGCGCCGGCATAAGGGCTGCATGCCTCGGTGAAGGGTTCCGGCGAGCGCTCATGTAGCGTCACGGCGTGACCGCGCCGGGCGAGCAGCAGCGCCTGCCATAGGCCGACCACGCCGGCACCGCGCACGGCGATCGTGAGGACGCGTCGCGGCATCAATCCCCCAGTGCCACGCCCTCACGGCGTGGGTCGGCGCCGCCTTCGAGCCCTTGTGGGGTGACAGCGATGACATGCTCGCCGCTCGTCATAGGCACGCGGCGGACCGCATGACCCATGGCGTCGAGCGACGCGGCGAGGGGATCCCAGGCCGCGCCGGGCTCGAGCAGAACGACGTCTTCGGTGCTGCCGAAATTGACCAGCGCAGTCGCCTGTGCGGGGTCGAGCCCCCACTCGATCAGCGCGACGATGGTCTTCACGTTGTACAGAATGATCGCCGGGCCGCCTGGGCTGCCGAGCACATAACGCAGATCGCCGGCCTCGCCGAACACGATGGCCGGGTCGAGGGCACTGCGCGGGCGCTTGCCTGGCTCGACGCGATTGGCGACGGGATGCCCCTCTTCGTCGGTCGGCTCGAAGGAAAAATCGGTGAGTTGATTGTTGAGCAGGAAGCCGCGCACCATGGTCCGCGCTCCGAACCCGTTTTCGATCGTCGTGGTCATGGAAAAGGCATCGCCGGCGTCGTCGACGATGGAGATATGGCTGGTGCCGCTCTTCTCGACCGAGCGGTCATTACCGAAAGCGCCTTGCTTCACGTTCGGCGGCGAGCCGGCGGCAACGTTCGCGAGGGCGCGTTCCGGATTGATCAAGGCGCGGCGTTCGGCAAGGTAAGTCGGATCGAGCAGCCCGGCGAGCGGGACGGGAACGAAATCCATATCGGCGAGGTAACGCGCGCGGTCGGCGAAAGCGAGCCGCTCCGCTTCGGCGATGACATGCGTGGCACGCGCGCCCAGGGGTGCAGGGCCGAGATGGAATGGATCGATGATGCCGAGCACCTGCGCCACGGTAACGCCGCCGGAGGACGACGGCCCCATGCCGCAGACTTTGTAGGCGCGATAGGGCGCGCAGATCGGCTCGCGCTCGATGGCCCGATAGGACGCGATGTCCGTAGCGGCGAGCTTGCCCGGCTTGCGCGGGTCGTTTTGCACCGTGCTGGCGATGTCTTTGGCGATGTCGCCTTGATAGAAAGCCTTGGCGCCGTCGCGGGCGATCGTCTCGAAGGTGTCGGCAAGCGCCGGGTTAGCGAGCTTGTAGCCGACGGGCCAAGGTCTGCCTTGTGCATCGAAGAAATAAGCGCGCGCGGCCGGCGCGAAGCTTAGCGGATCGGCCTCGGCGAGCATCTGAGCGAGGCGGGGCGAGATCGGAAAACCGTCGCGGGCCAGCGCAATGGCGGGCTCGAACAGTTTCGCCCAGGGCAGCTTGCCGTATTTGTCATGGGCGAGGGCAAGCGCCGCCAGCGCGCCAGGCACGCCGACCGAAAGCCCACTCGCCATGGCGGCGTCGCGCGGCAGCGGCTTGCCATCCGCAGCGAGGAAAAGCTCGGGCGTGGCGCCAGCAGGCGCGGTCTCGCGGCCGTCGATGCTAGCGAGCTGCTTTGAGCCCGCGTCCCAATAGAGAATATAGCCGCCGCCGCCCAGCCCTGAGGATTGCGGCTCGACCAGGTTGAGCACCATCTGCACGGCGATGCCGGCATCGACCGCGTTGCCGCCTTTGCGCAGGATGGCGAGCCCGGCTTCCGCGGCGAGCGGATGCGCGGCGACGACCATGTGCTTCTTCGCCGTGACCAGCGGCTTCGGCTGGAACCCGCTCTCGCTTTCCGGCTGCTCAAAGGCGCGCGCACGTGTGCCAAGCTCGCTGGCGGTGAAGCCGAGCGAGAGCAGCAAAAGGGCAAGGAAAATAAATGTCCGGCGCGTCATGGCGGCCAGCATAGCGAGTTTAACCCGGCTGACCACCCGGCTAGTGGAAATCGCGGGATTTAGGGATGATGCGCTCGGCACGCGGATGGCGGCGCGGGTGCCAACGTGGATGGTTGCGCTCACGAGAGGCTAGCGGCCGTTTGACGTGGTTGGCCGGGGCGAGCGGCGGCGCCACCTCTTCGGCGGGCGCGCCGCGCCATGAGCCTGGGTCTGGGCGCTTGACCTCGTCGGCGTTGGCCAGCGCCACGCTCAAGGCCTCGCCGTCCTCAGTGAGGAGGCTCAGCCAATCGCTGCGGTCCTCGAGCCGCGTGGCGACCACATGGATGATGTCCTCGTGGCGCTGGATGCGGCCATGCACCCCGACGAGGCGCGCTCCCATCACCACCTTCCGCTCGCGCTCGAGCACCTTGGGCCAGATCACCGAATTGGCGATCCCCGTCTCGTCCTCGATGGTCATGAACACGACGCCTGCCGCCGAGCCGGGGCGCTGGCGCACCAGCACCACGCCGGCGACGCTCACCTTTGCCCCATCGCGCATGGCTTTGAGATCGCCGCAGGCGGCGAAGCGCGCCGCCCTGATGCGATCGCGCAGGAAACTCAAAGGATGGGCTTTGAGGGAAAGCCTGAGCGTGCGGTAGTCGTTCACCACATGCTCTGAGAGCGGCATGATGGGTAGGGTGACGAGAGGCTCGCCGCCGGCATCGGCGGCATCGGCGTGCTCAAACAGCGGCAGCGGCAATTCCTTGGGCAGACCGCGCACCTCCCACAGCGCCTGGCGGCGGTCGAGCCCGAGCGAGCGGAAGGCATCGGCTGCGGCGAGCTTCTCCAGGCTGGCACGCTTCAGCCCGCTGCGGTGCCACAAGTCGTGCACGTCGTTGAAGAGCTCCCTCTCCCTGCAAGGGGGAGGGTCGGGGAGGGGGTCAGCTGTAGTTGACGGCTGCTCCATGTGACCCCCACCCGGCGATGGCCAAAGGCCATCGCCACCCTCCCCCTTTCTGGGGGAGGGAAGTAGAGGCGGAGCAAACAGATGCGGGTTGAGGTCGGCTGAAATGCCATCACGTATCGAGACGAGGCGCTGCATGTCGTCTTCGCGCAGTCCGTCGATCTGGCGCAATCCCAAGCGCAGCGCGAACGCTCTCTCCATCCCCCTGCAAGGGGAAGGGTTGGGAAGGGGGTCAGACTCGGAATACGTAACATGACCCGGCGATGACCTTCGATCATCGCCACCCTCCCCCTTGCAGGGGGAGGGATAAACAGGCTCGAGCGTGCAGTCCCAGAGACTGAGATTGACGTCTGCCTCGCGCGCTTCGACGCCATGCTCGCGCGCGCAGCGCACGATCTGCGCCGGCGCGTAGAAGCCCATCGGCTGCGAATTGAGCAGCGAAGCGGCAAACGCCGCCGGGTAATGGCATTTGATCCAGGCCGAGACATAGACGAGATGGGCGAAGCTGGCAGCATGGCTCTCGGGGAAGCCATATTCGCCAAAGCCCTTGATCTGATTGAAGCAGCGCTCGGCGAACTCGGCCGGATAGCCGCGCGCCGTCATGCGGCCGACCATCTTCTGATGCAGGGTGTCGATGGTGCCGCGGCGGCGGAAGGTCGCCATGGCGCGACGCAGCTCGTTCGCCTCGGGCCCGGTGAATTTCGCCGCCACCATGGCAAGCCGCATGGCTTGCTCCTGGAACAGCGGCACGCCCATAGTTTTGCCGAGCACCTGATGGAGTTCGTCGGCGGGGCCGTGATCCGGGTGCGGCGAAGGAAACTCGACCGGCTCGTCGCCGCAGCGGCGGCGTAAATATGGGTGCACCATGTCGCCCTGGATCGGGCCGGGGCGCACGATGGCGACCTCGATGACGAGATCGTAGAAGGTACGCGGCTTCAGCCTGGGCAGCATGTTCATCTGTGCCCGGCTCTCGACCTGGAACACGCCGATCGAGTCGGCGCGGCAAAGCATAGCGTAAACGGCAGGGTCGTCGCGCGGCACGGTGCCGAGGCTGATCCCTTTGCCGTAATGCGCTTTCAAAAAAGCAAATGCCTTGCGGATGCAGGTGAGCATGCCGAGTCCGAGCACATCGACTTTCAAAAGCCCGAGCGCATCGAGATCGTCCTTGTCCCATTCGATCACGGTGCGGTCTTCCATGGCGGCGTTACCGATGGGGACGACTTCCGACAGAGGCCCGCGCGTCAGCACGAAGCCGCCGACATGCTGAGAGAGGTGGCGCGGGAAGCCGATCAGCTCCTGCGTCAGTTCGAGCACACGGGCGAGCAGCGGGTCTCTAGGATCGAGCCCCGCTTGGCGGACATATTCGTCCGGCAGGCCCGAATTGCTCAGGCCCCAGATGGTAGTGGCGAGCGCGGCGACGGTGTCCTCGGAAAGGCCCAGCGCCTTGCCGACCTCGCGCACGGCTAGGCGCCCGCGATAGCAGATGACGGTGGCGGCGAGCCCGGCGCGATCGCGGCCATAGCGTGCATAGATATATTGGATCACCTCCTCGCGCCGCTCATGCTCGAAATCGACGTCGATGTCGGGCGGCTCCTTCCGCTCGGGTGAGACGAAGCGCTCGAACAGGAGATCGATCTCGGTCGGATCGACATTGGTGATGGCGAGGCAATAGCAGACGGCGGAGTTGGCCGCCGAGCCGCGGCCTTGGCAGAGGATGCTTTGGCTGCGCGCGTAATGCACGATGTCGTGCACGGTGAGGAAATAGGGCGCGTAGTTGAGCTCGGCAATCAGCACCAGCTCCTTGCGCAGTGTGTCGCGCACCTTTTCGGGAATGCCTTCGGGGAAGCGCCAGGCTGCGCCCTCCCAGGTCAGGTCTTCCAGATGCGATTGTGGTGTCTTGCCGTGCGGCACCGGCTCTTCGGGATATTCGTATTTCAATTCGTCGAGGGAGAAGGTGCAGGCGTCGGCGATCTTGACGCTGCGGCCGAGCGCGTCCTCATGGCCTTTGAACAGGCGCCCCATCTCCTGCGCCGATTTGATGTGCCGCTCGGCATTGGCCTCCAGGCGCAAGCCCGCGTCGTTGACCGTGCATTTCTCGCGGATGCAGGTGAGCACGTCTTGCAGAGGGCGGCGATGCGGCGCGTGATAGAGCACGCCACCGGTAGCGACTAGGGGAATGCCGACGCGTGCGGCGAGATCGGCGAGCGCTGAGATGCGGGCGTGATCGTCGCCGCGATAAGAATGCCGCGCCGCGAGGTAGAGCCGTGCCAAGATCGCCTGTTTGACGCGGCGAAGATGCTGCTCGAAATTGAGCGTGGCTGGCGTCGCCCTCTCCCTGAAAGGGGGAGGGCCGGGGAGGGGGTCGGACTCCATCTCCAACCTAGATACATGACCCCCACCCGGCGATGGCCGTCGGCCATCGCCACCCTCCCCTTTGCAGGGGGAGGGAAAATCCTCTGGCGGCAGCGCGATGAAAATCAGGCCCTCGGCAAGGGCGGCGACGTCATCGAGATAAAGCGTGCACTTACCTTTCTCGGTGCGGCGCTGGCCGAGCGTCAGCAACCGGCAAAGCCGGCCGTAAGCGGCGCGATCGCGCGGATAGGCCAGCAGGCTCGGCGCGTCCAGCAAATCGAGTCTGACGCCGACGATGAATTTGATGCCGACTTCCTTGGCGGCCAGATGACCACGCACGATGCCGGCGAGCGTGTTGCTGTCAGTGACGGCAATGGCGTCGAGTTGAAGCGCCTTGGCCGTGGCCACCAGCTCCTCGGGATGGGAGCCGCCGCGCAGGAAGGTGAAATTGGTAATGACGTCGAGCTCGGCGTAGCGGGTCATGGCGAATGACCTCATCCGAAGACGCCGTGCAGATACCAGCCGGGAGACCCGAACTCGCTCTCCTGATAGAGACCTTCGCGGAACACCCAGAAGCGGTGCCCGTCCTCGTCCTCGATGCGATAATAATCGCGGGGCCGCGCTTTTCCCCTCTCCCTGAAAGAGGGAGGGCAGGAGAGGGGGCCAGACTGGGGAACCGAGCTCGCGATTGGACCCGATGGCCCAGGGCCATCGCTACCCTCTTCCTTACTGTAAGAGGGATTACGCCACCATTCGGGCGCGATGCGCTCAGGCCCTTCGGCCTTGATCACGCGGCGCGTTACATGCCGCCAGGTGAAGCGCGCCGGCGGTCCTTCTGGAATTTCGGCAAGCACGGTCAAAGGCTCGGGCCGGGTGAAGAGAAGCGGTGGGCGCGGCGGCTTTGGCAAAGCCGGCTCCGGCCAGAAGGATGGGCCGGCGAAAGCGCTTCTCAGGCCTTGCGCTAATTCCGGGATGTGGCTTCCCATCGGAAAGAGGCGGCGCACGGCGCGCGCGCCCAAGCGATTGATCAGGCGGTCGATCAACGGTTCGGCCGCGGCCTTTCCGTTCCCCTGCGTGAGCGAGGTTTGCGCCGGGGCAAGCGTCTCGGTCACGAGCGCCGCAAGCGACATGAGATCGACGCCGAAGCCCATGTCGAGCGCCTCGACCTTGTCTTCTTCTTCGTGCCTTACGGTCAATACAATGATGGGCACCTCGGAGTTCTCGCGGATCGCGCGGCAGGTCTCGAGGCCGCCCATGCCGGGCATGTTGAGATCGAGAATGACGAGATCGGGGA
>Ga0105247_10002931_pt1 | contig 11345 bp, 8 predicted proteins | sample KBSS24metaG_FD_81519 | JGI IMG/M metagenome (GOLD analysis project Ga0105247, IMG submission 81519) | Switchgrass rhizosphere microbial communities from Kellogg Biological Station, Michigan, USA - KBS S2-4 metaG | ecosystem: Host-associated > Plants > Roots > Rhizosphere > Soil | place...
CATGAAGATGTCGCCGACCATCGACTCGACGATCTTGCCGAATGCCGCGCCGATGATCACGCCGACCGCGAGGTCGACCACGTTGCCGCGCATCGCGAATTTCTTGAATTCCTCGAGCATCGTTGCCCCCCTTCACCGCCCCGAACGAGGCTGACCGCCCGGAAAGCCTAGCCCGATTCCGCCACGCCCGCGACGTTAACGGTTCCGGCAATTGCGCCAATCGGTTACGATGGACAGCGCCGCCGTCCTGTGGTGCGCTGAAGCCCGGCACGGTACCGCGGTGCCTACGAGGTTTGCCTTAAGCCATGCTGCAGGGCTGGGTCGTCATCGTCGTTGCGCTCGGCTACATCGGGCTCCTGTTCGTCATCGCGAGCTATGGCGACAGCGTCCGCACCCGCAGCGGCGTGCGCGCGCGCACCATCATCTATCCGCTGTCGCTCGCGATCTACTGCACCTCCTGGACCTTCTTCGGCTCGGTCGGGCTCGCCTCGCGCACCGGCTACGATTTCCTCACCATCTATGTCGGACCGATCATCATGATCGGGCTCGCCTCGCCGCTGATCGCGCACATCGTGCGGCTGGCGAAGACGCAGAACATCACCTCGATCGCCGACTTCATCGCGGCGCGCTACGGCAAGCACCAGGCGGTCGCCGCGACCGTGGCGCTGATCGCGATCGTCGGCTCGATCCCGTACATCGCGCTGCAGCTCAAGGCGGTCTCGGCCTCGCTCGGCGCGATCCTGACCCATCTCGACGTGACGACCGGCAGCGCGCAGCCGGTGCTCGGCGACATCGCGCTGTTCGTCGCGCTGGCGATGGCGGCTTTCGCGGTGCTGTTCGGCACGCGCCATATCGACGCGACCGAGCATCAGGACGGGCTGATCCTCGCGATCGCGACCGAGTCGCTGATCAAGCTCGTCGCCTTCGTGACCGTCGGGATACTCGTCACGTTCGTGATGTTCGACGGCCCGATGGACCTGTTCGCCAAGGCGATGGAGACGCCGCGCGCCGCCGCGGCGCTGACGCGCGAGCCGGTGTGGAGCACGCTGCTGGTCATGACGCTGCTGTCGACCGTCGCGATCGTGCTGCTGCCGCGCCAGTTCCACGTCACCGTGGTGGAAAACCATTCGGAAGCCGAAGTGCGCCGCGCCGCGTGGCTGTTTCCGCTCTATCTCGTGCTGATCAACCTGTTCGTCATCCCGATCGCGGTCGCGGGTTTGATCCGGCTCGCTCCCGGCAGCGACAGCGACATGTTCGTGCTCAACCTGCCGCTCTCGGGGGGCTACGAAATGCTCGCGCTCATCGCCTTCGTCGGCGGACTCTCCGCCGCGACCGCGATGGTGATCGTCGAGACGGTCGCGCTCGCCATCATGGCGTCGAACGACATCGTGGTGCCGTTCGTGCTGCGCCGGCGCGAGGCGATCCTGTCGAGCCGCGAGGACGTCGGCGCGCTGCTGCTCACCGTGCGGCGGATCGCGATCTTCGTGATCCTGGTGTTCGCCTACATGTATTACCGCTTCTCCGGCGAGGCGCAGCTCGCAGCGATCGGGCTGTTGTCGTTCGCCGCGGTGGCGCAGCTTGCGCCCGCATTCTTCGGCGGCCTCCTCTGGCGCGACGGCACCGCGCGCGGCGCGCTCGCCGGCATGACCGCCGGCATCCTCGTGTGGTTCTACACCCTGATGCTGCCGAGCTTCGCGGACGCCGGCCTGGTCGGCAAGGAGATCCTGACGCTCGGTCCGTTCGGCCTCGCCTGGCTGCGCCCGCAGCACATCCTCGGGCTCGATCTGCCGCCGCTGGTTCACGGCGTGCTGTGGAGCCTGTCGCTCAACCTGATCTTCTACGTGACGTTCTCGCTCGCGCGCTCGCCGACCGCGATCGAGCGGCTGCAGGCGAATGTGTTCGTGCCGGCCGAAGGCGCGCCGATCACGCCGAGCTTCCGGCTCTGGCGCTCGTCGGTGACCATCGAGGAGCTCACCGCCACGGTCGCGCGCTATCTCGGCGAGGAGCGCACCTCCTCGGCGTTCGAGAGCTTCGCGGCGAGCCGCCGCATCAGCCTCGATCCGCGCCAGGAAGCCGACATCCATCTGCTGCGCTACGCCGAGCATATTCTGGCGTCCGCCATCGGTGCGGCGTCGTCGCGCCTCGTGCTCTCGCTGCTGCTGCGCAAGCGCACGGTCTCCACCAAGGCGGCGCTCAAGCTGCTCGACGATGCGAACGCCGCGATCCAGTACAACCGCGAGATCCTGCAGACCGCGCTCGACCATGTGCGGCAGGGCATCGCGGTGTTCGACAAGGAGCTGCAGCTGGTCTGCTGGAACCGGCAGTTCGGCGAGCTGCTCGACCTGCCGCCCTCGCTCACCCGCGTCGGCAACGGGCTCGACGAGATCCTGCGCCACAACGCGGCGCAAGGCGCGCTCGGACCCGGCGCCGCGGAAGACCTCGTGCGCGACCGCATCCAGCGCTACGTCTCGGGCGGCGAGCCGATCCGCGAGCGCTTCACCGAACGCGGGCTGGTGATCGAGATCCGCGCCAACCACATGCCGGACGGCGGCCTCGTCACCACCGCGACCGACGTCACGCCGAGCGTGGAAGCCGCCGAGGCGCTCGAACGCGCCAACGAAAACCTCGAACGCCGCGTGCGCGAGCGCACCCGCGAGCTGACCCGCCTCAACGCCGCGCTCGAGCGCGCCAAGGGCGAGGCCGAAGAGGCGAACGTCTCCAAGACGCGCTTCCTCGCCGCCGCCAGCCACGACATCCTGCAGCCGCTCAACGCCGCGCGGCTCTACGTCACCAGCCTGGTCGAGCGGCAGGGCAGCGGCGAGGACGCGCGGCTGGTGTCGAACGTCGATGCCTCGCTCGAGGCGGTGGAGGAAATCCTCGGTGCGCTGCTCGACATCTCGCGGCTCGATTCCGGCGCGATGCGGCCGGAGATCTCGAGCTTCCGCATGGACGAGATGATGCGCCAGCTCGAGGTCGAGTTCGCGCCGCTCGCGCGCGAAAAGGGACTGACCTTGACCTTCGTGCCGAGCACCCGCGCGGTGCGCTCCGACCGGCGGCTGCTGCGGCGCCTGCTGCAGAACCTGGTGTCGAACGCGATCAAGTACACGCCGGAAGGGCGCGTGCTGATCGGCTGCCGGCCACGCGACGGGCGGCTGCGCATCGACGTGTACGACACCGGGCTCGGCATTCCGCAGTCAAAGAAGCGCACGATCTTCCGCGAATTCCAGCGCCTCGATCAGGGCGCCAAGGTGGCGCGCGGTCTCGGGCTCGGCCTCTCGATCGTGGAGCGCATCGCGCGCGTGCTCGACCACACCATCGCGCTGGAATCGCGCTCCGGCAAGGGCTCGCATTTCTCGGTCGAGGCGCCGCTCGCGCCGGCGCTGCCGAGCGATACGCGGACCGCCGAGCCGGCGCGCGTCGATGTCAGCCAGGTGGCCGACATGCTGGTGCTGTGCATCGACAACGAGCCGAAGATCCTCGACGGCATGGCGACCCTGCTCGGCGGCTGGGGCTGCCGCGTGCTCAAGGCGCCGGACCTGAAGTCGGCGCTCGCCGAGGTGAGCGACGCCAAGGCGATCCCGAGCGGGCTGCTGGTCGACTATCACCTCGACGAAGGCAACGGCATCGAGGCGATCGCGGCGCTGCGCTGGCGCTTCGGCAACGAGCTGCCGGCGATCCTGATCACCGCCGACCGCTCGCCGCTGGTGCGCGAGGAAGCGCGCGCGCGCGACATTCAGGTCCTCAACAAGCCGCTCAAGCCTGCGGCGCTGCGCGCGCTGCTCGCGCAATGGCGCGTCGCCCGGATGGCGGCGGCGGAATGACAGAGCGAATAGTGAGTGGCGAATAGCGAGTAGTAAGCGGTCGGTCAGGTTTCTATTCGCTATTCGCTATTCGCTATTCGCTATTCGCTATTCGCTATTCGCTATTCGCTATTCGCTATTCGCTATTTACCCGCCCGTCTGCGGCCACTGCCCGGCTTCGATCTTCGCCGCCGCGATCACCGCCTGGGTGCGGCTCTCGACCCCGAGCTTCTGCAGGATCGCCGAAACGTGCGCCTTCACGGTCGCCTCGGAGACCGTGAGGTTGTAGGCGATCTGCTTGTTGAGCAGCCCCTCGGACAGCATCATCAGCACGCGCACCTGCTGCGGGGTCAGCGTCGAGAGCCGCCCCATCAGGTCGGCGGTTTCGGCATCGGTGCCGGCCTTGAGATCGACGTCGGGCGGCGTCCACACCCCGCCTTCGAGCACGCGCGCGATCGCGGCGCGCATCGCCTCGACGCCGAGCGTCTTCGGGATGAAGCCCGAGGCGCCGAATTCCATGCAGCGGCGGATCACCGCCGGATCGTCGTTCGCCGAAACGACCACCACCGGCACGCTCGGATATTGCGCGCGCAGATACATCAGGCCGGAGAAGCCGCGCACGCCCGGCATGGTGAGATCGAGCAGCACCAGGTCGACGTCGCCGCCCTTGTCGAGCAATGCGGCCGCATCGTCGAACGAGCCGGCCTCCGCGATCGCGGCGTCGGCGAACAGCCCGGTCACCGCCTCGCGCAGCGCGCCGCGAAACAGCGGATGATCGTCGGCGATGACGAAATTGTAGGACTCCACGGCGGCTCCCGGACGGTCCGGCGTCACGCCGCACCGCAGTGATTAGCGACTATTTCCCCGCACCATAGCATTGCGCGAACGCGCGTACAGAGGGGGCGTCATGCTCACCCTGCCCGGCCTTCAGCCCTTGAACAGAAGGTCGCGGGTCAGTTGATCGAGATGCCGAACCGCGTCAAGCGCGGAGCGCAGCCGGGCGCTGTCACGCGACGACAGACGCCCGACCGCGACCGCGTTCGATGGAGGCACTCCGCGGCCGATATCCTCGACCTGCTGGGCAACAAGTAGAGCGAGGAAAGTCCCCTGCGCCTCGACCAGAGCCTCGAGGTCGCTTTCCGCAGCGATGCCCAGCGTCTTGATGCCGTCGAGTCGCGCGGGCGTCGATCGCTCCACCACATGGTGGCAGATGGCCAGTGCACGCGCGGTCGAGACGATCCCGAACAGGCCGCTCTTCTTGAGATCGATCCGGCCCTGATCAGTCCTGAACCGGCGAAGGAACGTGAGGCCCGGCTCGGTCGGGCCGACGGACTCCGCGAGCAGCTTGGCGAAGTCCGCCCGCCCCTTGGCTGCATCGAAGCCCGCGCGCCAGATGTCATTGCACAGCGCGACGTCGCCATGCACGCCTAGCATGTCGAAGAAGATATCGACCGACAGCAGATCCTGCGGACTCGACCGCTCGATCCAGCCGCCGATGCGCGCGCGCCAGGTGTCGAGCGAACCGCGCCATAGCGGATTCCGTGCCATGGCGCCGCCCCTGCAATAGGGGACGCCGACCTCGTGCAGGATGTCGGCGATGTGGACGCCTAGATGTGCGAACCACGTGTCTTCAGGACCGTCCGGCGCTCCGTCGGCAAAAACCAGCGCGTTATCCTGATCCATCGCAAGCAGGCTCTCGCCGCGGCCGGCCGAGCCCAGCACCGCGACCGCGTAGGGACAAACCGGGTCACCGTACCCCGCGTCGCGCATGCGAGCTTCCGCGACGAGCGCCGCCTGGCGCGTGAGAGCACGCAGCTCGTGCGAGATGACGGCTGCAATGTCGTGCGCGCTCACGCTTTCCTGGAGGAGAGACGCCGCGACCTGCGGCAGCTTCGCCCATGCGCCGGCAAGCGCATGGACATCGCCGGCCCCGTCGATCTCGTCGCCGAGCGCGACGGCCTCGCCCGCGCGCAGCCGCAGCAGATCGCGCCCGGACAGCGCTCCGATCACGCAACCCATATCGTCGACGGCGCCTAGGTGGCGCACCCGCAACCGACTCATCCTGCCGATGGCGCGATAGACAAACGCGTCCGCAGGAACCACCGCCAGCGGTTTGTTCATCAGGCGCTCGACCGGCATGGCCAGCGCATCCGCCCCATAGCTGGAGACCGCCCGCAAGACGTCGCGCTCGGTGATGATGCCGGTGTCGGACGCGCGCGGCCAATCGCCATCATGGTGCGCAGGGCGGACGTAAAGCGACGAGATGCGCTGATCCATCATGACCATCAGCGCCACCGCAATGGGAGTGTCTGCCGCGACAAATTTCGGCGGCGATTGCATCACGTCACGGACCCGGTGCCGATAGGGATAGCTGTCGACACGGGCCAGCGTACGCTCGGCCTCGGTGCGGCCCGGCGCCTCGGCCGGCTGGACCCAGCCGGCGCGGTGTTGCTCGTCGAGCAGCCTGGTCAGGGCGCGAGACGCCTGCATCGCCTCGGCAAGGGTGCGAATCCCGCTGTCGCGCAGCTTCGGGAGCAACGCGACAAAAATGCGGGCGGTCGTCAATGCATCGCCAAGCGCCGAGTGCCGCTCGCCGACCTCAACGTCCAGCCACGACGCAAGGCTTTCGAGGGTAAACGCAGCAAGGTCGGGCTCGGCGACCTGAGCGAGCAAGTGCGTGTCGAGGGTCAGCGGGCGCCGGAATGGAAGGCCCGCCCGCGCGCATTCATTCTTGAAGACCGCGAGATCGAAGCCGAGCGTATGACCGATGAGGACGCCCTCGCCCATGAACGCCAGCAGCTCGGGCCAGACTTTCGCAAAAGGAGGAGCGTCGGCAACCGCGGCATCGTCGATCCGATGCACCGCCCGCGCCGCCGCCGGAATAGGCTCGCCCGGCCGGACCAGGCGGCGCAACGAATCCTCCGGATCGATGCGTCCGCCGGAAAGACGCACAGCACCAAATTCCACAATCCGCGCCCTCGCCGGATCGAGGCCCGTCGTTTCGGTATCGATGACGACGGCATCGAGTGCGATGAGCGGGCTGGCGATGTTGATGGCCGCCATCGATCGCGCCCCCGTGGTCTCCGCCGCCCCGGCTCAGGCGGTCCGAACCATCAGCGTCTCGGCCACGGCTTCGGCATCCAGCCGCTCCATGAACTCGTCGTGGATGTTGCAGAGCTGTACGCGCAGATAGTTGCGCGTCGTCGGGAAGTCGCGGCCGCGCAGTTGCTCGTGGATCGGCATCAGGTCGAAATAGGTCTGCACCCATTGCTCGGGGATGTCGATCACGCGCTTCGGCGGATGCAGGCCGATGAGCTGGAGCCGGCGCGACAGCTCGGCACGCAGGCTGCGCCACTCGTCGCTGCCGAGCGCGGCGGGCGGCGGATAGCGATCGAACACCGCGAGGACCTGATCGCTCAGCGCCTGCACGACCGCGCCGCGTTCGCCGCCGAGCCGTTCGTGCAGCGCGCCCGCGACCGCTTCGGCGACGATCGCGAGCCCGAGCGGATAGGCGCGCCAGCGCGACACCTCGATGGCGGCCTGGAAGGAAGGCTCGCGGAAAAGGACCTTCGAATAGTGCCCGGCGCGCGCGCGCGAATATTCGTAGAGTCCCTTCTGCATCAGGAAGGCGGCGTTCTCGTCGACGAACGCGCCGACCGCTGCGGCGTCGCGGATCGGCGGCTTGCGGCGCAGGAAATCGAGAAGACCCATCGCCTCATCTGACCGGCAATCTTGCTCCTTGCCTCGCGTCGAGTTGACGCACCCCCGCAAGGGAGATAAATTTTCTCAGATTTTTCAACGCTTAGTGTTCATACATTAGCCGAAAGTCGTACAAAAGCTTCGCAGCCCCCAATGCTAGCGTTTTGGTGAACGACTCTCGAACCGATCCGCAGAATCCGGACGAGGGACGTCGCAGCTGGGGGGCTGCGTCCGAAAACATGCGCCGCCTCCCCGAAGGTTCATGAGCCTGCCGGCTCGACCGGCATGCGATGAGGGAGGGCGGGGCCGATGGCGGATCCAAAGATCGCCGACTCAAAGGCGAACGAAGAGGCGCATTGGGACAAGACGACCAAGCTGATGCTCACGCATCTCGGAGTCTGGTTTTTCTTCGGTTACGTCATCCACATGTTCGTGGTGCCGCTCAACAAGATCGTCATTCCGATCCTCGGTTTCCCGCTCGGCTTCTACATGGCCGCGCAGGGCTCGCTGATCGTGTTCGTCGTGATGCTGTTCATGTTCGCGAAGCAGCAGCACCGGATCGACCGCGAGCACGGCTACGCCGAAGAAGACTGAGGGGGACACCATGGCAACGCAAACGGCTGGCGGCACCAGCGACTTCATCAAGAACCTCGGACGGATGTACGGCACGTACACCGGAGGCTTCGTCGCCTTCATCATTCTGCTGGCGATCCTCGAGCAGGTCGGCGTACCGAACAAGGTGCTCGGTTATCTGTTCGTGTTCTTCACGCTCGCGGTCTACGCCGTCATCGGCGTGATGACGCGAACCGCGGAAGTATCGGAGTATTATGTCGCCGGCCGGCGCGTGCCGGCCTTCTACAACGGCATGGCGACCGGCGCCGACTGGATGTCGGCGGCGTCCTTCGTCGGCATGGCCGGATCGCTGTTCCTGCTCGGCTATGACGGCCTTGCCTGGGTGCTCGGCTGGACCGGCGGCTTCGTGCTGGTCTCGATCCTGATCGGGCCGTACCTGCGCAAGTTCGGCGCCTACACGGTGCCCGACTTCCTGTCGTTCCGCTACGGCGGCAATCTCGCGCGCTTCCTCGGCGTGATCGTGCTGGTGTGCTGCTCCTTCACCTACGTGACGGCGCAGATCTACGGCACCGGCCTGATTGCCTCGCGCTTCCTCGGCATGCAGTTTGAGCTCGCGGTGTTCGCAGGCCTCGTTGGCATCCTGCTCTGCGCGATGCTCGGCGGCATGCGCGCGGTGACCTGGACGCAGATCGCGCAATACATCGTGCTGATCGTCGCCTATCTGGTGCCGATCATTATCCTGTCGACGCAACACTACGGCATTCCGATCCCGGAACTGACATACGGGAGGGCGATCGCCGAGATCGGGGCGCGCGAAGGACAGCTGGTGAAGGACGGACTCGCGATCCTCTGCAACAAGGAGGCCTGTCCTGCCGGAACGCTGCGACCGCACATCCAGCCGTTCATGAACTACACGCCGCTGAACTTCTTCGGCATCATCTTCTGCATGATGGTCGGCACCGCCTCGCTGCCGCACATCCTGATGCGCTACTTCACCACGCCGTCGGTGAAGGAAGCGCGCGACTCCGTTGCGTGGTCGCTGCTGTTCATCTTCCTGCTTTACTTCTCGGCGCCGGCCTATGCGGCGTTCTCGAAGCTGGAGGTGTACACCAACATCATCGGCCGCGACCTGAACGCGATCCGTCCCTGGTTGTTCAACTGGGGCGAACTGGGACTGATCCAGATCTGCGGCAAGAACGCCGCCAATCTGCAGGCCGTGCTCGACGCCTGCAAGGCGATCGCCGGTCATCCCGGCGTCTTGCGGTTCCAGGACTTCGTGATCAACACGGACGTGATCGTGCTCTCCACGCCGGAGATCGCGGGCCTTCCCTACGTGATCTCGGGCCTGGTCGCGGCCGGCGGCCTTGCCGCCGCGCTCTCCACCGCCGACGGGCTGCTGCTCGCCATCGCCAACGCGCTCAGCCACGACGTCTACTACAAGATGATCCAGCCCTTGCGGATGCAACGGCAGTGGACGGTCATCGGCGTCATGGCGGCGATCGTGATCGGAGCCATCATCTGGTTCGCGGCGGTGCCGGGACCGTTCGGAGTACAATGGCGCTGGTGGTCAATTCTCGGCCTCCTTGCCCTTGTGGCCGTGGTCTACCCCTTGATGCGAACGGCGAACGAAGTCGAACGCCGGCTCATCATGGCGCGCGCACTGCTGCTGCTCGTGGCGGTCTGCTCGGCCGCGCTCGCGTCGACGCGGCCGTCGGACATCCTCGCGATGGTGGGCTGGGCGTTCTCGCTTGCCATGGCGGGCAACTTCCCGGCGCTCACCCTCGGCATCTGGTGGAAACGCGCCACCACCACGGGCGCGATCTGCGGGATTCTCGCCGGGTGGGGCATCTGCCTGTTCTACCTCGTGGTCTCGCGCTACTTCCCGCAGGCCGGCGTGACCTACTTCGGAATGACGTCGCTGCTCAATCCGGAGACCGGCAAGGCGCTGATCAACGTCGCGCAGATCATGGCTGATCCGAAATGGGTTGCCGACGTTCCGGCGAGTGCCGCGAACCCGATGGCCAACCGGGTCGGCTGGTTCGATCTCAACAACATCAACTGCGGATTGCTCGGGATGCCGCTCGGCTTCCTGGTGATCTACGTGGTCAGCCTGTTCACCAAGGCGCCGTCGATGGAAATGCAGGCCTTCATCGACGAGATCCGCAAGCCGCGCGGACGAACCGTGCTGGAAGAAAAGGTCTGACCACCTCGTCGGTCTGTTGCAGGCGGGGCCCCACGGGGCCCCGCTTCGCTTGCAAACCTCAGAGGCTTGCCGCACCGCGCCGCCACGGCCATGGTACGCGGCAGGGGAGCTGACGCGTGGGCACTTCGATCCTGACCTACTGGTACTACCACGTGCCGAACTTCGTGCTGGCGGCGCTGATGTACACGCTGCTCGGCCGCGTCGTGCTCGGCTTCTTCGTCGACGCGGATTCGCCGAACTACATCTGGCGCTTCTTCTGCCGCATCACCGACCCGGTCGTCGCCGCCGTCGCGGCCGTGACGCCGAAAGCCGCCGCGCCCGTCATCGTCTGGCTGTTCGGCGTGGTGTGGCTGTTCTGGCTGCGCGTCGGCTTTCTCATCCTGTTCACGATGTACGGCATCGCGCCGCGAGCAAGCTGAGGCACGCGATGGACCGCAACCTCTATTACGTCGCCATCGCGTTCTTCGGGATGATCAACGGCCTGTTCAACCAGGCGCTGGTGCCGTTCGCCTATCTGTTCGCCAAGGTGCTGGCGCCGGCGCTGCTGTTCGGCTCGGAATCGCTCACCTTGATGTTCGCCTCGCTGATGGCCTCGACCGCGACCATCATCGTCGGCGGCGTCCCGGCCGCGATCTATGAGCGCTACGTCGGCGCGAAGGACGACTCGACCGAGATCTCGCTGTGGATCTGGCTTGCCGGGACCGGGATCCTGACGCTGCCGGCGGTCGGCAATTTCTTTGACATCGGGCTGTGAGCCTCCGCCGCAGTCCGGGCACGCAATTGTGAGTGCACCGCGCGGCAAATAAATTGCAGGATCGAAAGGCCGGGATCGGGGTTCATCGGAAAGGGACCGCGCCTTGGAGCACATGCGCCACATCGCCTACGAGACCGTGCTGCGCGCCTGCGGCTTCGGCTCGCTCGCGATCTTCTGCGTCATGATCGGAATGTCGTTCGAGCCGCGCCTCGCCTTCCAGGCCGGCGGCACGCTGACCATGCTGATGACCTGCATCCTGCTCTACAAGGCGCGCGAGGCGCTGACCAAGGACTACCGCCGCACCGAGATGTGGCTC
>Ga0105247_10002932_pt1 | contig 11339 bp, 27 predicted proteins | sample KBSS24metaG_FD_81519 | JGI IMG/M metagenome (GOLD analysis project Ga0105247, IMG submission 81519) | Switchgrass rhizosphere microbial communities from Kellogg Biological Station, Michigan, USA - KBS S2-4 metaG | ecosystem: Host-associated > Plants > Roots > Rhizosphere > Soil | place...
CTCCAACAACCCGACTCCAAAGACGCCAATGTAAAGAAGCTGTATCGGCTTTTTCATAATCTACCAGTCAATAGCAACTTATCTTCAAGTTCCTCTGCCGACGGGGCCTCGTCGGGCATACCAGGGAAAGCATTCAGGGTAGGATACGGCCCCAGCTTTTGAAAGGTATGCGCCCGCGCTATCAGCGTTCCTAACGCATGTTTTCGTTCCGTTAAGACCATGACCCGTGCCTGTACCGAGGCATGTACCTCTTCGGACGGCTGACTATTCAGCGAATCAGCGAGCGCCTGCAAATCCGCTTCAATCATGGCTTGCTCTGCCTCTGCCCCTTGCATCAACGCAGCAACATCAAAATTATCCACGGGTTCCTCCTTCGGCGGTTGGGGTTTTGGGTGGCGTTTTCGCATACTTACCCATTCCTCCAATCTTGTTCGTACTTCAAGACTTCTTCTGGTGATTGCTCTTCTTCTTGGCCTGCGCCATTCACAAACTCTTTGGCATGGAAGACTCGCGGCTCTTTGACTTGAGCATTCACTTTGCTCCAGAGTCGCGTTGATTGCTCAGTCACTACACCCAGCGTCTCATGCGCAAGCTGCGTCTCGTCAACCAAGGCTTTTAACGCCGTGGCGTTTGCCGTCTGAATCTCCGTCAAAAACGCCTTGATACTGTCCTTCGAGACGCGCAAAAGATCCTGCATATCCATGTTGGCCTTGTAGAGCGCTTCGACGGCTTCTCGGAGTGCTCGCGCCGTTGTGAGCGCTGTCGCCGCTAACCACAACGTACCACCGATACCCAGGCCAAGGACCAAGGCAAGGAGGAGATAGCAGAGTGTTACTAGGGATTCGGTCACTTATGCCGCCTGTCGAGCGAAGTATTGCGCGCGAATCTGCTTCACCAAACTGACAAACTCAGCAGCGCCGCTCACTCGCTTCCCGGTCGCCAAGGCCCCACACCACAGCTCATGATATCGCTGTCCTTCGCGAGCATCTTCAATGCGACGGGTGCAGTATCCACAGATTCCTTCTGGCATTTCAAGCGGTGGCAAGGCTTCGTAAGGTACGGTAAACACCTCTTCCTCAAACTGCGGCAAGGACTCAGCGAGCGGCTTCCCGACCGCGCGCTTGCCACATTCAGCATGATATGCCTGGCCATCGCGACCGTTGATAATTGGCTTCTGACAACCTTTGCACGTCAAAATACCGTGATTTTCCGCTAATACTGGCCCGGATTGGCGTCCCATTGTTTGACCACTACTAAACAACACGCTCTTTACCCGCTGCATCGCTTCGGGTCGATAAATCGCTTGCTGAATAATCGCGAGCAGCGCAGGAAACTTGTTGACCTTAGTAATATCGCACCAGGTCACGAATCGGCCACGCTCAGCGGCAGGCATAGCAGCAAGGATGGTATTTAGGGCGAGCATCTCATTCGAGACTTGCGGATCATCAAGTAGAGAATTTTGCCAGAATTCCTGCTCCGCAGAACTCATCACTGCCGCTGCCGTAGAAATCGAAGGAATCACATTAGGGTCGTCTTTTGTATCATTGACGATTTGTAAAGTATGAAGATTGGGAGCGGCTCCGTGCACGGAGGCGGCCCCCTCCTTCACCGATTGCGGGTCATCGCCGGCGTTGTACGGCGCTGACGACTCCGCAGCCGTCGCAGCTACTGGCTCCTGCGCGTCCGAACGAGCACTCGGAGGCACAAGGAGATCCGCAGTCTGCATCAAGGGTAACGCTTTATCTTCTTCTTGTTGTCGGGCTACTGCCATAGACTGATCCTTTACTGGTGGATGTCGGAGCTTTCGCTTTTTCATCGGGTGTTACCGTATGCCACAATAAGTAAAAGGCAAGGTGTGAAGCTTCACTCTCTCCAGCTCTCCGTATCTGATTCTTCAAACCGATTCTGTCTGACTCGTTCCAGCTCTTTCCGAAGTAGCGCCGCATCGACGTTCACCGGCTGCACTTCACGCGCCTGTCTGTTCTTCCCATACGGGGTAAAATTCAAGCACAACGCCATGTACTGAATACAGTCTTGCGTATGCGAGAATGCGCCCTTTTCCGGTTCTTCGCCGGCCCCATGCTTCGAGAACGCATAACCGCCCTGCATCCCATCAATGACGAGCGTACAGGTCGGATCAATCAAAAAGCCTGCGGTTCTTGGCCCTTCCCTTGAGGGAGGCGACCAATCCAGCCAATCGTTAATGATGTTTGTTCTGTTGATAATTCGATTACTCGGCGCCATCTGCAGCCGAATTCCGTTTTGCCTGAAAATCTGCTCAGCCGTCCCCTGGTGCTGCACAGTTTCATTGGCAATCGTCGGATCTCCCACGTCGCGCCACGTCACGCCAGGAAACTCAACGTTACGAAACTCTTTGACAAGCTGAATGAATTGCCCTAATCCGGAGACATTGTACTCTTGGTCTTGGTAGGGACTCCGCGAAGACGAGTTCGTGAGAAATGCCCCCGCCATCTGACGCGCGGCGTAGATGTACAAATGCCGGTCCCAACATTGTCCCATCACCGCAGCATGAATGCCGATGTCCCAGCCACACCACATTTCAAGCCCTTTGTAGTAGGTCAACGATATCTTGCCGGGCGGGTTGTTCTGCAGCATACGGGCCACATGCCACGTCGAGTCGAAGCTGGAGTACACCGGCCTCCCACCAAACGACTCGAAATTTAACTCCATCTCCTGCTCCCACGCCTGGTCCGTGAAATCACGCATAGTCTCGTGCTTCCACGTCAAACTTCGGTGCTCAGAGTGGGCAGTGTAGTGAAGCGCTAATACCTCGACGCCATTAAACGGGTTCACCCAATTGGCTACGCCTTGCATAGGAAGGTCGGCGTAATGGGGCACCTTGAGCTTGCCCATGTTGGCAATGCGATTAGCCATTAGAATCCTTCCCTCGTATGACTCACCGTCTTATCGTTGACCACGTCACTCCAGAACGTGCCATTGATGGCGCTACAAATGACGCGCACTTTGCCGCCACCCATCGTCGTGGGCAACATCGCCGTGTATGATCTTTCTTGCCATTCCCAGAACCCAAACTCTTCGACGTGCAGCAATGTCGCGCCTTCCTGCCGCAGGTCGTTCGGCTTCTGGTTCAAGGCAATAATCTTGCTGTTCGTCTCCTCGAACTCTAACACCGTCGCGTTCCCCTCCTTGCCGTGGCGCACATAGATATGCGGCTTGGGCATCTCGCGGGGCAAATGCTCATAGATAAACAGACAACGCTGGACAAGCTTGTCCGAGTCGGTCTGATCCTTCGACGCGATGTACACTTGAGCGCTCGGGGTCCACATCGCAGTATGCAAATCCAAGGCGCAGGCCGTCCATGTCACAATCATCCGTCTCGACTTCGGAATAGCTAGGACTCGACGAGGCGACAGATATTTGTGAACAAAGATGACGATGAAGTCTTCCCGAGGAATCAGTCGAATCGGATTCTTGACAATAAGCGGCCCATCAGGATGTAGCGGGTCTTGTACATTGGTTGGGTCTTCGGTCCAGCACGCCTGTGTGACAAACGCCACAGGATTGCGCAGCCATCCGGCTACAACTGCCGCCCACCATCCTTGTGTCTGGGAAGGAGTCAGTGCTGGCTGATGGGGGTACGCAATAGCTGACATAGGGGGAAGAAAAAGCGAAAATCAAAAGCAAAAAAAAAGAAGGGCTATTTCACCTTCCTGAGAATCTCCCTAGCCTTAGATTCCCGCATGCCGTAGCCGTCAAACAGGAGCAAGTAGATCTGCGCGCGGCGTCGAGCGTCCCACGTCTCGACGAGGGCCATATCGGCGTCTTCTTCTTCCTTGATGGTCATGTAGACAGGAGCCGAATTATCGAGCAGTGCGTCGCGAAGTAAATCTTCTGACAATGGATGATTTAAGGCATAGGGGGATGGCTCAATCTCCTGCATACGCTGGCGGCGCTGCTCTTTGTATCCTTTATACACACGCTCCCAGAATGCGATGCGTTCCTCTGTTGTTGGGATCATCGTTCAATCCTTCCTAGTCCGCTCATGTCTGCCCAGGTTTCTTTCTGCGGGCGAGACGAAATCCTGAACTCCTGCTCACGTTGGCGCTGCGCATTATTTAACCGTCCTTGTAGCGCACGGTAGGCATACCAGTGTCGTTCTTTCCAGTGAGATCGCAATTTACACTCATCCATCTCTGCCCCACAGGTTTTACATTTTACCTGTTTGTCTTCTGGGACCAACCAGCGGGCGGGCGGGTTTTCTGGTGGCTGTTCGGGCTTCGACTTCGGAGGTTCAATAAGAGCAGCACGCTCGCCAGCTTCCCAGCGTCGGATCATGGCTCGTAGTCGAGTCTCGATGTCACGTTCGCGGCGCCGCGCTTCGAGGATCGCCGCAACCTGCGCTTGTGTTTCGGCGTCCATCTATCCCGCTTCCCACGCTTCTTCGAGGGCGGAGTAAAACTCACGGGTACTGTCGCGATAGGCTTCTCGTACCGGCTCTACTGTCTCTGTCCAGAGAGTCCCTTTCTTTTCATTGTATTTTTTGAAAAGAATCTGAGCAACAGCATCCACTGCCGGCAGGTCAACTTTGGCAAAAATATACGTGGGGGTATCAGGCATCAGTCAGCCTTTCGCTCTTTCAATCGCGCAATCGCTTCTTCTTCGGTCGCCACAAAGTCTACTTCGAGCAGTTTCTCATTGCGTACCAACACGGCATGAGACTGGCACAGCCCCTGATAACCAATGTCCGTGACGGTGTAGGCAAAGATGTCGCCAAGGCAGGGACCAGCGTTCTTCCGAGATTCGCAGAGTTGCCGATCTTTACGCTTCTGTTGGAGCTGCTTGGTTTCTTCGATAAACTGCTTTACTGCGTCACTACTCGCCATATTACTCCAGTGTCATTTCGCCTGAGTAAGCCATGTGTGTCCCACCGCCACACTCATAGCAGTAAGTGTCGCGCCGAGAATCCCAGTTGACCCATTTTTCGTGGTCGTTAGGACAGACGACCTTTGCCAGTTTGTTCAGTTCGCGGCCTTTATCTTCGATCGCCCCACAAGCCCACTGCTGAAAAGCCGTGTACCCCTGCTCGATAGCATCGGACATGGTCATTGGTTGGCCCCGCTTTCCTAACATGGCCCACTCTCGAGCAGCTTCTGCTTGACTGGGTCGAATTGGCCCTTCATTTGAACAATCCTCACAATGTATAGCGTAGGTTTCAGGACCAATTTCAGGAAACTCATCGTCCCAGCAAAAGAGCTGTCCTTCACCCCCACATTCTTTACAGTCCGCATATTCTAGGCTCGTTTCGCTGAAGAAATGAATAGGCTCAGGATCAACAAGCCAATCTAAGGAAGTAGTGAGATCCTTCAGGGAAGCATCAAATACCACTTTAAGTAGCAACCTGTTTATATCGTTGAGACTCATTTCACTACCTCGCCATCAATGATCACACCGGGCGGCGGATTGAGAAACGAGGCTTCACCTACCCACGGCTTCTCGATGGTATCCATAGCACCGGATTTGACGAAGTTTAAGAATTCAAGGAACGCATTGGTCTGAGCTGTTGCGGCCTGTTTCTTTTCTTCTTCCCACAAGCGGAAATGCCGACCGGGTAAGTCGATCGGTGTGACTTTGGGGTGCATCTCGACTGACACATTAGCGTTACCCTGACGATCATGAGACACAGACACTTTCTGAATAGCCGCGGTGACATGCTCTGGGAGCTCAGAAGAGTCCTTGACTCGAACCCCATCCGGCCCCCACGAGATCACATCGGCAATGTCGCTGTGCGCCAAGGTGGCCGCGGCTTTGATAGTGTTCAGAGCGCTCGCCTCGATGAGACGGACATGTTTTTCATGGAGCTCAGCAACTACCCGCTCTGTTACATCGCTGCGCACCTTATCAAGGCGCTTGTCAAAAGCTGTCGCGCGGGCAGACCAATTGTATTCTCGATACCAAGCTGACCAGGGACCAGAGACGCGGGCTTTTGGGTTGTTTTTCCAGAGACGATAGGCAGTGCAGAGCATACGCGGCGCTAAGGTGCCGCGATATATAGTAAAAGCGGCATAAGCAGAATCAGACTCATTGTCTTGTTGTTCCCAGACTTCCATAGAAAAACGCTTAACTCACCGTTGCTCACTTTCCCATACGCTAAAAAGCGCATGAGGTAGACGCTTTTGCCGGAAGTGAACGCGTCTGGGGAAGAACGTCATTCACTTCCGGCTCTCATCACGGGGTCTCTAACGCTGTAACTCTGCCACAATAAAAGGAGATTGCAAGACGGTGAGTGAAAAGTGAATAAAGTGAATGAGACTCACTTTAAAGGAAAGCGTTTTGCCACGCGTCAACGATAGGATCGGGTTTGCAGCCAAAACGGCGGAGGTGGCGAACGATGGCATAGCTGGCTTTGCGCAGTTCCGTCTTGTGACGGGTACGCAGAGCGGCTTGACGATGGCGCACGGGCTCGCCATCGTTGTATCGTTCAAGCCGCCGCTGGGCTTTTTTGAGCACGAGATAGATCCGGCCTACGGAACGCCGATAGGCAGTTGCTATCTCTCGTACTGATTGCCGAGGCTCACCGAACCCGTATCGTTTTCGGAAGATAGCTTCCTGGTGTAGGTTAAGGGCATCGAACAAAATTCCATCAATATCGGCCTCGGACAAAAAGACACGCATAGTTCCCCTTCTTTCCTGCCGGGAGTCGGTCCTCGATCGTCCTGTCGTTGCGCCTATCGGGCTTTCGCCCGCTGACGGCGCTATTTCAGGGGAACCACCAGAAGAAGACCTGCTCTTTTTTTTAGCTCAGGGTTCTTTTGTTTTTTTTTAAAAGAAAAAGAAGACGGTTGCTATCCTATTGACAATCATCTATAATGTCAACTATGGAAAACTACATGACGCTGTCAACGATTGCGGCAAAATATGGCCGATCCAGACAGCGTGTACACCAATGGCTCCAAGATCACAATCTTCTTGACCAATGTGAAAAGTTGGAAAGCCCCACGGGGAAAACTGCTCAACTTTTAATCCCACTTGCGATTGTCGCTCGTATGCCGTTCTCGCAAGTAGCCGAAAACACAGAAGAAAAAAAATAATTCTCTTTTTGTTGTCTGGCCTATTGACAATTATCAATAAAGAGCGCATACTCACATTATCAAAAGAAAACAGTCACTCGCCGGAACACGACGCGGTAGAAAACGAGGTCGAACCGGGATGGACACTGACAGTACCGAGAGCGGTCATGCTTTTGAGACTCAGCTTTTTCTTTATGCTTCCTCTGACGAGGAGGCAGAAAGAAGGAGAACATCATGGACAAAACAGCACAATTTAAAGCGTATCTATTAGAAGCGAATGTTACAGCGCCAGAGTCTTACGAGTGGCACGCATGGACGGACAGACAGGGAAACGCTTGCGAAGAGCCGCTCTACCGCGGCGAGTCCTTTACGGCGAGTGAGAATGAACAGCGGGCGATTGATCGCATGCTGATGCTCCCCGCAGTCTGTGCGCCTGGGATGTGTGGCTGCACAAAAAAGGAGTGTTCTGCTCGCTAGCCAGAGTCCACCCCGTGCGGGTCGCGGGGCGGGCTATGTTTAGTGGTAAAGGAGTTATGAGGATGATCACAAAAGACGATCTGCGGGCAATGCGGGCGTGTACATCAGCCGTTATGCACGCTTGGGAATTCAACTCTACATTAGAAATGAAACTCTTCAAAAAGATCAATGTAAAGGGCTTTGTCTTAGAGCGAGACGTGGAAGCAAAGTATGTCGTGGAGCTGCCCTGCTCGTTTCGGGACTATGGAGACGACCGGGAGTGGAACAAGCGGGCGTTCTTTTCGCTCGATTATCTCTACGACAATGGAACGTGGCAAGCGTTCAAGTCGCTCATCCGAGAAGGGGACGAGATCAAGGCAATCGTAATTGTAGGCAATGACGGACAAACGATGAAAGAGCGAGACATTCACGACGACGTGCTCTATTTCAACATTACACGCAACGGAAAAGAAGTCTTGCGCAACTTCGAGCTAACGCACTCTGTAGCGCCGGGGAACATAGCCAGAGCCGTACAGAAAGAGACCCGTAAGCAGCAAGCCGCCTAACACACGAGCCCCTACGGGGGCTCACAACACAAGGAACACGAACATGAGCAACGACATGATCTTACGCGCGCACGGGAACGGAGTCGAGGCAATACGCGCACGAGGCGCAATTGTACAAATGGAAGAGGGGAGTTGGGTGGTTTGGATGGAAGGGTGTGACGTGCCGCCCTTGCGGGCCCCGTACTTTCCTCTGCGCCGATCGGGAGGATTCCACCTTGTGCGCAACACGAAAGAGGAGCTAGAAACCTACCTCAGTGAACAGCAGCAACAATCAAAGCAGTATCTCGCCGAAGACTAACCACCCCGGCAGGCTCGGCCTGCCCCACACGGAAGGAGAAAACATCATGGGGAAAAAAGAACACTGTAGCAATTGTGGACAAGAATTGACTGAGGAGAATATCCAGTTGGCGCTAGAAGATGCTGGGCTACCGCAGGACGAACTTAGGTTCTTCTGCCCTCGATATAGCGACGAAAAAGGCTGTCCTGGCTATAGCCAAAAGGATGAAAAGAAGGAGGCGTACTGGTCCACAAACTAGCCCCCTAGTCCAGCCCTTCACGGAGGGTTGGGTCCCCCACACATTACTGCAGAAAGAAGGAGAACCGACATGGATTGCACACTTAATATTGCTCTTGTAAAAAACGGACACTTCAACGTCATCGCCCCTGATGGCAGACAACGCAGCTATGCAAAAGCAGAACTCTGCAAGTGGCTCTTGCAAGTGGCGGGGAGAGCCGGAGAGGGAAGTCGGTTGCAAATCAAAATCCCGCATGGGCCAGCAGCGCACCCCGAAGAGCTACAGCTCTGGCAAGAGATGCAAGACGATTCGCAGTGGGAAACAATCTAGCCCCCTAGTCCAGCCCTTCACGGAGGGTTGGGCTATCTGCTCTCGGATAGAGAGCGGATTGAGGAGGATGTATGGCAATCATAGAAGAATTCTTTGACGAAGGAGCTCTGAAACGATTCTGCAAACTCTGGAAAATCGCTGTCCCTCCAGGCTATAGGGTAATGTTCTATCCCGAACCGGGAGAGATGACCAAACAAGCGGTAAAAGACGGATCAGTCTGGCTCTATGCCGATATCCAATGTCCACATTGTGAGAAAATTCAATCTGTTGCGCAAACTGGCTTTTTAGGCGGTCCCTGTATGCGGTGTGAAAAACCAACCGGACCGGAGGAGGACTAAATGGACCACTTTGAACCCCAAGCCAACGGCTACGAGGAGGCGCTCATCAGGGATAGCACGGTATCCGTGATAAGCAGGCTTTATCAAAAAGAGCGTCGGAAGATCTGTAAACGAGCAAAAGCCAGGCTCTTGCGGAACCTGGCCCGATTAGAGGAACAGACGAAGGAACTATAGGAGGATAGCATGTCCCACCTCACAATCAAGTTGAACAGCGGCGCCACGGTTGCCGCGAAGATGTATAAGGGGCAACCCTACGCTCTTACATTTGCAAACTGGACCCAAGCGGAGAACAAGCAGCGCATGCTAGGGCCAGAGTGGGTAGTCATCCAATGGGGGCGGCCTTGGTATGTAGCACGCTGCCACACGGATAACTGCGGGCACACTGGCGGCGCGTTTCGTGGCCCGAGCTGCGTACTGACCTGTGCGTGTTGGTGTCATGAACCGAAAGAGTAAGAGGAGGACAAGGCGATGGCAGAATCTACACAAAAACTAAGTGAGGCGGCGCCGGCGCTGCTCGCTGCGCTGAAAGCGACCGCGCAGTCTCTACAGGTACACCTTGCGGACGAAGCGCAACGGGAGAAGGTAGCCGTGGCGTCTCTCTGTCCCTGTGAAGAAGACGTACTCACGCCAGCGTTAGCGTTGATTCGAAAGCTAGAGGAAGACTAACCAAAAGCACCCCGTGTCTCGGCAGCTATCCGAGGCACGGGGTGAGACCAAACGAGACAGGAGATACGAGAATGAACCTTAGCATTGAAACGATCGCGAGACAAACCCTTACCCGGATTGATCCACAGCGCAAACACTTAGCTGAGTGTGGGCTCAAAGACGATACCTGGACAGTGACGCTTGTGGACGCAACTGAGACCAAATGTGACGCCATTGTCCAGACAGAGCGAGGAACTTACGAAGTCTCGATCAATGCGACCGCGCCTGGATGTACGTGCAAAGACCGCGAATATCGTAGTAGCGTAACTTGCAAACACATCGCTGCAGTCTGTTTCTACCTTCTTGGCACGACGACCCCAGCAGCCCCCGAGACCTTTACGTGTGGCGAGAAAGTGCAGCTTCGAGGCATTTCATCACGAGTAGGCACGGTACGATGCGTCTCCGAGTTTATTAGCGTGGATTGGCCTGCTCTGGGGCGTAGGCCGGCATGTACGAATGCGCACACGCGAGTCGAATTAGAAAGGGCGAGGCCATGAAGACTTTCATAGCCTTTTTTGCATGTATACTCTTCGCTTTATTCTTTTTTGGGTGGGCTTTTATAGCCTCAGATTGCGAAGAGCAACTCTCTGCCCTTGCCATGGGGCTTACCTGCCTGACCCTAGGACGCGCGGTTGAATTTTTGACCTCTTAGAAAGGAAAAACACCATGACCAAAATACTCCACATTACGGCAGCGGGCACTATCGTCTATGCGCTGAGAAGCGATGGTCAAGTCTACGCTGGAGAGATCGGAGACAGCAAATGGATACAGATGGCGGCGATTCCCCAAGTCGACGCGCCCGAAGAGACGGAAAGCGACCCCATGATCTTCCTGCCTGACGGGCAATCCGTGCGGGCGTCCGAAGTGATCGGCGTGTATCGCTTCCCTGGTGGGAATCATCTGATCAATGGAACACTACTCGAGACCCCCTATGTAATCGTTGCAACCAGAGGGGCGAAGTTGCAAACAATTCCAATTTGCAAAGTAGACTGCGCCACTTGGGAAGACACACTAACACTGGCTAACCTGATTAACTCCCAACTTGGGAAGAACCGCTAACTCTCTTCATGCCCATCGGTCGGACTCCGGCCTTGCTGGAGTTCGGCCTCGATCATCGCCTGCCTTCTCGCATGCGCTTGTTGCTCGTAGCGCAACGCGTCCAACACGCCTTCCATCATCTTGACTAGCGCCGCCGTAACGTGGGCGGACCTCGTCTCGTCATTCAACAAATACTGCAGTAATGCTTTTGGGTCAGCTGTCATACTCGCCATCCTCTATGGGGGAGAGGGTTTTTGGTACAGGCAACAACGGGGGAAGGGTGGGGACAGGTGGTTGAAGTTGAGAAAGAGCATGCCTCGTTTCGTTCTCCACTTGCCGCAA
>Ga0105247_10002933_pt1 | contig 11339 bp, 8 predicted proteins | sample KBSS24metaG_FD_81519 | JGI IMG/M metagenome (GOLD analysis project Ga0105247, IMG submission 81519) | Switchgrass rhizosphere microbial communities from Kellogg Biological Station, Michigan, USA - KBS S2-4 metaG | ecosystem: Host-associated > Plants > Roots > Rhizosphere > Soil | place...
GCCGGAGACCGTGAGGATGGCCGAACAGAACCAGCTTGGCGATCTGAAGGTGACGGCGCTGCCGGGCGTGATCAAATCCCTCTCGAACGATGCGGAATTCTTTCCGGGCCTGTCGAAGTCGTGGGCGTTCACCTTCATGGTCAATGACGAGACGGCGCCGACGGGACGGCCGGCCGGCGCGCTCGGCTGGGCTGGCCTGGCGAACCTGTTCTACTGGATCGACCGCCAGAATGGTTTCGGAGGCTTTTGGGCAACCCAGATCCTGCCCTTTGCCGATGTGGCTTCGTTCACCGGTTACATGCGTTTCGAAACGGCGTTTTACGATAGCCTGAACCAACGCAAGGCCGCCTGACACTTTTTACCCCTGTCATTCCGGGGCGGGGCCACTTGGCGCGAATCCGGAATCCAGAGGTGACGGCGACAAGCTTCCGGGTTCCTGCTGCGCAGGCCCCGAAATGACGGAAACACTTGTAAGAGTCAGAACACTAGCTTCCGCGAGCTACCGGTCCTCGATCCGCCTTCGACCGCGTCATTTCTGCGGTGCGGTCGGAGGCGGCATAAATTTGCACCAAAGTCGGCTTATTGGTTGCGCGTGACTATGGATGGCTTCAAAATCGCAAGTACCAGCTCGGGTTCGAGCATAAGCCCTGAGACCACTCAGTGCGTCAAAGGAGGGAACGTGTTGGGGCAGACGCCGGAGGATGCTTTCGCGAATCCAGGTATCGAACGTGCTGTCCTGACAAGCTGGGAACGCTTTCTGTCGGGGAGCAGCAGCACGAGTCGGCACGTCGTGCGCGCCGCAATTACCGATTCCTGGCAGCGCTGCCAGACATCAGCAGTCGACTACCGGCGTGCCCAAGCTCCGATCCCCATGAGGGATGAGAGGCTGCAGCACTTGCTCGCAAAGCGCAGCCGTTTGGTCCAGGCTGGTGCTTCGACGATGGCGCTGGCGCGCGATTACATGCTGGAAACCGGTACCGTGATGGTGCTGACGGATGCCGATGGCATCGTGTTGCGCCTGGAGGGTGACACCAAGATAGCGCTACGCGATGCGGTTGAAAAAACCCATCTGCTACCCGGCAGCGACTGGAGCGAGACGACCTGCGGAACGAACGCGATCGGCACGGCTCTGGAAACCGGGCAGTCCATCCAGGTGCACGCCACCGAGCACTTCTGTTCCGGCATCCAGCGCTGGACTTGCTCGGCCTGCGTCGTCCGCGATCCGATCGATGGCGCCGTCATCGGAGCGATCGACATTTCCGGGCTATCCACGTCCTATGGGCGGCAGGCGCTCGCGCTGGCGATTTCGGCGGCTGCACGCATCGAGGCGCAACTGCTTCAGATGGAGCTGGACGCCCGCTACCGGCTTCTCGACCAATGCTTCTGGACGCTACCTCCCTCGGATCGACATCACGCCGTGCTGTTCGACAGCGCCGGACGTCCTTTCAAGGCGAATGGAGAGATGTCGCAGATCATGCGTGATCTCGGTGCACCCGGAGGCCAGTCCGGCTTTCCGCATCTCGGAAGCCGCGACGATCAGCTTGGTGGCGCCTTGCGTCCGCCGTGGATCAAGGAGGAATGGCTGAGGTCGGTAGAGCATCAGGGCGAACATCTGGGAACCGTGATGGTTGCGCCGAAGCCGGCGGTTTCGGACAGGGTTTTTCTGCCGCTCGCTCGGAATGAGGCGCGCGCTTTCGGCAAAGTCATCCATCGTGCGCCGAACATGCATGCCGTCGTCGAGAAATGCCGTCGTGTCGCCGTAACGGCTGCTCCCGTCCTGTTGCTTGGCGAGACCGGCGTCGGAAAAGAGGTCTTCGCGCACGGCATCCATGCGGCGTCGCCGCGCCGGGACCGCCCCTTCGTCGTCATCAATTGCGGCAGCGTCTCGCGCGAACTGCTTGCCAGCGAACTGTTCGGTTATGTGGACGGCGCCTTCACCGGCGCGCGTCGTGGCGGCATGGCCGGAAAGATTGAAGCCGCGTCCGGCGGAACCCTGTTCCTTGATGAAATCGGTGAATTGCCGCTCGAACTCCAGCCCATCTTGCTGCGTACGCTCGAGAACGGCGAGATCAGTCGCATCGGTGAAGCCGCGGCGCGCAAGGTGGATTTTCGTCTCGTCACCGCGACCAACCGTGATCTGCAGATCGAGGTGGATGAGGGGCGCTTCCGCAAGGATCTGTACTACCGGTTGACGGTCATCCCCGTGATGATACCGCCGCTGCGCGAGCGGGCGGATGACATCCCGTTGCTGGTCGATCATTTCGTGGCACAGGCAAGAGCGCGCTATGCCCTGGGCAATCGCCGTTTCGCGCCGGATACGCTTGCGCGCCTGCAGGCCTATCACTGGCCTGGCAACGTCCGCGAGTTGCGCAATCTGGTCGAGAGCATCATGCTGACCGGTTGCGGGGACCCGATCGAGCCATCGGAGCTGCCCGATGCGATCCGTCCGGCGGAAGGGCCTTGCGGAGGTAAACCGGGCTTGTCATTGGTCGAGTCGTCCGAGCGCGACTTGATCGCACGCACGCTGCGGTCATGCAACGGCAACGTGACGGCGACCGCGTCCGCGCTCGGTCTCGCCAAGAGCACCGTCTATGCGAAGCTGCATCGCTACGACATTCGCGTCGACCCGGGTGCGGCAGACTCTTCTGGTTGAAATTGGGGTCGTCGTTCTTCGGCACCGAACAGGAGAAGGGCTCTCTGGCTCTATTGCGTCATGACCTGTTTATCTCCTCGTCCTGAGGAGCGTCGCGGAACGCGATGCGTCTCGAAGGATTGAGGCCACAGCGACACAATCCTTGTCTCGGCTCGGCGCGGCCGCCTCCCGGATACATCGCCCGATCAGTCCAGATACTTCGCCGCGACCGCGCTGATCGCGCCGCTGTTGCGCAGGTCCTCGACTGCCGTCCTGAGCTTTGCGGCGAGTTCCGGCGTGATGGAGTTGGAGCCGAGCAGGTACAGCATGCGTGTGTTGAGGATCATGGGCGGCCCGAACTGGTCGCGCTTCATGCCTTCGAGCTTCATCTGGTAATACAGCCCGAAATCCGGCCCGATCATGCCGTCGATCCGTCCGCTCCTGGTCATCTGGAGACCCATGCGGTAGGAATCCACGTCATATTTCCTGATCTCCGTCTCGGCAGCGAATTGCTGGTCATAGACCGCGCCGCGCAATCCGCCGATGGTTTTTCCCTTGAGATCGGCAAATTGCGGAAACGTGTTCCCTGAAGGGGGCAGGATGACCGTGCTGTTCGGCATGATCTCGGTGATGGCGAACGGCTTGGTCTCCGCTGTCGGAAACATGATCATGAGATCGAGCCTGCCGGCCTTCAGGTCATTCACCAGCCGGGGCAGCGGTTCCAGCCGGTAGGTGAATGTCAGGCCGGCTTTTTCCGCGATCAGCGCGCCGATGTCATGGTTCGAGCCGCCAACCGATTTGTCGTCGAGCTCGAAGCCGTAAGGCGGAGCCGTCAGGACACCGAAGCTCAGCGGTTCGGCGGCTGACGGTGGTCCCGGCATGGCCAGCAGGACCGCAACAGCAAGGCAAGTGAGTCTTGGAATGATCATGATGTCTCCGGCCGCCTCGTTCTGCCCTCGAATGCATTCGCCGACGCGCGGCCGGATCCGAGTGGTCGTGGCCATGAGGCTGTCGGCAATTGATTGAGAACGACTGAAAGGAAGGAGGACACGGCCAGGAAACGGACCCCGTGTGAATACGGCCGTAATGATACGGGGGTGTTGCGACCAAGCCGACAAAACTCCGCTGCCGCGGAGATCGCCGTCATTTTCCTAAAGTCTTCTGAAGACGGCCGCAGTCGTGGCTGGCGTCCCTAAGCCTTATCTTAACTCAGGGATCTCAAGCTGCAGCCTCGGAGCAGCTGATGATCGACAAGTTCACCAGACCGTCAATCGCACGCGCGGCAATCCTGCCGGTCGCGGGGGTGATGGTCATGATCGCCGGACTTGCGGTCGCGGCGCTGGCCAGTCACAATCGCGCCAGCCGGGCCGCGAGCCTTCTTGAAAAGGCGGTCCTGACCGCGCGGACCACCGCGCCCAATGCCGGGGCCGCCGTCTGGCGTTTCGACACCCAGTCCGGCAAACGAATCCTCCAATCGCTGGTGTTCGATCCGGATTTTGGATCTGGAATCATCGTCGATGACAAGGGGGAGGTATTTGCGAGTTCGCAGGATGAGTCGCGCCCGACCGAAGGCATTTCGCCGACCGCGGTCGCCACGCTCCTTGGACTCCGGGATCCCAGAAGTCTCAAGGTCGACAGGCTGCGGGAGTTTGTCAGGGACAACGAGGTGATCAGCGTCGTTCCCCTGGTTCTGGAAGAGAAGGGGGAGCAGGGCATCGGCTACATGGCCTTGTCATTTTCGCGGCAGCGGGGCGAGACGGCGGCACTGCAGGAGATCATCGCCATCGGCGCGGGCGGCGCGATCGCGCTGCTGGCCGTGTGCTCGCTGCTGGCTTGGCTGCTGTCCCGTGTGACGCATCCGATCCGGGAAATGACGCACGCGATGGCGCGATTGTCGCGGGGCGAACTCGACACGCCGATTCCGGCGCTCGACCGGCGCGATGAGGTCGGTGCCATGGCCCGCGCGCTCGTCGTGTTCAAGGAGACCTCGCGTGAACGCGAACGACTGGAGTTTCTGACCGGGAGCCTGGAGCGGACGACCGAGGAGTTGCGGCGCGAGAGCGAGAAAGTCGCGCATCTGGCACGCCACGACGCGATGACCGGCCTCAGCAATCGCGCCAGCTTCACCGAGCAATTGAACCGCGCTTTCGCAACGGCGATGCGGGACGGCACGCCGTTTGCCGTGATGTGCCTCGATATCGATCGATTCAAGGATGTCAATGACGCGCTCGGGCACGATTGCGGCGACCTGCTGCTGCAGGCCGTCGCCAGGCGACTGGCCGGCGTCGTCCGCGAAGGCGACGTGATCGGCCGCCTCGGGGGCGACGAATTCGCTATTCTGGCGATGGACGCGGCGGATTCCAGCACCATCTCGGTTCTGGCGCGGAGGATCAATCAGACGCTGAACGAAATGTACGAGCTCGCCGGCAACCGGGTGCATGTGTCGGCCAGCATCGGCATCTCGGTCTTCGCGGCGACGCTCAATTCACCCGACGAAATGATGACCCAGGCCGATCTCGCGCTCTATCGCGCCAAGAAGGGCGGGCGCAACAGCTTCAGCTTCCATTCCCTCGAACTCGACGCCCAGGCGCGCGAGCGAGCGGCGATCAGCAGCGACCTGCATGCGGCGCTGGAGCGACATGAACTCGAGCTCTACTATCAACCGCAAGTCGAGATTGCCTCCGGCCGGATCTCCGGCCTCGAGGCGTTGTTGCGCTGGAAACATCCGGAGCGCGGCTTGATATCGCCCGCCGTGTTCATTCCCATCGCCGAGGTCACCGGCATGATACTGCCGCTCGGCCGCTGGGTTCTTGAGGAGGCCTGTCGGCAATTCCAGCGCTGGAACCGGCAGGGACTGACGCTGCCGCTGCTGGCGATCAACTTCTCGGCGGCCCAGTTCAAGGCATCGCCAAATCTGGACGACGACCTGGAGCAGATCTTTGCCTGCTACGGGATCGACCCGGGCAAGATCGAGCTGGAGCTCACGGAGTCGGCGCTGATGGAGGCGAACGAGACCAGCAGCGTGATGATCGAGCGATTGCGCTCGCTGGGAGTCGGGATCGCCATTGACGATTTCGGCACCGGCTATTCCTCCCTTGCCTATCTGCGGTCCTATCGCGTGAGCCGGCTGAAGATCGCCCAGGACTTCGTGCGCGACATTGCGTCCCGCGCCGGTGATGCCGCGATCGTGCGAGCGACGATCGGTCTTGCCCGTGAACTCGGCATCGATGTCGTGGCCGAAGGCGTCGAAACCGCGGCCGCGCTCCGGATGATCGAGGCGGCCGGATGCCGGTGTGTCCAGGGCTACTATTTCAGCCGGCCCGTTCCGGCGGATGCGGCGGGAGACCTGCTCCGCCGTGTCATTCTCGGCCCTCAGGCCGATGTCGTCGCGGCTCCCCCGCTGGTGCCGGCGGGCGTTCGCGTGGCGTAGGGGATCCCGTCGCCGGCTCTTCGCTCGAACCGCCAGTAGGCCCTCCCGCGCGCGCAAACCTGATCTGCACCGCGGTGCCTGCATTGAAGGCGTCGGTGCCGCGGAAGATGACGCCATTCGCGAACATCGGCGAGCGTATCCGCAGCCGCCATGGTCGGGCGGTTTTCGTGCGATGCAGCGTAGCAATCGACGCGCGCCGGGGAACAAGTGATCCGGATAACTGTTACCCGGCGACGAAGCTGGAGTTAATCTTTGATTGCCGCCGGAAGTTGAAATAAGACGATGGCGGAGTTGAACCGACACAAGTCTTCAACGCAAATCACTGGAAGATCTTGGGATCAGGGAGGAATAAGCCCGTGCGTGTCGTGATCCTCGCTTTGTCAGTCCTTGCAATTGTCGTCAGTGCGGATGTTGCCAAGGCCGGCCCGAGCACGACCGACCGTTACACGTCGGCATCGGTCGATCCGGCCACCTTTGCCGACGAGGCAACGCAGGAAACCGAAGATCAGATCGGACTTGACCGAGGAAAGCGTCGCGACGTGCAGCGCCGGCTGACCGGTCTTGGCTTCGACACCAAGGCCAACGGACGGTTCGACAAGGCAACCCGCGCCGTCATCACCCGCTGGCAGGCGGCGCGCGGCTTCCCCAAGACCGGCTACCTCAACACGCTGCAGCATCAGGCGCTCCTGAGCGAGTCCGCCTCGGCGACGCCCGCGAGCCTCAGCAGCAGCGATGACGGCCGCCGTCGCGGTGGAGGCGGTGCTCGGCATCACCGCGGTGGTGGAGGTCCCGTCGGTGTGATTGGCGGTGTCGTGGGCGGTGTGGTCGGCGGATTGTTCGGACGCAGGTGACCCGACACCCCTTAACGGTTCGCGCACAGCGGAGCGCAAAACGGCTGGATCCTACAGGGCGGGCCATGGATCCGGATCCCTATCCGAGCCCGACCTTGCCGAATTTGGCCGTCAGCGTCGGCTGATCGAAAGGTTTCACGAGATATTCGTTGGCGCCGGCCGCGATCGCCTCATGGATGTGGCTGATATCCTTCTCCGTCGTGCACATGATCACGATCGGCTTGTTGCCGTCGTCGCGTGCGCGCAGGTGACGCAGAAATTCGATTCCGCTCATCACGGGCATGTTCCAATCCAGGAGGACCACGTCGGGCATCTGCTGGTCGCAGGCCGCGGCGGCCAGCTGGCCGTCCTGGGCCTCGGCAACGGCGAAACCCAGGGTTTCGACGAAGCGTCGCGCGACCGAACGCACGACGCGAGAATCGTCAACAATCAGACACCTTTTCATTTCCGGCTCCAACTCGGGGGAACTTCAGGCAGCGACGACACGGTCTCTGCCTGTCTTCTTGGCCTGGTAAAGGGCGGCGTCGGCGCGCTGGACCAGTTGCGCGAGCGCTTCACCAGGGTCGTAGCAGGCGACGCCGATCGACACGGTTACGTCGCGGACGGTCTGTTCGACAGCGGAGGCGGCAAACGGCCTGCGCGACAACGCCGTCCTGATATTGTCTCCGACGCGCATAGCCGCATCGATCGAGGTGGTGGGCAGGATGACGGCGAATTCCTCGCCACCGTAGCGCGCCACGCAATCCTGGCCCCTGACACTCTGTGCGATTGTGGTCGCGACGAACTGAATGACGGCATCGCCGGTCGCGTGACCCCAGGTGTCGTTGACCTTCTTGAAGTGATCGATATCGATCAAAAGCAGCGACAGATCGTCACCGCTGTTCATGGCGTCACCGCACATCGTTTGCAGCGTCACATCGAAATATCGCCGGTTCGCGATGCCGGTCAAACCATCGGTCGTGGCCTCGCGCCGCAGATCGTCCAAGGTCCGTTCCAGCGCATCGATCTTGTCGGACGACTGCCTGAGATCAAGACCCAGCCGCTCGCTGCGGCCGACGAACCTGCTGGTCTCCTCGACCAGGGAATCGATCAGATCGGCGAGACTCTGGACGTTGGCGAGGAACTGCGCCGATATGTCATTGCGGTCCGCATCGCCTTGGGCCTTCTCGACGAGGTTGAGAACGGTCTTCAGGGTGTCCCTGGCGCGGATCGTCTTTTCGCACAGCGCCCGTTCCGAGACGGGGGGCCTGAAGAACGTCCCGTGCAACTGATCGAGCGCCTGGTCGTCGATCGGGCAATGGTTCGAGAGCAGCACGTCGATCGTCCGGCTGAGGTCGGAATTCTGGCCCGTATGATACGCGTACCAGACCGAGAAGTTCGAGGGGGTTGGCCGTACGCCATGCGCCTGCATAGAGGCCATCGCCGCTTCGGCCTGGATGCCGACCTGCTCAACGCCATTGAAATCCATCGTTCGTCCGACCCGATCAGAAATGAGACCGGAATACCGATAGCAGTCAGCGAACGGCATGCGAGCCGAAAATACCGCTCGACGCGAGTCTCCGCGCGTCGTTCTGCGACGACGCTTAGCTACTTGTTAATCGAGACATTCAACCTCGCTTAGAGTCGGAGTTGCGCTCGAAAATGCCTCAATTTCGACGCAGCGATGAACCATCGGCGCGTAAGTGCTCGAATTTCGGTTCGAAAGTCGCGATTGTTTGTGGCTTCATACGGAACAATTTCGTGCTGATTTGACAGCAGTTTCCGCCATCGTGCCCGATAGGCTTATACCACCAGCCGGCCCTGGCGCTGGGCGACCGTGATCTGCGCCTCGGTGCCGGAATTGAAATCGAGGCGATCGGCCTCGATGCCGTCGCTGAAGATGACGCCGTTCTCGGGCATCAGGGAGCGGATCGAGAGCCGCTCCGACGTCGTCAGCCGCCCGTAGACCAGGCTCGCCTGCGACGTCCGGCTCGGAAACGGCTCGCGCACCGCGAAGCGCAATTCGGTTGAATCCCACGGGGAGGGCGCATAGGGCGCGGGCGGGCTCTCGCCGCCGAAGGCGCCGGCGATTGCCAGCGACCCCGTGACGATGCTCTTGAACCACGCGGTCGAGCCGAGCCCGGTTGCGACGATGAGCCCGCTCGACGACTGCGTCTCCGTCCGGTCTCCCGCCGCGATCTGATAGATTGCGGAGGTGTGGGTGCGTGCGCCGATGAAGAGGTCATTGACGGCATGCAGCACCTGTCCGTCGGTGAGCGTGGCCCTGGCCATGGTCACCGACTTGCACTGTCGCCTGTCCGCCGCGACCTCCGGGAGCAGGGCCGGGAGATCGCCGGCCACGAACGGCAGCAGGATGCCGTCGTGGCGCTTGCGGTCGGGGTTGACGCCGATCAGCGGATGGCCGTCGAGATATTTCATGGTGTTGGCGACCAGCCCGTCCTGGCCGAGCGCGACCACCATATCGGTGGGACCGAAGATGAAGTTCGGCAGGAAACTCCGGTCGATGATCTGGTAGCGACCCCATTCCACCAGGGTTTGCACGGCATGGCGGTGCTGTTGCCAATAGATGTCGTGCTCGCGCTGGTAGTCGGAAAAGTCGGCGCCGAGGTGCTCGACATAGAACCGTGCCTGGGCCGCCGTCAGGTATTTCGCGATCAGGTCTTCCAGCCTGGTTTTGCGGGTGACCATGATCACCCTGCGCTCATTGGCGACGGGCATTGATCGCCTCCGTCAGCTTCGGCTTGTCGAGCAGCGCGTTGAGCAGGTCGGGCGAGACGTTGAGCTGGCCGATCCGCTCGGCCTTTTCGGCGATCCCCGTAAAGGCCTGGGCGATCAGCTGGCCGGGCTGCATGCCGGTCGCGGCGAGCGCCTGGATCACCTTGGTGTCGACACCCTCGAAGATCTTCATCAGCGCGCCGACCCGATAGGCCTCCGCATCCGCCAGCGTTCGGGTGTTCTCGGCATTGAGGGCCACGAAATCCTTGCGTCTGCCCTCCAGCGTGATGTCGGCGACCATCCCGGCTTCGCGCAGCTCGCTCTGTTTGGCCGCGACGCTGGCCTCGGCGTCCATCTGGGTTTCGCGGATCGAGCGCTTCTTCTGTTCGACCGCGACCTCGGTATCGAGTTCGCTCTCGCGGATGGCGCGTTCCTGCTCGACCGCGAAATTGCGCCGCGCGTAGATCGCCTCATCGGCGCCCCTGAGGATCGCCTCGCGGGCCTCCGCCTCCAATGCGCGCGCCGTATCCGGCGTCGGCTTCACGCCGCGCACGGAGACGCCGAGGATTTCCAGCCCGAGGGAGGCGATATCGGCGCGGCTGCGCAGTCCGCTCGCGATCGCCTCGGCGATGCGGTCGGAGGCCTGCAACGCCTCCTTCAGGGGCAGTGCCTTCACCGCCTGCTGGGCCAGCACCTCGACCGTGCCGAGAATGCGCTGCGGCAGCTTGTCCGGGTCGTCGGACTCGTAGGTCTTGCCGTCGGCCTTCAGGGTGAAGTTGAGCATGGAGGCGGCCTTGCCCGGCTCGCTGATCCGGTAGGTGACGTGGCCCTGGATGGTCAGCGCCTGAAAGTCGCGCGCGATCTGCTGGAAGATGAAGGCGGCGTCGCGGCTGCCGATCGGCACCGCCACCAGTGACGTCACCGGCGCATAATAGAGCGTCGAGAGCCCGGCCCCCTCGCGGGTCACTGCGCCGGCGCGATATTTCATCAGATAGGTGGTGGGCTGGGCCTTGACGAACCGGATCCCGAACATGACGGCTTACTCCTCATAAGTGTGTCTGGACAACTAAGTAAGTTGCACAGTACAACTAAGATCGCTAGTGTCAAGGGGGAATGCAGCAGGGATTCGCGGGCGCGGAAGAGGGGAGATTTCTGATGACGGGGGGATCGCTGGACTTTCCGAGGCCGTTGACCACGGTCGATGTCGTGATCTTCATGGTCAGGGACGACGCGCTTCACGTGCTGCTGGTGCAACGGCCGACCGCCGACGGCGAGCCGTTTCCGGGCGCCTGGGCATTGCCGGGCGGCTTCGTGGATATCGCGAAGGACAGGGATCTGGAGGCCTGCGCGATGCGCAAACTGAAGGACAAGACCGGCGTGGTCAGCCCCTATCTCGAACAGCTCGGAGGCTGGGGCAGCGCCAATCGCGACCCGCGCGGCTGGTCCGCGACCCACGCCTATTTCGCGCTGCTGCCGGCGACGACGGGAGCCGGCACCCACGCCGCCGACGCGCAGTGGTTTCCGATTGTCGCGAGCAAGGTCAAGCCCAGGCTCGCATTCGACCACAGCGAGATCCTGGAGGCGGCCGTGCTGCGCCTGCGGAGCAAGGTCGAATACACATCGCTGCCGGCCTATCTGATGCCGGGCGAGTTCACGCTGCCGGACCTGCAGCGGGCCTATGAGATCGTGCTCGATCGCCCGCTGGAAAAGA
>Ga0105247_10002934_pt1 | contig 11331 bp, 20 predicted proteins | sample KBSS24metaG_FD_81519 | JGI IMG/M metagenome (GOLD analysis project Ga0105247, IMG submission 81519) | Switchgrass rhizosphere microbial communities from Kellogg Biological Station, Michigan, USA - KBS S2-4 metaG | ecosystem: Host-associated > Plants > Roots > Rhizosphere > Soil | place...
CGTGGGCCGCCGCGTGGGCCGCCGCGAGGGACGCCGCGTGGGACGCCGCGAGGGACGCCGCGTGGGACGCCGAAAGAAAAGTCCAGGCCGCGTTGCTCCGCGACATCGCCGGCAACCCGTTCCGGCCGGTAGACATCCGGGAGCCGTATCAAGCAGACGACGGCTGGAACGTAACGGACTACCGGAAGCCGGCATGGCTCGCCTGGAACGACGGCACCGTTCCCCGCATGGCCGCCGACATCTACGCGCGGCGGGCGTGGGAGGAGCTGCCGGTCCTGGCCGACGCGATGGAGGATGCGGGCTGCACTGACTCGTCGCTGCTGATGCACTTGCGAGGCAAGGAACGTTGTCCCGAAGGGCACTGGCCAGCAAACCCGAAGAACTTTGTCGAGGCGTACACGCAGGTGGACCCGACAAAGGTAAGGACGGCTTGTGTGATCTGCCACGGCACTGGCTGGATCGACCTGCGGGCGCCGCATGTCCGGGGGTGCTGGTGCGTCGATTTGCTGACCGGGAGGGAGTGACGCCGATGCCTGACGACAACCTGCCGCCGCTGACCGACGAGGAGCTGACCGCGCTGGTGGACGCCGAGGCGGGGGCCACGGCGGGCGAGTGGGTCTACGACGAACGGGTGGGTGTGGCTAGCGTCTTTGCCGGCCAGCCGCCGGAGTGTCTAACGCAGGACTGCCCGCGCGCCGTCTGGGGCAAGCACGGCACCTTTGAGGCCGGCTGCTGGCGCATGGAGGAGCAGGACTGTGCCGACGGCAAGTTCATCGCCCTGTCCCGCAACCTGCTGCCCCGCCTGCTGGCCGAGCTGCGGCGGCTGCGGCAGCAACAGACGACGGAGGAGTGACGCCATGACCTGCGACCACGACCCGCGTTTCGGCGACATCTTCGGCCTGCCGCCGGGGACCAACGCCTGCCTGGCCTGTCATGCCGAGTGGCAGGCGCAGGAGATTGAACGCCTCCAGGCCGAGAACGACGATCAGCGGCAACGCCTCGTGGACCTGCACCTGGAGGCGGGCCGGCTGCGGCAGGGCATCAAGACGTGTCGGGACGAAAAGGACGAGGCGATTCGTATTTTGGAGGGACCGCATAGTTCGAGGACGTTGCAGGCGGCGGCGAGGGCGGCTGCTGCTGAGGCGGGCCGGCTGCGCGCTGCCCTGGACGCCGCCGAGCGGGAGAACGCCACGCTGCGCGAGCGTCTGCGGAGCGTTCAGGAAATTCGCGCCTGGCTGCGCTGCGGTGCGAGCGGCAACCTTTGCGGCACGGACACCTACATGGCTGGCAGGCCATGCCTGTGCGCCTTCTGCAACTTGTGGCAGAAACTCCACGAGGCGGACCATGCCTGACGCCGACTTCCACGCCTGGCAGCGTCGCCTGATGGACGCCCTCCACGCCCTGTCGTCCACGGCGATCTTCCGCACCACGCCGCCGACCCTGGACGCCAGGATCCCCTACCGGCTGGGTCTGTCGCCGGAGGAGGCCGCGGGGGCGTACCTGGGGACCAACCGCGAACTGTTCTCGCTGCTGGTCGAGGAGCAGAAGAAGAGAGGATGGTGACGCCATGACGACCGCCGACGCGCTTCTGGCCGACATCATCGCCCAGCGCGGCGACGACACGCCGCGCCTGATCCTGGCCGACTGGCTGGAGGAGCACGAGGACCCGGCGCGCGGGGAGTTCATCAGGGTTCAGGTCGAGCTGGCGAAGCTGCCGCCCTGCGAATTCGGCGATACGATGGCGGGCGGAGCGCGCTGCTTTTGCGGCTGCCGACGCTGTGACCTGGGGCGACGCGAGCGGGAGTTGTTTCAGGCCAACGACATTCGCACCCTGGGCTGGTTTGGCTTGCCGCAGCCCTGGGCGGGCGTCGCCCGGCTGGAGTGCTTCGACGAGGACTCGCCTTCGTACCCCTACGCCGTCTGCCGCCGCGGCCTCATCGCCGAGATCCACTGCGCGGCCGCCGACTGGCTGGCCCACGGCGACGCGATCGTGCGGCAGCAGCCGGTCGAGCGGGTGACGCTGACGACACGCCTTGACGCCTACGAAGTCGGCCGGCTGTACGCGCAAGCCCGGGAGAAGTACCTGATCGACATGATCGTCCACTCGGAGGCGCGCGTGCCCAGGGTGTTCGACGCGCCGGACAATCTGGCCTGCCTCTGGCCGGGGATCATGTTCGAGTTCGGCCAGGAAGAGCGCTGCCTGACGATCATTGACCCCTACTCTCCCGGGCCGAGCTCCTGAAAAGCCCCCCGGAGAAAATGAGGCCGAGGTTTTGAAAATTGACCCACCCCGGGGGGTGTCGCAGATGGACGGACACGATTATAGATTGGTGATCTGGTGCGACCTGGACAACGACGGCAAGGTGGACCACAACGTCGCCGTCCACCCGACGCTGGCGCCGTTCGTCGGCCTGCACATACGCCTGCCGAAGCGCCTGCGGGAGCAGCTGGGCAAGGAGGCGTTCGTCGTCAACCGCATCGTCTGGGACTGCGATTCCAACTCGATCGAGTGCTACGAGACGTGAGCGAGGAGGGCTGACATGAGCGACAGCCTGGGGGCGCTGCGGCGGCGCTGGCCGGAGGCGGCGGAGGTCATCGAGGGGACGCGGCGCTGGTGCGTGCTGACGGCGGACGCTCTGGACGTTTTCATGGGGATGCCGCCCGGCTGCGTTGACGCCCTCATCACCGACCCGCCTTACTCCAGCGGCGGCACGTTCCGGGGCGACCGCAACCAGAAGACCTCGACCAAGTACGTCAACAGCGATTCCCTTGACACCTGTCGCGTCGAGTTCACCGGGGACAACCGGGACCAGCGGTCCTTCATGGCATGGTCCTCCGTCTGGTTCGGGCAGGCGTTGCGGGCCGCAAGGCAGGGTGCCATCACCTGCGTCTTCACGGACTGGCGGCAACTGCCGACCATGACGGACGCCCTTCAGGGCGGCGGCTGGGTGTGGCGCAACATCGTGACGTGGTGGAAGCCGGGTAACCGGATGCAGCGCGGTCGCTTCTCGGGGTCGGCCGAGTACATCCTCTACGCTTCCAAGGGCGTGCCCAGCGAGGGGCAGGAGTCCCCGCAGAATGTCCTCGCCATTGCATCCGTTGACGGGGAGGACAAGGTTCACATTGCCGAGAAGCCCATTGAATTGCTCCGCGCCCTCGTCGGCGTGGCGGTGCCAGGCGCCGTGGTTTTGGACCCCTTTTGCGGCAGCGGGACGACGGGCGTGGCCTGTCTGGAGACGGGGCGCAGCTTCATTGGGATAGAGTTGGACGGCCACCATGCGGAGGTGGCGCGCCAGCGGCTTGCCGAGGCGGAAGCCGACCAGCGCAACATTCTTTTCCCGGCCATCGAGCCGCCCACGCAGCGGTCGCTGGAGGACTACCTCGTGGAGGACGCCGCCGACCTGCCACAATGAAGGACGCAATCCGCCCCGGAGAAAATCAAGCGGAGGTTCAGGAAATTGACCCACCCCGGGGGTCATCCCCTCCACCACACACACATGGAAATATATATACTTAGGAAAAACCGTATCTTAGATATTCCTGAACTGTAAACTCCGTGAAACGATCCCCCCACTATCACCGTCTGCCCTCCTGTCAGCCGTGGCTGGACGCGCTGGTGCAGCTGCACCGCCTGGGCCACGCCGACTGGCGCATTGCCGAGATCCTGTCCGTTCTCAGTGCCGCCGCCCTGGAGCAGCTCAACCGCCGGCAGCCCTGGAGCACGCCGGCGCTGGAGGAACTGCTCCTGGGCGCTCGCTCGGCTCCGCCCGTCCACCTGGCCTGGTCGGCGCGACAGGTGCTCTACTGGCGGCAACAGCTGGGATTGCCGGGCAACACGGTCGCTGCACGGCTGCGCCTGGAGCTGGGCACGGCCGTCTGTTCACTCCACGACGCCTTCTGTCTGCGTCTGCGCCAGGCCCAGGTCGAGGCCCGCTGGGGCCACCTGCTGCCCGCCGTCGAACTGTCCCGTGTCCAGATCCGCGTGCTGTCCCTGCTGCGCGACCGCGGCCCCGCCACCGCCCGGCAGCTGTACCAGGGCCTCGGACACCGCAGCAAGGGCACGCCGCGCAGCCATGTGCGCAGTCATGGCAAGGATGTCCTCCAACCACTCCTCGCCGCAGGCCTCGTCACCGTCACGGCCGGCCCGCACCCCGTCCTCTACGCCCTCGCACCCCTGGCCCACCGCCAGGAGCTGCCCCCGGACCCCGCCGACGACGAGGACAACGATTACGACCGGATCAACCTGGACATGGATTAGACGCCCCGCCACTGTACGAAAATGATACGATGACGCGATTATTTTCGCGCGCGCGAGGCCGGCCCTGGTGGCAGGGATGGTGTACGGGAGTCCACGGGTCCTTCCCACGCGCGGAGGCGCGCAACTGCGTAGGCCGGGAACACACCTAGAACCGACTTTCTTTGGGCACTTTAGCTTTTTTGTTCGTGGTGTCGGATGACCTCGTAGCACAGGGCGATAAACTCGTCGTTGGTCATGGTGCTTTTGGCGCGGTTCACAAGGGCGCAAATCGCTTTCTCTCTGGCAGCAGTGGCACGTTGATCTGCACTCATCTGCTCGTTGCAGGCCACACGGATGTAGTCGGGCAGTGACAGCCCCAGAGTACGAGCAAAAGCGATCCATTGGGCCTTCTCGCCGGCAGGGATGCGAAAGACTACCGACCTTCGCACAATCCGCGGTCGTGGAGCCCGCGGTATTGGAGCCGGCCTTGGTCGTGGAATACGGGTCTGCCGTACTGGTTTTCTGGACCTTCCTCCGTGACAGACCTTGCACAGCGTCTGACAGTTTTCGAGAGAGTACAGGCCGACAGGATCGATGCGGTGAACCTCCAGGCTGCGACCCCAGCGTTCAATGCTGGCATCGTTGGTCATGCCGCACTGGATGCAACGAAAGCCATCCCGTGACCGGATCTCGTGCTTGATCTGATCGTTCATTCCTTGTCCCTCTCAGTTTTTTCGACAGGCGGCCACAGGTTTTCGGCTTCCAGGGCCGCATGAAGGATGCGGCGCAGCTCCCAGATGAGCGGGCGGTTGTTGCGGGCGGCCAGCTTTTGCAGCTGGTCGTACTCGTCGCCGTGCAGGACGACGGTGTGGCGGTCCAGGTGTCTCGACCCCGTGCGTGTGTCCGGCTTGCGCTTGCCCATGATTTTGCCCTCTGGTGCCTCGTGATCGTTTCCCACTCTGGCATGATACGCATGGACACGTCACCACGTCAACATGAGCGACGGAAAATAATTTTATTTCCCTGTTGACTTGGTGACGTGTCACGTCTAATATGAGTGTGTAGGACGGACACGAGACCCCAACGGAGACGACGATGAACTCGACCATCAAGGCTGGCGACAGGGTCAAGGTTGGGAAGGCTGTCGGCTCGAAGCTGGAAGGCAAGACCGTGACGGTTCTTTCCGGCCCGTACAAGGTTGGCTATGTCTCCGGCGTCTACACGGTTCGGGACGAGCAGACGGGCTGCGAAGAAGAGATCCACGGCGACCGGCTCGCTACCATCGGCAAGTAATCCTCACCCCCTCGCCCGCAAGGAACACGACCATGACGCAGAACGAGTTCAACACCCGCGCCGCCCGCTTCACCCGCGAACAGCTACGCTGCGACGTGACCCCCGGCGACGGCATCCTTGCCCTGATCAACGCGGTCGGCCTGTCACGCTACGAGGCACTTGTGACGCACTATCTGGCCAGCACCGGCGACCGGCAGGCGCCGGTGACGTTCGACGCCAACTTCTCACCACCCACTGGAGAATGACCATGACGACCTCGACGAAACCCCGCGGCCTGACCGCCATCGAGAAGCAGCTGGCCCGCGTCAGCGCCCTGGAAGCCGATAACAAGGCGCTGCGGGCCAACCTGGGCAAGGCGGCCCGGCTGGCGTCCCGGCTGCGCGAGGCCCTGACCGACGCCCTGGACGCGCTGGACGCCCTGCTGGCCGAGACCGCCGCCCCGGCCGCGGTGCGCAAGGCGAAGGCGAAGACGGCCTGGACAGCGCCGGCGGAGACCAACGGCACGCCGCCCACGGCGGTGCCGGTGACGTAGAGTAATCCCAGGGCAGGGGCCGCGGCCCCTGCCCCCTGCAAAGGAGTGACATGACCGCAAAGCTGCTTCCCGAGATCGAGGCGTTCCTGAAGCCGCTGGGCAAGGTCATCCTGTCCATGAGCGGTGGCAAGGACAGCGTCACGACCTGGTGTCTCCTGAAGGAGCTGGGCCTGGACGTCCGGCCCTTCTACATGCAGATGATCCCCGGTCTGTCGTGGATCGAGGACTACCTCACCTACCTCGAAGGCCACTTCGGCGTCCCCATTTTGCGCGTGCAGCACCCGCAGACCTACCACTGGCTGCGGACGATGGGGGGCCAGCCCCCGCACCGCCTGGGGGCCCTGCGCCTCCTGCAGCTGCCCCGCTTCGATTACCCCGACGTCGAGGACGGCGTGCGCTGGAGCCTGTCGGCCCGCGACCTGACGGCCGGCGGCCGGAAGGTCCCCTACGAGGACATCACCAGGAACGGGCCCTGGAAGGGCGCCTGGGTAGCGGTCGGGACGCGCGTGGCGGACAGTCCGGCCCGGAGGAAGTCCTTCGGGCGCCTGGGCTGGAAGCGCGACGGCCTGCGCAAGCTCTACCCGATCTACAATTTCCTCAAGGCCGACCTGATCGACGTCCTGAAACGCCACGAGGTCCGGCTGTCGCCGTGCTACAAAATGTTCGCCCGCAGTTTTGACGGCGTGGACTTTCGTTTCCTCGACGCGATCCGCACCGACCACCCGGCCGACTACGAGCGCATCCGCCAGTGGTTGCCCCTGATCGACGCCGAGTTCGCCCGCGTCCAGTTCGCCCGCAAGCACGGCCTGGCCACCATTACCTAAAAGGAGTTCACCATGTTCAGGCAAGGTAAGCCTCCCCCGAAGCGCCCCGCCGTGAAGAAGGTCGCCCCCGCGATGGACCTGCCCGAGCGCAACCCGCTGGATGAGCAGATCCGCAAGGGTGTGATCACCGGCGAGATCGAGCACGACGACCGCCTGGAGGCGGCGGCGGTGCTGAACCTCCTGGGGGAGGTGGACCGCCAGGCCGAGCGGGTCATGGGCAAGGGCTACTGGTGCGCCCTGGTCTTCCCCGACGAGGAGACGGCGCAGGAGTTTCTGCGTCTGACCGGCTGGGACCAGCACGCCGAGGACAACGTCTACGTGGACGGACTTGCCGTCGCTGCCCTGCTTGGCGTAGAGTTGCACCCGGAGGCCATCCGCTTCAAGGGCCGGCGGGCGGACAAGCGGCTGGTCGAGGAAGTCGGCGTCCACGAATCCCACGACAGGGAGTGACCATGAAAAGCAGCATCACTTACGGCGGCCCGGTCTTCCAGGGGGCCGCCGGTGGCGGGGGTGGCGGTGGCGGCGGCACGGGCGGCGGCGGGGGCCGGGGCGGCCTGCGCGGCGGGACCAACGCGCCCCCAGGCCCGCTCTTCGGTTAGCCCGGGGGAGTCATGGACCTTACCACCGAGCGCGTCCTCAAGGAGCTGGCGGCCATCGCCTTCTTCGACCCCCGGAGTCTCCTGGGGCCCGGGGGCCTGCCCCTGGACCTCAAGGACCTCCCCGACGGGGCGGCCGCGGCCGTCCGCTCCTACTCGGTCAGTTATGGGGAGTCCCGGGACTCCGACGGGGTCTTTGACCGCGTCAGGACCGTGGAGGTCCACCCCTGTGACAAGCTGCGCGCGCTGCAGACCCTTCTTCGCCATCTGGCAGACGCCCCGGCCGTCGAGGAGTTGAGCGCCGAGGAGGCGGCCTCGCTGTTGAACCTTGACGACGCCCGCAAGCAACTCGGATGAACTTCAAGTCACTCCTGGCACGTTACAAGGCCGACCCCGGCCAGCTGACCGACGACGAGCGGACCTTCGTCCGCGCCGAGCTGGACCGGATCGCCCGCCGCGGCAAGCGCAAGAGCAGCCCCGGCTACGCCACGGAAAAGGCCCGCGCCCGCGAGCGCTCCGCCGCCCGTACCCTGGCCGGGACCGACATTGCCCCCGTCCCCGAGGTCGTCAACCCCGCCCGCCGGGCGGCGGCGGCGGCCTCCTACCAGGTCTGGAACGAGACCTACTTCCCCAACCGCTTCTACCTGCGCTGGTCCCCCGACCAGCTCCAGGTGCAGGCGCGTATCCAGGAGGCGGTGGACTTCGGCGGCCTCTTCGCCCTGGCCATGCCCAGGTCGGGGGGGAAGACGAACCTTTCCGAGACGGCAATCCTCTGGGCCGGCATGACCGCCCGCCATCTTTTCGCCATGCTCCTGGCCGTCAACGCCACACGGGCGGTGGAACTGCTGGAGTCCGTCAAGACCGAGCTTTTGACCAACGACCTCTTGCTGGAAGACTGGCCGGAGGTGTGCTACCCCGTGCGCCGCCTGGAGGGCCGGGCCAACCGTTCCAAGGGCCAGCACGTCGGCGGCGCCCTGACCCACATCGCCTGGCGGCGCAACGAGGTGGTCTTCCCCGTGGTCGCCGGCAGTCCGGCCTCGGCGATCATCCTGCGCGTCAGCGGCCTGACCGGCGGCGGCATCCGCGGGCAGAAGTATACTCGCCCCCAGGACGGCAAGAGCGTTCGGCCGTCCTTCGTCATCCTTGATGACCCCCAGGATGATGCGGTAGCCAACTCTGCCTACCAGGTCGAGCAGCGCCACCAGCTGGTCCACGGCGCCGTCCTGGGCATGGCCGGGCCGGGCAAGAAGATCACGGCCATCATGCCGTGCACCATCATCCGTCCCGATGACCTGTCGCACCAGCTTCTCGACCGCGAGAAGTCCCCCCTGTGGACCGGCCAGCGTTACCAGTTGTTGCCGCGCTTCCCGGAGCGGATGGACCTGTGGGACGAGTACGCCACCCGGCGCAACGACGAGTTCCGCAACGGCGGCGACGGCCACCTGGCCACCGCCTGGTACGGCCAGCAGAAGGAGCTGATGGACCGCGGCGCCATCGCCTCCTGGCCGGAGCGGCACAACCCCGACGAGCTGAGCGCCCTGCAGCACGCCATGAACCTGTACTACCTGAACCGCCAGTCGTTCATGGCGGAGTACCAGAACGACCCGCTGCCCGTGATGCTTGGCGACGGCGACCAGCTGACATCCGACGCGCTCCTCAAGCGCACCAACGGCATCCCCCGGGGCGTGGTGCCGCAGGGGGCGACGAAGCTGAGCGGGTTCATCGACGTCCAGAAGCAGGTGCTCTACTACGCCGTCTGTGCCTGGTCGGAAGGCTTTGGCGGTGCGGTGATTGACTACGGCGCTTACCCGGACCAGGGACGCGCCTACTTCACCCTGGCGGACGTGCAGCGGACGCTGGGCCGCGCCTGCCCCGGCGCCGGGTTGCAGGGGGCCATTCATGCCGGCCTGGAGAAGCTCGGGGAGTTGCTCCTGGCCCGCGAGTGGAAGCGCGAGGACGGGGCCCTCATGAAGGTCGAGCGATTGCTTGTGGACGCCAACTGGGGCGAGAGTGCTGACACGGTGTACAACTGGTGTCGAAGGACGCCGCACGCGGCGGTTACGATGCCCAGCCACGGCAAGTTCGTCGGCCCCGCCTCAAAGCCCTGGAGTCAGTACCAGAAAAAGCCCGGCGAGGTCCTCGGCACGCACTGGATGATACCCGCCATTCAGAGCAAGCGGGTGGGCCGGCACGTCCTGGTGGACGTCGGCTGGTGGAAATCCTTTCTCGCCGAGCGCCTGACCGCGAAGGTCGGGGACCGCAGCGCGCTGACCTTTTTCGGCGGCAAGGGCGAGGATCACAGGATGCTGGTCGATCATTTGACGAGCGAATACCGGGCACGCATGACCGAGGAGAAGACGGGTGTCGTGGTGGACGTGTGGCGGCAGCACCCGGCAAGACCTGATAACCATATGCTTGACGTCCTCACCGGCGCAGCGGCGGCGGCGTCCATGCTGGGGATCACGCTGCCGACGGCGCAGGGACAGGACCCGCCGAAGGCACGACGCACGACGAATGCGGCAGATTTTGCCCGAAAACAGGCCGAATTTCGCAGCCGGCGAGGCTACTAAAAAGAATTTTCGACACGCCATGTCCACGAAGGACTAGGATGACAGGGCTGGTCGTCAACCACACACACCAACATCGCCGCAAGGCGCATGGGCCGGTCCCCTCGTCTGTTGACGACCAGCGAGGGACCGGCTTTTTTCTGGAGACACCATGTCCCGTCTGCTGCTGGCGATTTCGCTTCTGCTGGCCGGCTGCTCCTCCCCCTCCGAATCCCGGTTTGCCCAGCGGGAGCGGGAGGCCAACGTACAGCTGGAGAAGTGCGTCCGGCGTTACCTCCCGCTCCCCGACGGGGCACCGTTCCCTGTGCCGGAGCAGGTTTATTACGACCCCGAGGGCGAGGTCTGGGTGCTCGGCTCAACGATCCAGGTCCAGAAGGCTGCCCACACCTACGGCGTTGTCATTGTCCTCGAAGACAAAAGCTGGAAGGTCGCTGAGTGTACCATCGACGGCAAGACGGTCCAGAGTGACGAGAAGCTGCTGGCGCGTGTCACGAGCCGGCTCAAGGACCGCAAGGCTGCCGACGGCGCCCCCGGCAAGTAGAACGACAGAGGAGGGCGCGGGGTTCCGGCAGGGCACAGGCCTGTGGTTCGCCCCACGTCCTCCCACCTCATTTGAGAGCACAGGATGGCGAAGCGCAAACCAACCGCTGAACACCCGCCGAAGCCCCTCAACGAGGCGGAACTGCGCAGGGTGCGTGACATGCTGCGTCGGGCGCGGAGAACCGTGGAGGCGGTGGAGGCGGTGCTGAAGGGCGTCAAGGCATAGCACAGCTTTGTGATTGAGCAAACCGCCACGGTCCTTGACCGTGGCGGTTTGCATTCCCCCTGCCCTTTGTGGTCTTCTGGGTGCTGACCCAGGAGGCCAAACCATGCCAGCTCCCGATTTGACCCAGCAGCTCCTCGATGCCGCCTCGCAGCCTAACTATGTGGCTGTGGACGGGACGGTTGTGATTGGCGCGAAAGCCGCCGAGGTCATTCTCCTCGACCAGTACCTGGCCAGCAGGGCCGCAGGAGCCTCCGGCCGCTCCGGCTGGATGTCGCTGCGCCCGGCGCGCGTCGTTCCTCCGGGCGCAACGGGTCCGCACACCCCGGAGTGAGCATGGCCGGCTCCTTCGACCAGATCCTTGCCGAGCCTGCCGCTCCGCCCACCCGTCCGTCCCGGCCGGCGCGCGGGATGCAATCTCGCATCGACGCCGCCGACAGCTCCGACAGCGACCGAAAACACTGGGCGCAGGCGGACAACTGGTCGGCCGACACCGCCTCCAGCCCGGCGAGCATGCGC
>Ga0105247_10002938_pt1 | contig 11326 bp, 9 predicted proteins | sample KBSS24metaG_FD_81519 | JGI IMG/M metagenome (GOLD analysis project Ga0105247, IMG submission 81519) | Switchgrass rhizosphere microbial communities from Kellogg Biological Station, Michigan, USA - KBS S2-4 metaG | ecosystem: Host-associated > Plants > Roots > Rhizosphere > Soil | place...
AATGGATAGGGCCGCAGCCAGGTGCGAAGCACTTTTGTACTTACTCCATAAGCGGCCGCTAATTTTTTAGGACTGCAGGGTTGAATGATGATCTCATTATTGATCTTATCTATTTTCATTTTGTTTTATTGCAAAATACGGTTGGGCTTAGAATACCCGGTACCAATTGGGCACAAACGGGAACAAAAAGGCACAATAAGGAACAAATGGGATCTGTAGCATGAATTGAGTACGGAGTTTGTACGGCTTTGGTAGCTTGTTGAGATGGAGTTACTATAGTTTCTGAATAGCATTTTCCAAAATTATTTCATTGTGATTTACTAGTAGCTGGTGAAGGATATTTATGTACTCGGCTGCATTGATACTATCATCGTCTGTTGCGACGCACACTTCAGGGTTCGGTAATTCTATTGAGCAATTGACGAAGGATAAAATTTCTTCTGGAGCTAACGACAGTAATTTAATTTGATATTATTGGCCAGTTATTTCTTGGTAAATAGAAATATCACTTAATTATTTTATTTCTTCTTTATATAAATCCTCCGCTATTTTCTTTTGACCAAAAGTTGGTTGCCCTTGCCTTGAGTAATAGCTTGAAAATCTTGAAATGATATCTTTTATAAAAGGAGAAGATATAGAAGCAATTCTATCAAATACTGCGTTACAAAAAACCGACTTCAAATCTTGAAAATCTATCAAAAAGCCATTATTTTTTTGGAACGGTGGTAAATAATGATATCGATATTGCTTGTTATTAACATATTCACCAATTTTACTTTTATCTAAATCTCCATTTTTGTTTTTACAAACATCAAGATTAAATTCTTTTACACGAGCAAGCATCATTTTTTCTGCTTTGCGTACGGGATCCCGAAATCCTCCTTCTCGTGTTTTGTATTCATGTATAACAATATCACAAGCAGGTGTTAGAATTAAAAAATATTCGTTCTCGATTTTAATTAGATCTCCTGTATGAATGTTTTTTTTGATTGGAGGCTTTATATAGACCTCAGAAGGATGATAGTCTTCAAAATCTCCATCAATATTAATTTCTAAATGCTCTTGGAAATGAGAAAGAATATATCTTAAGAGGGTTTTCTTATTGTTGTGATCAATCCAAAGTTGAAGATCATTGGAAAGGTTACTCCAAAATATTTCAGACAATTTTTGATCAATTACTCCATTAGGCTTGAGAAAGCTAGTAATTCCGGTTTTATAAATATCAAATATTTCTTTTAAGATTAGACTCATTTTTTCAGTTCTAAGTCTTTTTTTCAGTAATGCATTTTCAGGAATATAATCTATTTGAGAAATGCTGCCAGACACAATAAAAATTGGAACCCTAATTTTATTATAGGCTGCTTCAACCAATTTTATCCCATCCAAATCCTCAGTACTAGACAGCTTTAAATCTATAATTGCGGCGTCGAAATAAGGAGAGAGTAATGCTTGCTCACCTTCTGAAAAATTTTTGCAAACTTTCGAGATTATTTTTATGTTATTACTGCTATTGAATAAATCAATTGCATCATTATAGACTAGTAATTGTGAACTCTCATCCTCTATGATTAAAAGGTTTAATGATTCCATATTTATTGAATTTTTATTAGGATTTTGAAAAAAGCACCTAATTGACTGTAAATCGCCTCAAGCTTACCTTCATTTCTTGCCAAGGCTTCTCCTGCGATTGCTAAACCCAGCCCAGTTCCTCCACCAGTTTTATTACTAAATTCAGGCTCAAAAATTACCTGACTTTCAATCAGATGTTTTTCGATGCCCGGACCGTTATCCTTATACTCAATTATAAACAATTCATCTTCTTCATAGGCCTTAATTTCAATTTTCTTTTGGCGGTCAGTAACTCTTTGAAACCAATAAATACTATTATCTACAAGATTTGTCAAAGCAATATAAAGATCCTCTTTCCAGCCGAAGCAAGTTTGAAATATATCACAATCGATTTCATAAAGTATTTCTTGATTCTGAAGCTCATTAATAAAAACATCCTTTACATTTTCAATTATAGATCGGACATTAAAGTCTTTCTTAATATCCCTTTTCTTAGAAGAAAGAGGATCTAATTTTTTAAATAGCCTTACAAACATATCAGACTGTTCATTGAGAACAGTCAACCTATCTACTACTTTTTCTAATATTTCTTGATCATATTTTTCTTTCAAACTATTTTTCCAGCTTTCTATTATAGGAGTAATATTTATAAAATATCCTAATGGTTTTCTTCCCTCGTGCAGAATTACATTTACAATTTTCCCAATTGTTGCTTGCCCTTGATATTGGGCTATCGCTTCTTTCAATTCTTGCGCAACCTTATTATTGTTCGTCTCTTTATCAGAGATAATTTTATTGATTTTATCTTTATTTCTCTGGTCAACTCCGATTATTTCCAGCTCACCATTAATTTTTTCTTTTAAATCAGAAAAATTATAAAGGCTATTTATCTTTTCTTCAAGTTTTCGGGTATTTCTTCCGAGGCCAATATTTTTTCTATAGATAAATCTTCTGTGTTCTAATTGAAGCAAAATCTGTTTGCATATTTCCTGTAATCCAAAGTATTGGAATGTTTCTTTCAAGCCATCTCTAGCACTTTTTTCTTCAAGGCCAGAGCCTTCTTCAGATTCTATATGTATAAATCCTATTATTTGGTCACTTCCAATTTTTAAGGAGGGATTCTGAACTCGTTCTTTATCAAGTTCAAGCCAATCATATCCAGCATCACCCAACGGACGTATTCTGAATTTATTTCTATAAACACCAATGCCATTGAAACTGTCGAGTATTAACCTTGCTTCTCTTCTACCTACATATTGACCAGTCGTTGGATCTTTCAGCCCTCTTGCGATTAGGCCATCTATTGAAGATGAATCTCTGTCAAAAACACGAAAATCAATTTTAATATTCCCACAATATTCTTGTTCATTTTTTCTATTTTGATCCTGATTTAGAAAAATCTTGAACTCTTTTAAGGATTCTACAAATTCACCTGCACGATTATTGTGAAAATTTAGTTTCGCAATCCCTTGATTTGATACAATACCACTAATTCTATAGTCATACAATTCAAAAAGTGGATAAGGCTCAATATCTTCAACAGTGTTGGCATATCCTTGGAATGGCAATTGGCCGTCAAAAGTAAATTGGCCAAGTTCAAGAGTAATTGTGAATTTGTCTTTATCTTTCTCAATCTCTTCATCTTCTTTATTAGTGGGAGGAATAAGTTTTTTTAATTCAAATCTTAAGTTTTGAATTTGTCTCATATTCCATTCTGCTAAATGCTTTTCATCTCCAACTATAATAATATCAGTTCCGCTTTTTTTATTCGTCCTGCGGCTTTCAATTAAAATGTTTACATCTTCAAGATACTTTGCTGCCTTAAAGTCACTCCAAAGTAGATACAGTGTTGTTAAATTACCCGCCACATCTATTGTTTCTAAGACCAAATCATCCCCTAACATTGATGCTGCATATCTGCCAACTCCTTTTCTGCCTTGCATAAGTCTACCATCCGGGCTTATTTTTCGAATAAGTTTATCATCTGTAGAAGGTACCATCCATTTATCTACAACCGTTTCATAATCCATCCCATGACCTTCGTCTTTTATCTCAACTCTAATGCCTCGCTGCGCAATTTTCTTTCCATCTGATAAAATGTCTTTTGTAAATGGCAGCAAAGAAATTTTGCAATAGGAAGAATCAGCGTCATAAGCATTTTTAACTAACTCTACTATAGCAGCATATCTATCTTTTATCAAATCCCTACCAATCGTAATAATGTGTCTGCCAGCAGGTCTGATTTTATGATATCCATCTTTTATTTTATCACTTATCATAAAACTGGGTTAAGTTTTTTTGCTATGGCGAATGCTAGCAATGGAGGTACTGCATTGCCGATTTGCTTGAAGGCAGCAGTTCTATTTTTGCCCTCTTTTACTCCTTCAAAATAAAAATCATCAGGAAAAGATTGCAATCTTGCCGCTTCTCTTACACTTATAGATCTGTTCTGCTTTATATCAGGGTGTATATAGTAGTGCCCGTCTTTTGCAATATGTGCTACAACAGTTTGTGAATAAACTGCGCCTGCATCCACTACTTTAAAGCGGTCAAAAAAAGAGTGTTCGTTGTTATGTGTTTTTAACCTTTTTGGGAGGGCTGTATAATTTAGTCTTTCGCCATTTTTCAACTGCTCAATTGCGATACGGTAAATTTCCTTGTCCTGCTCAGTATGTGGCCTGCTTACATGTTGAGTCAGCACATCAATTCCATTGCGTATTAGTGAGCTATTCAAATATTCATTGACCTCTTTAGCATATTTATCATTCTTATCTTTCCCTTGACCTGCCTGTAGATTTGGCAAGTCATAAAAAATCGAGTTTACTATGTATTGCTTTTTATTAGCTTGTTTAAAATCCGGTAATGATATATTTAGTTCTTTTCTATGCCCAACCAGAATAATTCTTCTTCTGTTCTGTAGTACCCCAAAATCATGTGCATTAAAAAGAAAGTCATTTACAGCATAGCCAACGGCATCAAATCTTTCTTTCATTTTTTTAAAGTACTCCCCGCCTCCTGCAGAACGTAGACCCTGAACATTTTCAAATACAAACATTTTCGGCTTATATCTCTTTAGAAACTTCGCATATTGCAGATACAAATGATTGCGTGGATCATCTTCCATTCCATTCTTACTCCTTGCTCTACCAACTAATGAATAAGCCTGGCAGGGTGGACCACCAATAATTATATCAACTTTCTGGTTCTGTAAACGGTCATCTATCCTTTTGAAAATTTTTTTATTGTTCTCATCGGCCAATGCAAGGTTAATGACGCTTTCCATTTCCTCTTGGGGAATAAATGAATACAGAGTTGCTCTATCAATTTCACCTTTTAAATACTTTATGTACTTATCAAATCTTTTCTTTGTTTTCAGATAATGATAAACATTTCTTGTTCGTAATGTATAACAGGCAGCTTCATCCATCTCTACATGTGCAATAGGGTTGAAACCAGCTCTTATAAAACCTTCCGATAACCCTCCTGCACCGGCAAAGAGGTCGATGAAATTCAACTTCTTTGTCATGGCTTAGAAAACTCTTTAGATTCAAAAAAATCTTTGAATGAAACATCCAGGGCAGTGGTAATTTTTTTTAATGTATTTAATGAAATATTTTTTCTGCCCTTTTCTACGTGTGTCAGGTATGATCTTTCTATGTCTGCCTCATTAGCAAACTTTTGTTGCGATAGTTTTTTCTGATTTCTCAGATGTGTTATTCTTTTTCCAACAAGCTCATTTATGTCCATAACCAAACTTATTTTTATGTGTTCTATAATCCGGTATGTTTTGGAACACCATCGGTAATTATTAACCCCTTACAAAGGCTTTGTGCATTTCTTTTGGCCTTAAATGGCAATTCTATTCCATGTGACTTAAAATATATTTGCTTTTAAGTCACGTTGGATAAAGTCAATAAAGTGTCAGGAGAGTTTTTTCAATAAAGAGAATAGAGTTTTTTCAACCTTTGTGGGTTTCAGATCACATTCCCACAAATGGATAATCTTCCAGCCTTCTTTCTTCAAAGCCTTTACAGCTTTTGTATCATTTACAATGTTGGAGTTTATTTTATTCAGCCACCACTCGGTTCTTGTTTTTGGCACAACAAAGTATTTACAATCTTTATGTCCATGCCAGAAACAACCATGAATAAAGATTACTGTTTTGTACTTCGGTAAAACAATATCAGGTTTACCCGGTAGTTTTTTATCGTGGAGTTTATAACGAAAGCCCTGTGCATGTAAAAATTTTCTAACTATCAACTCAGGTTTTGTGTTGCCGCTGCGGATACGGCTCATATTGTAACTGCGGACTTCTTTGCTATGCACATCAGCCATGCTGTAAAGATAGTAAGAGTGAAGAGTGCATGGTGAGTAGTGAATAGCAGCGTCAATAATTGCCCAGTAGAATTACCGACCGATGAACGGAGCGTCGCAACCAGAGCTCAATAGAATTACAAAAGCCGGCTACCAAAATATTCTCCACTCATTTATAATATAATTAAAGGAGTTGGGATGCACATTATATTATCAGCAGCTATCACCGTAATTAAGTAAATTACAGCAAGGTCTTTTCAACCACATTGCCTGCCGGCAGACAGGCTTCTTATGAAGCGTTTGTTACCATATTTTTTTATCCTCTATTTATTTCCGGCTTCTGTTGTTGCGCAGAAAGTAATTTCTATGAAGATCCATGGAAATATTAATCCTGTATCAGCCGACTTTATTCATAACGCCATTGAAAAAGCAAAAAATGAAAATGCTGAGTGTCTCCTTATTCAGCTGAATACTCCCGGCGGTTTAGTTACATCAACCAGAGAGATCGTAAGCGATATACTGGAGTCGCCGGTGCCGGTAATTGTTTTTGTTTCCCCGGGCGGGGCACATGCAGGTTCGGCAGGTGTGTTCATAACACTGGCGGCGCATATTGCCGCCATGGCGCCGGGTACCAATATCGGCGCTGCACATCCCGTAACCATGCAGCAAATAGATACCATCATGAATGAAAAAATAACAAACGATGCTGCTGCATTTATACGAACGATAGCAAAAAAAAGAAATCGCAGCATGGCATGGGCCGAAAGCTCCGTGCGCAGAAGTTTTGCTTATACCGAAACAGAGGCGCTGGAAGATTCAGCTATTGATCTTATTGCAAAGAATGAACAGGAATTACTAAAGCTGGTTGACGGAAGAACGGTGGAGTTAAGTTCCGGTGCAAAGACATTGCATACCGCATCAGCTACTATTTCAACCTATACAATGAGTGTTTGGGAAAAGATACTTGATCTGATCAGCGATCCCAACATTACTTATATTTTATTCCTGGTAGGATTGTTTGGAATTTTATTTGAGTTGTATAACCCCGGGGCCATACTGCCTGGTATTGCCGGTGTTATTGCACTGGTGCTTTCTCTTTATTCAATGCATACGCTACCCATCAACTATGCCGGTCTTGCACTGATCATTTTTGCTGTCATACTTTTTTTACTGGAAATAAAAATTGTGAGTCATGGACTGTTGGCTATAGGAGGCATCATTTCATTATTACTGGGTTCAATGATGTTGTTGAAATCCGGTTCCTCACCGGATGCAGCAAGAATTTCCCGTGCCGTGATCTTTTCTGCTACAGCGGTAACTGCAGTTTTCTTTTTATTCGTCATCGGAGTTGGTATAAAAGCCCAGCGGAGAAAACCAGTAACGGGTGCTGAAGCAATGATCGGCGCTACCGGTGAAGTGATAGATGAGTTGTCGCCGGCAGGCACGGTGAAAGTGCAGGGTGAAATATGGAATGCAGAATCTGTTGCAGGAAACATTAATGCAGGAGAGAAAGTAAAAATAACAGCATTAAAGAATATGAAAGTTTTTGTAGAACCCATTCATCACAGTTAAAATAAATATTATGCCACAGTATCCCATCGTACCCATTGCGATCGCCGTCTTATTACTTATGATCCTTACCAGTGCTATCCGCATTTTGCGTGAATATGAAAGAGGAGTTATTTTCCGTCTTGGGCGTTTGATTGGTGGTGATGGATTAAAAGGGCCGGGATTGATCCTGCTGATACCGGTTATTGATAAAATGGTAAAAGTAAGTCTGCGTACTGTAGTGATGGATGTACCGACGCAGGATGTCATTACAAGGGATAATGTTTCTATTAAAGTAAATGCGGTGGTTTATTTTCGTGTGGTAGAACCACAAAAAGCAATTGTAGGGGTTGAAAATTTTTTAGTAGCAACCTCGCAACTTTCTCAAACAACTTTGCGGAGTGTGCTGGGTCAATCTGATCTTGATGACCTGCTTTCACAACGGGAAAAGATCAACCTGAAACTGCAACAGATAATTGATATGCATACAGAGCCATGGGGAGTAAAAGTTTCTAATGTAGAAGTGAAACAGATCGATCTGCCACAGGAAATGCAAAGAGCTATGGCCAAGCAGGCCGAAGCAGAAAGAGAACGCCGCAGTAAAATAATTGCAGCCGAAGGTGAATACCAGGCATCGCAACGACTGGCCGATGCAGCTAAGATACTGGCCAGTGAGCCCAGTGCTTTAACGCTGCGCTACCTGCAAACGCTGCGGGAGATAGCCACCGAGAAAAATTCAACAACGATATTCCCTGTTCCTATTGACCTGCTGAAACCATTTTTGAAAATGAGTGTGAATAAAGAAGAGTAGATTATAAAACTTCGTCGTGGATTTTGCTTAATGGTGAATGGTCAATGGTGAATTGTGAGTGGGAAGAAGTGATGCGTGAAGGCATTGTGAGAACAATGCGGGCATCATGGCGTTGGGTAGAAAATCGCTGCGTTTTTTTGAATATTATTGCCTGCCTTTTCTCCATTTTGTAATAAGGATAAGATATACCGTTATCCTGTTTCCATTTACAATTTTGGTGGAGTGTTCGGATGAAACGTCATACAGGCTATATCCATCAGGTCTGTCGTAAGTAGTTCTTATATATTCAGGATCGTCTCCAACTGGTTTTATGGACACTTCTTTAAATCCTTTATCGGCTATTTGTTCTAATAACCACTCATTATAACCGCCATCTTTTGTTATTAGCCCGATGGAAACAGATCCGTTCAGCATTAATGCATAAAACATATTGTTTTTAGACCCCAATGGCTTTTGCGAAGAAGTAACTCTTGACAAGCTGTCTGCTTCAAATGTCCAGTAAGTACCTGAATCATCTTTTTCAGTAGTGAGGTAACTGAAACCTTTTTCTTTGGCTCTTTCCTGAAAACAATCCGCACTGTCGCAATACACTTTATCCATTAACCATGTAAACGATGGCTCCTGGGCATGTACAGCGCAAGACAAGAATACGATCAACGCAAGCAAGGAAATTCTTTTCATGTTGGCCTGAAATATACAATCTAAAATAGATAAAGGTCAATCATTCACAGTACCGTTAACCGGGTATTTAAGTTATGCTGTTGAAAAAGGCCGTGATACCCGCATCGTTCTCACGATGCTCCCCATTAAATTATACTGTGGTGCATCAATAGATTGAAATGATTGCTTTCGTACATTCGTTAGATGAATTGCCGGTGAAAGAAAACCAGGAAAAACGCAGTATATCTTTTAAATACTAAAGACTAAAATAACATGAAAACAATCATCACTGTTATCTTAACCATTGTTGTATTAATTCTTGGATTTTATATTTATATACTTTCAGGTTCATACGACATTAGCCAATTGACACCTCATAACGGGCTGACCAAATCGATAATTCGTATAACAACCCATAATTCAATAGAAAAAAGATTGAAAGGTATTACCGTGCCTGGTAACCTAAAAGACACTTCGATAATAATTTCAGGCTTTAAAACTTACACTGAAATGTGTTCTGGTTGCCATGGAGCACCCGGAGAGCCTAATGATATGATTAAAGGATGGTACCCGAAACCACCAGAATTATATAAGAATGCTGAGGAAGGTGATGCCAAAGAGTTTTTTTGGATTACAAAAAATGGAATAAAGATGACTGCTATGCCTGCATTTAAACCCATGCAAACTGATGAACAAATATGGGCTATAACTGCCTTCGTTACACAAAAATTATCCAAAATGACAGCTGATGAATATAAAAACTGGAAATCCAAATATGCAATTAACAATGTCCCTCATTAAATGGCAATAGAAAAAAATAATTGATAGCAATCATTTATCATGTAAAAACGAATATCATCAACCCATCCATTCCAGTGCGGCCATACAGAAGTCTATAATGCCCAGATGCGTGTCCCACGCATCTGGACTATCAAAATAAAGATATTGATCAATGAAAGAAGTGATGCGGGCATCACGGCACGATGATAGTAGCAATGCAGCCGGCTACCAAAATATTCTCCACTCATTTATAGTAACTTCAAATGATAAAACCAACTGCTCATGGAAAGAAGAGATTTTATTAAGAACAGCTCATTGGCCGTGCCCATAGTTATCGGGACTGTTACATCTGCGGCCGTTATTGCATCCTGCAATACTCCTGGAGAAAAACAAGAGCCTGCAAAAACACCCGGCAATAAGGCTGATGATTTTGCGCTGAATGAAATAACGATTGACGGACTGCAACAAAAAATGCAAAGCGGTGAATATACATCACGGTCCATCACGCAACTCTATCTTGACCGCATTGATGCAATAGATAAAAAAGGCCCGGCTATCAATGCCGTGATCGAAATAAATCCTGATGCACTTGGTATTGCCGATGCAATGGATAAAGAAAGAAAAGCAGGAAAGATCCGCGGGCCGCTGCATGGTATTCCTGTTTTAATAAAAGATAATATCAATACCGGCGACAAGATGATGACCACTGCCGGCGCCCTTGCATTGCTGGGTAACAAAGCTGCCAAAGATGCTTTTATCATTCAACAACTGAGAGAGGCCGGCGCTGTGCTGCTGGGAAAAACCAACCTGAGTGAGTGGGCCAATTTCAGATCAACCAAATCATCAAGCGGGTGGAGCAGCCGCGGACTGCAAACAAAAAATCCATGTGTACTTGACCGCAATCCCTGTGGTTCCAGTTCGGGGTCGGGATCAGCAGTGGCGGCTAATCTTTGCGCTGTTGCTATCGGCACCGAAACCGATGGCTCTGTAATAGCGCCATCATCTTTTTGCGGAATCGTTGGTATAAAACCAACAGTGGGTTTATGGAGCCGAAGCGGGATCATTCCTATTTCTGCCACACAGGATACAGCCGGTCCTATGACAAGAACTGTCCGTGATGCAGCTATCTTACTTGGCGCATTAACGGGTGTTGACAGTGAAGATGCTGTTACCAGTAACAGTAATGGAAAAGCACAAAAAGATTACACGCAATTTTTAGATGCCAATGGTTTGAAAGGAAAAAAGATCGGCGTTGAAAAATCTTTTATGGATGGCCAGCCGGATGTAGTTGCATTATATAAACAGGCAATAGAATTGCTGAAGCAACAGGGCGCAACGATCATTGAAGTTGACCTGCTGAAAGAAACAGGCAAGCTGGGTGATGCAGAGTTCACCGTGTTGAAATATGAATTTAAAGATGGCGTGAATAAATATCTCGCTGCTGCAAATGCGCAAGTGAAAACATTAGCAGATGTAATTGCTTTCAACAAACAAAATGAAGCGAAGGCGATGCCATGGTTCAAACAGGAAATTTTAGAGATGTGCGAACAGACAACCGGGCTTGACAGCAAAGAATATAAAGATGCATTGGCAAAATCAACCGGTGCAAGAAAGATCATTGATGATATGATGAAGCAGCATGAA
>Ga0105247_10002942_pt1 | contig 11315 bp, 11 predicted proteins | sample KBSS24metaG_FD_81519 | JGI IMG/M metagenome (GOLD analysis project Ga0105247, IMG submission 81519) | Switchgrass rhizosphere microbial communities from Kellogg Biological Station, Michigan, USA - KBS S2-4 metaG | ecosystem: Host-associated > Plants > Roots > Rhizosphere > Soil | place...
ACGGCAACGCAAAGCCCGAGGCGATAAGCGCTATGGCAATGACGCGCAGCAACGGCACCATGACGTCCCCCGTGGGAAAGCCGTTCCCCCTGCCGCAAATCGAGTCCCATCAGAATGGCGAAGATTGCGCTGTTTGCCAACCCTGCTCAAGGGCGTCATTCCCGATCTTAGCCGCCGCCCCGTCCGGCATAGGCCGACACAATCGCGTAGAAATCGGCGGCTTTCAGGCTTGCGCCGCCGACCAGCGCCCCATTCACCTCAGGCACGACCAGAAGCTCGCGGGCATTGGCGGGCTTGACCGAGCCGCCATAGAGGATGCGCACGCCGCTCGCTTGCCCCTCCCCCAGCAAGCGGCCCAGCTCGGCGCGAATGAAGCCGTGCAGCTCAGCCACGTCGGCGGGCGTTGGTGTCACGCCGGTTCCGATCGCCCAGACCGGCTCGTAAGCGATCACGGAATTGCCGGCGCGGGCCTCGTTCGGCAGCGATCTTTGCAGTTGGCGTCTCACCACCTCCAAGGTTTGGCCGTCCTTGCGTTCTTCTCCGGTCTCCCCAACACAGATGATGGCGGTGAGACCAGCGCGATAGGCGGCGCGCGCCTTGGCGCTGACGAGTGCATCGGTCTCGCCATGATCTATGCGGCGCTCGGAATGGCCGACGATGATGGCTGAGGCGCCGGCGTCGGCAAGCATTTCGGCCGAGATGTCGCCAGTGTGGGCGCCTGAGGGGAGAGGATGGCAATCTTGTGCGCCGAGCAGGATGGTGCTTCCGGTCAGGAAATAGCGCGCCTGGGCCAGTAGCGTGGCCGGAGGGCACACCATGACGTCGACCTCGGGCACCGGATTTTGCCCGAGGCGCTCCTTCAGCGCCCTAAGTTCAGCTAAGGAGACGGCAAGGCCGTTCATCTTCCAATTGCCTGCAATCAGCGGCCTGTTCAAGCTCGCGCCCCCTTTGATCGCCATGACAGCCTTAAGATTTGGCCCAATACCGTGCCTTGCCGCGCCTCGGCTTGCTACCTATGATGCCGCCGCCGCGCTAGGCCCGTCCAGCATCGGACGCTAGCGCGGCTTTGGCAAACAGGAATGGAAGGTTAGGGCGTGGCACTCGACACTTTGCGCAAAGGGGCTGGCCGGGCGTTTGGCATGATCCTCATGGGCATGCTGGTGATCAGCTTTGCGATATGGGGAATCGCCGACATTTTCAGGGGTTACGGCAGGCAGACTCTGATCAGCGTCGGAGATACCGAGATCACGCCGCAGGACTATTTGCGCACGCAACAAGAAGTGCTGCGTTCGATGAGCTCGCAGGCCGGCCGCAGTCTCAGCCTGCAGGAAGCTCGCGCGCTCGGGCTCGATCGGCAGGTGATGGAGCGGCTGATCGGCGGCGCCGCCGTCGACAATCATGCGAAAGCACTCCATCTCGGCATCAGCAACGACGCGCTGCTCGAGCAGATCAAGAACGATCCGGCCTTCAAGGACGCGACGGGTAATTTCAGCCCTGGCCTATTTGCGCAGGGCCTGCAGTCCATCAACATGAACGAGGCGGGCTATCTGAACTCGCTGCGCGAACGCAGCCTGCGGCGGCAGATTCTCACCACCGTCGGCAAGGTGGTGAACAGTCCCGAGATCCTGATCGACGCGCTGAACAGCTTTAACGGCGAGACCCGCACGCTGCGCTTCGTGCTGGTGGCGGACAGCGTGGCGGGAACGATCCCCGATCCGACGGAAGATGAACTCAAACACTTTTACGAAAACCACCAGACGAAATACACCGAGCCGGAGTACCGCAAGGTCGGCGTCCTCGCGGTCACCCCCGAGACGGTGAAAGACCAGGTCAAGATCACCGATGCCGATCTGAAGGCTGCCTACGAAGCTAACAAGGACAAGCTCGGCAACCCGGAGAAGCGGCACGTGCAGCAGATCCCCTTCTCCGATCTCGCCGCCGCCAACGCCGCCTATCAGAAGATCCAGTCCGGCACTGATTTCGTGGCGCTCGCCAAGGAAATGAACCTGGCCGAAAGCGATATTGACCTCGGCACCGTCGCGCGTGCCGATCTCGCCGATCCCGCGATCGCCGACGCCGCCTTCAAACTCGACGTGAACAAGGTGAGCGAGCCCGTCCCCGGCAAGCTGGGCAACGTGGTCTTGCTGCGCGTCACGGGGATCGAGCCCGGTAAAACTCTCACCTTTGAAGAAGCCAAGCCCGAGCTTGAGAAAACGCTGCTCAAGGAGCGCGCCGCCGGCGCCATCTTCGATTTGCATGACAAGATCGAGGATCAGCTTGCCTCAGGGTCACGGCTGTCGGAGGTCGCCGACAAGCTGAAGCTCGACTATCAGCTCATCGACGAGATCGACCGCGAGGGCCGCAAGCCAGATGGGTCGAGCGTCACGCTCCCGGCGCAGAAGGATTTGTTGAACGCGGTGTTCGCCACCGATACGGGGGTGGAGAACGACCCGATCGACGCCAAGGACGATGGCGTCATCTGGTACGAGGTGCTGGGCGTGGTGCCGTCTCAGGTCAAGCCGTTGGATAAAGTCAAGGATATGGTCACCCAGGATTGGCATGCCGACGAGGTGCGGGCCAAGGTCGCCAAATATGCACAAGACCTGGTCACCAGCCTCAACAGCGGCAAGACGCTGGAAGACATCGCCAAGGATCTCAATGTGGAGGTGCTGACCAGCGATCCCGTAAAGCGCGATGGGATAACCGTGTACGTGTTGCCGGCTGCCGTAGCCCAAGCTTTTACCTTGCCCGAGAAGGGATTCGGCTCGGCCGCGTCTGGCGAGGGAGCGGGTCGCATCGTCTTTCAGGTCGACAAGGTCACGCCGCCCCAGCCGCTCGATGCGGCCTCGACCGAGCGGCTGAAGCAGCAGCTCGAGCTGTTGATCAGCGAGGATTCGATCGCGGAATATTTTACCGCGCTGGAGCAGCGCTACGGAGTGAAGATCAACCAGGCGGCCCTGGCCAAGCTGATCGGCAGCGACGAGACGCCATGAGCCGAGCTCCCGCCTCCGTCACGCCCTTGGCGCAGCAAGGCGGGGGCCACCCCATCGAGCCGGACTTTGCCAGTTTCGCGCGCCGTTACGACGAGGGCGTGCCGCAAGTGGCCTGGACGCGGCTGGTTGCCGATCTGGAGACGCCAGTCTCGGCCATGCTGAAGCTCGCGCATGAGCGGCCGAACAGCTTTCTTCTGGAGTCGGTGGAGGGTGGCGCCACGCGTGGCCGCTATTCTATCATTGGCTGCGAGCCAGATCTGATCTGGCGCGCCGACGGCGCCAAGGCCGAGATCAACCGTGCCCCGCAATTGGACCCGAGCGTCTTTGCACCCTCGCCATTGCCCGCGCTTGCTTCGCTCCGGGCGCTGCTGGCGGAGTCGGCCATCGCCCTGCCGTCCGAGTTGCCGCCCATGGCTGCCGGCATTTTCGGCTATATGGGCTACGATACGGTCCGGCTTATCGAAAACCTCCCGGCCGAGATGCCGGACTGGCTCGGCCTTCCTGACAGCATTCTGGTTCGGCCGACGCTGATCGTCATCTTCGACAGCGTCAGGGATGAGATGACGGTGGTGACGCCGGTGAGACCCACTCCCGGGGTGAGCGCCAAGGCCGCCTACGCCCGCGCCGCCGACCGGCTCAATCTTGTGGTGGAACGGCTCGATCAGCCTCTGCCGCATGCGAGCGAGCCCGACCTCGCTGCCGCGCATCCGGAGCCCAAATCCACGACGGCGCCTGAGGCCTATATGGCCAAGGTCAAGCGCGCCAAGGAATACATCGCCGCCGGCGACATCTTCCAGGTGGTGTTGAGTCAGCGTTTCGAGGCGCCATTCACGTTGCCCTCTTTTGCGCTCTATCGGGCTCTGCGGCGCGTGAACCCCTCGCCCTTCCTCTATTACCTCAATTTCGGCGGCTTCGCCGTGGTGGGGTCGAGCCCCGAGATCCTGGTGCGAGTCCGCGATGGCAAAGTCACGATCAGGCCGATCGCTGGAACCCGGCCGCGCGGCAGCAATCCGGAAGAAGACAAGTCGCTCGCCAAGGAACTCTTGGCCGACGCCAAGGAACGCGCCGAGCATCTGATGCTGCTCGATCTCGGCCGCAACGATGTGGGCCGGGTGGCCGAGGTCGGCAGCGTGCGCGTCACCGACTCGTTCTTCCTCGAATATTACAGCCAGGTGATGCACATCGTGTCGAATGTCGAAGGCAAGCTGGCTGCGGACTACGATGCCGTCGATGCGCTGATGGCCGGGTTCCCCGCCGGCACGGTGTCGGGAGCGCCCAAAGTTCGCGCCATGGAGATCATCGACGAGCTCGAGGACGAGGCGCGCGGTCCGTATGCGGGGTGCGTCGGATATTTCTCCGCCGACGGGGAAATGGATAGCTGCATCGTGCTCAGGACCTCGGTGGTGAAGGATGGCGTCATGTACGTGCAGGCCGGAGCGGGCGTGGTTGCCGATTCGGTGCCCGAGCGCGAGCAGGCCGAGTGCGTGAGCAAAGCGCGCGCATTGTTCAAGGCCGCCGACGAGGCCGTGCGCTTCGCCGCCCGCGCCAAGCGCGGTCAATAGGCGGGCGCCTCGGATGCTTACGCTCTCCCTCCTCCGCCACGCCAAATCGAGCTGGAGTAATCCCACGCTGCCCGACCGCGACCGGCCGCTGGCGACGCGGGGCGTGACCGACGCGCCGCTGATGGGCAAGGCCATGGCCGAGCGCGGCATCGATCCCGAGCTTGTGCTGTGCTCGTCGGCACGGCGAACGCGCGATACATTGGCTCTCGTGCTGCCGGAACTCCGGGTCGAGCCGAAAGTGATCTACGAGGACGCGCTTTATCATGCGGCGCCGGAGGCGATGCTGGAGATGCTGCACGCCGTTCAGCCGGGAGCCAACCGCGTTATGCTGGTCGGCCATAACCCTGAGATACAGGCCTTCGCGCTCGATCTCGTGGGCGCGGGCGCCAAGCATTTCCGCGATCACTTGAGCACCAAATATCCCACCGCCGGGCTCGCAGTGATCAATTTCGCGGCCGGCTTGTGGAAGAGCGTCGCGGTGAATAGCGGGACGCTGAGCCTGTTTATCTCGCCGAGGGACCTGCGCGGGTAGGCTGGTGGCGCCTTGCAAATCCTTGACGGAGCGTGCGCTGCAAGCGTAACACCACCCCATGCTGACGCTGATCGATAACTACGACAGCTTTACCTATAACCTCGTCCATTTCCTCGGCGAATTGGGCGCTTCGACGCGCGTCTATCGCAATGACAAGGTCACCGTCGATGAGGTGTTGGCCGAGGCGCCGGAGGCCATCGTGCTGTCGCCGGGGCCTTGCGATCCCGACCGTGCCGGCATCTGCCTCGAGCTGATCGAGCGCGCCGGGCCGACCGTGCCGATCCTAGGCGTCTGCCTCGGCCACCAAGCGATCGGACAGGTCTATGGCGGCCGCGTGGTGCGGGCGCCGAACCTGATGCATGGCAAGCTGTCGAAGGTCCATCATACCGGTAAGGGCTTGTTCGCGGGCCTGCCGCAGGATTTCTCGGCCACGCGCTACCATTCGCTGGTGGTCGAGCGGGCGAGCCTGCCCGATGCGCTGGAAATCACCGCCGAGACGGCTGACGGCGTGATCATGGGCCTTCAACACAAGCGCTATCCGGTGCATGGCGTGCAGTTCCATCCCGAGAGCATTGCTTCGGAGCACGGCCATCAACTGCTTGCCAATTTCCTCGACCTCGCCCGCGTCGAGCGGCGCGCGCGCGGCGGTACGCAAAGAGAACCGGCCGGTGCCCTCTAACCCCGCTCCCGCGGGATCAGCGACGCCAGCCGATCTCCGCGCTCACCTGCGCAAGGTGGCTGCGGGCAAGACACTCACCGAGAGCGAGGCGGCCGAGGCCTTCGACACGATCATGTCGGGCGGCGCCAGCGAGGCGCAGGTCGGCGCGCTGCTAATGGGCATGCGCTCTCGCGGCGAGACGGTGGATGAGATAACCGGCGCAGCCCGCGCCTTGCGCGGGCACGCTGTCACGGTGCGTGCGCCGGAAGGCGCCATCGACACCTGCGGCACGGGCGGCGACGCCAAAGGCACGCACAACATCTCGACTTGCGCGGCGTTTGTCGTGGCCGGCGCCGGCGTGCCCGTTGCCAAGCACGGCAATCGCTCGATCTCCTCGCGCTCCGGTTCGGCCGACGTGCTCGCCGCGCTGGGGGTCAATATCGATTGCAGTCCCGAGGCGATCGCCAATTGCATCGAGGCAAGCGGTATCGGCTTCATGTTCGCGCCGTCGCATCACGCCAGCATGCGCCATGTCGCCAAGGTCAGGGGCGAGCTCGGCACCCGCACCATCTTCAATCTGCTCGGGCCGCTTGCCAACCCCGCCGGCACGAAATACCAGGTGGTCGGCGTGTTCGGGGAGGAATGGGTCGAGCCGATGGCGCAGGCGCTTGGGCGGCTCGGGGCCAAGCGGGCTTGGGTGGTGCACGGCTCCGACGGACTCGATGAGCTCACCACCACCGGCATCAGCCATGTGGCGGCGCTGGACGGCGGCAAGATCTCGACTTTCAAGATTTCGCCGAAGAACGCCGGGCTGCCTGAAGCCAAGCCGGAGTATCTCTCCGGTGGCAATGCGACCGAGAACGCCGCGCATATCCGTGCCGTGCTTGGCGGACAGCAGGGCGCGTTCCGCAATGTCGTCCTGCTGAATGCTGCGGCGGCGCTGCTTGTGGCGGGCAGGGCGAAGACGCTGCGCGAAGGGGTGGCGCTCGCCGGCCAGTCGATCGACAGCGGCAAGGCCAGGGCCGTGCTCGAAGCGCTCGTTAAGCTCAGCCATGCTAAAGTCTGAGCCATGGCCCAGGTCCTCGAGCATATCCTCGCCTACAAGCGCAAAGAGGTGGACGCCGCAAAGGCGGTGTTGAGCCTCGATGTCATGCGCGAGCGGGCAGAGGCCGCCGCATCGGTCCGCCCCTTCGCCGATGCGCTTCGCTCACGGATCGGCACCGGCCAATTCGCCCTGCTTGCCGAGATCAAGAAAGCGAGCCCGTCGAAAGGGCTGATCCGCGCCGACTTCGATCCGCCTTCGCTGGCGCGGGCCTACGAGCAGGGCGGCGCGACCTGTCTCTCGGTCCTGACCGACGCGCCCTCCTTTCAAGGCCACCCCGAATATCTCGCCGCGGCGCGCGAGGCGACGCGCCTGCCGGCGCTGCGCAAGGATTTCATGATCGACCCCTATCAGGTGCATGAAGCCCGCGCTCTCGGCGCGGACTGCATCCTCATCATCATGGCCGCGGTCGACGACGCGACGGCCGAGGCCTTGACCCAAGCCGCGCGTGCTTGCGGCATGGACGTGCTCGCCGAAGTGCACGACGAGGCGGAGCTTGGCCGAGCGCTCAAGCTCGACACGAAGCTTATCGGCATCAACAATCGCGATCTCAAGACCTTCGCCACCACGCTCACGACGACGGAGCATCTCGCGCCGCTGGTACCGTCCGACCGCGTTGTCATCGCCGAAAGCGGCATTTCCACCCATGACGATCTCGGCCGGCTTGCCGCTTGCGGTGTGCACGCCTTTCTCGTGGGCGAAAGCCTGATGCGCCAAGCGGATGTCGCCGCCGCGACGCGTGCATTGCTCACCGGATCCAAGGAGCAGGCGGAGGCGGCGCAGTGACGACGCGGCTCAGCCACCTCAACGACAAGGGCGAAGCCCGCATGGTCGATGTCTCCGGCAAGCAGGTGACCTCGCGCCTGGCGCGCGCCGAAGGCTTCGTCGCCATGACGCCCGTGACGCTCGACGCCATCCTCGCCGGCCAAGCGCCCAAGGGCGACGTGCTGGCGACCGCCCGCATCGCCGCCATCATGGCCGCCAAGCGCACGCATGAGTTGATCCCGCTCTGCCACGCGCTGCCGCTCTCCGAGGTGAGCATCGAGTTCGAACCGTCGCGCGATCCAGCCGGGCTTCGCGTGGAAGCGACGGCGAAGGTCGATGCCAAGACCGGAGTCGAGATGGAGGCTCTGGTCGCCGTGTCGATCGCCTGCCTCACCATCTACGACATGTGCAAGGCGGTCGACCGGGCAATGTCCTTCTCCGGCATCCGTCTGCTGGAAAAGACCGGCGGCCGTTCCGGGACCTTCAAGCGCTGATGGCACTGCTTTCCGTCGCCGAAGCTCTGGCGCGTGTGACGAGCGGCATCGAGCCGCTCGAAGCCGAGCCGGTAGGGCTAGACAGAGCAAGAGGCCGTGTGCTGGCCGAGGATCTCGTTGCGCGTCTCACCCAGCCGCCGTTCGATGCCTCGGCCATGGACGGCTATGCGGTACGTGCCGCCGATGTGGCCTCCCTTCCCGCCACGCTGAGGCTGATCGGGGCCTCGCTTGCCGGCGCCGGCTTCGCAGGCCGCGTCGGACGCGGCGAAGCGGTGCGCATCTTCACCGGCGCTCCCGTGCCGCGCGGTGCCGACACGATCGTGATCCAGGAGAATACCGACGAGGCAGGAGGCATGCTTAGGGTGAAAGACGCAGCACCCGGCCGGCATATCCGCCCGCGCGGGCAGGACTTCAAACAGGGCGAGGTGCTGCTCTCCGCGGGGACACGGCTTGGCCCGCGAGAGCTTATGCTCGCCGCCGCCATGAACCAGGCTGAGCTTCCGGTTCGCCGCAAGCCCAAGGTCGCGATCCTTGCCACGGGCGACGAGGTGGTGCCGCCCGGCTCCGAGCTGGCCAAGGATCAGATCGTCTCTTCGGTGCCTTGCGGCCTTGCCGCGCTGATCGAGCGCCATGGCGGAGAGGCGATGAGCCTCGGCATCGCCAAGGACGAGGCCGCGAGCCTGGTCACGCTCGCCATTGCCGGCCGCGCCGCCGATATCCTGCTCACCATCGGCGGCGCCTCGGTCGGCGACCGCGACCTCGTGGCGAGCGCACTCAAGCCGGAAGGGCTCGAGGTCGATTTCTGGAAAATCGCCATGCGGCCGGGAAAGCCCCTGCTCTATGGCCGGCTCGGCAGCCAGCGCGTGCTCGGGCTGCCCGGGAACCCGGTGTCAGCCTTCGTCACGGCTCTCGTCTTCCTGGTGCCGCTGCTGGAGCGGATGCTCGGGCTCGCCCGGACATCGAGGCCTGAGCCCGAGGCGGTCTTGGGAAAGGCGCTGCAAGCCAACGCCGAGCGGGAACACTACATGGGTGCGGTGTCCGAATGGCGCGAGGACGGCATTCGCGTCGTGCGTCCCCTGCCCTCGCAGGACTCCTCGCTCGTCGCCGGGCTTGCCCACGCCGACTGCCTCATCGTGCGGGTCCCGAAGGCGCCGCCGCTGCCGCAGGGCGCGCGCGTGAGGATCATTCCGCTCGGTTCCGATTAAGGGGCCGGAAACCCGAATCGCGCCAGTTCACTCTTCCGGCGGCGTCCTACCGCATTTCGTGGCATTCCCGCTTGCGGAACACAAATAGAACAGATAAAATGTTCATGATTTGTACAGGCGGGCGCCGCAAACGTTAAGGCGCCGAACAAAGTACCAACCGCTCAGAGGGGTCCATGCTCACGTCGAAGCAAAAAGAGCTTCTTATGTTCATTCATGAGCGGTTGAAGGAGACCGGCGTACCCCCCTCTTTCGATGAGATGAAGGAGGCGCTCGACCTCAAGTCGAAATCGGGCATCCATCGGCTGATCACGGCGCTTGAGGAGCGCGGCTTTGTCCGCCGCCTGCCGCATCGGGCGCGGGCGATGGAGATCGTGCGGTTGCCCGACTCCATGCCCCAGCCGCTTGCCCAGCGGTCCCGCGGCTTCTCTCCGAGCGTGATCGAGGGCAGCTTGGGCCGCGTGCCTCAGGTTGCCGAGGGCGAGAGCCTCCCCCAGACGGTCAGCGTGCCGGTCATGGGCCGCATCGCTGCGGGCGTACCCGTGGAGGCGATCCAGACCCGCCTTAGCACCGTCGAGGTGCCGCCTGAGCTTCTCACCAAAGGCGAGCATTACGCCCTCGAGGTCAAAGGCGATTCTATGATCGAGGCGGGCATCCTCGAAGGCGACACGATCATCGTCAGGAAGTGCGAGGACGCCAGCAACGGCGATATCGTCGTGGCGCTCGTCGACGAGGAGGAAGCGACGTTGAAGCGTTTGCGGCGCAGAGGCGACTCCATCGCGCTGGAAGCCGCAAATCCCGCCTACGAGACGCGCATCTTTGGTCCCGACCGGGTCCGGGTGCAAGGTCGCCTTGTTGGCCTGCTTCGCCGCTACTAACCAGCCGCTTCACTCCTCTGGATTGCCGCCGACACTGCTGTCGGCTGCATCGTCCCCCTCACCTGACAAGGGGTCCAGCCAACTGTGCGGGGTGCTCCTCACGCCGGCCCTATCGGGAACCCAAGGCCGATGCCCGCGCCAGGCCGCGACCGTCTCGGTCCTGATCGACAGGCCCTCAATATAGAGCGCGTGCGCGCCCTCAGCCTTGAGCACACGCCGATCGACGATCACCCGGGCGGCGCGGCATCTCTGACCGATGGTGAAGGGAGCGATGACGATATCGGCGATGCGGCAATCTTCCTCGACCGCTCCCTCATGGCGAATAAGCGCAACGGTCTTGCCTTTGACCGTGCCGATGCAGCCGAGGCTGTCGCAGCGGAAGGTGGCGTCGCCGGATGAGGCGGCGGCCGCGTCGCGGTCATCGCCGTCCGCGAGCAGCCAATTATCGACACTGTAGTTTGCGGCCGTCGCCGGCGGAAAGACGAGATTGCCGCTGTCGGACCTGAGCGCCGCCGTTGCGCCTTCCCGCTCGATGAGAGTGTCGGGGCGCTCGCTTGTCGGCGCGAGCGCGATGCCGAAGGCGGCGATGACGAGGCCGAGCGCGCGGGTGCGCGTCTCCCAAAAGGCAGACCCACAAGCCGCCTAGCACGATCAGGACGAATCCCGAGCCCGAGATTGCGGGGAGGATGGTGACGGCGCCGGGCCAAGACGCCACCCATTCGCCCGCGCCCACCATCAGCTCAATGCCGAGTCCCATGACCGCAGCGGCCAGGCTTCCAGGCCGAACGGCATGGCGATCAGGCTCAGTACCGCCATGGGCATGATCAGGAGGCTGACGAGCGGTGCCGCGATCAGATTGGCGATAAACCCGTAATGCGTCATGCGATGAAAGTGGTAGATGGCAAACGGGGTGATCGCCGTGCCGGCGACGAGTGTCGTGACCGCGGCGCCGGAGATCAGCGCCCAGCCTTTGCGTAAGGTTCACCACAATAGGCTTACGTCGCCGAGCCTCTCCCGGCTTCTCCCGGAGAGCCACTCATACAGCGCGACGAGTGCGACCAACGACATCTCGAAGCTCGGGTCGAACAACGATTCCGGCGCGACGAGGAGGATGGCAAGCGCCGCCAGG
>Ga0105247_10002945_pt1 | contig 11311 bp, 8 predicted proteins | sample KBSS24metaG_FD_81519 | JGI IMG/M metagenome (GOLD analysis project Ga0105247, IMG submission 81519) | Switchgrass rhizosphere microbial communities from Kellogg Biological Station, Michigan, USA - KBS S2-4 metaG | ecosystem: Host-associated > Plants > Roots > Rhizosphere > Soil | place...
CGAATAGATCCAACCTGTGACACGCTTGCTACTGATGCTATCTACAGATCCCCGAATCATTTCCTATCTACTCCATCAGGCTAAAGATGCGTAGAGCTGTGTGTATCGCGCAGTGGTCTGCTCAACCGACGGCGGCATCTGCATGGTCTCAGCCAAGACAGCAAGTTTGCTGGGCGTCTTCATCAGCTTCAGCAGCAGTGACGCGAGCGCCACACTGTTACCGACGGGGAAGTGGAACCCGTCGAGCCCGTCCCGCACTTTCTCGGCCATTCCTCCGATGTCCGAACAGACGATAGGTCTTCGGTTTCGGAGCGCTTCCTGAGTTACTACGGGTGAGTTCTCCCACCAGATGCTGGGTATCAGCACTAAGTCGACGGCCTGCATGAGCTGGTCCACACGTTTCTGATCGTATGGCCCGTAGAACTTCACGTTGTGGCCGACTTTGGCCAGCCGCGCCAGGAATTCCGCCTGAAATTCCGGCGGCTGCCCGCTGTAGTCTCCGTGAATCTCAAACACGATGTTGCGCGCATCCATCTCTTCGAGTATCTGGGCCGCTTCAATCAGAACGTTGATACCTTTGAGAGCCGAGACTTGGCCGAAGAATCCCACGCGCAACAAATTGCGATCTTCGGCGAGATCGCTGGCGGGCGGCCGAATCGGCGAAGACACAATGACATTCTCGACTACCGAGATCCGCTCTTCCGGTATGCCCCACGTTATATATCGCTCAGCTAGGAACGCGCTCGGGGCGACGAAATGATCCACCTCGTCGAAGAACCGTTGGATATAAAGTTTGCGCAAGAAAAAGTCGGACGGCGTGATGTCTCTGAAGCAACCGCTGCAGCGTGTCGGATTTTCCTCATAGCAGAGTATCCGATCCGGCTTCGTTACCATCTGGCCGAAGTGATGACAGAGGGCCAGGTATTCGTGCAGGGTTACGACAATCTTGCAGCGCGGCAGGGTTTCACGCGCGTGCAGGAACGCCTCGACGCCGAAATTGATGTAGTGATGAAAATGTAGGATTTCGGGCTGTAGCATCTGCAGCAGGGCGCGGAACTCGCGCGGAAAGCAGGGATCGGTGTTTGAGAATTTGAACCAGTCGAACGCCCCCGCGGAATACAAATATTCCCGCGCTGAGAACGGCTGATTCATCGTCGCGCCGAGCTTTTTGTTTAACTGCTCGCGCACACACCCCAGAAACCAGGAGTCGTACTCTGGCAGCGCTTGGAGGGCATTGAATAGCTGAAATGCGGCGATCTCGGCGCCGCCCTTGGAGAGTTGCGGATGGCTGTGCGACGCGATGAGTACCTTCCGGGCGCTGCATGACTTCGGCTTACCTATCGCGTCGATGCGCACGGCGCCGGCTTCTTCCGATCGTCGCCTGGATATCGCCTTGTTCACTCAGGCCTGCTCCGATTCCACTTCGGTCGGCAGCATTGATCGCTTGAACCACCGGCCCTGGTGCACCCAAGCGTTGTAGAGCGTGAGGTTCATGCGCCAATTCTGACTCGGTGGCCCCTGTGACTTTCTTTCGAGATGATAGAGCCGCACATCGTCGTCAACCGCACAGGACAATCCGCGAGCCTTCACCCTGAAGCACAGATCCGAATCTTCGAAGTCGCCCACGATGTAGGCTTCGTCGAACCCCCCCAGATCTAGCGCGAGCGAACGGCGGAGCACCATGCAAGCGCCCGTGATGGCATCGCAACGGCGTAGCTCCTGACTGTCACGCGGGCGTCGTCCCTTGTTGGTATGCTCGATGAATGTCCAACCTCCGTACTCTTTGAGCGTGCGGTAATAGCACCCCTCGTGCTGTACGGACCCGTCTTCGAAGAGCAGACGCGCCCCGATGATGCCGATGTCGGGGTTCTGTTCAAGCCTGGCGGCGAGTCGCTCCATCCAGTCATCTGTGATTGGAAAGATGTCAGAATTCAGAAAGCAGACGAATTGTCCGCTCGCAGTGCGCAGTCCGACGTTGTTCGCGGGACCGAACCCAAGGTTGCTCGGCAGCAGCAGCAATTGGAACGGTATTTGAAAGCGCTCGAACACTGACTGCGCCAATGATTGAAGCTCGCGCCGCTTGTTCGGATCATCGAGCACATAGGTGATTTCGAAGTTCCGGATGGGGCGATGGCGCGAAAACAGCCCCATCTGGTATTCGATGAAATCGACTCGTCCATACAGGGGGATAATGAGACTGAATCTCGGACTTACCGGAATCTGACCGAAGTCGATTTTGGTCACCGCAACTGGCGTTTGTAGCCTCGCAGCATTGATCGCCGAGATGGATGGCCCGAGTACCTTGTCGAAGGCCGGGCCGATATCACTGTAGCGGAGTTCGATACCGTCCAATATTCGCCGGATGGCCTCGATACCCCAACGCTTCGGGAGCTGCAGACTTTTGAACCCTACTTCCCCGTTGTTGAGCTCGATCTCGACGTACGGTGCATCGCCTGGCGAGATTGTGTTGGGTACGTAGGCGATGAAGCCGCAGCGCGACTCCAAAAAACCGAGCGACGGCGCGACCGCGGTGATGACGTCTGGGCGGTCAATGATGATCGAGTCGTCGAGCGACAGTTCGCCCGACAGGGACCCGGAGCGCACTCGAATGCTTCGAACGACACCGGGTGCCGCGAGATGCCATCCTTTTAGTACCACGCTGTCCGGCGGGCACAGAATGGCGTCGTCGATCTCTAGCAGTACCGTCTCAGTAAGAGACGACAGTGTGTCCTGCCCCGTAAACCCCACACGGGCCGTGATCGACAGCAGGTGCTCCCGGCTCCGGTTCGCGAAGCCGCAGTGAATCAGATTCGAGCGGACTCGATCGATTAACTCTTGGTCGCCGAGGCGCGCGGTGCCGTGGCCCGCAACGGCTCGATAGGTAATGCCATCAAGGTCGAAAGAAATGTACCTCAATGCGCCCAGGACGCGACTGCTACCAGGCGCAAATGCGACGACACCGACTGCCTTCGGGTCCAGATCATCGCGCTGAAAGAACGCCAGAGTTGCCCTGGATGGACATCGGCTTTGTTCGTATTGCAGGAGCGCCTCGACCGTTGCGCTGTGGTCAGTATGGAACGGGCGCGCCACCCAGCCACTGAACAGCCATCCGCCCGCGGCACTCGAATAGCCATAGAAGTCCACGTAGCCAGGTGGTACTTCAGCATTGCCGCGTGAGCTGATGGTTTCGTCCGTGGGCGCGGGCGAGAGTGCTGTTACAGCGCCGTTCGATTTCCGTGCCCGAGCGCTTACGCGCGTGCCCCGTCCGGCTACAACTTGACCACTCCTCTTATGGCCAGCCCGCGGCGTCAGTCCACGCTCCGCACCAACGGTTAAATAGTGCAGTAGTGCATTGTCCGGCGCCTCACCGAGTGCGCCGCATTGACTCAGGTAATGTTCGGTACTGAACTTCGCGCTGGGGTCACGCCGCTCGCGGCAGCCCGATTCGAGGTAGTGCGTCAGTGGATCGACATTGAGCTCCGCGATGTCGGGGTTGGACCGCAGGTAGTACTCGGCGTCGAACAGGCCCGATTGGGCGACGAGGTCGTAGTTGCGGAACAGAATTGCCACGAAAGCGCTTTCCCGACGGAGGTTGGTGTGTGGCGGCGTGTACTGACCGATAACGAAGAAGCTCCAGACCCCTTGTGCAGCCGGAATTGGCCGACGCAACCTGATGGAAGACGCCTATCGGTAGCGGCGCGTCCGTGGCAGCAAATGTCAGACCCGGCGATGAGCCCGCATCAGCGAGCTCAATGCTTGTTCGTCGTGATGTCGGAAGAGTTCAAGTGCGTGACGCCCTGCAACTCGATTGAGGTCTTCCCACCATCCAGGCTGATGTAAGTATTTCCACCATGCGTGCTGATCTCCCCGTGTTGCTGCAGATACGAGAGCGTATGGCCCTCCAGGTACAGATGATCCTGACCAGACACGAAATCCTTGATGAGGTGCTTACCGCCCTTCTCGCCACTGACGAATTCGAACAGGTCGTGGCCCTTGCCACCGATCATCGTGTCATGGCCCGAGCCGCCGATGAAGGTATCCGCGTGCTTTCCGCCAACCATAGAAGTGGTGCCGGTGCCGCCGATGAACTCCGTCGGTGCCGCACTGCCTACCAGCGTCATCTTGCCCCTGACGGCGGTCTCTTCGGTCGTCCCGTGCGATTCCGTGACCTTCAGCACACCGCCAAAGATGGTGGCAGAGCCGAATGCGCCGCAGCTGTAGGGTCCTGTGACCGTGGCGTGACCCTGCTCGTAGATTGTAGTGGTGCCGGTACCAATGTGAATCGTGTCGCGACCGGCTGAGCCGTGCTGGGAAATCACACCGCCCTTGTACAACGAGAGGGTGTCGTGGCCGGCCCCGACGACGATCTTCCCCGGGCCGGTAATTGCAATGTTGTCGTTGCCGCCGCCGGCGATCACCGTGCCTTTCCCGTATACGGTGACATCGAACTTGTGACTTCCCGCGACGCTGATGTATGTGCCAGACATGAGACTTCTCCCCGAGATCGCTCAAAAAGCTGAGAGGCCTAGATCATGTTGACGCGAGCAACTAGATCGCGCCGTTGGACGTGGGCAAATACCTGTCAGAGACTCGACACACCCCCGCGAATGGAAGCGCTGTAATCGCAACTTCTTCCATGTTCTCTTAACTTAGCAGCAGAATTTTCTCTGCTCGGACAGCCGCATTGCACCAGGCTTCCGCACTGGCGAAACAGGCTGTGACACCACCATACTCGCACAAAATCTCTTCAACACGATTACAGAATCTCGAGTTGATCGATGACCTGCGGTCGCTGGATCCAGTGCTTTACCGAACGCCAACGAACTAGCGGGTGCGACTTCGTGATAAGTTCTCGCGCTGCGAACAGCTAATACATCCCTAGGGGAAGTTATTGTCTGATCCTGAGCATGGCATGCGCAAGGCTTTTTTTGTGGTTTGCGCTGCATCGTTGTTGTGCACAGCGGTCGCCAGGTTAGCTTGCGCTGATCCTAAGTCTGATCTTTTTCAACCTGACTTCTTCGGAACCGGCACCGCGCTGCAAATGCGTACACGGGGACTGACAGACCCGTTTGGCCGCATTTGCCAGCTCCCCGGCGATGCTCTAACACTCTCAGCGGCGATTGATCTCGCGCTTTGCAGAAACCCCGCGACACGGTCGGCCTGGGCCGCAGCTCACCAGCAAGCGGCTGCACTGGGCGCTGCGGAGAGCGCTTGGTTGCCCGATATTTCAGCCACGGGAAGCGCGAGCCGGACGTTTGGAACCCATCAGGACGATAGCGGCGTTGTGACCTCCGCTGACCAGACGACCAAGGATGCCGCAATCAACCTCTCGTGGACTTTGTACGATTTCGGTGGCCGTGAGGGCCGCATCCGTAACGCCAAGTATCAGCTGGACGTCGCGGCAGCGACAGCCGGCGCCGTGTCACAACAGACAATCGTCAATGTGGTGCAGGATTTCTATGGAGTTGTTGCAGCAGATGCGGGACTTGTTGCAGCACAAACCACGGAGAGCACGGCGGCTCACAGCCTTGAGATTGCTCGTGCACTGCGGGGAGGCGGTGTCGCAACTCTGGCCGACGTTCTACAGGCTGAAACGGTCTACGAACAGGCGGCGTTGTCCAGGATACAGGCCGCCCAGACGGTGAAGACATCACGTGGTGGACTGGCGGTGCTCATTGGGTTCACCGCCGAACAACCGCTCAAACTTGCCGCTGATGGGGTTCCTGCTCAGGCTCCAGCATTGACTTCGAGGATGGAGGACCTGATGGCGGAGGCCGCGAAGCAGCGCCCCGATTTGGCGGCCGCGCGCGCTTCAGTTGATGCAGCGGTGGCTGAGGTGACGGTGGCGCGCGCCGCCGGCAGGCCGTCGATTTCAATAACTGCGGGTCGAACTACAGTCAACCAATCAGGTACGCCCACCCAGAGCTACGGTCAGGTAGGGATCAATTTGACCGTGCCGATATTCACAGGGTTTTCCGTGGGGTATGGCGTTCGACAGGCCCAGGCCGCCCTCGAATCGCAAGAAGTGAACGCCGAACAGATCCGGCTCAACGTTTCCCTTGACGTGTGGAATGCGTATCACTCACTCGACTCAGCGAATCAGCAACTCGCGGCCACGGCCACGCTGGTCGCGACGGCCTCTAACAATCAGGACGTGGCGTTGGGACGTTACCAGGCAGGTGTCGGAACCATCCTCGATTTGCTCACCGCACAGACCGCTGCGGCAAGTGCCCGGCAGGTTCGGATTGCGGCGGAGTTCAACTGGGAGGTGGCGCGTGCGCGGTTGGCCCTTGCACTGGGACGTTTATCGAGCGCCCAGCCTCTGAGCGCTGAAGCGCCGCTTCCGTGAGTTTCGGGGTACCAGATTAGCAAGCTGACGAGCTGCACTGGCCGACGGTTAGAATCGGTTCGGAGACAAGCCCGCGCACGCGGTGCTGATACGGGTCCGTCAAGGATTCTCCGGGCGGGGCATAGTCTTCCGGCCTCGCCCGGCCGCGCACCCGTATATGCCACAAGCCAACACTCGCCCCGTCAAGAACCGTCCCGCAATAGGGGATGTCGGCTGTAGGTCGTCGGAACCGACGTGATGGGCTCGTCGAGCGTGATGTCAGCACGGCGTCGCGCGACCGCACGCACGTACGTGAGGTTTGCGCCGCGATCTCTTTCGAGCGCCTCGATTTCTGCGCGATTCTCCGGCGCAATGGCCCGCTGCCATTGCAGCCAATGTTGCCAGGCGTCCGGCATGGAGTCCGCGTACGTCACTTCGAGAATGCCGCTTCGATACCAGTGCCTTTGCCACCATTCGTGTGTGTGCAGGCATGCCATCATCGGCTCCCACCAGCCGCGAAGCGTCGCTGGCACTTCGCCACTGAATTCCTTAGTTAAGCCCGCGCCGGCGATCGCAATGACACCACCAGGCTTGACCAACCGCGCGAGGTAGTGGGCGTATGTGTCGTCGGTGCCGTAGTATGGAAACGAATCGATCGAGACGATGGCGTCGAAGAATTCTGCCGCGAAGGGCAATGCGTGTGCTTCAGCATGAATGGGATGAACGCCTTCCGATATGCCTGCGTCGCGGACGCATTGGAGGTTATCGGTCGCGTTGAACCATAGGTCGGTGGCCCACACTTCGACGCCGAACTCGCGATGCAGGAAGATGGAGGACATCGCACGACCGCAACCCAGGTCGAGGATCCGCATCCCTGCCCTGAGATCCAGCACTTCCGACAGCCACTCCGTGAGCCACAGCGCATTTGCGCCGCCGCTACCGCGTGCAATAACCCAATCTGGATGATAGCGACTTGAGCGCGGAAACCGGGCGTTGACTAGCTGCATCATGAGCTAATGGTATCATCGCTACTCACGCGATGAGTCGGCCTGCGGCGCTTCCCCACTGAGGCTCTGCCGGCACTGTCCGCTGTGGGTCGAAGACACCAGTTCGCCGATCTGCCGGAGTCGGCCAACTGCGGTCAGTCGTGTTCGCCGCAGAATTGCCTAGAGCAGTCGTACGCGGAGGCTAGCCGCTCGGACCAACGTTCCGCATCTCTTCCCGGACAGAGATAGCGCTGATGCCCGTGTATACCGGGTCTTTTCACTTTGGCGGGGCTATACTCACAAACCCGTACTCAACACAAAGAGTAGCGCCTTGGATCTGCCAGACATAGCGCGTGAGAGCCCTGATCAACCCGAGATCAGGGCGTTGCTTTCCGCTAGCAACGCCTATATGGAAAGTTTGTACCCAGCCGAGAGCAACCACATGCTGGACGTGGAATCCCTGGAGGGGCCTCATGTAACATTTCTTGTCGCGCGAGTCGACGGGCAAGCAGTGGGATGCGCGGCTTTGGTGCGCTCGCGAGAGGAATGGGGTGAGATCAAGCGCATGTTCGTCCTGCCCAAGGCGCGGGGGCGTAGCCTAGGACGGCGGCTGCTTGAGCGCTTGGAGGCCGTGGCGATCGAGCATGAGGTGCCGGTGCTGCGGTTGGAAACGGGCGCCAAACAACCCGAGGCCCTGGCGCTCTACCGATCGGCCGGGTTCGTGGACATCGGACCATTTGGCCATTATGAACCGGACCCGAACAGCGTGTTCATGGAGAAACGCATCACTTCGCTCTCGGCGTGAGTTTGCGGTAACCGGAACATTCTGCCGCGCAGGCAGTGGTAGTAACATGCGAATTGCAAACTACGAACGGCGCTCCTGGAAACGCTACTGGCTTGCAGCGCGCCGACTTCACTCCTGCTTCTGAAATGCCTCTGACCGCGGCGCTTTGGGGAACGCTTCCGGGAGCGGATCGGGCACGGAGCTGGGCGGGCGGTCGAGGTCGTACATGTCCTTGAGCAGGTTGCCGCTCGGACGCCACGGTCCCTCGTAGCTCCGTCTATTACAGCCCGGTGGTCGCGGCGCGTGGGCGCGCTCGGCCCGGGCGCACAGCTGCAACCACTCTTTGATCATCTCTGGCGTAACAGTCTCAACAGCGGTTTCCATTTCGCGTTGCCAATCGATCTTTGGAGTGACAGCCACCTCATCCGAGTTGATAGCTGTGCTTTTGCTTGCCTCCCCACGGGGCTCGATCGGCGCGACACCGGACGGCTTGCGCGCGCGATCTGCGCGAGTGCGACTGGCGCCCGCGACGGACGGCGTTTCGGGTGTTTGTTCCAGCGGTGGCTGTTTGGCACGCGATTCCAGGTTCAGAAGCATGAGTACGGCACGGGGCTCCGTTCGGGCAGGACCCTTGTCCGTATCCGACGGTCGGCTGCTCGAAAACAAGATCACCAGCAGCACGTGCCCGCTTAGAACGAGTGCCAGAACGCCGAATCGTCGGAATGCCTGCCCTTGAGCCTGTTCCATGGGCGCTTGTAAGGATTGTTGAGCTTTCCGACTGGCGCGGAGGTAGCTAGTTCCTCTGCGCACGCACGATTAGCGATGCCGGCAACGACATGCGCGGTTGTCTGGAATCGCTAAAGCGCGACTATCTCAATCTGGGCTTGTCCAAGATCGGATCTTATGGAACTAACTCGTCGAGGCTACGCTCGAAGCCAGACTGAACACAGCGAACGAGAGGCACACGGATGCGTAGGGGGGACGGCTGCCGGCGGTTTGCCGGCGGCACACAGCTACGCTTGACCCAGAAGCGGCCGGTTCTGCAACTCACATTGTTCTCGGTGGCGGGCCTGAACTTCCGTTGCTGGTGCGGAGCGGATCTCGGCAACTCACAGATCGTGTTTATGTGTGGCAATCTGTCACGTGTTCCCCCACTCAGCGGCTGTTCGTCGATTGGCCGTCTATATTGCCATCGCTCGGTTGTGAACCGAGAATGGCCCGCACGCCGCTCGACCTGGAACTGCCGGCGCGGAGATCGCCATGAGATGCCACACAGGCCTGTTGCTGGTTACGCTACTCGCCGCCGTCCCTGCAATGGCAGATATTGCATTGCTGGAGAAGGGGGAGAGGGAGGCGGTCGTCGAGAAGATTGGCGAGCTATTGACGGTGAACTATATCTTTCCTGACCGCGCCGCCTTGGCGAAGGCCAAAACCGCAAGCGCGCTCGCGGCGGGAGACTATGACGAGATGGCCGATCCTGCGGCCTTCGCAAAGCGGCTGACGACTGATTTGCAGACAATCACCCATGACAAGCATGTGGAGGTGCTCGTTGTATCTGCCAACGGGCAACCCGCTCACGGGCCGAAGCTTCCACCCTCAAACGCCGGCTTCACGCGTATTGATCGGCTGAAGGGCAACATCGGCTACATCAAGATCCTGGGCTTTACCGGGTTTGCGCCATTCAAATCGGCCGCGGATCAGGCGATGGCGGACCTTGCCAATACCGAGGCCCTAATCATCGACCTGCGCCAGAGCGGCGGCGGTTCGGCCGCGAGCCAGATTTATTTCTGCAGCTTCTTCTTTGACCCCAGGACGTCTGTTCACCTCGACGATTTTATCCGTCGGAAACCGGGCACCCAGGAATTCACCACCGAGGAGTGGTGGACACAGGCCGTCACCACACCCTACTTGAGAAAGCCGGTCTACCTGCTCACGAGCAAGCACGTGTTCTCGGCGGGTGAAGCATTCGTCTATGACCTCAAGGTGCAGAAGCGGGTCAAGGTGTTCGGGGAAACAACGCGTGGCGGAGCCAATCCCGGCGGGTGGATGCGGATCAATCCGCGCCTCAGCATTTTCATTCCCACAGGCCGAGCGGAAAACCCGGTAACGAAGACCAACTGGGACGGCACGGGCGTTACACCCGATGTCCCAATGGACGCGAGCCAGGCGTTTCGAGCCGCCGTCCTGGACATGTTGGGGAAGCGAGACGACGCGGCAGCCGCTGCGATCAAGAGTAACCTCGCCACTCAGAGCGACGTCGATCCCTTTGTTGAAGCCAATCTCCTCAAAATCCGCACCACGCCCCTGCCTGGCGGCGCCGAGGCGGTGAGACGCAACCTCGACGAGCTTGCGCGGGGCGCGCCGAACTATGACCTGATGTCTCCCGATGCGGCAAACGCCATCAGGGCACAATTGCCAACGCTCCAGGCCGACCTCAGCAAGCTCGGCGCCATCAAGACCGTGACGTTCAACGGCATCAGTCCGTTCGATAGCCTCGATGTGTACGACGTGACACTGGCCAACGGTGTAGTACAGAGCGGAATCTTCGTTACACCGGATGGCAAGATTGCGAACGTATGGGTGCACCCAGCCGTCGTTCCGATGCCTGCTGCGCACTGAACTATCGATGTTTTGAGCGACGCCCGTCGGTTGCTTCGGGTCGAGAGGACGCGTTCGGGACTTCCGTCTCGACCTGCTGTTCTATCACCGGGAACTGCAATCGCTCATCACCATCGAACTCAAGGTCGATGAATTCAAGCCCGAATATCTAGGGAAGTTGGGGTTCTCGTTCGGCGAATGCGCCGAACTATACAGCGTATAGATCTATATCGCTCTATACTATACACTGTATAGGTGACTGGCATTGTACCCACCGAACAGCGTATCCGACGCGCCGCTCTGCGGCTGCTGGAAAAAAAGGGGCCCGAGGCAGTGACCATGCGGCGCCTGGCGCGCTCCATCGGCATCACGCCGATGGCGATCTACCACCACTTCGTAACCCGTGAAGCGCTGCTGAGAGCGGTCGTCGATCGAGAATTCGGCGAATTTCTCCATTTGATTGGCAAGATGCCGACTCTCGATACGGCGGAAGAGCAAATCGTGCATGCATTGGACGCCTATCTCGACTACGCGCTCAGCCGACCCCAGATTTTCGACTACGTGTTCTCAAGGCCACGAGATGATGCGAGGCGCTATCCCGAGGACTTCCGTGCG
>Ga0105247_10002949_pt1 | contig 11306 bp, 7 predicted proteins | sample KBSS24metaG_FD_81519 | JGI IMG/M metagenome (GOLD analysis project Ga0105247, IMG submission 81519) | Switchgrass rhizosphere microbial communities from Kellogg Biological Station, Michigan, USA - KBS S2-4 metaG | ecosystem: Host-associated > Plants > Roots > Rhizosphere > Soil | place...
ATCGTGCCGCGCCCGGCGCGCGCCGGCGCCGATCGCATCCTGAAGTTCATGACCGGCAATCCGCAGGGCTTCGCCACGCTCGACGAGGCGATCGATGCCGTCGCCGCCTATAATCCCGAGCGTCCGCGCCCCAGGAACCCCGAAGGTCTGATGCGCAACCTGCGCCTGCGCGACGACGGCCGCCTCTACTGGCACTGGGACCCGCGGCTGCTGGGCATGCGCGAAACCGCCGAGCCGCCGATGATCAACGATGCGATGCGCGTCGCCGGCAATATCCGCGTGCCGACCCTGCTGGTCCGCGGCGGCCGCAGCGACGTCGTCGACGATGCCGGGGTGGCCGAGATGAAGACGATCATCCCGCAGACGGAGGTGTTCGACGTGCCGGCCGCCGGCCACATGGTGGCGGGCGACGACAACAGCGCGTTCCACAGCGGGATCACCGGGTTCCTGGAGCGGCATCTGCCGCTGGGGTTATGATTTCTGCCTTGGAATAAATCGATCCAATACTGGGACCGCGCGGGCGTATTGTCCACGTCTGTCTCTGAAATCGAAGATCATTATCGATTGACGTTTTGAGCATCGTTGGTGTAACAATGGCAAAATTCCGGGCACAGGTTTGACGATGCGCCGGATTTATTCCTCCCCGGAACGGCTAAGCGATGCACGCATCTCCATTTTCGATGGAATGTCAGCCGCTTAAGCCCCTCCCCTTTAGGGGAGGGGTTGGGGTGGGGGAGTCGGGAGAGCCACTCGATGACGATCCGATCGCGCGAAAAATGGCTTAAAAGCTCGCTTCGCTCGCCCCCACCCCAACCCCTCCCCTGAAGGGGAGGGGCTAAATCCGGCGCGATCCGAAGATGTGTGCATACCTTAGCCGGAACGGGGAGGGGGATGAGCAGGTGGCCATGCCCCCGGCATGGCCAGGGATTGCCGGGAGCAATCCCGACCTGCTCATTCGAAGACGGTGGAGGGGCAGGTGCAGGCCTCGATATTTTCCGCGTTTCTCGGGCCTTGTGCTGACGCAGCCAGACCTGCCCCGCCCCTCCACCAGCCTGCGGCTGGTCCCCCTCCCCGTTCCGGGGAGGAATTGGTTCGGCGGAAATCGTCGTCGCCCAGAGTTTTGCCCCTATTACTCGTTTGTGAAGGATGTCGGGCGCCGCAGGTGTACGCAGGCCCGCGGGTCGCATAGGCGCCGCGATCCTCTCCGCCCATAGCGGGTCTTTGGTCGACTCATCGGCGGCAATATTGTCGTCGTCTCCACGACCGTTCCCGCCATGGCGCGGGCATGGTCGCGGGCGGCCATGGGGTCGGCGAGCGGGCCCGTCATGCCGCGACTCCCTTGTTCGTCTGGTTTTTGCCGGACGTATCAGCATCATTCTTCACCGGGGCATCCTGCTCATGAAGCGGCGGGAGCAGGGCAGTCGTGGTGACGAGTTGCAGCTGACGCACGCCGCCAATGCCGCGCAAAGCATCGCACAGCGCCTTCAATCGCCTGGCAGGTCCCTGCACCAGCAGCACTTCAAGCGACTGGTCGTCTTCGAGAAAGACATGCTGGGAAGAGATGACTTCCTTCAGATACTCGGCCTGGGTCTGGGCGAGCTGCCGCCGCACGCGGCCCCGGTCTCCCCGATAGACGAGCGTGATCGTCCCCGCGAGCATGGCTTCGGGACGGGTCAGTGCCTCGTGTTGCGCAAGTGCATGGCGGATCAGCTCCGCGATCAGCTGCGACCGGGAAGGCAGGCCGCGTTCGTCGACCATGAAATCCAGTTGATGAAACAGCTCTGCGGGAAGGCTCATGCTGAGCCGGGCAAAATTCGTGGGTTCGGCACTCATGCTGCAGGCTTTTCAATTATTACCAAGATCGTCAAGTGTAATACGCTTGTCCGTGCCGGCGGGGCCGGAGACCGTTTCGCCCAGCGTCTTTTCGTCCGGAAAACCATCAGCATGATTCGGCCCCTTTTGCACGGCGGCATCGCCGCAAAACCGGCCCTTGCTTATGCGTGATTATTGCTGTTGTACCATTCGGTAATATCGATACTATGGCCCTGTCGCAGGCTGAACGGTGTTCGATTCACCAAGCGCCGCGTCGGGAGGGGATGCATCAAAGGTAATCCCGTCAAAGCCGCTCGCCGGCCGATTCTGGGAGATTTGGGCCTCGTTGTCTTATGAAACCGACAAGTATAGCGTCGGTCTGTTTGCCAACAACATCTTCGACAAATATGCGGTGGTGTCGGTCGACCAGGACCGGTCGCGTATCGGCGTCAACGACGGCATCGCCGTACGCTATTACAAGCAGGCTTTGCTGAACCCGCGTACGGTCGGTATCGAGGCGCGGATCAAATATTGATATGATGAAACGGACGAGGCGCTATCCCGAGACCGATAGCGCCTCGATCCCGCAAGGATCCGGGGCGCTGGCGATGATAGGCGCTATCCGACCTCGACGCCCTGCGCCTCCAGCCAGGCCCGCGCCGGCTCCAGCGCTTCTTCGTGGGATCGCCATTTGCCGACGGCATCGGCATTGATCGGCCGCCGCACCTGCGCCGCGCTGGGTGTGGCCACGGCGGCGCCATTCTCATGGAACGACAGGCAGGATTCATCCCACGCAAGGCCGCAATGGTCCAGCAACCGCCGGGTCTGCCCTTCCTGATCGGCGACCAGCGCTTCATAGGAAAGCTGGAGCACATGCCCCGGCCAGAGGCTGTCCCACAACGCCATCAGCCGGTCGAAGCGGGCATAATAGCGCGCCGTGTCCATGAGGTCGTACGAATAGGCATAATAGGCCGACTGGCTTGCGAACAGATTCTTGTAGTTGCTCCAGACCGTGTCCATCGGGTTCCGCCGCAGGCAGACGATCCGCGCATTGGGCAATGCACGGACGATGTGACCGACATAGAGGAAGTTGGCCGGCAGCTTGTCCGTGAACCGCGCCACACCCCTGGGCCGGTGATGGCCCGCCCGCGCCAGATAGGCGTCACCGATCGCAACGGGATCGATGCCGCCGCTCGCCGCAACCGTGGCGGGATCGATGACGACGCGGGATGACGTGCCCGCCAGCTGCTTGACTGCCAGCGGCATGGCTTGAAGCTCTCCCGCCGATCCCACGTCGCGGTGCGAGGACAGGATGCGATCGACCAGAGTGGTGCCCGTGCGGGGCATGCCCACCACGAATATGGGCGCGGATTCGGCGTTGCCCGTCCCGGGGACAAGAGATTTTGCACCGCTGCCGAACAGCGCCTCGACGGCGTCGAATATCGCGGCATCCTGAGCGAAATCATAGCGGATCGCTTGCTTGTGCGCGGTATTGGCCTTGGACAGGTGCCGAAATGCATCGGCGGCATTGCCGACGTCTTCCAGTTCCTTTGCCAGCGCATAACGAATGCGCAGCGCATCTTCGGGCCTGCGCGCTTCTGCCAGCGCCGCTTCCAGCCTGGGCACATGATTGGCCTGCGCCGACTGCCGCGAGAGGATGGCGAGCGCGTAATGGGCACGAGCATTGCCGGGGTCTCCGGCCAGGATCATCTCATAGTGCGCGCGCGCTTCGTCGACCTGGCCGGTGAAGCCGCTGGCCGCCGCCAGATTGTAGCGATAATTCAGATTGCCCGGCTCGGCCGCCACCGCCGCCGCGAACGGCGTGATCGACGCTTGATGGTCTCCCAACCGGGCCAGCACGCACCCTATTGTGTCGAGCGTCAGCGCATCGCCCGGCGCCAGCGCCATGGCCTCGCGTGCGGCATCTGCGGCTTCGCCATCCCGCCGCAACAGGATCAGCAGCCTTGCAAGCTGGGCCAGATGTTCCGCCTGCGGCCCGCGCGCCACTGCGGCTTCGATCAGCGGAATCGCCCTGGCGATCTGACCCGCTTCAGCCGCCGCCATACCCAGCAGGAAGAACCCCGCCGATTGCTCGGGGCTGGCGAGGGCGAGTGCCTTGGCCGCGGCGACGGCGGCAGGCAAGTCGCCGCGCTTGAGCGCTGCCCTCGCTTGTGCTTCCAGCGTCACGCGATACCTCTGGTGAAGCCGATCGCGCGCCCGCCAGGCCGCCCGTCCGGAGCAACATGACAAGCGGGCAGGTCGATCCGGAAATCATGTGCGGTGCATGGCTCCGGCATGAGCGCGACGGCAATCGGCAACGGCATTTTTCGCATCGTCGAGGCCCTTCCACTACCGACGTTCCGGTTTAAAGCCTATATCTCAAATTCAGCGTAACGCCCAAGTGCCTCCCGACGCGGCTTTTTCGCGAGGGAGGCGGTGACGTCAGGGGGAGCGCACCGACGAGTCGCGATGGGGGTGGTGCGCGGACCCGGCCGGTCGGCGCGCGCAGCGGAATCACGGGTTTCTGGAATGGCATCTGCCGTTGGGGTGAAGGACGGAATGGCGACGCGACAGACGCCTCTCGTCATGGCAACGACGCGTCGTGATCCTTGACGAGTGCCAGTGTCTGGAGCCGTTCGATCAGCATGTGCGCGCGCCGCTCGTCGAGCATCTGTGCGGCCGCCGATGGCCAAAGATCGAGTGCCTTGCGCACGACCGCCTTCATCTCGCGTTCGATCCAGTCCGGATCGAGATCGAGGAACGCGGCGACGCGCCGGAAGCGCCGGTAAGTGACATTGGCAAAATCGTGCGTGCCGGCGAACTTCAGCGCCAGCCGGTCGTCCGGGGCGTACAGAACCGTCGGCACGATATCATAGGCCGGCGAGAGCCGCACCACGCCAGGCACTGGGAAGATGAACGACCAGTTCTTGAGGTGATTGTCGCCATTGCCGACCAACACGTCGACGACGATGCGGCGCATCCCCTCCAGCACATCGGCGCGCCAGTCGGTGCTGAAACGACGGATCATGTTGAGGATCATTTCGGTCGTCGCCATCGTATATTTTCGCTCGCCGATCGCCCCGACAATCTGGCCGGCATCCTCGATATGAATGCGGCCGCCATCCGCGCGGCGATCGAACCGCTCGACCATCAGCGCGGTCGCGCCATGCCTGAGAAATTCAGCCGGCACTGCATCGACCTTGTCGGTCTCGATCAGGCGACATCGGGCCGTTTCGATGCCCACCAACGCCGCCAGCCGCATTCCGGCATATTCCGCCTCGGGCAGCCCCGGAAAGCGGTCACTCGCCACCTTGAGGATGAACCGCGCCTCGCCCGCTCGTGCCGGGATGGTGAGGCGATCATATGCTTCGCATATGGCGAATTTGAGCTGGACGCCCGCCAGCGAGAATTTCACGTTGCCGTCAGGCCATGGTGCCTGAAAACCTTCGACGGTGGCCAGCTGGAGTGGTCCGGCCGATGCCGGCAGAGCGGTTTCCGGAACGACCAGCACCGCACCCGGCAGGTCGGCGCCCAGCCTCAGGATCAGATCGAACTGGTCATGGTCGCCCGGTCCCATCTCGGCCATCACAAGTTCGCGAAGCGCACCTTCCGGCAGCAGGCCTGCAAACCACGGCGGCAACAGGCCGTGCAGGCCGATCTTGTCGCCCCGGGAAGCCAGGCGTGCCTGCGTCTGCCCGTCGTCGTGCGGCACTTGCCAGGCCAGGCTGAGCACCGGACGGTGCGGATCGCGCAGCCAGACTTCGTCAACGACGAACGCGGTGCGGCCTTCGCGGTCACGCGTCAGCACGCCGACCCTGGTTTGGCCCGCTTCGTGACCGAGCAGATAGACGCCGAGGATGGCAGCGCTCCTGGCCATCAGTCGCTGCCGTCGTCGTCGTCGCCCAGGTCGACGAACAGGTCTTCGAACGCCGATCCGGCGTCCGATCCTGGCGAAGGCTTCATTGAGGATTGCTCTTCGCCCAACTGCTGGAGGCGGATGGCCTCCGCCTGAGCGGGCGTAGCTAGTACGATCCGCAGATCGAGGGCGTCGCAGATCTCGCCGATGAGGGTCAGTCGGTCGCGGCCCGATCGGCTGTTGAGCAGGTCGCGTTCGATCTCTGAAATCCGTGCGGGATCGCGCCCGACGCGCTGTGCGAGTTGGGGTTGGGTTAGTCGGCGCGCGATGCGCGACTCTCTCAATTGCCGACCCAGATTATAAAATATGTCAGAGTTCATGCGAAATATCGCTTTTATTGATCCATATAGCGGAATACCGCATAATATATAATGGGGCCAATGGGAAGCAAAACATGCGATCTGCTGTGAGGACCGATCGCGCCGCGTGCTGCCGTGCGCATATGCACTCCGGCGACGGCGATCGCGCGTTGCAAGGCGGGACGACCCCACTTCTGGAAAGCATACGTCGCTCGCGCGAGCGTTCGGCCACCATTCAGGGAATTGGTCGATTGTCGGCTTTGGCCCTAAACCGACATGATCGCATCGAACATTGCGCTTCGCCAGCGCCGCAACGTCGTGACTTCGAGTTCGGCTTCGGTCGCCGGCTCCGCACTGGCGCGAACCGCGCGAACGAGAAATCGGTGCGAGGTCGATCTCGAGCGGATTGGCGGAATTTCCAGACGGCAAGGATCGCGCCCGTCGACGACGCGCCGCAACTATATTCTCTTGCAATGACCTCGCCCGATTCTGCGGCGATCAGTTCGGCCGAATATGGCCGTCCCTCGATGAGCTGTGAGGAACGATGCACAAAGACGAAGACTTCGAGCGGATATGCGACGTTCGAAGCGTACAAGGCTGGTCCCAGCTTTTCATCCCGCCAGCCACTGATCTGGGTTACATCGATCGTGCAACCGGTGCGATTGCGGTAGACGATACCCACCACCGTCTCGGAGCGATAAGGCAATAGCAGGAAAATCAGTGCAGGCAGGCCGATGAGCAATATGGCGGCGACACAACTGCGCCGGCATCCCGATCGGCTTGGTGCGCCGTTGCCTTCGCTGCGGGCGGGTGGGCCAGCTTCCCTTCTCGCCATGAGTGAACGTAGCGCGCAGCCTGGCATTCGCAAACATTGTCGCCGAACCGCGTAAATCGTCCCACCGTGAAGCTTGACGCCCGATCTGAACGGCAGCGGCATGGAGCGACGTTTGTCGTCGGCGGACCGCTCGACATTCTGTGCGCATGGTCCCGGATATTCACTTCACAGAGCGCCCGCTACCTGCTCGGGCGCCAGACTAAGGTCCGATGTCGTGGTCGATCCTTCAGTGTCGGATACGCATTGCTCTCCAACTCGAATCGTTGTTGTATCGAAGACTCGCGGATTGCAATGATGCGTGCGATTCGAATCGTGGCGTAGAGTTTGCGTAAGTTCCCACCTGATGATCCGGGGTCATTCATGGCGCAGTCTCCGTCTTGCCAGATCCGTATCTTTGTTCACGGGCTTGTCGATCGCGGCCTGGCAATCGCAGCGGCGCACGCGGGTGACGTTCTGTCGGGCCAATATTCGCGATCAAGCGAGCCGGGGCCGTGACTGATCCTTCGGCTCCCAGTGCGTTCGACCGGATGGGCCGCTGGGCACGGCTGTTGGCGCTCGTCGGGGTGAGCCTCGGCCTTGCCTTCGGCATCGGGTTGCTGATCAACAGCCAGGCGATGGTCGGCAACACCAACGAGCGCAACCGGCACAGCCTCGAAGTCGTCGCGAATGTACTCGAGACTTGGCCGCGCGATCTCGCCTTGGTGGCAGAACTGAATTACCCTGAGCAAAATCCGTACAAAATCGACCATCCGGACCTTGGGCATTTGGAGATCGACTATCCGCCATGCCCCAAGGTGGAGGGAAAGCCGGAAGGCAGCCTCTTTCCGGCCGGCAAGCGCGCCGAGGATGGCGCTCAAGTCGCGCTGTCGGGGGCATTTCCGTCCGACAGCACGCATTGTTATTCGACAACCGTTTCGCTCGCCCGGCTGATCGAACTGCCCAGGTCGTCCTCTGATTTTTCGCACCTGCTGATCCTTGCCCCGGACGGTACGCTGGTCGAACAATTCGGTACGCCGAGACTGCCGATGACGAAACTGGACAAATTCTCGCCGGTCAGCGACTTCGCCCGCGACGTGGCAGGCGCGATTGAGAAAAAGGATTACAGCGCCGGCGAAAAGACCCAGGTTCCACTCAATTCGAGTCCCGGCGAAACGCGGGTCGACATCGGGGGTACCGATTATCTTGCTTATGTCCGCCCGGTCCGCTTCGCGCGGTCCGGCCGGAATTGCCCCGAACAGGCGTCACCGGCAAAGCCGGCGCCCGCGACGACCGTCGCCGTTCTGCTCACTGTCCCGCCTGTCGCCTCCGCGAAGTCGACACCTGTCGCCGCAAGCGACACCTGCCAGCTCTATGTCGTCGGACTGATGCCCGCCACGGCGTTGCGCCATGCCTGGCTCAAACCGTCGCCGCTGTTGCTAGTCGGATTCGGTCTTGCTCTCGTCATCCTGCTCGCGCTGCTGCCGGTGGGACGTCTGGTGATGATCGGCGGTACCGAATGCCTCAGCGGGCATGAAGTTGCAGGCCTCGTCTTCGGCCTGTTCGCGGCGACGTCGCTTGCGACGCTTGCATTTCTGTTCGCCGTTGAAGTGACCGGCGAACGTGATCTCGCGCGCAGCGAGGCGCAGACGAATGCAAGCTTGATGGCAAAGCGAGCGGGGCAAGAGTTGAATCTGGTGCTTTTGACCGCCACACGATGTGTACCGGAATCTCCCAAGACAAAGACATCGATTCCCAATTCGAAAATTATCGACGCGGCATTTTTTGCGGATGATGGGAAATTTTCACGCAAAGCATATTTATGTGGTACCAAAACTCTGCCGAACAAGACCGAAATCGGATTCAGGCCATATTTCAAGGCGCTTCACCAAGCAACGGGACAGAGCTTCGAGCAACGCCGCTATTCGATTGGTCAGGTCAGGGCGCAAACCGATGGTATCGACAAGACCATTCTCGCCATTGATCTCGAGCCTGATGTTCTCAAGCGCGACGCATTCGGCATGGCTCATGATCGACCGCCATGGCCAAACGACGCCAAGGCACCAGAATCGCCGTCCGAGGTGCTCGTCGTGTCGACTCTCATTCGCGAGTTCGTTGCGCCGTTGCTGCCGTCGCCGCAGAAATATATGGTCGTAGATACCAGCGACGATCGTCTCCCCGTGCTGTTCCATCATGATCGCGCGAGGGCAGGCGTCGAGGATTTTGCCAGCCAGATCAAGGCGCCGCTCGAACTGGTCCAGGCGCTCCGGACTTTCGTCGTCGGCCGGCCCGTCGGCAACGATCCCTTTTCGTTCGCGCGCCGTTACGACGGCCATATCGCCCATTTTTCGGCTGCCGCGATCCCGCACACACCCTGGGTCGTGCTGGTCTACCACTCCGTCGATGACGTGGACGGCATTGCGGCATGGACGACCGCGCGTGCCTTCTCCAGTTGGGCGAGCGTCACCGTCGTGGCGGTGCTGATCTGCGTGATCCTGCTGCTCTGGCGGAAAGAGGCGTGGCGTTGCCTCTGGCCGTTCCGTGCCGGTCAACCGATCTATGTCCAGCACAGCTTGGTCATGGCGGGTCTCGCGGTTTCGATTGTCGGACTGGCACTGATCCGTTCGTTCGCGGCGGTGCTGACTGCGATCCTTTTGGGATCGGCAATCTGCGTGACCAGCTATTTGCGGCTGAAATCGACACGCCTGACCGCCGCGCCGCTGACGCAGAAGACCGAGCGCGCTTATCGCTACTTTGTTTTTGCGGCGCTTGCGTGCGTCGCTGTTGCGCCGATGGTCGCCTTCTGGACCGACGCTCGCATCCTGTCTCGTCACAGGGCCGATGCGCAGCGCATCGAGGGCGCCGCGGATGGCGTTGTCCGGCGTTTCGAGCGCAGCGGAAACCTGCTTCACGCATTGCATATCGAACCCGGCCCCGACAGGGACGTCTTCAATCCATGGTCGATCGATTCCACTCGAGTGGGTATATGGAAATCACACCACCCGATGGGTTTCGGCGAGCAGGTCCTTCGAATTCAATCTGATATCCCGCTTGGAGACGTCCACCACTGTGATTTCAAGCCAGCCCCGACTGGCTGGTATTGCTGGCGCAACGATTTGCGCGACCAGCCTGTCGTCAAAAGGATCGGTATCGTCACGCCGCACCCGGAGGCATGGAAATCGTGGTCGGAGAAACCGTGGTCGAAGACATCGTGGTCTACGGTGATCGCGTTGTTCCTGCTGGGTACCGCGCTCGCCGCGCTCATCCGGGCGGCCGTGTATTACGGCTTGTGGTCGCTGACCGGCTTCGGCATCCCGCTGGGTGCGGTCACTTGGCCGACGTTGCTCCTGGGTGGTGGCAAGCTCGATCCGAAAAGATACGAGCTGCGGCTGGCAAGGAAATCACTGCTCGTCGCGCCGCAGCAGGCGGTTCGCAACGATGTCGGCAATCCCAACATTGCAGCAACCGTGGATCTGGCGAACAAGACCCTACCTGCGCTGAACCAGGCGGTGCTGGGCAGCGGGACGCCGACTTCGGTGCCTTCGCGACTGGTGGTCACCGGCTTGGACCTCGTGCTCCGCGACGGGCCGCGGCGACGTGCGGCGCTCGACTATCTCGAAAATGCCGCCGCGCTGGTCGAGGCTGGAAACCGGCAACTCCAGAGCCTGGTCGTCATTGCCGAGATGTCGCCGCTGGAACGCATTCTCGACGCGTTCGATACGGTTGCCGACGACCTCGCCGACCGCAGCACCGCCCGCGAGGAATTGCGTTGGGCGAGACTGTTCGAGGATTTCATGACGTTCTCCTTTGCGCCGATCGACAAGATCAGGACGGCGATCGTCGATGGCCGCGTGCCCGATCGATCGAGTCCGGTCAGAACCCTGATCGACGAACTGCGCTGGCTGCCCGGCAATGTGATCGACAGCCTGATCGCCAGCGAGAAATCGGCTGGAAGGCTGGTGGCGAAGGATCAGCGCTATCCGCGTCAGGCGCGCGCCTACCAGGCGCATTACACGCCGAGGATCATTCGCTGGGCGATCGTCGTGAATCCCGTCACCGATGAAGCGGCGATCGACTATCTCCGCTCCAATCTCATCGAACATTATCAGCAATGCTGGGCGGCATCGTCGTTCGCCGAGCGCTTCACGCTCGATGCCATCGCGCGCGGATGCTATCTCAACATGCGCAAGACCTTGGCGCTGCAATCGCTGGTGCGGCGTGGGCTGGTGATCCTCGATCCTTCGCCGCGGCTGATGAACCGCAGTTTCGCGATGTTCATCCGGCAGACCGAACGGCCCGATACGCTGCAGGCCTGGCGCGACAAACAGCCCAGGAGCGCCTGGTCGTTCGCGCGGTTGCCGCTAACGATCATCCTGCCGCTGTCGGTGATCGGCTTGGCCGTCGGCGCGGCCGAATCCGGTCAGGAATTCACCGCGATCTTCTCGTTGCTGATCGCGGGTACGCCCGC
>Ga0105247_10002950_pt1 | contig 11305 bp, 9 predicted proteins | sample KBSS24metaG_FD_81519 | JGI IMG/M metagenome (GOLD analysis project Ga0105247, IMG submission 81519) | Switchgrass rhizosphere microbial communities from Kellogg Biological Station, Michigan, USA - KBS S2-4 metaG | ecosystem: Host-associated > Plants > Roots > Rhizosphere > Soil | place...
CGACTTTGTCTCCGATGTCGCCGCTCTGATCGGCTTGCTTGGCTGCGATGCCGCACGAGCGGTCACCGGTGCGACGCTCAACATTGACGGTGGCAATTGGATGGTTCCATGAGATCCTCACAGACCCGACTTCACGGAAGGACTGCTCTCGTCACTGGTGGCGGCGGGAGCATCGGTGGAAGCGGTCGAGGAATAGCACTTGCGCTTGCCGCGGAGGGAGCGAATGTAATCATAGCTAGCCGGCGCAAGAGCACCGGGGATGACACAGCGGCGCTGATTGCCCGGGAGGGCGGCTCGGCATTCGTTGTTCAATGCGATGTCTCGGTGCGTAACGATATCAGCTCGGCGATTTTAGCGGCTGTTTCCAACTTCGGAGGACTTGATATCGTCGTTCACAACGCGGTTCATCGCGACGGGGGGTATGCATGCGCCCTCGAGCAGGTAACGGACTCAAATTGGCATGCGCAAGCGTCAGTGGCCTGGGACGCTGCGTACTTCCTAGCTCAAGCAGCCTTACCGTACTTGAAGCAATCGCCGCGGGGATGCTTCATCATCCTAGGCTCGTCCGCCGGTCTGCACGGTTCTCCAACAAATCCCGTTTACTCTGCCCTCAAGGGGGGTGTTCGCGGATTCGTCAAAGCGTTGGCGCGGGAATGGGGACCGTATCAGATCACCGTAAATGCGGTGGAACCCATAGCCGCCACTAATCCTGCAGAGGTCTTCTTTAATCAGAGTCCGCAGCTTATCGCACAATTCATGCGCAACCTTCCGATGGGCCGCCTAGGCAGACCTCGTGAGGATATCGGCCGCGCTGTCGTCGCTATCTGCAGTGACGAGTTCGGGTTTGTGACCGCGCAAAGCATACAGGTGGACGGAGGACTATACACCGCAGTTTAGAATACGTGTCGATTCATCAAATCTTGGGTTCACGAGTGCAGGTTAGCGTCGCGTCAGAACGGAGGCGCGCAGCTGCGAGTCAAACCGCAAAGCCCATGCTCGGGGGTGCGGCCCCCTTCGCGTATCAGACAAACGAGCGCGGCTGGTTGATCCATAACATTCATGTCATTCCGATACCGGGCTCATCGACTTCGAGTCTTCATAACGCGGGCCCGCCTTGGCATCGGAGCAGAGGCACGCGGCTATGAGCCAGGCCGAAAACTCCATGCTCGGAGGCATGGCCCCGGAACGGGCGAGCTGAAAGAGCGCCGCCAAAGACTGTCGGCGGTCCATAGTTGCAACACGCTGCGCAATCGCAATCAGTCGATCTAGTTTTGTCCCGGGCGTCATCGTTGACGTCGCAAGACAAAAACCTTCCGCCTGCCTTGCCATCAAGGGCCTTATCGCCTGTTGCCGGCGCCAACGGTTCCTACTGTAGTAAAAGCCACTCACGTTACTCCCGTGCAACCGGAATAAGGTCGTCGGGACATCGTGAAGCATGCGGGCCGTACCGGACGCAACTGCAATAAGATACATCCACCAGTCGTGCGCAGGCGAATACGCACGTGCAATATCCTTGTGCCTGAGAAATATCTCGCGTAGCGACCGTGTAAAACCCATTGTGTTTCCCTGGGCAGGACAGAACATCAACGATCTTGGTTCCTGCAACGCCGCCTCAATATCTACACCCAGAAGATCGAGTACCCGACGAGGCGCCTCCGACCCAGTGGCAGCCAAAATCCGTGCCGCGGAGAAGCACAGCAGCGGCGCTGGCCCCGCAGCGAGAAGACTCGTAACAGTCGCATCGATCTTCCCCGGCTGCCAGATGTCGTCCTGATCGCAAAAGAGATAGATATCGGCATCAACGCACTCCATTAGCTGAAAGAATGCGCACGGATAACCCTGATGCTGCACCGGATGCCATTCCATCAGCTGGATACCGGAGCTCCGTGCTGATGCTCGAAAAACTTCCCGGGTATTGTCTGTCGAATCATCATCGAGCCAATGCAAGGTAAATGAAGTGGCATTTTCCCGCAGAGAGCCAATCTGCGCCTCGATGAATTCCGCGCCGTTATACGTTGGAAGGAGAATCGCCACCTCGATCTGCTTCTGGGTCTTCATGCAATTGACTCCATTTACTGCTACACCTCCTTCGGTCCAAGCGCATTACCTATATATCAGAACATCTATCGCAACTCCATGCCTCCGTCCACACTCGTCGAAACCCTACCGCCATGTCACGCACCTTGCTTCACTACTCCTGTGCGCTAACTGTTGTCCGTGCACGAGTCCTGTGCGCGAAGCTCAAGATGTTTCGTTCGATCGGGCGGGGTCGCGCACGCTTGGTGTGCATCATCCATGCAGCTGACGCTCTTTCCGTGCAGCCATTCTCCGGCGGTTCTCTCTCGCTCGCGACAACCAAACACCATGCCCGGATGGACTCGCTGTTGACCATGGCCTCATTTTGCTCTAGAACAGATTCCCAACGCTCGATATTCACGTGTACGCCTCTCTGTGGCTCAGTCTGTTATCTAGTGTGGCCGGCATAAACAAGGATGAATAACTTCGTGAAAGACATGAAGACGGCACAGCGCAGGCTTGAAGGAAAAGTAGCACTTGTAACCGGATCGTCGCAGGGTATCGGGCGCGCGACGGCAATTGCTCTCTCCAGACTCGGCGCCGCAGTGGTAGTAAACTACCATCGGGAGGAAGAGGCGGCGCACGCCGTGGTCGATCTGCTGACAGCCGCGGGTGGCCGTGCAATCGCGTTGCAGGCCGACGTATGTCATGTTGCAAATATTCGCGCGCTGTTCCAGGAAACAGCAGCCGCCTTCGGTGGCATCGACATCGTGATCAGCAATGCAGGTGGACAGGTTCCTCTGCACCCTCTCACGGAGGTAACCGAGGAGGAGTTTGATCTCGGCTTTTCACTGAATGGCCGATCGCATTTCTTCGTTCTTCAGACGGCGGCTCGAGTCGTGCGCGACGCTGGCCGCATAATAGTAACATCCTCGAGTGCTACAGCAGCTCCCTATCCCGGAGGCGCTGTTTACGCTGGCGCCAAGGCCGCCGCCGAGCTTTTCGTCCGCGTACTCGCAAAGGAACTCGGCCCAAGGGGCATTACGGTCAATGCAGTATCGCCAGGTCTGACCGAGTCGGCACAGATGAGAGTCGGCGTCACGCAGGATCGAGTCGACGCCGTTGTTAACATGACACCGCTCGGCCGCGTTGGTCTTCCGCCGGACATTGCTGACGTCATCGCATTTCTGGCAAGCGACGATGCAAGATGGATCACCGGCCAGAACATCCGGGTTGGCGGCGGAGTTGTCTAAGTCCGGAAACGTTATGGAAGACGTGTGCGTCATCATCGTTGGCGCGGGCCCCGTGGGCCTCACAACATCGATTATGCTGTCCCGCTTGGGCATCCCATCGCTTTTGGTGGAGAAGAGGGAGGGCGTTTCCGGCCTCCCGAGGGCTCGCGGCGTCAACCAGCGGACCGCGGAGATTTGGAGCCAGTTCGGTCTTTACGACGAACTGACCGACGCATCACTGCCACCTGCCTGGTGCCGGAGACTCATCTACACCGATATCATGAGTGGCCAGATAATCGGGGAAATGCCAAGCAACAGTATGTCGCCCGGAGCAAACGCTGCATTCACCGCCCGTGATTTCCGGCTCACGTCCCAGGATAGAATCGACTCGATATTGCTTCGGCACGCTAAGACCCATTCCGTAGCGCAATTCCGTTTCAAACATGAATTGGTCGAATTCGATCAGGATTCCGATGGCGTTACGGCGACGATCCTCGATAGAGCGGCGGGCGTGTACCGACGGACGCGTACCCGGTTCCTCGTGGCAGCCGACGGCGGCAACAGCACAGCTCGCGAACTCGCTGGTATCAGGAGTGTAGGCGCGTTTAACCAGGGATCATACGTCAACGCTCACTTCCGTGCGGACCTGAGTCGTTGGACGAAAGGTCGCGAAGGCGCTTTGATCTGGACCCTCGGACGAGGCGTTGAAGGCGCGTTCAATGCGTTGGATGGGCAGCAGCGTTGGTCGTGTCAAATACAACTCGCCCCTGCGGATGACCCGATGGAGATCTGGACGCATGAGAGGGTAATCACTCGTATACGGGAGATGGTTGGCCCAGACGCACGCGACCTTGACATCGAAGTCTATTCCGCCGCTACCTACACAATTTCATCCCTGGTGGCGGAGCGACTGCGCAAAGGACGCGTACTGCTCGTGGGAGATGCAGCCCACAAGATACCGCCCTTCGGCAGTATTGGCATGAATACTGGTGTCCAGACTGCACACAATCTGGTATGGAAGCTTGCTGCCGTTCTCGGCGGATCGGCGCCAATGGCCCTGCTCGATACATATGACCAGGAACGGCGTGAGGTGGCGCAGCGCGTTTGTACGTTCGGACGAATCAATGCTGGTTACGTGCGTGCCATACAATTGGCAGAAACTGGCGAAGCAAAGCGTGCGGCCGTTGCAGCCTCGGCCCCCTTCGGTAACTGGGTTGGTTTGGACTTGGGGGTACATTACGAGCGACCCGGCGCCTTTGTGCCGGACGATGCAGCGCCCCCAGCTGTCGATGATCTGGTTACAGACTACAGACCAACTGCAAAGCCGGGGTACCGGGCGCCGCACTTCTGGCTGCGTCGCGGCGCAGACCGTCTTTCCTCCATCGATCTATTTGAGCGCGATTTTGTCGTCCTGGCGGGTCCACAGGGTGACGGTTGGGTCGAGGCTGCCAGGCGGATTGCGACGCGAAGGCCGTTGGGTCTAGTCGGCTTTGCCGTCGGATCGAGGTGCGAACTCGTTCCGGAGACGGCCAACTTCACAGAACTGTATGGCATCCGAGACACCGGCGCCGTCCTCGTTCGTCCGGACGGGCACGTGGCGTTCCGTAGCCCTAACATGGCCGCGGATCCGGAAGCCGCACTTCGCAATGCGCTACGCAAAACTCTCGCTCACGTCTGACGGCGGCCTCAAAGGCTCAGTAAGAGTTGAGCAATATCACGCAATTCATCCTCACCCAACGGTGAAGGAAACAGCTTGGGCATCGGCGGCCTGGGATTTTTGAGCCACTCCACAGTTGATTCCAAAGTCATGCGTTTTCCCAGATCCCTAAGACTCTTAGCAGTTGCGCCCTCACCATGCTCACCGTGGCAGCCGGAACAGTTTCGCGCGTAGAGTGCCCGACCCCGCTCAACGCCGCGCAGACCTTGCGACCGGCCGTCTCCTTTCAAAGGCATGGAGGCACCCGCAGATTCAGCTTTCTCGTTGAGCGCCATGATGATAATCGTCGGCGCACCAACCGCGCCGAAGGTGGAACGGGAAACATTCCCTGACGTGAATGCGATGTACTGCTTCCCACCTGCGGCGTAGGTAATAACTCCACCTGCGACGGCACCTCCGGTATCCTTTTTGTAGAGGACCTGGCCGGTCGAGCTATCAAGAGCAAGAAAATTTCCCGCCATGTCTCCTGTCAGAACGATTCCGCCGCCCGTTGGCGTCACGCCGGCGACAATCGGGGCATCGGCATGATATTGCCACCTGATCTTGCCGCTGTCCGAATCGATAGCCGAGAGCCAGCCGCTGGGTGGGGGATCCATCACCTGGGAGTGTGTTGCGCCATGAAGGAACTTTCCTTCGCCCTTGATGAACCGTTTCTCTCCGGTGGACTTGACCTTCGTACACCAATCGACCGCACCCACAAAGATCGTGCGGCTGGCGGAATTCAGCGCCGGCCCGTTCCACTCGGTGCCCCCTAAACCACCGGGGCAAAATTTTGTCTCCTTGGCCGAAGGCCGCACCCCTTCGTTCTCTATGGTCGTCACAGCAGTCTTAAATACCAGCCTATGAGTAAACCGGTCCACGACGTGAACGTAGCCATCCTTTCCCGCGAGGGCCACGAGGTCCCTGCCCGCGCTATTTGTATACAGCATGGGTGCTGCAGCCAGATCCAAGTCGTGCCCGTCGTTTTGGTCCAACTGATACCACCACTTGAGAGCTCCAGTGAGCGCATCAAGTACAACGACGGAATTTGTGAAGAGATTCGCTCCGGGGCGGTATTCGGGCGCGAAGCTTGGCGCCGGATTTGCAACGGGAACGAACACCTCACCACTAGTTACATCTAGCGCGAACGAACTCCAAGTTCCGCCGCCGCCGATTTGGGCGGACTGCCGCACCTTCCACGTCTCGGCGCCGACTTCTTTACCAGTAGGAATGGTGACAAACCGCCACACTTGCCGACCCGTAAATGCATCGTACGCTGAGATAGCCCCCTTTATTCCAAGATCGGCTCCGGCTGTGCCGGTGAACACAAGGCCATTCCACGCGATGGGAGCGGACGACACAAACTCATTGAGAGTCGAATCCCCAACGATGTCCTTCCAAATCAGTTCTCCTGTGTTCGCATCCAGAGCAATCAAACGGCCGTCGACGGTACCGCGAAATACGCGGCCATTCATAACTGCGACACCTCGATTTGCAGGCCATACCTGTACTTCCTCGAGCTCATAGGACGACTTCCATCGCACGGTGCAATTCGTTGCATCTATCGAGAACGTATCCGACACGCTAGTAAGGTACATCGCTCCACCGACGACCACCGGACCAGTCGAGAAAGATCCGCTGTCCGCCACCCTCAAACGACAGACTTCCTGAAGCGATCCCACATTCTTCGAAGTAATCTGCGCGAGTGGTGAGAACCGTTGTCCTTTATAACCGTTGTTATACATCGGCCACTCACGCAAGGACGCCGCCGGCTGCTGCTCGCTTTCAACAGTGTATGCCTTTTTCTGACTAAGCATAACAAGCCAGACCATTACAGCGCAGAGAAGCACTCTACGACACACGCGAAGCGATCCCTATCATTGCGCAGGCACCGAACAAGAGTCCCATCCTGGGCAGCGACGCTCTCTCGCCGTATGCCAAAATGCCGATTACGCTTGCTCCGAAGGGGATAATCGCGGACATCAACGGAGCCAGAATGCTCAGATTCGAGCCACCGTGAAGCATCCGCGAAATCAGCCCGAAACTGATGGTGAGGCTGACAATACACAGTGTAGTGGCAAGGATATCCGTAAATCCTGCTGTTCGCGGCAATAGTCCAATCCCAACCAACTGAGTCGCGACGGCAGCGGTAAACAGCATTAGGACGTTCGGAGAGGCTCCAGACATATTTTGAATTCCTGGCCTGGGTCCGCAGCGGATCAGTCACGACCCGGATTGGTATTCTGACTCCTACGGAGCCACTGTGCCGACTCTGGCCGTTCCTGCCCCAGATAGATCAGAGTCTGGTCACGGTCGCTGTAGTCCGCGCCCGTCCCTGTGATCGCATCAATGACATCCGTACTGGCCGCAAATTGCGCAACCTCCCGTACAGAATCGAACCAGAGTTCCAGCACCAGGTCGAACTCTCTCGACCCAGGCACAGACTCGTCTGACTCCGCATCGATTTCGTTTTGCACCAGACGGCCGACAAAATTGCGGAACGCCTGTGTCTGCATGAGTCGGCTCTCGCGGACATCCCGCCAGCGTCCCAGGAACTCGGGCCGACTCAGACCATTTTCCTTCTTTATGAAAAAAAACAGCTTGATCTGTCCCGCGAACCCACTTCGCTCCATGATGACGGCATCCCGTAGCATTAACCCCCATGAGCCGGCGACGTCCGCAAATACAAACTCATCCGGGCGGACTATTTCCAGGTAGCGTGGCTCTTCAAACGCTCTTCGAATGTCATCTGCACTATCCCACCAGACCTCGATGATCGCGTCGGCGGTGGACGATATCGGCAAACCCTTGATTGATGCAAGTTCAGCCGTATCCACGAACAGCGGAGTCTGTATATATTGCCGCACCCGATTTCGAAACTCGGGCACGCGATCAACAACCTCGAGGTGATTCGTACTGTGGTACTTCACAAACTCTGCGTGCGTCCAATCAGCACGCCGGACGATCAACTCCAGCAACTTCACCATAGTCACCTCGAAGCCAGTGGCGATAAGCCCTCGATCGGTTACTGATCCTGCTTCAGTTCGATCCTGCGTCCACCGGGGAGGCCAAGCGGAAGACATCTTGGAAGCGAGAGATTCTTCGCACTGGGTTGCTGCCATCCCACCCCACTGATGCCTGGTACATCGCGGTGAACATTGCCTCAACGGTCTCATTTACCTCCATGATCTCCAGAAATGTCGGGAATCTGCCTTTCGTGTCGAGATAGGCTGAACGAACAGGGATATCGTTTTCCACATACAGCGCCACCTCGTAGCCCATCTCTAGGAATTTCGCGAGTTCAGCATCGAAATCTCTGACTGCAATTCCCTGGTGGTGTGCTCCGTAGCCTCGGGTTCTGATGATCTCCGTGAAGACGGACGGTGCGTCGTCATTCTGCTGAATCAACTCGATCTGCAGATGACCGGCGTTGCCGTTAGCCAGACTCGCGTCTATACGCGTCAGCCGTCCACGATACTTGACGTTTGCGATTTGAACCTTCTCCATGAAGAACCACGGACCCGCGCGCATGTTCTTTGTGAAGCTGTCCATGGCCGCGTGAATGTCCTCCACAATGAAGGCGAGCTGGCAGAATCCGTTCAAGGGTTGTCCGAAGTTGAAGAGCGCCATGAATTCGTTTCTCCCTGCATGCACCAGCGCCGCAGATACATATGCCTTTTGACGGAGAATAGATCACGATCGCGGGGGGCCTCCAGCTGCAGGAGTGAGACACTCTGTTGCCGAATAGTGAGTCAGCGAGCCCGTCCGTTCCGGCGTCCCGGGGGACTTCAACTGGTAAAGAACACTGAGGTGCGCAGTTGGCGCTTCCCCGCAGCTCTCACGGGGCACATCATGTAATGACGCTATTTGTCACATTTACGCGGCCTCATCATGAAATTTGCGGGACGGCGAATATGACTCGGATCGAGGGGACTGGAAATGCGAGAGCGAAGCGGGACTATCCCTTGAATTGTTGGTGGGTTGCGGCAGCTGGCCAGGAAGTTAGCCGGCGCCCGCTAGGTCGTTGGCTACTTGGCAGCCGCATTGTTCTATATCGGACCGAGGCCGGATCAGTAGTCGCACTCGAGGATCGTTGCGCACATCGCTGGGCTCCTTTGTCCGAGGGAAAATTACTCGGCGACGAAATCGTTTGCCCCTATCACGGCTTTCAATATAACGCGCGCGGGATGTGCACACACGTTCCTGTGCAGGCTCATGTACCAGCAGCACTCAAAGTCAGATCTTTTCCGGTGCGCGAGCACGGCACCTTTGTTTGGATCTGGACGGGTAACCCCGAGAGGGCCGATACGGCCCTTCTCCCCGAGCTCCCGTGGTTCGCGGATCCCGAATTTTTTCAGACTCAGGCCTACTACGGTGAGATTGGCTGCAATTATATGCTCGTCCAGGAAAATGTCCTGGACTTGACCCACGTCCCGCACCTTCATGATGCATCGCAGCATGAGTGGTTAGCACCGCCTGCTGACGTAAAAGTCACGGACCGCACTGTGACATTTGCGTTTGCGCATTCTGGCGTGTCAATTGGTGACGTGCCATCGGACTCAGTCAAGGCCATGATGGATGTCGAATGTGGTAGGAAAGTCAATCGCCGCGGCTGGGGCACGTTCGTATCGCCAGGTTGTCATTTCTCCGGAATGGATGTTGAGGACCCAGCCCCTGCACAGGGCAAGCGCGATCGCTACAGCTTTCGATCCATGCATTGCACCACGCCGATCTCAGCCGACCGCTGCCATTATTGGTGGTCCATTGCGCAGGACTATGGTCATCACATACCGAAGGACGAGCTCATTTCGATGATCCACGGATTTGTGGCAACCGTTTTTAAGCAGGACAAGGACCTCCTGGAGGCCATTCAGGTGACCGTTGACCAGGGCGCCGCAACTTCGCCCGAGGTGCTCTTGGCCTCGGACAGAGCGGCAATCGAGGCGCGGCGAATCGTTCAGAGGATGCTTGATGCCGAAGCCGCCACATGAAGTGGAATATCATTGTCGCTGTGCCGCGCGGCTTCCTACCAACTCATTCGCCTTCGACCGCAGGTAATCCCGAATGCCCTCGAGTTCATCATCGGTCATTTCCTCAAATCGGGGCATTCCTCGTTGCACAAGGGCGCCTCCTTGAACAATCTCACGAAATGCTGCTTCCGACAGGATAACGGCAGAACTTCTCAGGTCCGGCGCAGCACCTCCTGCAGCGGCATCAGGTCCGTGGCAGCCGGCACAGTGCGTAGCGAATGCGGTCCCGCCACTGCCTCCGGCCTTTGCATTGAGCCTGACGTTGGGATCGTATACGGGTACCGGCCGTCGCTGACGCGGAGCAGCAGGTAGTTTCGCATCACCGCCGAGCGCAAATGTAAGCAGGCGGCGCCGCTGGGTACGAGCATCCCACATGGGGCCGAACGTGGTTGCACCGCCCCCAAAGCCCGCCATAACGGTTAGGTATTGTCGGTTACCCACCTTATAGGTGATCGGAGCACCGATGATTCCGACTTGCGCATCAAATGACCATAGCTCCTTGCCTGTATCCGCCGCGTAGGCAGCAAACGTCCCATCGCACCTTCCCTGGAATACAAGATTTCCCGCCGTAGTGACGATGCCGCCGTTCCAGACGCCTGGCAGCCCGACTCGCCAGACTGCACGTTGTTCAATCGGGCTCCAGGCTACTAGAGCACTGACTCCAACATCGGCCGTGGTGTTTCCAGGGTGGTCCACACCGGCGTTGACGCCAATGTTGAGAAGGAATTCCCGATCCGGCTTCCAGCCTTTCAAATCGACTCCCTGATCATTGTACGTGCCTGGCAAGTCGACAGCCGGAATGTAGACAAGTGCCCTAGCGGGATTGAATGCCATGGGCTGCGGTCCATGTGCACCCAATGAGCCAGGCCAAACCGTAACTTCCCCTGATTCATAGCGGGCATTCGCCGCCTCCACAGGTCTGCTCGTTTTCAGATCGACCTCTTTTGCCCAGGTCACCTTGACAAACTTCGCTGCCGAAATCAGCTTTCCGCTGTCTCGATCGATCACATAAAAAAACCCGTTTTTTGAGGCTTGCATCAAGACTCGGTGTGAGCGGCCGTCAATCGACACATTTGCCAGCTCGATGTCCGTAACCGCATCGTAGTCCCACGTATCTCCGGGAGTCTCCTGGTAGTGCCAAACATAAGCCCCGGTTTCGGCATCCAGCGCGACGATTGCTGCGAGAAACAGATTGTCACCGCCCCCAGGACTGCGGATTTTCTGGTTCCATGGTGAGCCATTGCTCGTTCCGATGTAGATGCGTTTCAGGTCAGGGTCGTAAGTCATCGCGTTCCAGACAGTTCCGCCACCACCGTACTTCCACCACTGAC